>Ga0155080_132_pt1 | contig 177258 bp, 171 predicted proteins | sample RifCSPhighO2_01_FD_106048 | JGI IMG/M metagenome (GOLD analysis project Ga0155080, IMG submission 106048) | Phenylobacterium sp. RIFCSPHIGHO2_01_FULL_69_31 | reverse complement strand
AGCCCCGCGGAAACGCGGGGCTTTTTTGTTGGCCGGCGATCAGACCGATCGACAGCGCCACGCTAGCGGCCCCCGCGGCCCTCAGCGGCGCGGCGACAGGCCGAGCGGCGCGGGGGTTTCGCGCCTTTCGCGACCCCACAGGGGATCGTCTTGTCCGCTGCGGATCGTCGTCTGGACGTCGCCGAAGCCATAGGTCGTCGTATTCCGATAGACGGACGTGGAGCCCGAAAAGCCTGACGGGCCCCCGGCGGCGGGGCGCCCACCGCCGGCCCACCCGTCCTGCAGGCGAGGCGCGGAGCCATCGGCCGGCTTAAGGTGCTGCGCGGCGTCGCGGCTGGGCGGGGCGGAAGAGATCGTCAGCGCCAAGCAAGGCGTGGCGGCCAGCGCGGCGAGACCGGAGACGAGGGCGAACAGCCGCATGTGATGCTCCTTGATGTCGGCGCCGAGCCTGTGGCCGCGAGGCGTGCGCGTCAAGCGCCGCTCAGGTGACCTGGGCGACGCGGAGCGAGTTGGTGCCCCCGGAGCGGCCGAACGGGACGCCGGCGATGACCACGATCTCCTCGCGCCGCTTGGCGAAGCCGCTCTTCAGGGCGAGCGCCGCGGCCTGGGCCACGGTCTCGGTCATGGTGTGCGCCGTCTCGGACGTCAGGGCATGCACGCCCCACACGAGCGCCAGCCGGCGGGCGGTATCTAGACTTGGCGTCAGCCCGAGGATCGGCACGTCGGGACGCTCGCGGGCGATCCGCATCGCCGTGCGGCCCGACAGGGAAAAGGCCGTGACCGCCTTGGCGTCGATCGTCTCGGCGACCTGGCGCGCGGCGGCGCAGATGGCGTCGCCCGCCGACTTTTCCGGCGTCGGGCGCATGGCGGCCCGGGCGGCCTTCAGGTCATCGTCGTCCTCGGTGCGGGCGATGATGCGATCCATCATCCGGACCGTTTCGACCGGATACTTCCCAGTGGCGCTCTCCGCCGAGAGCATCACCGCGTCGGCCCCGTCGAAGACGGCCGTCGCGACGTCGGACGCCTCCGCCCGGGTGGGCGTCGGGTTCTCGATCATGCTCTCCATCATCTGGGTCGCCACCACCACCGGCCGACCGTAGCGATGGGCGGCGCGGATCAGGCGCTTCTGGATCAGCGGCACGTCCTCGGCCGGCAATTCGACACCCAGGTCGCCGCGGGCCACCATGATGGCGTCCGACAGGCGCAGCACCTCGTCGATCGAGGCCAGCGCCCCCGGTTTTTCGATCTTGGACAGGATGAAGGCGCGGTCGCCGACCAGCTCGCGCGCCTCGGACACGTCTTCGGGACGCTGGACGAACGACAGGCCGATCCAATCGCAGCCATGTTCGAGGGCGAACGCCAGGTCCGAGCGGTCCTTCTTGGTGAGCGCCGGAATGGGCAGGGTCAGCCCCGGCAGATTCACACCCTTGTGGTCCGAGAGCCGGCCCCCGGCGATCACCCGCGTGTCCAGGAACTCCGGCGTCTGGCGCGTCACCTCGAGGCGCACCCGGCCATCGTCCAGCAGCAGCACCGAGCCCGGGCTGGCGGCCGTCATGATTTCCGGGTGCGGCAGTTGCACCCGCTGGCCATCGCCCGGCCGCTCCTGCAGGTCGAGGCGAAGGGTCCGGCCCCATTGCAGAACGACGGCGCCCCCGGCGAAGCGGCCCACGCGCAGCTTGGGCCCCTGCAGGTCGGCCAGGATGCCGATCGGCCGGCCGGTCTTCTTCTCCACCTTGCGGATCCGCTGGATGACCTCGGCGTGGCCCTCCTGGGCGCCATGGCTGAAGTTCAGGCGGAAGACGTCCGCGCCCGCGCGAAACAGCTCCTCGAGCCGCTCGGGACTGGAGGACGCCGGCCCGATCGTGGCCACGATCTTCACCCGCCGGCGCCGTCGGATCGCTTCAGCCACGCGGTTTCCTTTTCTGTCCCCGAATCCAGGTCCGTAACCTTACGTCACGGGCATCTGCCAGCAAGGAACCGCCGGCGAAACATTCTGTTTCGCGATGTCGGACATTCGCCGCGTTCTGCGTCCTAGGATCAAGTCACAACGGATGGAGGATCCCGATGCCCTACGTCGATGGTTTCGTGCTCGCGGTGCCCAAGACCAATATCGAGGCTTACAAGGCCATGGCTCGGACGGCGGGCGACGTGTGGATGGAGCACGGTGCGCTCAGCTACGTCGAGACGATTGGCGACGACGTGCCGTACGGCGAACTGACGTCGTTCCCCCGCGCCGTCCAGGCGAAGGACGACGAGGTGGTCGTGTTCTCGTGGGTCACCTATGCCGACCGCGCGACGCGTGATGCGGTGATGGCCAAGGTCATGGCGGACGAGCGCCTGAAGAGCCCCGACCAGATGCCGTTCGACGGTAAGCGGATGATCTTCGGCGGGTTCCAGAGCTTCATGGAGCTCTGAAGGCCGAGGCCGGCCGTGGAGGCGGCGTGCAGACGGCGTCCGGTTGCCGCGCAGCCGCCTCCATTACCGCGAATTATGTTGGCCCCACCGGCGGGGCGGGACACACAAGAGCCGCAAGGGCGGGCTTGAGGGAGCTTCGCCCTGAGGAGCTGCCTGAGCCTTGCTGTCCCTTCTCGCCGCTTCGTCCCTGCAGTTCGCGCAGGCGCCCGAGTTGCCGCGCATGCCGCCGATCGAGCGGGCGCCGCAGATCACCTACCTCGACCGCAACGGCGGACAGATCGGCGTACGCGGCGGGCGGTATGGGCTGCCCGTGGACGTCGGCAAGCTGCCTGCCCACGTGCCGGCCGCCTTCGTCGCCATCGAGGACCGGCGGTTCTACGAGCACACCGGCTTCGATCCGCGGGGCATAGCGCGGGCCGTGGTGGCGGGGCTGAGCGAGGGGCGGGCGACCCAAGGCGCCTCCACGATCACCCAGCAGCTGGCCCGCAATCTGTTCCTGACCCAGGAGCGGACGCTGGAACGCAAGGCGACAGAGCTGGTGTACGCGGTCGAGCTGGAGCGCACCTACAGCAAGAAGCAGATCCTCGGCCTCTACCTCAGCCGCGTCTATTTCGGCGCCGGGGCCTACGGGTTGGAGGCGGCCGCCCAGCGCTATTTCAACAAACCGGCGGCGAAGCTCTCGATCAAGGAAGCCGCCATGCTGGCCGGCGTCCTGAAGTCGCCGAGCGGCTATAATCCGGTGGACCAGCCCGAGCGATGCCTGGAGCGAGCCAACCTGGTGCTGGCCGCCATGGTCGAGACCGGAGCGATCACGCCCGCGCAGCGTGCCAAGGCCGCGGCCCAGAAGCCGAAAGTCTGGAAGACGCCCCCGGCGGGCCCGTCGCAATACTTCGTGGACTGGGTGGATGGCGAGGTGCGCCGGATGGTCCCGAAGCTGACCCGCGATCTCGTCGTCGAGACGACCCTGGACCAGACCATGGAGCGTGCGGCGGGCGAGGCGGCGCGCAGCGTCACGGCCCGCTACAAGGCGCAGTCGGCCGAGCAGGCGGCGATCGTGGCCATGGACGGCTCGGGCCGGGTGAGGGCGCTGGTCGGCGGCACGGACCACGCGGCCGCGCCGTACAATCGCGCCGTCAGCGCACGGCGGCAGGCGGGGTCGGCCTGGAAGCCGTTCGTCTATCTGACCGCCCTGGAGCAGGGGCGTACGCCCGAGACGCCGGTGATCGACGAACCGGTGACGATCAACGGTTGGACGCCCAGCAACTATGAGGTGGGCAACTATCTGGGCCCGATCACGCTGGAGACTGCGCTGGCCAAGTCGGTCAATACGGTGGCTGCGCGCCTGGCCGACGAGGTGGGTCGCCCGCAGGTGGCGGCGACGGCCCGCCGCATCGGTATCGCCTCGGCCGTGAACACCGATCCCGCCATGTCGCTCGGCACGACGCTGGTCTCCCCGCTGGAGATGACCCAGGCCTATGCGGCGTTCTCGAATGGCGGCGCCCGGGTGCAGGCCTATGGGATCGAGCGCATCCGGCAGGGCGGGACAGTGATCTACCAGAAGCGGCCGCCCGCGCCCGTCCAGGCGGTCGCCAACCCCGCGCTCAGCGACCTGAACCGGATCCTGCGGACGGTGATGGTCTCCGGCACCGGTAGCCGCGCCGTCGTGCCGGGCTACGACCTAGCGGGCAAGACGGGGACGACCTCCGACTACAAGGACGCCTGGTTCTGCGGCTACACGGGCGGGTTCGCAGCCTGCGCCTGGATGGGGCGCGACGACGCCCGCCCCATGGGGCGGATCAGCGGGGCGACCGCGCCGGCCGAGATGTGGCGCAGCTTCATGACCACGGCGCTGAAGCGTGTTCCGGCGCAGGCGATCCCGCCCGGCCCGCCCGCGCCCGTGCCGACCCCACCCGTGGAGGTGGCGACGACGCATGTGGAGGAGGCGCCGCAGCCGGCCCAGGCGGCCCCGCCTACCGAGCCGCCGACGGACTGAGCGGCGACAAAAAAGGCCGGGCGAAGGATCGCCCGGCCTGTTCTGCTTCCAAGAGCCGTTGCGGCTTTCGAGACTACATCCGATAGCGGACGCCGAAGATGATCGTGCGGCCGAAGTGGTTGTTCTCGTACGCGCGGTTGGCCTCCTTATCGACGTAGCGGTCACGGTAGTCGTCGGTCAGGTTGATCCCCTCCAGCGACAGCTCGAGCTGCTCGGTCACGCGATACTTCACCGAGGCGTCGACGTTCACCGACGAGTTGTAGCCCTCGAAGATGTTGCCGGTGCCGCTCGCGTTGTCGACGAAGCCCGAGCGATAGGCGATCGAGGCGCGGGCGCTGAACTTGCCCTCTTCGTAGTAGAGGGTGGCGTTGTAGGCGCGCTTGGCCAGGCCATAGAGCGTTGAGTCGACGTCGGTGCCCGGCAGGGCGCCGCCCGGCGTCGTTGCCGGACCCGAGACGCGATAGGTGACGTTAGAGTCCACGAAAGTGGCGTTCGCGATGCCGCCGAAGTTGGCCCAGAAGCCCGGCAGGAAGCTGAACGGCGCCTGGATGGCCAGTTCGACGCCCTTCAGGCTGCCGCCGCTGCCGTTCTCGATCGAAGAGATCGTCCAGGCTTGTCCCTCAGGGTTCGACGCCGCCGGCGAGCTCGGGTTGATGATCGAGGTCGGGAGGCCGGTGGAGGCGAAGGTGCCGGTCCGCGTGACGCCCAGGGGGAAGGACTGGATATCCTTCTTGAAGAACGCGACGGACGCCAGCGCCTGGGGCGCGAAGTACCATTCCAGGCCCACGTCGTAGGCCTTCGCCCGGAACGGATCCAGGTTCGGGTTGCCGAAATTGACGCGGTAGTTGAAGCCGTCGACGGTGCCGCCCGGCGTCAGGTTACCGAGGTTCGGCCGGGTCATCACCTCGGACGCCGCGGCGCGGATGATGATGTCCTCGGTGGGGAAGATGGCGAGGTTCACGGCCGGAAGCCAGTCGTGATACTTGCGCTTCACCGTAACGGCGACGCCGTTGTTCAGGCCCGTGGAGGACTGGTCTGTCTCCATGTAGCGGAGACCGGCATTGGCCGCGAAGCGCAGGCCGGCGATCTCGCCCTTGAAGTTCCCCTGCACGAACCCGCCGGTGTCTTCCTCGCGCACCGAGCGGATGTTGCCGGCGTCGATGGCGGCGGTGCGGCCATAGAGGCCCGTCAGGTTCGCGGCGGCGTCGATGTCCGGCACGATCCAGGTCGTGGTGGTCCCCGACGGCTGACCGGCGCTGCCCAGGTTCACGGTCCGGCTCAGCGCCGAGGTCGCGCGATAGCCGTAGACCGCGTTGGCGCCGAACACGCTGGAGGGCGTGCAGGTGATGGTTCCGAGCACCACGTCCGGTCCCGCCGTCGTGCGGGTCGGGCAGACGACGGTGTCGCGGGTGTAGGCCTCCAGGTCGAAGTCGAAGCGGCGGTAAACGGCGCCCGCGACGATCTGAATGCCGTCCGTGAGGTCCCACTCGACGTTGCCGGACAGGGTTTTGAACTTGTTGGTGTTGTTCGATGGCCGGTCGCGCAGCTCGGAGAGCTGGAAGTTCGCAGGATCGGTCACGCTGGTGCCGAAGGTGAGGAGCGGGCTGCGGGAGTCCGTATAGTCGTAGCGGTAGCCCGCCGCGTCGCGATCATCGAACACGAAGGTCGTTTCGACGGGGATGTCGGCCGCCGACTTCGAGATACCGGCCAGCAGGGTTCCCCGGAAGTTGTCCGTGAACTCGTGCGTGGCGTTGACGCTGAACTGGTAGAATTCGGTCTCGGACTTGCGCAGGTAGTTCTCGGTCCGCACCCAGGCGTCGTCGAACGTGCCGGCGACGATGTCGTTGGTGGTGGGATCGATGGTCAGATTCCGCGCGTCGATCGAGCGCTCGTTGGAGCGGAACAGGACCTCTGCCCACTGCTCGGTGCGCGTCTCGCGGAACCGCGAGTAGAGGCCGTCCAGCGAGACCTTGGTGCGTTCGGTCGGCGCCCACTGCAGGCTGCCGGTGAGGCCGATCCGCTCACGATCGTGGCCCACCTTGCCATAGCGCGGGATCCGGGGGTGGAACGCCAGGGCGGCGGCGTTGCAGCCGGCGCTCGGCACATAGGTCCCGCCGCTGTTTGGCGTCGTGAAGCAACGGACGCCGTCGACCGAGTCAAACCGCGCCTGCGCCCAGCGGACGGTGTTGTTGCCGAGCTCTAGCGTGTTGTTCTGGGTGTAGGCGGCCGAGAGCGAGGCGCCGAAGACGCCGTCCTCGGAACGCCACGCCACCAGGCCGGCCAGTCGCGGCCCGATGTCGTCACTGAGGTCGTTGTACTGGCCCTGGGCCGAGGCCACGAAGGTCAGGCCGTCCTTGCCGGCGAGGGGGTTGCCCGTGTTGAGGTCGACCACGGCGCCCAGCGAGCCCTCGTCGAGCGAGGCCTCGGCGGTCTTGTGAACGACCAGGGAGTTGAAGAGCTCGGAGGCGAAGACGTTGAAGTCGAACGCCCGCTCACGGTTGGGGCTGGCCCCGTCGGTCGAGGTGGCGATGGCCTCGAGGCCGTTGACGCGGACGCGCGTGAACTGGCCGGAGAGGCCGCGAACCGTGATGGCCCGGCCTTCGCCGCCGTCGCGCTGGATCGAGATGCCGGGAATGCGCTGCAGCGACTCGGCGAGGTTCTGGTCCGGGAACTTGGCGATATCCTCGGCGACGACCACGTCGACGGAGGAGACGGCTTCGCGCTTCACATTGATCGCGGCGTCGAGCGATTGCCGGAAGCCGGTGACGACGATCTCGTCGACCTCAGCCGGCTCGGCTACCGGCGCCGTCTGAGCGGCGGCTTGGCCCGCAACGCTCACGCCCAGGGCCAGAATGGACGCGCCGCAAACCAGCTGGCGCAGGCGGATGTCGCCCGGTCGCATCATAGATACCTCCCCTGCCACGGAAGCTACGCCCCCGGGTGACCGTCCTCGCGGCCTTGTTGTCCTCGGCCGGCGCACGTTGCCATGACACCGGTGTCATATTAGCCTGGAATCATGCGCTCCGATTTGGAACCAATCCAGGCGTGGAGGGAACATGCCTTTGGCTGACACCGGTGTCAACATCATGACGGCGTCACTTGCCCGGACGCCCAGACGCCCGAACCCCGTGTTCTCCGACGAGTACGAGGTCGTGCGCGCCGTACTGATCGGCGCCCGCCGAGAGGCGGGGCTGAGCCAGCGCGCCCTGGCCGCGCGCCTGGGCAAGACGGGGTCGCACGTGGCGATGATCGAGCGGGGCCAGCGCCGTGTCGACCTGCTGGAGTTCTGCCGCATCGCCGACAGTCTGGGAGTTTCGGCCGACGCGCTGGTCTGCCGGATCGCCGAGCGGCTGGGCGCGCTGAAACGCGCCGCCTAGAGCTTGAGCGCGGCTTCCAGGTCGGCGTAGGCGTGGGCCGCGGCGCTGCGGAACGGGTGTTGCCCGACGAGCGCCGGCGGAAAGACGCTCTCCAGCGCCAGGAAGCGGTCCACGTCCGCGTCCGAGCCATCGCAGGATGCAGCGACCGCCGCCAGGGTGTCGGCCAGAGGGTCGACCAGGGCGGCGCCGGCGCGATGCTGGCGGACCACGAAGCGCATCCAGGCGGCGACGCCCACCGCCAAGCGGTCCACCGGACGGCCGGCCGCCAGGGCTTCCGAAGCCGTTTCCAGCAGGCGGAAGCGCAGCTTCTGGGAACCGTCCCAGGCGATCTGGGACAGCCTGTGGACGATGGCGGGGTTGCGGAATCGGGTCAGCACCTCGCCGACATAGGCGGGGACATCGAGTTCCGGAGCGTCGAGGCTGGGCGCCACGTCCTGGCGCATCATCCGTTCGACGAAGCTGGCCAGACGCGGGTCGCCCATGGCGCCGGACACCGTCTCGTGGCCGAGGTCCAGCCCGGCGTAGGCCAGGGTGGAGTGGGCGCCGTTCAGCAGGCGCAGCTTCGCCCGCTCGAAGGGCGCGACGGCGCGGGCGACAGTGACCCCGGCGCGCGCGAACAGGGCAGCGTCGGCGCCCAGGCTGTCTTCCACGACCCATTGGACGAAGCGCTCGCGCTGGACCGGCCAGGCGTCCGTGAGGCCGAGCGCGGCCGCGACCTGCTCGCGCAGGGCGTCGTCGGTCGCCGGGGTGATCGAATCGACCATGCTGCACGGAAAGGCGGCCTTGGCCTCGATCCACGCCGCCAGGTCGACCTCGCCGCGCGCTTCGGCGAAGCGGATCACGCCGCGCCGCAGCTTCAGGCCGTTGTCCGAGAGGTTGTCGCAGCTGATCGTCGTGAACGGCGGCCGGCCGGCGGCTTTGCAGCGACGCAGCGCCTCGGTGATCCAGCCCACGAGACTCACGGGCCGACCGGGCGTTTCGAGGTCGCGGCGGATGTCGGGGTGACCGAGGTCCAACTCGCCGCCGGTCGTCAGGCAGTAGCCCTTCTCGGTCACGGTCGAGGTCACGTAGCGCGCTTGGTCGAGCCGGGCGAACACGGCCTCCGGATCCTCCGGCGCCACCAGCACCTCCGCGATGGAGCCGATGACCTGCACGGCCGGGTCGGCTTCCTTCTCCGCCAGGGCGTAGAGGCCGTTCTGCGGGGCGAGGGCGTCCCGGACATCCGGGCTGCGCAGGGATACGGCGCAGATGGCCAGGTCCGGCTGCCAGGCCAGCATCCGGTCGAAGTACCAGGCCTGGTGCGCGCGGTGGAACGCGCCGGGGCCGAAGTGGACGACGCCAACACGGGTGGCCGTCCGGTCATAGGCGGGGGTCCGGACGGGCGCGCGGACCTGCGCGAGGGTGAGGTTCGAGAGACGCATCTAGAGGGTGACGCCGCGCTTCCAGAGGGCGATCTCGCGCTCCCCGTTCTCTTCGGCGCGCGTCGGTTGCCCGGAGGCCGTGGCCAGGACGAGGTCCATCAGCCGGTCGGCGGCGGCCTCGACGCTCTCGCCGGCGACGATGCGGCCGGCGTCGAAGTCGATCCAGCGCGGCTTGCGCTGGGCCAGGCCCGAATTGGTGGCGATCTTGAGCGTGGGAGCCGGGAAGCCCAGCGGCGTGCCGCGGCCGGTGGTGAACAGGATCACCGTGGCTCCGGCGGCCGTCAGCGCAGTGGATGAAACGGCGTCGTTGCCCGGCGCTTCCAACAGCACGACGCCCCGCGCGTGCGCCTGGCCCCCATAGCGCACGACCTCGGTCACCGGACCACGGCCGCCCTTCTGCACGGCGCCCAGTGACTTCTCCTCGAGGGTGGTGATGCCGCCCTCGATGTTGCCGGGGGAGGGGTTCTCGCTGACCGGTTCGCCATGGCTCAGGAAGTAGCCCTTGAAGTCGTTGACCACGGCGGCGACGTCCTCGAACACCTCGCGGTCGGTGGCGCGGGCCATCAGCAGGCGTTCGGCGCCGAAGATCTCGGGGATCTCGGTGAGGATCGTGGTTCCGCCCGAGCCGCACACCTGGTCGGCGATGCGCCCGACAAGGGGATTGGCGGTCAGTCCGGAGAAGCCGTCGGACCCGCCGCACTTCACCCCGAGGACGAGGTCCGAGACGGGGCAGGGCTCGCGCCGGTCGTGCTCGGCGACCGCCACCAGTTCCCCGACGGCCGCCAGGCCTTCCTCGATCTCGTCGCCGGCCGACTGGGCCGTGAAGGCGCGCAGGCGGGAGCGGTCCAGGTCGGGGGCGGCGTCGAGCAGCGCCTGCAGCTGGTTGCTCTCGCAGCCGAGGCCCAGGATCAGCACGCCGCCGGCGTTGGGATGCCCCGCCAGGGCTGCGATCATCGTGCGGGTGGCGTCGAGGTCGCCGCCGAGCTGGGAGCAGCCGAGCGGGTGGGTGAGGGCGTGCACGCCGTCGACCCTGCCGCGGAACCGGCGGTCGGCGGCCTCCGCGATCTTCTGCGCCGTCCGCGCCACGCAGCCCACCGTGCACAGCACCCAGATCTCGTTGCGGACGCCCACCCGGCCGTCCGCGCGGCGATAGCCCTGAAAGGTGGCGGGCGAGGGGGGCGGCAGCGTCTCGGCGGGGGCCGGCTCGTAGGCATAGGTCTCCACGCCCGCAAGCGCCGTGGCCAGGTTGTGGCTATGGACGTGGGCTCCCGGCGCGATGGCCTGGGTCGCCCGGCCGATGGGCCAGCCGAACTTGCGCACCGGCTCGCCGGCGGCGATCGCCCGCAGCGCCACCTTGTGTCCGGCCGGGATGTCTCGCGCAGCGACGACGCCGTCCGCGACCCGATCCCCAGCCGCGACCGGACGCAGGGCGACCGCCACGTCGTCCCGCGGATCGATCACGAGGGTTGCGGAAAGGTCGCTCATCGCGCGATGGTAACCGGTGTCATCCAAATCTCAAGCTTGGCCGGCTTGCAGTTGCGGCCCGGCGCAGGCCAGGGAATATGGATAGCGCGCTGCGCGTTCGAAGGATCGGTCCGACTGCCCGTGAAGCCTCCTATGAGCAAACCGCGCGCGCCTGAGGACGGGGGCGTGGAGTCGCGCCGCCGGCCGACCATCAACGACATCGCGCGCCTTGCCGGGGTTTCGAAGAAGACGGTCTCGCGGGTCATCAACGCCTCGCCCTTCGTGCGCGCCGACACCCGCGAGCGGATCGAGGCGGTTATCGCGGAGCTGGGCTATGCGCCGGATCCCCAGGCCCGGGGCTTGGCCTATGGCCGCGCCTTCCTGATCGGCCTAGTCTACGACAACCCCAACCCGCAATACGTCGTGAACATGCAGCTCGGCCTGCTCGACGGCATGAAGGGCTCGGGGTTCGAACTGGTGGTCCATCCCTGCGATCGCGCGAGCCCAACGTTTCTGGACGACCTGCGCAGCTTCGTGGAACGGCAGCGGCTGTTCGGCGTGGTGCTGACCCCGTCGGTCTCCGAGGACGAACGGGCCGCGGCCCTGATGGCCGAGATCGGCTGCGCCTATGTCCGCGTGGCCTCGGTCAGCTTGGACCGGCCGGAACACATGATCGAGACCCGCGACCGGCTGGGCGGTCGCGAGGCGGCGGCGCACCTGGCCGAGCTGGGCCATACGCGCATCGCCTTCGTCTCGGGCCCCCCGACCTTCCGCTCGTCGCACGAGCGGCGCTCCGGCTTCGAAGAGGCGCTCGAGGAGCGGGGCCTTCACCTGGCGAAGGCCTACGCGGTGGAGGGCGCCTATACCTACGAGTCCGGGATCGAGCGCGGCCGCGAACTGCTGGCCATGTCGCCCCGCCCGACGGCGATCTTCGCCGGTAACGACGAGATGGCCGCCGGCGTCCTGCAGGCGGCGCGCCAGGCGGGACTGCGGGTGCCGGAGGATGTCTCGGTCATCGGCTTCGACGACTTCCAGATCGCCTCGCGGCTATGGCCGACGCTGACCACTGTCCGCACCCCGACCCGCGAGATCGGCCGTCTGGCCGTGGAGCGGCTGATGGGCCGCGACGACGATGGACGCGATCCCAAGAGCCGCCTGCCGTCCCTGGTTGTGCGGGACTCCACCGGAGCCCCGCCGAACGACTGAGCCGCGCCTCAGAGCTTCACCGGCTCCATCTTGGGCGTCAGCAGGTGCACCACCAGCAGCGCCAGCAGATAGGCCGAGGCGGCCAGGATGAAGATGGGCGTATAGCTGCCGATCTGCTCCAGGACGTAGCCGGCGTACTTCGACATCGCCATGCCGCCGACGGCGCCGACCATGCCGCCGATGCCAATGACCGAACCCACCGCCGAACGGGGGAAGACGTCGCTGGGCAGGGTGTAGAGGTTGGCCGAGAAGCCCTGGTGGGCCGCCGTCGCCACCCCGATGATCAACACCGCGACCCACAGGTTGGAGGCCATGGCGGCGCCTGCGACCGGAACGGCCAGCAGGGCGCAGATTAGCATGGTGGTCTTGCGGGCCCGGTTGATCGACCAGCCCATCTTCATGAACCGCGACGACAGCCAGCCGCCACCCACGCTGCCCACGTCGGACAGCAGGTAGATGGCCACCAGGGGCGGACCGAAGGTCTTCAGGTCCAGACCGTGGCGCTTGCCGAGGAAGTCCGGCAGCCAGAACAGGAACATCCACCAGATCGGGTCGATCAGGAACTTGCCGATCGCGTAGGCCCAGGTCTCGCGGTAGCCGAGCAGGCGGGTCCACTTCACCTTCTCCACCGGATCCGGCGGGTCGCTCTCGATGTGGGCCAGTTCCGCCGCCGAGACCTTCTTGTGCTCACGGGGCCGGCGATAGACCAGGAGCCAGATCGGCAGCCAGATCAGTCCGAGCAGCCCCGTAACGATGAACGTCATCTGCCAGCCGAACGCCAGGGTGAGGCCTGGGATCAGGAGGGGGGTGACGATCGCGCCGATGTTGGTGCCGGCGTTGAAGAGGCCTGTGGCGAAGGCGCGTTCCTTCTTGGGGAACCACTCGGCCACCGCCTTGATCCCGGCCGGGAAGGCGCCGGCCTCGCCGAGGCCCAGGATAACGCGGCTGGCGATGAAGCCGCCGAAGCCGCGGGCGCCGGCCGTGGCCATGTGGCCGATCTGCCAGATGAGGAACGCGATGCCGAAGCCCCACCGGGCCCCGATGCGGTCCATGATCCCGCCCCAGGCGAGGTAGGCCACCGCGTAGGCGGCCTGGAAGTAGAGGACGAGGTCCGCGTAGTCCGTCTCGCTCCAGCCGAACTCGGCGGTCAGGTCGGCCTTCAGGAGGCCGATCGTCTGGCGGTCGACGTAGTTGATGACCATCGCCATGAAGAGCAGGGCGACGACCACCCAGCGGTAGCGGCCCATGGCGGCGGGGGGAGCGTCAGTCCGCGCGGCGGTGGTCATGGGTCTCTCCTCCAGGACCTTCGGTCGGAACGGCGGGAACCGCGAAGCAGCGGATCTCGTTCAGGTCGCCGAAGGTGATGCGGGCCGTTTGTCCGACCTCGATGTCATGAATGCCGCTCGCCGCGCCGGTCGTCACCAGCTGGCCGGCTTTCAGCGGGCGGCCGCGGGCGGCGCAGGCGGCCAGCAGGAAGGCCAGCGAGCCCGGCGGGCCGCCAGGGATGGACTCGGGCGAACCTTCGCCGACGAGCTGCCCTTCGACATAGGCGTGGCAGGGCGGGATCAGGTCGGGGCGCTCGCGCCACCCGGGCACGGCGCGGCCCAGGATCAGGCCGGCGTTGTTGCCGAAATCGGAGGCGACGATCCGAGGCCCCAGGACGTTGATGGTGGCGAGCGGGCTGCCGGCGAATTCCACCCCGACAAGGAGGTCGCCGACGTAGTCCAGCGCCTCCTGCGGCGTCCACTCCAGCTTGTCGGCCGGCGCGTCGCGCCCCATGCGATAGATGTACTCGGCCTCCACCGCCGCGAAGCCGCCCGGGATGACGGGCAGGGGCGTGGGGTTGGCGGCGTCGGCCTGCCAGACGTTGCGCGCGAACACCGGGCCCATGACCCGTTGGGCGTTGAGCTCCGCCTGCAGCTCCAGCGGAATGCGGCCGACCTTCCAGCCTGCGACCTGGTCTGGCCACAGGCCGATAGCCTGTTCCTGGACCTGGTAGCCGGCGTCCATGTCCGTGGGCAGCGGGCCGGGGAAGTCGGGCAGCGCGCGCGCGCCGAGGCGCGCGTCAACGAACTGGCGCGCGACGGCCGGCGGGTCAAACGCGGTCGCGGCCTTCGCCGCCGGAACGGTCACTTGCTTCTTATCCTCCGGCCGGTCCGTCTCGAAGGACTTAGCGGCGCTGTTCTCTTCCTTGGGCCAGGACTCCCTGGCCGGGTCGGCTGCACATTGTGCGAAGAGGTAACCGGTGTCAATTTGGTCCGGAGAAGACAATCGGCACAGGACGCGGTAGTCGGATACGGCGGGCGCAATTGGCTTGCGCGGCAGAATGACACCGGTTACCTACGCGCCAATAGGGAGGAACGGCCGATGACAAGGCCCCTGACGCTGAACCCGGACCGGCTGTTCCCTGCCGAGCCCGCCACCCGGGCCGTGGCGCAGCCCCTCTATGCGCAGGTCAAGGACCTGCCGATCATCAGCCCGCACGGCCATACCGATCCTGAGTGGTTTGCGGGCGATGCGCCGTTCGCCAACGCCACCGAACTGCTGCTGGCGCCCGACCACTACCTCTACCGGATGCTCTATTCGCAGGGCGTCGCGCTCGAGGACCTGGGCGTGCCGTCGCGCAAGGGGCCCAGCGGCGCCGATCCGCGCGCGGCTTGGCGGATCCTGGCGGCCAACATGCACCTGTTCCGCGGCACGCCCTCGTCCATGTGGCTCGACCACGTGTTCGCCGAGGTGTTCGGGTTCGACGTGCGCCTGAGCGCCGAGACCGCCGACCTCTATTTCGACCGCATCGGCGAGGCGCTGGCCACGCCGGCCTTCCGGCCGCGGGGGCTGTTCGAGCGGTTCAACATCGAGCTCCTGGCGACCACCGAGGCGCCGACCGATCCCCTGAAGCACCACAAGGCCATGCGCGCCTCGGGCTGGAAGGGGCGGGTGGTCACCGCCTATCGCCCCGATCCCGTGCTGGACCCCGAGCACGAGGACTTCACCGCAGAGATCCAGCGCTTCGGCGAGATCAGCGGGGAGGATGTGCAGTCCTGGAGGGGCTACCTGGCGGCCCATCGGGTCCGCCGGCAGGCGTTCATGGAGATGGGCGCCACCTCAACCGACCACGGCCATCCCACGGCCCAGACCGCCGACCTCTCGGAAGCCGAGGCCGAGGCCCTGTTCCGCAAGGTCCTCGGCGGGACGTTCACGCCGGCCGAGGCTGAGCTGTTCCGCGCCCAGATGCTGACCGAGATGGCGAAGATGAGCCTGGACGACGGGCTGGTCATGCAGATCCACCCCGGCAGCTTCCGCAACCACAACCGCGGGCTCCACGGCGCCTTCGGCCGCGACAAGGGCGCCGACATCCCGACGCGGACGGACTACGTCCGCGCGCTGAAGCCGCTGCTCGACCGGTTCGGCAACGACCCGCGGCTGTCGATCATCGTCTTCACCCTGGACGAGAGCGTCTATGCGCGAGAGCTGGCCCCGCTGGCCGGCCACTATCCGGTGCTGAAGCTGGGCCCCGCCTGGTGGTTCCACGACAGCCCGGAGGGCATGCGCCGGTTCCGCGAGCAGACCACCGAGACGGCGGGCTTCTACAACACGGTCGGCTTCAACGACGACACCCGGGCGTTCCTGTCGATCCCCGCACGCCACGACGTGGCCCGGCGGGTGGATGCGAGCTTCCTGGCGAAGCTGGTGGCCGAACACCGCCTGGACGAGGACGATGCGGCCGAGACCATCGTCGACCTGGCCTACAACCTGCCCAAGCGGGCTTACAAACTCGACGAGCCGGCGGCGGAACGCACGCCCGAGCTGGTCTGACGGGAGAGCGCAAGTGTTCAAACGCATCTATCACGCCACCCATCCGGACATGATGGAGGGCGTCGACAACGAGACCCTGCGTCAGCGCTACCTGGTCCAGGACCTGTTCGTCGCCGGCGAGGTGGTGCTGAACTATACCCACTACGAGCGCTTCGTGATCGGCGGCGCGGCCCCGGGTGCGGGCGCCCTCAGGCTGCCCGATCAGACCGAGCCTGAGAGCGCCAAGGGCCATCCGTTCCTGGAACGCCGCGAGATGGGCGTGATCAATGTCTCGGACGTGGCCGGCACGGTGACGGTGGACGGGACGGCCTATCCCCTGGCGCCAAAGGACTGCCTGTACGTGACCATGGGCGCCAAGAACGTGACCTTCGAAGGTGAAGGGGCGCGCTTCTACATCGTCTCCACCCCGGCCCACGCGGCGTTCGAGACCAAGAAGCTGGCCCTGGCCGACGCCGTCCCGCTGGAGCGCGGCGCGCTCGAGACCTCGAACGAGCGGACGATCTACCAGCTGGTGGTGCCGCAGACCTGCAAGTCGGCGCAGCTCTTGCTGGGCCTGACGATCCTCAACACCGGCAGCGTGTGGAACACCATGCCGCCGCACCTGCACGACCGCCGTAGCGAGATCTATTTCTACTTTGGCCTCGGCGAGAACGACCGGGTCTTCCATTTCATGGGCGAGCCGGACAATGCGCGCCACATCGTGATGGCCAACGAGGAGGCAGTGATGTCGCCGCCGTGGTCGATCCATATGGGCTCGGGCACCTCGAACTATGCCTTCATCTGGGCCATGGGCGGGGAGAACCTCGACTACACCGACATGAACGTCCTCGACATCTGCCAGCTGAAATGAGCGCGAACCCCTTCGATCTCACGGGGCAGGTGGCGCTGGTCACCGGCGCCAACACGGGCCTCGGCCAGGCGATCGCCGTCGGCATGGCGCAGGCGGGGGCCGACATCGTGGCCGTGGGCCGCAGCGCGCCCGACGAGACGGCCGAACTGGTGGCCCAGGCGGGGCGCAAGCTGCACGCGGTGGGCGCTGACCTGTCCACCACCGAGCCGATCGGCCGGGTCGTGTTCGAGGCCTATGCCGCGGCCGGCCGCCTGGACATCCTGGTCAACAACGCCGGCATCATCCGGCGGGCCGACAGCCTCGACTTTACGGAAGAGGACTGGGATGCGGTGATCGACACCAACCTCAAGACCGTCTTCTTCCTGAGCCAGGCGGTGGCCCGGCGCTGGGTGGCCGACGGCCGCGGCGGCAAGATCATCAATGTCGTCTCGATGCTCAGCTTCCAGGGCGGAATGCGGGTGCCCTCGTACACGGCCGCCAAGAGCGGGCTGGCGGGCGTCACCAAGACCCTCTGCAACGAGTGGGCGGCCAAGGGGATCAACGTCAACGGCCTGGCCCCCGGCTATTTCGCCACCAACAACACCGCGGCCCTGCAGGCCGACGAGACCCGCAACCAGCAGATCCTGGACCGGATTCCGGCCGGGCGCTGGGGGCAACCGGCCGACCTCGCCGGCGCGGCGGTCTTCCTCGCGAGCCGCGCAGCGGATTACATGCACGGCGCCATCGTCCCCGTGGACGGCGGCTGGCTGGCCCGCTGAGCCGGCTCCAAGCGTAGGGAAGGACCGCCCAATGGCCCGCGATCGCCTCGCCGTGCTGAACGCCATGATGGACCAGGGGGTGATCCCGGTCTTCTACCACCCGGACCCCGAGGTCTGCGTGCGGGTGATCCAGGCCTGCGCCAACGGCGGGGCCAAGTGCATCGAGTTCACCAACCGCGGCGATTTCGCCAGCCAGGTCTTCCTCGATGTGACGCGCCACTTCGCCAAGGCCGACCCCAGCGTGATCATGGGCGTGGGCTCGGTGGTGGATGCGCCGACGGCGGGGATCTACATCGCCAATGGCGCGAACTTCGTGGTGGGGCCGCTGCTGAACCCCGACGTGGCCAAGGTCTGCAACCGACGCATGATCCCCTATTCGCCGGGCTGCGGCACGGCCAGCGAGATCGGCCAGGCCCAGGAACTGGGCTGCGAGATCGTGAAGGTCTTCCCCGGCGGCTCGGTGGGCGGGCCGGAGTTCGTGAAGGCGGTGCTGGGCCCCATGCCCTGGACCAAGATCATGCCCACCGGCGGCGTCGACGTGGCTGAGGCCTCGCTGAGGCCCTGGTTCGACGCCGGCATCGTCGCCTGCGGCATGGGCTCGAACCTGATCACCAAGGCGCTGCTGGACGCCGGCGATTATGCGGGCATCGAGGCCCGGGTCCGCGACACGGTGCAACTCATCAAGACGATCCGGGGCAAGTGATGGCGGGCGGGGGGCTGACGATCCGGCCGGCGGCGGACTGCCGCTGGGACTGCGCGGCCCTCGGCGAGGTCATGCTGCGGTTCGACCCGGGCGAGGGGCGCGTGCGCAATGCGCGCAGCTTCCAGGTCTGGGAAGGCGGCGGCGAGTACAACGTGGCCCGCGCCATGCGCAAGGCGTTCGGCCTGCGGGCGACCGTGGTCACCGCCTTTCCGGACAATGACGTCGGGCGCCTGGCCGAGGACTTGATCCTGCAGGGCGGCGTCGACGTCAGCCACGTCATCTGGCGTGCGTACGACGGCGTCGGCCGCAACACCCGGGTCGGGTTCAATTTCACGGAACGCGGCTTTGGCCTGCGCCCGGCGCTAGGCGTCTCGGACCGGGGCTACTCCGCGGCCTCCCAGATCGCGCCGGGCGAGGTGGACTGGGACGGCCTGTTCGGGGCCGAGGGCGTTCGCTGGTTCCACACGGGGGGCATCTTCGCCGCCCTGGCGCCCCAGACGCCGCAGGTCGTGCTTGAGGCGGTCCGGTCCGCCCGCCGTCACGGGACGGTGGTGTCCTACGACCTCAACTATCGCGCCTCGCTTTGGAAGGCGCTGGGCGACCCGGCCGCGGTCCAGGCCCTGAACCGGGAGATCGCCGCCCAGGTGGACGTGATGTTCGGCGACCCGGCCGGCTTCAAGGCCTGCCTCGGCTACGACGCGCCGACCGACTTCCCGGCCTTCGCCGAGGCGGTGGCCGGCGAGTTCGGTTTCAAGGTCGTGGCCAGCACCCGGCGCACCGCCCAGTCGGCCAGCGCCAACGACTGGGGCGCGGTCCTGTGGATGGACGGGACGGTGGTGAGCTCGGAGACGCGCGCGAACCTCGATGTGTTCGACCGGGTGGGCGGCGGCGACGCCTTCGCCTCGGGCGTGGCCTATGCGCTGCTGCAGGGCAAGGGCGCCCAGGCGGCGGTCGACTACGGCGCGGCGCACGGGGCGCTGGCGATGACGACGCCGGGCGACGCCTCGATGGTCGACGTGCGCGAGATCGAGGCGGCGATCGGCGCCACCGGCGCCGCGGTCATCCGCTGAGGCCTCAGGTCCCCGCCTGGACGAACGGGACCTTCTCGAACAGCCGCCGCTCGGCGCCGCGCGGGTCGTCGACCAGCTTCGACGGCGTGTCGAACACCATCGTCTGCCGCCGCTTCAGGTCGTAGCGCGCCCACCGCGGGATGGCCCGGCAGTTGGGATCCCCGCTGCGGGCGAAGGCCAGGAAGGCCTCGCTCATCTGGTCGGCCATCGCCTGCGCCTGTTGGCCCTTGGCCGAGGCGCCGGGCTTGGCGAGGTTGTCGAACACCATCTGGATGTCGCTGGCGTGGGGCGCCCGCAGTCGTTCGCCGGCGGCGGGGAAGTCGAACTGGTAGACGAAGGCGGGCGTGCCGGCCCTGGCGCGCTCCTCCGCCTCGATGATCGCCGCGCGCCAGGATCGGGCGGCGGTGGTGGCGCTGAACAGGACATCGGAGGGGTTGTAGGTCGGGTAGAGCCGCCGATATTCGGCGATCACCGGCTCCGGCAGGATGTCGATCCGCATCGTCTCCTGGGTCAGCCGTCCGGGCAGTTCATCCCAGGTCACCGAGAAGTTCCGCGGATCGCCTCCCAGGAAGGCGCGGGTCTCGTCATGCGTGTTGCCGATGATCATCGGGATCTTCGCCGACTGGGCCGGGGCGTCGGGATAGAACGGGTGGCGCTTCAGGGAGCGCTCGTCCAGCACGGGCCCGAAGTACAGGCCGCCAAAGCCGAGGACGGGATCCTCGGCGGCCAGCGCCTCGACTAGGCGCTCGACGGGCAGGGTTCGCAGGGCGCCGGCCGCCTCGGGCTTCAGCTTCAGCGCGTCCAGATAGGCCAATGTGCGCCGGGTCGCGTTGCCGGGACCCGAGGCGGTGACCTGCTGGCCGCTCATGGTGGCGGCGCGGTGGAAGAGGCCGGCCGCCGTGGGGGTGGCCATCATGGTGGCGATCTTGGCCCCGCCGCCGGATTGGCCGAAGACCATCACCTTGCCCGGGTCGCCGCCGAACTCGGCGATGTTGTCGCGGACCCACCGCAGCGCCAGGATCAGGTCGAGCTGGCCGGCGTTGCCGCTGTCGGCAAGCTCGGGGACCAGGCGGGCGAGATAGGCGTAGCCGAAGGCGTTCAGGCGGTGGTTCACGGTCACCACCACCACGTCGCCGCGCCGGCACAGACGGACCCCGTCGTAGAGCGGCGACGAGCCCGAGCCGCTCGAATAGGCGCCGCCATGCAGATAGACCATCACCGGTCGCCGGCCGCCGTCGCGCAGGGCGGGGGTCCAGACGTTTAGGAACAGGCAGTCTTCGCTGACCGGCTCGCCGACGCGTCCCCGCTGGGGCGAGGCGGGGCCATAGGCGGTAGCGTTCGCGACCTCGGTCCAGGGCGCGGGGGCGACAGGAGGCTGGAAGCGGCGGGGGCCCGTGTCGGCGCCGTAGCGGATGCCGCGAAAGCCGATGACGCCGTCGTCCACATAACCTCTCACGGGGCCATGCCGGGTCGTGGCTACGGGCGAGGGCTGCGCCTGCGCGGCGCGGGGGCTCAGCGCCATCGCCGCCACACCGAGACCGGCCACGACCGCGCCGCGCCGGGTAAGCTCACCAACCATGGAATCCGCCCTGTTTGCGTGTTTTGAGCACTATGACACCGGTAGCAATCCGCGCTACATCCGTTTCAACGAGAGAGGAAACAGGCATGGTTCGGGGCGTATTGGCCGGGCTCGTCGGCGCTTTGGCCTTGGTTCTTTCGGGCGCCGCGTTCGCCCAGTCCCCGACGCCGGCCCCCAGCCGCGATCAGGCGCTGGCCGCCATGAAGACGGCCACCACCTTCATGGTCGAGAAAGTCGCCTACAACGGCGGCTACGTCTGGTCCTACACGCCCGACATGAAGCGCCGGTGGGGCGAGCTGGAGGCCAAGCCCACCATGATCTGGGTGCAGCCGCCCGGGACGGCGACCATGGGCCACCTGTTCCTCGACGCCTATCACGCCACCGGCGACGACTATTACTACCGCGCGGCGGAGAAAGCCGCCGAGGCGCTGATCTGGGGCCAGCACCCCAGCGGCGGCTGGCACTACATGATCGACTTCGGCGGCGAGGCCTCGATGAAGGACTGGTACGCCACCTATGGCCGCAACGCCTGGCGGATGGAGGAATTCCAGCACTACTGGGGCAACGCCACCTTCGACGACGCCGGCACGTCCGAGGCCATGCAGTTCCTGCTGCGGCTGTACGTCGAGAAGCGCGATCCGAAGTGGCGTCCGGCCCTCGAGAAGGCGGTCAACTTCGTGCTGGAGAGCCAGTACCCGATCGGCGGCTGGCCGCAGCGCTATCCGCTAAAGAACGAGTTCAGCCACCACGGAAAGCCGGACTACACCAGCTTCATCACCTTCAACGACGACGTGGCCGGCGAGAACATCAAGTTCCTGGTCATGGTCCACCACGCGCTGGGGGACGCGCGCGCGATGGACGCCGTGACCCGGGCGATGAACAGCTTCATCGTCACCCAGCAGGGTCAGCCCCAGCCGGGCTGGGGCCTGCAGTACACCGTCCCGGACCTCAAGCCCGTGGGCGCGCGCACCTACGAGCCGACGGCGCTGGCCACCCACACCACGGCGAACAACGTCAGCCAGCTGATGAGCTTCTACGAACTGACCGGCGACACCAAGTTCCTGGCCCGCGTGCCCGAGGCTCTGGACTGGCTGGACAAGGTGAAGCTGGCCAAGCCGCGGCCGGACGGCCGGACCCATCCCACCTACATCGAGATCGGCACGGACCGGCCGATCTACGTCCACCGCCGCGGCTCGAACGTCGCCAACGGCGAGTACTACTGGGACTACAGCGATCAGAAGACCCTGGCCCACTACGGCGCCTGGCGGAAGATTGACGTCGCCGGCCTGCGCGCCCGCTACGAGCGCCTGAAGCGGACGCGCCCCGAGGACGTGACCCGGGACTCGCCATTGATGGCCAAGGGCCTCGTGCCCCTGCCCAAGTACTTCGCCACGCGCGATTTGGAGACCTATGACCTGAACGTCCGCGCGCAGGGCGGGACCAAGGCGGTCGGCGGCGAGGCGGCCGGCAAGCTGATCGCCGGGCTGAACGCGGAGGGCTATTGGCCGACGCCCCTGGTCGCCACGAGCAATCCCTACACCGGCGCCGCGCCGCCGGCGAAGGCCGACGGGGACTATTCGACCACCCACGTGGGCGACGCGACCGACACCTCGCCGTACCCGACGGACAAGCCGGTCCTGGGGATCTCCACCGGGACCTACATCCAGAACATGACCACCCTGATCGACTATCTGGACCAGGCGCGCTGACGGCCCGGACTCAGGCCGTCTTGAGCCACCCCCGCCGCGCGGCCCAGGCCAGGAACAGGTCGGGCCAGCCATGGGCGGGCTTGCCACGCGCCAGATAGATCCCGAACCCGTGGCCGCCTTCCTCGAAGATGTGCGCCTCGGCCGGGACCTTGGCCGCGTGCAGGGCCGACAGGTAGTTCAGGCTGTTCTCCACCGGCACCGAAGCGTCGTCCGCCGCATGGATGAGGAAGGTCGGCGGGGTCCCGGCGGTGACCTGGCGGTGAGGCGAGTAGGCCGCCTCCGCCTGTGGCGACGGTGCGGCGCCCAGGAGCGCGGTCCGCGATCCGCCGTGGGCGTGAGGCAGGGACATGTCGATCACGGGATAGAGCAGGGCCGACAGGTCCGGCCGCGCCGACAGGCGGTCGGCTTCGTCGACCAAGGCATAGACCGCGCGGCCGTAGCCCGTGGCCAGGCTGGCCGCCAGATGGCCGCCCGCCGAACAGCCCAGGAAGGCGACGCGGGCCGGGTCGACCCCGTAGCGCGGCGCGGCGGCGCGGACCAGGCGGACGGCGCGCTGGGCGTCCTGGAGCGGGGTGTCGGAGGGGCTGGCCCACCCCTCGGCCGGCAGCCGGTAGCGCAGCACGAAGCTGGTCACCCCAGACTCCGCGAGGCGCCGGGCGATCTCGAACCCCTCCTTGTCGATCACCACCCGGATGTAGCCGCCGCCGGGTGCGATCACGCAGGCCGCGCCGTTGGGCCGGGCCGGCCGGAAGACGGTCAGCAGGGGCTCGCCGATGCCGGTGACGTAGCGGTCCCGGAACCCCGAGGTGGGCGTGCGGTCGGTGATGACCTCGCGGGGCAGGGCGGCCAGCGCGCCGGGCGGTCTACCGGGCCAGAGCTTGAGGGTCTCCGTGGGATCGGCGGCCTGGGCCAGCGCCGGCGTGGCGGCGGCCGTGGAGGCGAGGGCGAGGAGCGTTCGGCGGTCCAAATCCATAATGACACCGGTAGCATTCGTGTTTTCCGGGGGCTAGACACATCCCCATGTGGACTCGCCGATCCCTCTTGGCCTCCGCCGTCGCGCTGAAGTGCAGTCCTGCCGGCGCCGCCGACTATGCGCAGGCCCTGGCGGACGCCTGGGGCGCTCCGGTGGACCCGCGTATGGCTCACAACCACGCCCTCATCGAGATCCGACGGCTGCGGGCGCGGGCGGATCGGCTGCTTCGCGCCCAGGGGCTGGCGGGCGGGAGCGTGGCCGAGCGGATCCGCACACTCTTTGCAGACCAGCGCCATCTCTATGCCGACGGCGACGCGGGCCGCGACCGCGCCGTGGCCGACATGAACGCCCGGCTCGTCGCGCTGCGTCCCCGGCTGGCGCGGGCTTTCGGCGAGCTCGCGATCCCCGCCGCCGAGGTCCGCCGCATGTCGCCCGCCGACGAGGCCCAGGGCCGCGGCGGCTATCGCGAGCCCGCGGCCTACTTCGTCGACCTGAAGGCGATCCGCGAGCGGCCGGCGTGGACCCTGCCCAGCGTCGCCTTCCATGAGACCGTGCCGGGGCACGCGCTGCAGGTCGCGCTTCAGTCGCCGGATCTGGCCCGGCAGCGCTTTCTCAGCGTCTATTCCGAAGCCTGGGCGACCTATGCCGAACAACTCGCCGCCGACCTGGGCGCCTACGCCGGCGATCCCCTGGGCGAGATCGGCTACTTGCACTGGCGGCTGTTCCGGATGGCGCGGATCGTCGCCGACACCGGGCAGGGCGCCTTGGGTTGGAGCGCGGACCGGGCCGTGGAAGCCATGACCGAGTTGCAGGGGCGGTCGATCGCCTTCACCACCATCGAGGCGGACGTGGCGCGGATGCGGCGGCAGCCGGGCGTCTATGCCGCGCAGGGACTGGGCGCCCTGGAGATCGCGCGCCTGCGGCCGAAGCGCATGGCCGCCTGGCCGGCCTTCCACCGGGCGATCCTGGCTGACGGCCCCTATCCCTGCGCTATGCTGCGCGCCGTGGTGCGTTCGAAGGAGCTGGGCCGATGATGGACATGAAGGTCGCCCCGGTCCCGGAAGCCGCCGCCGGCGCGGCGGTTCACTACCTCGAGGACCTGTTCGAGGAGGTCATCCGCTACCTGGACGGCGAGGACGCTGCCGCCCTGGTCAAGCGCGCGCGCGAGGTCGCCCGGCAGGACGATGAGGAGGCGCTGGAGGCGCTGTTCTCGACCCTGCGGCCGGACCAGGCGGTCTATCTGGCCCGCGCCTTCACCTGCGCCTCGCTACTGTCGAACCTGGGCGAGGACGTGGTCGGCCGCCGCCGCTCGGTGGAGGCGGAGATGGAGGCGGGTGAACTGCCTCACACGCTCACCGACGCCGCCCAGCGTCTGGGCCCGAAGGCTGCGGCGCGGATCGTCCCGCGGATGGCCGTGGCGCCGGTGCTCACCGCCCACCCCACGGAAGTCCGCCGCCGGGCGGTGGTGGAACGGGAGGCCGAGATCGCGCGGCTGATGTCCCTGCGCACCCATCACCTTCTGCCGCCTATCGAGAAGCGGCTGCGCGAGGACCTGTTCCGCGAGCTGGCGCTGCTGTGGAAGGCGCGGATGCACCGGCCGGACCGGATCAGCCCGGCGGACGAGATCCGCAATTCCCTGGCCATCGTCCGGCGGTCCATCCTGCCGGCCCTCTCCGAGCTCTATGAGGGCTGGAGCGAGCAGTTCGAGATGGCAACGCCCCTGACCCTCGGATCGTGGCTGGGCGGCGACCGCGATGGCCATCCCGGCGTGACCGGCGAGACCCTGAAGCTCGCAATGCGCTCGCAGGCGCGCCTGATCCTCAACCACTATTCGGACGAGGTACGCCGGCTCTGGTTCGACCTCGCCGTCAGCGTCGACCTGACCCCGGCCAGCGCCGGCGTGCTGGCCCTGGCCGAGGCCTCGCCGCACGCGGGCCGCGACGACGCCCATCGCAAGGACGAGCCCTATCGGCTGGCGCTCCAGGAGGTCTGGGACCGGCTGTCCGCCACCGCCAACCGCCTGGCGGGCGGATCATGGCCGACCACCTCGCCGCACTATGAGGCGTCGGCGGACTTCGTGGCGGACCTGGAGACGATCCGCCAATCCATCCGCACCCACATGGGCGAGCGGGTCGTGGGCGCGCGCCTGCGGACCCTGATCGCGGTGGCGCGGGCCTGTGGCTTCCACCTGCTGTCCATCGACCTGCGCCAGAACGCCGACGTCCACGAGCGGATGATCCACGAGCTGTACGTTCGGGCCGGCGTCAACATCGACTACCTGGGCTCGGACGAGGCCGAGCGGGTGCGCGTGCTGACCAAGGAGCTCAGCCACGACCGTCCGCTGCGCTCGCCGTTCCTGGACTACAGCGACGAGACCATGCGCGAGCTGGGCGTCCTGGACGCCGCCGCCGAGGTGGTCCGCCTCTACGGCGAGAAGGCGCTGGGCGCCTACATCATCTCCAAGACCGCGACGCTCTCCGACGTGCTGGAGCCGCTGGTGCTGCTGAAGCAGGCCGGCCTGGTGCAGGGCGGCGACAAGGGCCGCAGCGCCATCCGGGTCGCCCCCTTGCTGGAGACCATCGGCGACCTGGAGCACGGACCCGTGCTGCTGAAGGAGTGGCTGTCGCTGAGCCTGCCGCCCGAGATGTTCGGCGAGCCGAAGTGGCGCGAGGTGATGCTGGGCTATTCCGACAGCAACAAGGACGGCGGCTACGTCGCCTCGCGCTACAACGTCACCAAGGCCGCGGCCGTGCTGGCGGCCCAGGCGCGGACCCAGGGCGTCGACCTCTGGTACTTCCACGGTCGCGGCGGCTCGGTGGGACGCGGAGGCGGGCCGGCCGCGCAGGCGGTGATGGCCCAGCCGACCGGAACGGTGAAGGGCCGGTTGCGCCTGACCGAGCAGGGCGAGATGATCTCCCGCCGGTTCGGGGACGAGCCCACCGCGCGGCGGAACCTGGACAGCCTGGTCGCCGCCGTCGCCATGGCCAGCGCCCGATCCGCTGACGATGCGGAGGCCGGCTCGGAGCGGCTGGAGGCGCTCAGCCACGCCTCGTTCGAGGCCTATCGCGAGCTGGTCTACGACACGGCCGGCTTCGAGGACTTCTTCTGGGGAGCCACCCCCATCGCCGAGATCGTCGGGCTGAACATCGGCAGCCGGCCCGCCTCGCGCACCGCCAGCCGCCGGATCGAGGACCTGCGGGCAATCCCCTGGGTGTTCTCCTGGTCTCAGGCGCGCTTCATGCTGCCGGCCTGGTACGGCTTCGCCGGCGGGGCGGCCAAGGCGGGCATGTCGGCGGACGACCTCCGCGCGCTGGCCGACGACAACCTCTTCGCCTCGATGATCTCCAACATGGAGGTGGCCCTGGCCCAGTCCGACATGGCGATCGCCGCCAAATACGCCGCCCTGCATCCGGGTGCGGCCGGCAAGGCGATCTTCGAGCGGATCCGGGCCGAGCATGAGGCGGCCTGCGAACTGGTGCTGGCGATCCGCGGCGGGACCCGCCTGCTGGACAACCACCCGCAGATGGCCGAGTCGGTGGCGCTCGCCGCCGAGGTGGTGGATCCGCTGAACCACTTGCAGCTCGAACTGCTTGCGCGCCGCCGCGCCGGGGACGACGACCCGCAGCTGAAGCTGGCGATCCAGCTGACGGTGGCTGGCGTCGCGTCCGGCCTCAGGAACACCGGCTAGTCGCCACACCGGCGCCGCGATGCTAGGCGAACCAGCGCCATGCGAACGCTTGCCCTTGCCCTGATCCTGACGGTCCCCGCTGCCGCGGCCACGGCCGAACCGCTGCAGGAGGCGCGCTCGGCAACGTCGGCCTGCCTTGCCGCGGTGATCGACAATGCGCCGGTGGAGGACATCGACGGCGACGACGTCACCATCCGCCGCGGCAAGGACCCGGTGAGCTGCACCGTGCGGGTGACAGCGGGCGAGCCCGTTCAGATCCAGGATGCGGTGCAGGCGGCCATCAAGCGTCGGCCCGAACTGCTGGTCCCGGCCAAGACGCGCTGGGAGGCCGGCAGCTGGGCGTTCCGCGAGACTTGGTGCAACCTGCCGGGCCGCCGGGCGCTGGCCGTGTTCGTCAGCACCAACAAGCCGGGCCACCAGCCGGTGCTGACCGCCACCGTGTTCGAGACGCCGAAGCGTGACGAGCGCTGCGATCGCGACCTGGGCGTGCAGGCGGTGGCGGTGAACGACCCGCCGCCCGCCGAGGCCGCTCCGCCGCCCACGGCGTCGAACGCGCAGGGCCATGCGACCGCGCCGGTCGAAACGGCCGCCGCGGCGGCTCCGGCCGAGACTGCCAAGCCGAAGAAGAAGCAGAGCTGGCTGCGGAAAATCCCGGGGCTGGCGCGCCCCGAGAACTAGGCGGCGGCCACGGCCTCCACGATCCGGCGCCGTTGCGCCGCGTCAGGAAGCGGTCCGGTCGCGGCGCCCAGGTTGTCCAGCACGTAGCATGGGTTCCGCGTGCCCGGGATGGCGCAGGTCACCGCGGGATTGGCCAGCACGTACTTCAGCAGCACCTGGGCCCAGCTGGTCGCCCCGATCTCGGCGGCCCAGCCCGGCAGCGGCAGCCGGCGCACGCGCCCAAACAGGTCGCCGCCGGCGAAGGGGCGGTTGATCAGCACGGCCAAGCCCCGCTCCGCGGCCAGGGGCAGGATCCGCGCCTCGGACGACCGCTCGGCCACCGAGGCGTTGATCTGGATGAAGTCGAGCTCGTGCCGGCGCATGGCGGCTTCCAGGGCGTCGTAGGCGCTCTCGTCGTAGTGGGTGACGCCCACGTACCGGATCGTCCCGGCCGCCTTGGCCGCGCGCAGGGTCGGCATGTGCACCTCGAGATCGAGCAGGTTGTGCACCTGCATCAGGTCGATGACCGGCGCCCGCAGCTTGTCGTGTGACGCGGCGATCTGGGCCTCACCCGCCGCGCGTCCCCGGGTCCAGACCTTGGTCGCGAGGAACAGATCCGGCCGCAGCCCGCGCTCGGCGGCCAGGGCGCCGATGGCCGCCTCGGCGCGGCCGTACATGGGCGAGGAGTCCACCACCCTGCCGCCGGCGCGGGCGAAGGCGGCCAGCGCCTCGCCGGCCTGGTCCCAGTCAGGGCCGCCGGTCGCCACGTCGAACGCCTGCCAGGTGCCGAGGCCGACGACGGGCAGCGCTTCGCCCGAGGCGGGGACCTTGCGCGTCAGCAGCGGCTTGGTCGGCATCTTCGGCTCCTGCGCCTCGGCGTGTGCGCGACCGCAGCCGGCCACGGCGAGGGCCGCGGCCGAGACGATCTCGCGTCGGTTCCAGCGCATGGGGGCTACCGCCGGACGGCGGCTCCGTTCCAAGATGGCGCAAATCCTGGGGGAAGCGACGATGGGCGACAAGCTGTTCGACACCGATTGGCGGACGATCCGCGTGCAGCGGCGAGAGGCGATGGTCGAGGTGGCCCTGGCGCGGCCCGGGGCCCGTAACGCGCTGAACGGCGAACTGATGGAGGAATTGACCGAGGCGGCGGCGCTGCTGCGGCTGCGCACCGACGTGCGCGCCGTGATCCTGACGGGGGCGGACAGCTATTTCTCGGCCGGGGCTGACCTGTCGGCCAGCCAGGCGCGGACGGCGCTGCCGCTCATCGAGAGCCGCCGCGCCGTCATGGCCGGTCCCGACATGTGCCGGGCCTGGCGCGAGATCGAGGCGGTGACCATCGCAGCCGTCGAGGGCTATTGCATCGGCGGCGGGGCGGCGCTGGCGCTGTCGTGCGACTTCCGGGTGATGGGCGAGGGCGCCTACCTACGCCTGCCGGAGGTTCCGCTGGGCATGAACATGAGCTGGCGCAGCATCCCCGGGATCGTCGCCCTCGTGGGTCCGTCGCGGGCCAAGCAGTTCGTGATGTTCGGTGAGACGGTCGATGCGGCCAGATGCCTGGATTGGGGCTTCGCCGACGAGGCCGTCGCCGCGGGTGAGGCGCTCACGGCCGCCCGCCGGTGGGCCGAAAAGGTCGCGGTCCTGCCGCCGATCCCCGTCCGGATGACCAAGGAGGCGGTGAACGCGGTGGCCGGCGCCACGGCGCAGGCGTCCATCTACATGGACCGCGACCAGTTCCTCCTTGCCACCTCCACCCAGGATTACCGGGAGGGCGTGGCGGCCTTCCGCGAGAAACGGCCGGGCAGGTTCACGGGCGGCTAGACGCCCGGGGCGACGCACCCGAATCTTGGCGCGCCCGTCGTTGGAGTCTGCCGTCCGTGGTTCTTGTCCCCGTTTTCATGGCCGCCGCTGTCGCCGCCACCCCGCCCTCGGCGCCGGACACCTATGCGCCGGGCCGGGCCGCCATCGCGGACCATCACAAGCTGGTGTCCCCCAAGGCGGTGCAGGAGCGCTTCGAGGTCGAGCTGAACGGGACGAAACAGGCGGTCAGCGTCCGCGGCGCCGATCGCGACAACCCCATCCTGCTTTGGGTTCACGGCGGGCCGGCCGCGCCGGAGACGCCCACAGCCTGGATGTGGCAGCGGCCCTGGGAGGACTTCTTCACGGTCGTGCAATGGGACCAGCGGGGGTCGGGGCGGTCGTATCAGCTCAACGATCCGGAGGCCCTTAAACCGACCCTGAAGCCGGAGACCTATGTCGAGGACGCCGTCGCGCTGATCGAGCACCTGAAGGCGCGCTACGGCAAGCGCAAGGTGATCCTGCTGGGCCACAGCTGGGGCTCGGTGGTGGGCCTGAAGGTGGCCGCGCAGCGTCCAGACCTGCTCCATGCCTATGTCGGGATGGGCCAGGTCATCAGCTTCCGGGAGAACGAGCGCGTGGGCTACGCCTGGTCGCTGGAGCAGGCGCGGAAGGACGGCAACGCCGAGGCCGTCCGTGAACTGGAGGCCATCGCGCCCTATCCCGGCGACGGCCCGCTGGACGTGGCGAAGATGACCACCCAGCGGAAGTGGTCGGTCCACTACGGGGGCCTGGCCATGCATCGCAAGGACGCCGACTTCTACTTCCGCGCCCGGCGGCTGTCGCCCGAGTACACGCCGGAAGAGCGGGTCGCGATCGGGGCCGGCAGCGAGCTCACCATCGGGACCATGTTCCCCACGCTGGCGACCACCAGCATGGCGGAGATCGGGCGACTCAACGTCCCCGTCTACATGCTGCTGGGCCGGGGCGACTACACCACGCCCTCGACCATCACCGCGGCGTGGATGAAAGCGCTGAAGGCTCCGCGCAAACAGGTCTTCTGGTTCGAGAACTCGGCGCACCTGCCCATGGTCGAGGAGCCGGGCCTGGTGCTGCGCGCCGTGGTCGCGCACGTCCGGCCCGAGGCGGTGCGTGCGGGCGACGGGCCGAAGCTGGATTGACGCGCGGCCGAGGGCTGGGCCTCAGGCGTTGCGGGCCATCAGGCCTCCGTCGACGGGTATCGTCGTCCCGGTGATGAAGGACGCCGCCGGCAGGCACAGGCTTAGCGTCATATGGGCTACTTCTTCCGGCCGGCCGTAGCGGCGCAGCGCCGTGCGGCGGCGGGCATAGGCCTGCTTGTCCTCTTCGGAAATCGCCTCGGTCATGCCGGTCAGGATCGGGCCGGGGCAGATGCAGTTGACCGTGATCCCTTCCGGCCCGAGCTCCACGGCGAGCGCGCGGGTCAGGCCGGTGACCCCCGCCTTGGCGGCGGCGTACGGGCTGTCGCGGCTGGTGGCGCCCAGGGCCTCGGTGGAGGCGATGTTGACGATGCGGGGGGCGTGCGACTTGCGCAGATGGGGCAGGGCGGCGCGGATCAGCCGCTGCTGCGCGGTCAGCAGGATCGCCAGGGACCGTGTCCAGATCGCGTCGTAGCCCTCGGAATCGATGGGCGAAAACGCGGAGATCCCGGCGTTGTTGACCAGGATGTCCAGGCCGCCGAACCGCTTCGCTACGGCCTCGACGGTCAAGGCGATGGCGGCGGCGTCCGCCACGTCGAGGGTCCAGGCCTCGGCGCTGTAGCCGCGGTGGACCAGGTCGTCAGCGACCTCACGCACGCTCTCGGCGGCGATGTCGGTGCAGGCGACATGCGCGCCCTCCGCGGCGAACACCTCGGCGGTGGCCCGGCCCATGCCCGAGGCCGCGCCGGTGACGAGGACGACGGAGCCCGCGACGGAACGGCTGGTCATAGCGAAAGGCCTCCATCGACGATCAGGGTCTGGCCGACCACGTAGCCGGCCAGCGGCGAGGCCAGCAGCAGGGCGGCGCCGGCCATGTCCTGAGGCGTGCCCATGCGGCCCAGAGGGATCGAGCGCAGGGCCCCTTCGAGCCGCTCGGGGTGTTCGGTGGTCACCTTGGTCAGCTTGGTGTCCACCAAGCCGGGCGCGAGGCCGACGACCCGGATGCCTTCCGGCGCCCACGCCTCGCCGAGGGTCTTGGTCAGGCTGACCGCGCCGGCCTTGGAGGCGGCGTAGGCGGGATTGCCCCGGTTGGAGGTATAGCCGGACACCGAGCTGACGATGATGATCACGCCCTTGCGCGCGGCCAGCGTCGACCGGAACTTCCGCGCGCAGTCCATCAGGCTGTCGAGGTTCACGGCCATCACCCGGTCCCAGCCCGCGGGCTCGAACTCGGCTCTGCGGTACTGGACCGTGCCCTGGCAGAGGACCAGAACGTCCAGGGGCTCGATCGCCGGGGCGGCGGCGATCTCCTCGCGCACGCCGACGTCGACCTTGGCGTAGCCCAGGCCCTCCAGATCGGAGCCTTCGATCCCGTCGTAGTCGGCCGCCGAGGGCCGCGTGCCCCAGACATGCACCTGAGCGCCCCGCTGGCGGAAGCCGTGGGCCACGCCGTTGCCGATGCCGCTGGAGCCGCCCACCACGAGGACGGTCTTGCCGGTGAAGTCGAGGTCCATGCCTTAGCGCCCCTGGAAGACCGGCTGGCGCTTCTCAAGGAAGCTGGCGACGCCTTCCCGGTGGTCTTCGGTCTGCATCAGGAGGCGGATCTTCTCTATGGCCCAGGCCCCGATCTCTCGCGGGTCGCCGTAGGCGAAACGGCTGAGACCTGCCTTAAGGTGACGCACGGCCAGGGGCGGGTTGGCGGCGATCCGGCCGGCCAGGTTGCGGGCGGCGGGCAGCAGCGCCTCATGGGCCGTCACCTGGCTGACCAAGCCGATACGCAAGGCCTCGGCGGCGTCGAACACATCGCCTGTGAACAGCAGCTCGGCGGCCTTGGCCGGGCCGACGACGGCGGGCAGACGGTAGAAGCCGCCTACGTCGCAGACCAGGCCGCGCTTGACGAACAGCTCGCCGAACTTCGCCTTCTCGGACGCGAGGCGGATGTCGGCGAACAGCGCCAGTTCCATGCCCCAGCCGACGGCCGCCCCGTTCACAGCGGCGATCACCGGCTTGTCGCACTCGAGCGCGGCGATGGCCGCTGGCGTGGCCTGATAGGTGACGGGCAGCGAGCGCTTCGACACCGGCTTGGGCCCGGCCATGATCTCGCCGACGTCGTCGCCTGAGCAGAAGGCGGGGTCGGCCCCGGTCACGATCACGCAGCGGACCTCGTCGTCCGCCGCGCTCAGCCGAAACGCCTGCTCAAGCTCGTCATAGGCTTGGTAATTCAGGGCGTTGCGCCGCTCCGGGCGATCCAGCGCGACGGTGGCGACATGGTCATCCAGCGTGCAGCGGACGTGCGCGAAACCGGCGCTCTTCTCGGTCAGCGAGACCATGGGCGCTCCTCCCTTGCCGGCCGACTGTTCGTCCGGGGGAGGGCAAGGTCAACGGTGACGCCCCGTCACCGCCGACCACCACGTCAGGCGAGACCGGCGCCCGCGAGCGCCGCCTGGGCCTCGGCCGGGTCCAGGAAGACTTCCTTGCGCGTGACTTCGCCCGCCGCGTTCACGTCCACGACGTCCACCATCTTCACGCGGGCCTTCTTGTCGGCGGACCCCAGAACCATGGTGTAGTCGAAGACCCAGCGGCCATCGCCAAACAGCGTGCGATGGGCGGGCTCGAACGCCAGGCCAGGATACGTCTCGAACAGACCCTCCACGTGGCGGCGGATGTTCTCGCGGCCAACGACGGCAGGCGAGCCGTCGTGCAGAAGGAATACGGAATCGATCGAGTGCAGGCTGGCGATGCGGGCCGCGTCTCTCGTCTCCCATCCCACGTGGTAGCGGTCGAAAGCTGCTTTCATCGCGGCTTGGGCGGAAGGGACTTGAAGGGTCGCCGTCGACATGGGGGTGCTCCGTCTGGGGAACGCCATGTTGCATACTCGCAGTATGCAAGGCAACTTGCAGACCCGAAGTATGCAACACTAGTTGCTTGCAGCCAGGCCTGCGAGGAGTGACTCGATAGTGCGCCCATAGCGCTCCACGACCGGCTCCGGGTCGGCGGCGCTGCCGCTGGCGAGGGCGGCCTCCATGATCGCGCCCATGATCACGCGGGTCGCCGCCTCAGTCTGCTCGGCGTCTGCAGCCGGCCCCAGCAGGTAGGCGACACCAGCCCTGACGCGCCCGGCGAAGTGCCGGTCGTCGGTCTCGCGCCAGCGCTGCCATCCCATCACCGAGGGGCCATCCGCGAGCAGGAGCCTGCGGATCCGAGGGTCGTTCGCCAGGCGCAGATAGGCCACCGCCCCTGTCGCGATGGATCGCGGCGAGGGTGGTCCCCGCGATCCTGCCGCCAGCTCGTCGAGCCGCGCGGCGATCGTGGCCTGCACCTCGTCGATCAGGTGTTCGAACAGATCCTGCTTGGAGGCGAAGTGGTGGTAGCAGGCGCCCTTCGTCAGGCCGGCCGCCGCCGCGATCATATCGATGCTGACGGCCTCGTAGCCCTGCGTCGCGAACAGCTCGCGCGCGGTGTCGAGGATCCGCCGAATGGTCGCGGCGCTACGGTCTGCCTGTCGAGCCATGCTGAACCATGCATCGGGTCGCCGCCGCGCCGGGTCAAGCTGCGTCTGATCCTGCCGCACGGTCAGCCTTGCCAGCGTCCGACGGCCGGGGAACATGGGTCAAACGATACGGGGAAACGCATGCCGGAATTCCGCACCATCGACACCGGTCGGGCAAAGCTACGCGCCGCCGTCGAAGGAGAGGGGCCGCTGGTCGTCATGGTCCACGGCTTCCCCGAGAGCTGGTATTCCTGGCGTCACCAGATCGGTCCCGTCGCAGCGGCCGGCTACCAGGTAGCCGCGATCGACGTACGCGGCTATGGCGGCTCGGATAAACCCAAGCGCGTTGACGCCTACTCGATGCAGGAGCTCACCGCCGACGTGGCCGGCGTGGTTGAAGCGCTGGCGCCGGGCCAAAAGACGATCCTGATCGGCCACGACTGGGGGGCGCCCATTGTCTGGAACACCGCGCTGACCCGTCCGGACGTGATCTCCGCGGTTGCGGGCCTGTCGGTGCCCTACACGGGCGTGCCGACCCGGCCGTTCACCGAGATTTTCACCGAGCTGTTCACCAGCAAGGGCCACTTCTTCTACCAGGCCTGGTTCCAAGAGGTGGGGCCGCCGGAGGCCGAGGCGGAGGCGGACGTCCGCGACTTCCTGCGCAAGTTCTACTACGGCATCGCGGGCGAGGCGCCCGACGGCTCGTGGCCGCAGAAGAAGCACGGCGCGAGCATGCTGGAGGGCATGACCGACCCCGAAGTGTTCCCGGCCTGGATGAGCGCCGAAGACCTCGATTACTACGTCGGCGAGTTCAAGCGGTCGGGCTTTTTCGGTCCCATCAGCCGCTACCGGAACCACGAGCGCGACTTCGAATGGCTGCAGGCCTTCAAGGATCGCAAGATCGAGCAGCCCAGCCTGCTGATCGGCGGGGATCGTGATCCGGCGTTCAATGGCTTCGGCCGCATCCCCGATCCGTCGGCGCTGATGCGCATGCACGTGACGGACCTGCGGGGCGCCCACGTGCTGCCGGGCGTCGGGCACTGGACCCAGCAGGAGCGGCCCGCCGAGGTCAACGCACTCCTGCTCGACTGGCTGAAAGGGCTCTGAACATGGCCGATCTGGAACTGCGCCAGGAAGGTGAGGTGGTCTGGGCGACCATGAACCGGCCCGACCGCCTGAACGCGCTGAGCCGTAACCTGGTGACCGAGCTGCGCGAGTTCTTCGTCGGCCTCTACTGGCGCCGCGACGTGCGGGTGGTGGTGCTGCAGGGGGCGGGGAACGCTTTCTGCGCCGGCCTCGATCTGAAAGAGCGGGGCGATCCGCAAGGCTCGCGCTCGATCGGCGCCGGCCTGACCCGCCAGCGGGAGATCAGCGAGATCGTCATCGCCATGCGGCGCTGCCCGCAGCCCATCGTGGCCTGCGTGAACGGGGCGGCGGCCGGCGGCGGCTTTGCCCTGGCCCTGGCGTCCGACGTGCGGATCGCGACGCCGAAGACGCGCATGAACGCCGCCTTCATCCGCATCGGGCTGTCCGCCTGCGACATCGGCGTGAGCTACTTCCTGCCGCGAATGGTCGGCTCATCCGTGGCGGCCGAGTACATGCTGACGGGTCGCTTCATCGACGCCGAGCGGGCCTATCAGCTGGGCCTCGTCAGCCGGATCGTCGAACCCGAACAGTTGGAGGCGGAGGCCAGAGGGTTCGTGGACGACATGCTGCACGCCACGCCGCTAGGCCTGCGCCTGACCAAGGAGGCGCTGAACCACGCCATCGACGCCCAGGGGCTGGAGGCGGCCATCGCCATGGAGGACCGCAACCAGATCCTGGCCAGCTCGGACGGCGACTTCCAGGAGGGCGTGCAGGCGTTCCTGGAGAAGCGACGGCCGAACTACGCGCAGCGGGAAAGCTAGGATGATCGAGCTTTGGCATTGTCCGGACGCCCGGTCGTTCCGGCCGCTGTGGGCGCTGGAAGAGCTGGGGCTGCCCTACGAGCTGCACCTGTTGCCGTTCCCGCCACGCGTGCGACAGCCGGAATACCTGGAGGTCAATCCGCTGGGAACCATTCCGGCGATGAAGGACGGCGAGACCTTCATGACCGAGAGCGCGGCGATCGTGCAGTACCTGGTCACCCGCTACGGCCCCAGCGATCTGGCCGTGCCGGCGGACGATCCGGCCTATGGCGCCTGGCTCAACTGGCTGCACTTCGGCGAGGCGACCCTGACCTTTCCGCAGACGCTGGTGCTCCGCTACCGCCAGTTCGAACCGGGCCAGGCCGAGGTGGTCGCCGACGACTATGCGAAGTGGTTCCTGAGCCGCCTCCGGCACGTGGATCGCGCCCTAGAAACGAGCGACTGGCTCTGCGCCGGGCGCTTCACGGCCGCTGATATTTCCGTGGGTTATGCGCTGTTGCTCGCGCATTCGCTGAAGCTGGACGACAGGATCTCGCCCGCGACCAAGGCCTATTGGCAGCGCCTCAAGTCGCGGCCGGCGTTCCTGGCGGCGAAGGCGGCGCAGAAGATGGATCTTTCGGAGGCGCTGTCGTCGTGATCACGCTCTACGACCACCCGTTCTCGCCCTACGCCCAGAAGGTCAAGATCTCACTCCGCGAGAAGGGCTTGGCGTTCGAGGCGCCGACGCCGGGCGGGCTCGGGGCGGGCGGCGCGCAGGGTGCGTTCGTGGAGGCCAGCCCCCGGGCCGAGGTGCCCGCGCTGGTGGACGGCGACGTCCGGATCTTCGATTCAACCATCATCCTGGAGTACCTCGACGACGCGTATCCGGAGCCGGCGATGCGTCCGGCGTCGGCCGCCGAGCGCGCGCGGGTGCGGATGCTGGAAGAGGTGATGGACACTCACTTCGAGGCCATCAACTGGGGGCTCTCCGAGATCCGTTGGTTCCGCCGCGCGGAAGGTGAGGCGGCAGAGGCGCTCATCGCTGCGGCCCGGGCGCAGACGGACGGCTTCTACGCCTGGCTGGAGAAGGAACTCGCCGACCGTGAGTGGTTCAACGGCGAGGCGTTCGGCTGGGGCGATCTGTCGGTGGTTCCCTATCTCAACGGCTCGGTCGGCCACGGCCATCCGCCGCCGGACGGCTCGAAGCTGGCGGCCTGGCTGGCGCGGGCAAATGCCCGGCCGTCGGTGGCGGCCTGCGTCGCCGACATCGCCGCGCTCAACGCGGCCGGCGTCTCCATGACTGACGTGGCCGAGCTGGTGGAGCGGGGGCTCTTCAGGCGCGAGTATCGCGACCATCGCCTGGAATGGATGATCAAGTCAGGCGGCGTGGAGGTGGTGCTGAAGGGACTTGACCGCGGAAACATCCGTTTCGCGCCGCCGTTCGGCTGAAGGCCTCCGACCGCTTGCCAGCGGGCCGGTTTTGCCCGAATGCACGTCCAGTAGCCGGGGGCGTGACAGGTCGATGAACAGGTTCGTTGTTTGGGTGTGCGCGGGCCTCGTGGGCGCGCTGGCGGCTTCGGCCGCGATGGCTGATCCGGTCCGGCAGACCAAGGCCCCGTTCCAGGACGCCTTCCGTCAGCTGGAAGGCGAGGAGTGGCCGACCCCCAACGACTATCGCACCGCGAGCGGCGCGCCCGGCCACCGCTACTGGCAGCAGAAGGTCGACTATCGGATCCAGGCCCGCCTGGACGAGGCGACCAAGACGGTCACCGGCAAGGCGACGATCACCTACAAGAACAATTCGCCGGATCGGCTGACCTATCTGTGGCTGCTGCTGGACCAGAACATCTTCCGGCGGGACAGCATCGCCGAGCGCACGGCGACGGTCGGCTCCGCGGACGAGGTCAGTCTCGCGGCCCTGCGGCGGATCCAGATGTTCAAGGACTGGGAGGGCGGCTTCAAGCTGACCTCGGTGAAGGACGGCAGCGGCCGGACCATCCCCCACAAGGTGGTGGACAGCCTGATGCGGCTGGACCTGGCCCAGCCCCTGGCCTCGGGCGCCTCCACGACCTTCACGATCGAATGGTCCTACCGGATGGTCGAGACCAAGGTGGTGGGCAGCCGCGACGGCTATGAGTGCTTCACCAAGCCGGACGAGGACGGCAACTGCCTGTTCCTGGGCGCCCAGTGGTTCCCACGACTGGCGCGCTACACCGACTACGAGGGCTGGCATAACAAGGCCTTCTTGGGCGCCGGCGAGTTCACCCTGGAATTCGGCGACTACGAGGTGGCCCTGACGGTGCCGAACGACCACGTGGTGGCGGCCACCGGCGACCTGACCAACCCGGGCGCGGTGCTTACCGCCGCCCAGCGCCAGCGCCTGGAGCAGGCTCGCACCGCGAAGGAGCCGGTCTATATCGTCACCCCGCCCGAGGCGCTGGCCGCCGAAGGCCGCAAGCCCACGGGCGAGAAGACCTGGGTGTTCCAGGCCGACAACGTGCGCGACTTCGCCTGGGCCTCGAGCCGCAAGTTCGTGTGGGACGCCATGGGCGTGCGCCAGGACAGCGCCGAGCGGCCGCTGGTCATGGCCATGAGCTTCTATCCGAAGGAGGCGCGGCCGCTATGGGACGCCTGGTCGACCAAGGCGATCGCGCACACGCTGGACACCTACAACGACTTCGCGTTCCCCTATCCGTACTCAAAGGCCCAGTCGATCAACGGCATCAACGGCGGCATGGAGTACCCGATGATGACCTTCAACGGGCCGCGCCCGACGAAGGACAAGAAGACCGGGGACCTGACCTATACCGAGCGCACCAAGGCCGGGCTGATCGGCGTCATCATCCACGAGATCGGGCACACCTACTTCCCGATGATCGTCAATTCCGACGAGCGCCAGTGGACCTGGATGGACGAGGGCTTGAACACCTTCCTGGAGTTCCAGGCCGAGAAGCGCTGGTCCAAGGACTTCCCGGCCTACGACGGCGAGCCGCGGCACATCGTCGAATACATGGTCAGCCAGAACCAGGTGCCGGTGATGACCCAGTCGGACTCGCTGCTGCAGTTCGGCCCGAACGCCTATTCCAAGCCCGCCACGGCCCTGGTCATCCTGCGCGAGACCGTGCTGGGGCGGGAGCTGTTCGACAAGGCGTTCAAGGATTACGCCACTCGCTGGCGGTTCAAGGGGCCGACGCCCTACGACTTCTTCCGCACCATGGAGGAGAGCAGCGGGGTCGACCTCGACTGGTTCTGGCGCGGCTGGTTCTATTCCACCGACCACGTGGACATCGCCCTGGACGGGGTGACGGCCGGCAAGGTGGAGCCCGCGGACGCCGAGGCCCGCGCCAAGGCGCGGCGCGAGCGGGTCGCCGCCGAGCCGCCCAGCCTGACCGAGAGCCGCAACACCGAGCCCACCTATGCCGAGCGCGACCCGAAGGTCCGCGACTACTACGACACCATCAACCGGAACGACGCGACCGCGGCCCAGCGCAAGAAGGCCAAGGAAGCCGACGAGGACCTGACGCCGCAGGAGCGTGTGGCCCGGAACCAGACCGACACCTTCTACCGCTTCCGCTTCCGCAACGTTGGCGGCCTGGTGATGCCGGTGATCCTGAAGCTGGACTTCACCGACGGCAGCACCGAGACGGTTCGCATCCCGGCCGAGATCTGGCGGCGCAACAGCAAGCAGGTCACCTGGCAGTACGTCACCGCCAAGACCCTGAAGCGCGCGGAGCTGGACCCGCTTTGGGAGACGGCTGATGCGGACCGGGACAACAACCTGTTCGAGGGTTCGGGCGTCGACAAGATCCTGAAGCTGTCGCCGTCCCGCCCGGACGACGAGAACAAGCTGAAGGACAACGAGCTGCGCGTCGCGCCCGACAGCCTGGCGCCGCTGCCCGCGACGAAGCCCAAGACGGCGGACGCACCGAAGTGAGGCGGCTGCTCGCCGTCGGCGTCGCCGCCTTGCTGGCGCTGCCGGGCGCGGCCGCCGCGCACCGGGGCCATGCCTCGCTGAGCGTGGTGGAGATCGACGCCGCCACCGGCGCGGTGACGATCACGCACCGGATGGCCGCGCACGACGTGGAGCCGGCGCTGGCGGTGATCGCGCCCGACGCCCAGCAGAGCCTGGACGACGCCGACGCCCTCAAGGCGCTGGAGGTCTATGCCGGGCGGGTGTTCAGGCTGTGGGACGCCGAGGGCCGGGCCGTCAGGCTCCAGCATCGCCGCACGAACCTGGCCGGCGACAGCGTGGAGCTGGTCTATGCGGCGCAGTTGCCGGCGCCGGTGCAGGCGGTGACGGTGGACTCCGGGCTTCTGGAGGAGGCGCACGCCGACCAGGAGAACCAGGTCAACGTCCGGCGGAGCAAGGTCACCCGAACCGTGCTGTTCCGGGTCGGCGATGCGCCCCAGCAGGTGGTTTTCGAAGGCGGTCGCTGACCGCGGCTGCAAGGCTCCGGTCGCCCGGCAAGGTTTCCCAGGCGGCGCCCAATCGGCGCGTCGTTGACGTGGCGTCCCCGTTGCAGGCGCGCGCCGTTGGCATAGGCTTGGGACAACCAACCATAACCGGGAGGACGGGCATGAGCCCCGCCGACGATCAAGGCGCCGCCGTCGCCGCGCCGCCGCCCTTCAAGCCGTTGCCCCAGAAGGCGCCGGACGTCAGCATCGAGCGATCCGCCGACGGGACCTACTACGTCCGTTCGAACCACCCGCCGGCCGAGGGTCCGCGCTCCATCGCCCACCTGCTGGCTGAACGCGCCGCCGCGCACCCCGACCGCCCCTACATCCTGCAGCGCGCGCCGGGCCATGGGCCCTGGCAGGGCGTGACCTATGGCGAGGCCAAGCGCGCCGCCGACGGCATCGCCCAGTGGCTCCTGGACCAGGGCCTCACGGGCGAGGACAGCGTGATGGTGCTCTCCGCCAATTCGGTGGAACACGCCCTGATGATGCTGGGCTGCTACACCGCCGGTGTCCCGATCGCGCCGATCAGCCCGGCCTATAGCCTCATCTCGAGCGACCACGCCAAACTGAAGCACTGCTTCGCCACGGTGAAGCCCCGGGTGGTGTTCGCCCAGAACAGCGAGATGTTCGCCCGCGCCTTCGAGACGCTGAAGGCGCAGGATCCGACCCTGCGCTTCGTCACCGTCGACGGCGGGGCCGGGACCACGGCGCTGTCCGAGCTGACCGCCACCGCGCCGACGGCGGCGGTCGAAGCCTCTCGCGAGGCGCTGAACCACGCCACCGTGGCCAAGTACCTGTTCACCTCCGGCTCGACCGGCATGCCCAAGGGCGTCCCGCAGACGCATGGCATGTTCGCCGGCGTGATCGCCGGGATGGAGGGGCTACGGGACGAGCCCTCGGACCCCGAGGTGATCCCGCAGGGGCTGGAATGGATGCCCTGGAGCCACATCTCGGCCGGCAACATCAGCTTCAACGGGGCCATGTGGTCCGGCGCGACCCTGCACCTCGACGAGGGCAAGCCGATCCCGGGGATGTTCGAGACCACCATCAAGAACCTCTACGAGATTTCGCCGATGACCTTCGGCTCGGCGCCTGTGGCGTTCGGCATGCTGGTCGAGGCGATGGAGCGCGACCCGGCGCTCCGGAAGAGCTTCTTCAAGAACCTGCGCAGCGCCGGCTATGGCGGAGCGACCCTGTCGACCGACGTCTCCGAGCGGCTGCAGGCCCTGGCGATCGCCGAGACCGGCCACCGCATCCCGCTGACCACCATGTACGGCGCGACCGAGACTCAAGGGATCACGGTGGTCCATTGGATCACCGAGCTGGTCGGGCTGATCGGCCTGCCCCTGCCGGGCATCACGCTGAAGCTTGTGCCGAACGGCTCCAAGCTGGAGGTGCGGGTGAAGGGCCCGACGGTCACCACCGGCTACCACAACGACCCCGAGAAGACGGCCGCGGCCTTCGACGAGGAGGGGTTCTACAAGCTGGGCGACGCCTGCCGGTTCCTGGACCCCGAGCGCCCGGAGCTCGGCCTGGTGTTCGACGGGCGCGTGACCGAGGACTTCAAGCTGGACAGCGGCACCTGGGTGTCGGTCGGCACCCTGCGGCCGGACCTGGTGGCGGCCTGCACGCCTTACGCCTTCGACATGGTCATCGCCGGCCAGGACAAGCCTTTCGCCAGCGCCCTGATCTGGCCGTCCCCGGCGGCCCTGCCGACCCTGGGCGACAACCCCATCGAAAAGCTCAAGGCCGAGCTCAAGGAACGCATCGCAGCGTTCAACGCCACGGCGGGCGGCTCGTCGCGCCGGATCGGCCGCTTCATCGTCATGCTGGAGCCGCCGTCGATCGACGCGGGTGAGATCACGGACAAGGGCTATGTGAACCAGCGGGCCACTCTGGAGCGCCGTCACGCCCTGGTGGAGGCCATATACGCCAACCCGCCAGGCGAGGGGGTCGTGGTCGTCTAGATGACCGCCGAGCTCATCCTCCACCACTACGACACCTCGCCCTTCTCGGAGAAGGTGCGGTTGCTGTTCGGCATCAAGGGCCTGTCCTGGCGCTCGGTGATCCAGCCGGTGATCATGCCGAAGCCCGACCTGATCCCTCTGACCGGCGGCTACCGGCGCATCCCGGTGATGCAGATCGGGGCGGACGTCTACTGCGACACCCAGGTGATCCTGGCCGAGATCGAGCGGCGCCATCCCGAGCCGCGGGTGGTCACCGGGGTCGACTGGGCGGTGAACCTGTGGGCCGACCGCCTTTGGTTCCAGGCCAGCGTGGCTCTGATCTTCGCGGAGATGGGCGAGCGGGTCCCCAAGGAATTCATCGCCGACCGCGAGAAGCTGTCGGGCCGGCCGTTCGACGTGTCCGCCATGAAGGCGGCGGCGCCGTTCATGCGCCAGCAGTGGCGGGCCTATGCGGGCTGGATGGAGGACGGGCTGGCCGACGGGGACTTCCTCGGCGGGGCGAAGCCGTCGCTGGCGGACGTCGCCGCCTGGATGAACGTCTGGTGGCTGGGCGCGGCAGCGCCCGCCGTGGCGGACGAGATGATGGTCGGCCTGCCGCGGACCCAGGCCTGGCGCGACCGACTGGGCGCCATCGGGCACGGGAAGCGCCAGGAGATGGCGCCGTCCGACGCGCTGCAGGCCGCCACGGCGGCGGCCCCGGCGGACGAGGGGGTCTGCGCTGCGAACGATCCCACCGGGCTTCGGAAGGGCGACGCAGTGGTCGTCCAGGCCGACGACTATGGGCGCGACCCCGTCGAGGGCGTACTCGTGAACCTGACCAACGACCGGATCACCCTGGCCCGCGAATGCGGCGAGCTGGACGTGATCCACGTGCATTTCCCGCGCGCGGGCTACGTCCTCGTGAAGCGGTAGGAGGAGCAGACCATGAACGACCGCGTGAAGGTGGAGATCCAGGACGGCGTCGCCGACGTGCGCCTGGTGCGGACCGACAAGATGAACGCCCTCGACAACGCCATGTTCGAGGCCCTGATCCAGACGGGCGAGCAGCTGAAGGGCGAGCAGGGTCTGAGGGCGGTGGTGCTGTCGGGCGAGGGGCGGGCGTTCTGCGCCGGGCTCGACATGGGCAACTTCCAGGCGATGGCCTCGGGCGAGCGCGAAGGGGGCAAGGGCACGGCCGGACCGCTGCTGACCCCGAAGCGCACCCCCGGCGGATCGAACCGCGCGCAACACGCCGTGATGGTCTGGCGCGAGATTCCGGTCCCGGTGATCGCGGCGGTGCACGGTGTGGCGTTCGGCGGCGGCTTCCAGCTCGCCTTGGCGCCCGACATGCGCTTCGTGGCGCACGACACCAAGATGTCGGTGATGGAGATCAAGTGGGGCCTGGTGCCCGACATGGCCGGCATGGTGCTGATGCGCGGCCTGGTGCGCGACGACGTGGCCCGCGACCTGACGTACTCAGGCCGAATCTTTACCGGTGAAGAGGCGCTGGCCATGGGTCTGGCGACGCGGGTGTCCGAGCATCCGCTGGCCGAGGCGTTGGCCTATGCGAAGGACGTCGCAGGCCGCAACCCGCACGCGATCCGGGCGGCCAAGCGGCTCCTGAACTTGGCGGCCCAGGGCGATCAGCACGAGATCCTGCTGGAAGAGAGCCGTGAACAGGCGGCGCTCATCGGCTCGCCCAATCAGGTCGAGGCCGTCATGGCCAACATGCAGAAGCGTGCGCCGAACTTCACCGAAGCCGAGGTCGAGACCCCGGCGCCGGTTCCGTTCGGCGCTCGCTAGGGTCTTAGCGCGAGGCCAGCTCGAGGCCGGCGGCGGCGGCGAGCGCCGGGTCGTTGGCGCGCGTCACGGCGTCGGCCACCGCGTGCTTGAAGCACGAGGCGTACATTTCGCGCGGGAACGAGGCGCCCACGACGGCCTGCTGGCAGACCTTCTTGGCGGCCTTGGCGATGTCGGCGTGCAGTTGCTCGGTGGTCTTGCCGGCGACGGCGACCTTCATCGACTGAGCGCTGGCCGGCGCGGCGACGAGCATGGCGGCCGCGGCGGCGATGGTCAGGGTACGGATCATGATGTTCTTCCGGGACAAGGGTTTGCCAAACCCCTTTCCGGCGTTCCCCTCGATGGGCCGGGAGACTGACGCTCACCGTGTCCACCACCGATGCGCCATGATTCCGCCGCTCCGCGCCCGACGCAAGCGCTAAGTTGCTGCGACGCAGCAACAATGGTGCGATGCAAACAGAACGGCGTTAAGTTACGGGCGCCTGCCCCTCGGACGCCCGTTAATTTGGGCGCCTTTCCACGGCTAAGGTTGCGACGCCCTGTCGCAACTCAGCCACGGCCCACGAACGGCATCTGAGTCGCCATAACGGTCATGAACTGGACGTTGGCCGACAGCGGCAGCCCCGCCATGTAGAGGACCGCGTCGGCGACGGCCTGCACATCCATAGTCGGCTCGACCTTCAGCGAACCGTCCGGCTGGGGGACGCCCTTGGCCATGGCGCGGGTCATGTCGGTGGCGGCGTTGCCGATGTCGATCTGGCCGCAGGCGATGTCGTAGGCGCGCCCGTCCAGCGAGGTCGAGCGGGTCAGACCGGTGATCGCGTGCTTCGTGGCGGTGTAGGCGATCGAGCGCGGGCGGGGCGCGTGCGCCGAGATCGAACCGTTGTTGATGATCCGCCCGCCGCGCGGATCCTGATCCTTCATAAGGCGAAACGCGGCCCGGGTGCAGAGGAAGGCGCCCGTGAGGTTCACGTCCACCACTCGGCGCCAGTGCTCGATGGAATGATCCTCCAGCGGCGTGGGCGGCGCGCCAGTCCCGGCGTTGTTGAACAGCAGATCCAGCCGCCCGAAGCGGGCCTTCGTCGCCTCGAACAATGCGTCGACCGAATCGGGATCGGCCACGTCCGTCGGCTGGACCAACGTGGCTTCCGCCCCGGCAAGATCGGCTGTTTCCTGCAAGACATCGGCGCGTCGACCGGCGAGTGTAACGCTCCATCCGGACCGAACGAGCGCCAAGGAAACTGCCCGCCCGATTCCGCTGCCCGCCCCCGTGACGATGGCGACCTTAGCCATTGCGCTCTCCATCCCGCCTCATTAGCCCTCGCGGCGCCTGCCGCACCAGCCAGACGAGCCAGCATGCCCGATATCCCGCCGCCCCCGGCTCCGGAAGTCGAGATCGTGGTCGTCCATCCGCCCCGGCTCGCGCCGCTGGGCGGGGAAGCCGCGTTCAGCGCCATCCGCATTGCGCCGGAGGCCCTCCGAGGCGAGCCGCGCCTGGACGAGGCGCTGAAGAGCGCTCCGGGCGTCTCGCTGTTCCGCCGCACCGGCTCGGGCGCCGCCAATCCGACGACCCAGGGCCTGTCGCTTCGCGCCATCGCGCCCTCCGGCGCCGGCCGGGCGCTGGTGACCCTCGACGGCGCGCCGCAGAACGATCCGTTCGGCGGCTGGGTGATCTGGAGCGGCCTGCCGTCCGAGGGGATCGAGAGCGCCACCGTCGTGCGGGGGGCGGGGGCCGGCCCTTATGGCGCGGGCGCCCTGACCGGCGTCGTGGCGCTGGAGGAGCGGGCCACGCCTGAAGGCCTGGCAAGTTTCGATGTCTCGGCCGGGGAGCGTGGCAGCTACCGCGCCGCCGTGGTGGCCGGCGCCCCAGGTGTTCTGGTGACGGCGGCGGGCTCCAGGACGGACGGGTACTATGCCGTGCGCGGCGCCCGGCGCGGGGCCGCCGACACGCGCCTCCGCCTCGACGACGCCTCGGTGGCGGTGCGGTTGCAGCGCGAACTCGGGGACGTGCAGGCGGCGGTTCGTCTATCGGCCTTCCAGGTGAACCAGGAGGCGGGCCTGCGCGGCGCGCGATCGAACAGCACAGGGATGTCGGCCGCAGTCACTCTGGCGCAGCCTGCGACCGAGGGCGTCGGCGGCTGGCGGCTGCAAGGCTGGGTGCGCAAGAGCGACCTGGAGAACAGTTCGGTGGCGGTCGCGGCGGGCCGGGTCGCCACGACGCCGGCCAACGACCAGTACAACACCCCCGCCACCGGCTACGGCCTGAACGCCGCCTGGCAGGGTCGGCAGGGGCCGCTCAACTGGGAAGTGGGCGCAGACGTGCGCCTGGCGGACGGGACCGAGCACGAGCGGTTCCGGTTCATGAACGGAGCTTTCACCCGCGAGCGCGAGGCCGGCGGCAAGACCCTGGTGGCCGGCGCCTATGTCGAGGCGGCGCTCGACCAAGGGCCGTGGCTGCTCACCGGCGGCGTGCGGCTGGACCGCTCGCGCGCCTACGACGCCGTCCGCATCGAGCGCGACACGGCCACGGGCGCGGTCACGCTGGACCAGGCCTCGCCGAACCGCTCGGACACGACGCCCACCGGCCGCGTGGGGGTGCGCTATGCGTTCAGCGACGACCTCCACCTGCGAGCCGCGGCCTACGCGGGTTTCCGCGCCCCGACCCTGAACGAGCTGCACCGGCCGTTCCGGGTGGGCAATGACATCACCGAGGCGAACCCGACGCTGAAGCCGGAGACGCTGCAGGGGATCGAGGCGGGCCTTGGCGGGACCGCGGCGTCGGTCCGCTGGTCGGCAGGCGCGTTCTACAACCTGCTCAAGGACCCTATCGCCAACGTGACGATTGGCGCCGGGCCGGGGACCTTCCCGGTGGCCGGCTTCGTGCCCGCCGGCGGAACCCTGCGCCAGCGCCGCAACGCCGGCGAGATCGAGGCCTGGGGGCTGGAAGGCGAGGCGTCGGGCGATATCGGCGCCGCCTTCGGGTGGCGCGCCGCAGCGGCCTATACCGACGCCGAGGTGGATGGCGGAACCGCCACGCCGCAGCTCACGGGGCTCCGCCCGGCCCAGACGCCGAAATGGACGATCACCGGGGGGCTGCGCTTCCAGCCGCTGGAAGCCCTGACGCTGAGCGGCGACGTCCGATACGAGAGCGCCCGGTGGGAAGACGACCTGAACAGCCGTCGGCTCTCCGCCGGGTTGCAGGTCGACGCGCGGGCCGCCTGGCGGATCGCGGAACACGCCGAGGTCTACCTGGCCGCCGAGAACCTGTTCGACGAGACCATCGAGGTGGGCGAGACGGCGGACGGGGTCGAGAGCTATTCCGCGCCCCAGACCCTCCGGATCGGGTTCAGCTACCGGCGCTGACGCGCGCCGGCGGGTGAGATGGATCAAGGCGGGATGGCGGCCCGGCTGCGAAGCTGGTGACCTCTGACGCGGGGATCGCAGCACCATGCGCCGTTCCTTCTATGCCGCGCTGGCCGTGCTGGCGATCGGTGGCGCCGCGATCTTCGCCGCCTTCCGCCACGATCTATCGGCGGCGCAGGATCGGCTCGCGGGGCGCAGCGAGATCATGCCGACCTCGCACGGGCGGCTGGAATACGCGGTGGCGGGGACCGGGCCGGCCGTCCTCGCCATCCACGGTGCGGCCGGCGGCTTCGACCAGGCGCTGGACATGACCGGCGCCCTCACGACGCGGGGCTATCAAGTCATCGCACCCTCTCGGTTCGGCTACCTGCGCTCGGATCTGCCGTCGGCGCTCACGACGGAGATGCAGGCCGACGCCTATGTCGAGCTGTTGGACCGGCTCGGCGTGGAGAAGGCGGCGGTGGTCTCCATCTCCGCTGGCGCCTGGTCGGCGCTGCAGTTCGCCGCGCGCCACCCGGATCGATGCCGGGCGGTCATCCTGCTGGTTCCGGCCGATTTCCTGCCGGAGGGGACCAAGATCCGCGGCGGCCCCTTGGCGGACGCGATGTTCAAGTCGGACTTCGTGGCCTGGGCGCTGCTCAAGGCGACGCCCGTCGCGCCCGGGGCGTTGAGCGAGATGATGCTCGGCACGGACGCCGCCGTCGTGCGGAGCGCATCCGCGCAGGAGCAGGCCCGCGTGCAGCAGGTGCTGGACCACCTGCTGCCGATCCGCGCGCGCAGCGCCGGGATGCGGTTCGACATCGAGACGGCGGCGGGCCGCAGGGCCTATCCCATCGGAGAGGTCGACTGCCCGCTGCTCGCGATCAGCGCAGAGGACGACAGGTTCGGGACCGCCGCCCGGGCCCGCGAGATCGCCCGGCTAGCGCCGGACGGCCGCGCCCTGGTCTTCTCCACCGGCGGCCATGCGCTGGCCGGCCGCTTCGACGAGACCCTGAACGCGATCACGGCCTTCCTGGGCACGACGTCGCCTTAGGCGGGGGTCACTCGCCCTTGGCCGGTGGCGTCGCAGCTCCGACCAGGGCGGCGAGCTCCGGGCGGATGTCGGCCGCGCCCTTCTCGGCGATGTGCTGGGCGATGCGGGCGCCCATGGCGGCCATGGTCTGGCCCGTGAACTCCGCCTTGTTCCCGCCAACCCAGGCGATGGAGGCCTCGCGGTTGTCGTTGAGCTGCTGGAACCGCGGCGCGACATAGCGGGCGAAGAGCTCGTAACTGCGCTTCTTGGCCTCCCAAGGCGCCCAGTTGTGGTCCATCAGCAGGAAGGCGCCGAAGCCGCCGCTCTGGTCGACCAACTGCTGGATGCGGGCGGCCGCATCGTCCGGCGTGCCGATGATGGCCGTGCCGCTCTCGACCAGCGCCTTCACCGGATCGGGGCCCTCGGGGACCACCGGCAGGTTGGCGATCTCGCGGAAGTAGTAGATCCACTTGTCCAGGCCGAACCGGCACTCTTCCATGGCCTGCTCGCGGGTGGGAGCGATGTGCATCGGGCCGACGAGACGCCAGGCCGAACGGTCCATGGTCTTACCGTGGTCGCCGGCCATCTCGGTGGCGATGTGCCAGTTGGAGGCCAGGGCGTTAAAGGCCGCCGTGCCGGTGGCCCCCAACGACAACAGGCCGAGCCCGTGCCGTCCGGCCGCGCGGGCGCCGGTGGGCGAGACCTGGCTGGCCACGGCGATCTCCACCGAGGGCCGGGAGTAGGGCGTCATCTGCAGGCGGGCCTGCCAGAGCTCGAACCAGTCGGACTTGTGGGTGACTTCCTCGCCCCGCAGCAGGCGGACGATCACCTCCAGCGCCTCGTCCATGCGGTCGCGCTGCTTATCCGGCGGAATGCCCATCATGCGGGCGTCCGAGATCAGGGCGCCCGGGCCGACGCCGAACATCATCCGGCCACGGGTCATGTGGTCGAGCTGGTTGATCCGGTCGGCCAGCATCAGCGGATGGTGGTAGGGCAGGGACGAGACGCCCGTGCCCAGCCGGATGTGCTTCGTCCGTTCGGCGGCGAAGGCGATGAAGACCTCGGGGCTCGCGATCAGCTCGTAGCCGGCCGAGTGGTGCTCTCCGAACCAGGCTTCCTCGAAACCCAGGGCGTCCATGTGCTGGACCAGCTCCAGGTCGCGTTCCAGGGCGAGGGTGGGGTTCTCTTCCACCGGGTGGAAGGGCGCGATGAAGGCGCCGAAGCGCAGGCGCGGGGCGAGCATGAGTATCCTCCGACAGCGCGGTTCGCCCGCGCCTTATCGGCGATCACCATAGCCATGGTTGCCGAGGGCGGCGAGACTGCCGCAGCGTCAGCGCGCCGCCTCCAGGAACCGGAGTACCGCGAGCTCGAACGCGCGCTCCTCCTTGCCCGGCTTCAGGTCGAGATTGCCTTCGGCGTACGCGTCCAGGATGGCGGGGTGGATGTAGGCGCTGCGGGCCACCGCCGCGGTGTTCCCGAGGAGGCCGGCCACGGCCTTCACGCAGGTGTTTACGTTGCGTTTGGCCGCCGACAGGTCGGCGCACTCCGGCATGGTGAGGGCGCGGGCCGCCGCGACGGTGCCGGCCCAGGTTCGGAAGTCCTTGGCCGAGAAGTCGTCGCCCAGGGCCTCGCGGATGTATGCGTTGACGTCGGCGCTCTCGACTGCTCGGCGCTGGCCGTCCTCGTCGAGGTATTGGAACAGGCGCTGCCCCGGCAGATCCTGGCAGGCCTTGACGACCCGAGCCAGGCGGCGGTCGTTGAAGCGGGTCTGGTGGACCTTGCCGCTCTTGCCCTTGAACTCGAACACCGCCCCCGTCGTCCTCACCTTGGCGTGGCGATCGCGCAGGGTCGTCAGGCCGAAGCTCTTGTTGGTCTTGGCGTATTCTTCGTTGCCCACCCGGATGAGGGTCATCTCCATGACGCGGATCACGGCGGCGAGCACCTTCTCGCGGGGCAGGCCGCGGCGGGCGAGGTCCTCCTCCACCCGCTTGCGCAGGCGAGGCAGCGCCCGGCCGAAGGCGAGCAGGCGGTCGTACTTGCCTGCGCCGCGCTCGGCCTGCCAGCGGGCGTGATAGCGATACTGCTTGCGTCCCCGCGCGTCGCGACCGGTGGCCTGGATGTGGCCGTTGGCCCGCGGACAGATCCACACGTCCGTCCAGGCCGGCGGGATCGCGAGCGCGCGGATGCGGTCCAGGGTCTTCTCGTCCGAGACCGGCTTGCCGTCCGGGTCGACGTAGTTGAAGCCGTTTGCGCGCGCGGGCTTGCGGCGCAGGCCCGGGTCCTGGTCGGTGACGTAGGTCAGTCCCGCGGGGACCGGCGTTTCGTTCATGTCCTTCGGCATCCCAGCCCTCCACCGGAGCTGCGGCAACGTGGTATGGCCACGCCGGTTCCTCCCTCAACCCCCGGATCGCCTTGAACTATCGCCACGCCTTCCACGCCGGGAACTTCGCCGACCTGGTGAAGCATGCCGGACTGCTGCGCTTCCTGGCGGACCTGACGGTCAAGGGCCCGCCGCTGACCGTGATCGACACCCACGCGGGACGCGGGCTCTACGACCTGGCTGGCGGCGAGGCGAAGAAGTCGGGGGAAGCGGAAGCTGGGGTCGTGCGCCTGATGGACGCGAAGGACGCCCCAGCCGAGTTTGCGCCCCTCATCCAGGCGGTGAGGGGCCTCAACGCCGACGGCGGCGTTCGGCGCTACCCGGGCTCGCCCTGGTTGATCGCGGACGCGCTGCGGCCCGCCGACCGCTACATCGCCTGCGAGCTCCGGGCCGACGAGCACGATGCGCTGCGCGTGGCGCTGCGGGGACGCCAGAACATCCGCACCCTGAACCAGGATGGCTACGCGGCGGCGGTGGCGGAGTGCCCCCGGGCCGGGCGGGTCCTCGTGCTGATCGATCCGCCGTTCGAGAAGCCCGACGACTACCAGCGGATCGTGGAGACCCTGGCTGCGCTGCGGCGGAAAAACGCCGACGCCCAGGCGCTGGTCTGGCTGCCCATCAAGGACCTGGAGACCCTCGACAGCTTCCTCCGCGACCTCGAGGACGAGGTCGACGCCCCGATGGTGGTGGCCGAGACCCGCATGCGGCCGCTCAACGACCCGATGAAGATGAACGGTTGCGCCCTGGTGGTGATGGGCGGCTCCGACCTCACCGCGCCGCTTGCCGCCATCTGCGGCTGGACCGCGCAAGTCTTGGGCGCCGGCGGGAGCGCCCGGGTCTACCGCCTTTCGCCACAATAGTTTCGCAACTGCGAAGCCACGGCAGGTGTTATGTTGCGGCGCACAATTCCGTGCCGCAAGGAACTCTTCCATGGCGTCCTTCGACCTTCCCGAAATCCCGCAACCCCGCGTGAGCCCGGCGCTTCTGGTCGGCGTGGCCTCGCCGCTCTGGAGCTACTTCGGGGCTGCCGCCGCCGGCGGGCTGGCCTATTGGTGGATGACCCAGTGGGCCCGCCCCGTGAACCTCGAAGCGCTGATGGGCGCCGCGAAGGCGCTGCCCACGCCCGAGCCGCTGTTCGAACCCGCCGTCGAGGTCGTCGAGGCGCTGGTCGAAGCGACCGAGCAGGTCCTGGAAGATGCCGGCGACGCGCTGCTTGAGGCCGCGCCCCTGGCCGTCGGCGGCGAAGCCGCGCCGATCAGCCCGCTGATGGAGTCCGCCGCAGCGCCGGCGATCGACCCGGGACCGGAGCTCATCGCCGACCCCGCCCCGTTCGAACCGGCCGCCGAGCCGGTGCTCGAAGCCGCCCCCGAGCCCGTGATCGAGGAGCCGGCTCCCGTCGGCAGCGAGCCCGCCCTCAAGCCTCGGGGCAAGAAGGCGCCTTCCACCGAAGCCTGACGTGGCGCGGCGGCCCGCCGGACGCTAACAACGGCGGGTGGCGAAGCGGGCTTTCGATATTGTGGTGGCGCTGGCCGGGCTGGCCATAGGCTGGCCGGTCCTGCTGGCGCTCGGCCTCGCGGTCCGGATGACCAGCCCCGGCCCGGCCATCCACTGGTCCCGACGCGTTGGCCAGCACAACCGCGAATTCGTCATGCCGAAGTTCCGCTCCATGCGGACCGACACGCCGGACGTCGCCACGCACCTGCTGGAGGACCCGGGCCGTTGGGTCACGCCCCTGGGCCGCTTTCTGCGCAAGTCCAGCCTGGACGAGCTGCCGCAGCTCTGGAGCGTTCTGGTCGGCGACATGAGCCTGGTGGGGCCGAGGCCCGCGCTGTTCAACCAGTACGACCTCATCGAACTGCGCACGCAGTCGGGTGTCGAACGCCTGCGCCCCGGGGTCACCGGCTGGGCGCAGGTGAACGGCCGCGACGAGCTGCCGATTCCGGAAAAGGTGAAGCTGGACCGCGAGTACCTGGAGCGGCAGTCGTTCGGCTTCGACCTGGCGATCATCCTGGCCACCGCGCGGGCCGCGCTGACGGCGCGTGGCGTAAGTCACTAGATTTTCGGCGAAACGGACCGGAGCGCGGCGCGTTGAAGCGCCCGTGAGCCAGCAACCCGTTCCCTCCGCCCCGCCGCGCCGCGGGAGCAAGGCGCGCCCCCAGCCGGGCGCACGCCGACCCCTGCGGGAGCGGCTGTCGCATCCGCGGCTCACGCCCCCGAAGCTAACTCCGCCGACGAAGAAGGCCCTGGGATGGACCGGCGGGATCCTGGCCGTCCTGGCGCTCGCGATCGCCATACTCATCCTCATCTGGGACTGGAACTGGTTCCGTGGGCCGCTGGAGCGCATCGCCTCGGCGCGGATGCACCGCGAGGTGACCATCGCGGGGGACCTGAACGTCAATCTCTGGTCCTGGCGGCCCAGCGCCACGGTCGACGGGATCTCCATCGCCAATCCGGCCTGGGCTGGGCAGGGGAAGATGGGCACCATCGACCGCCTGCGGGTCCGCGTCCGGCTCGTGCCGCTGCTGTGGGGCAAGGCCGACATCCGGGTGCTGGCGGTGGAGCGGCCCAACTTCAGCCTGTTGGCCGACGCGAAGGGCCGCAAGAACTGGGACTTCTCGGACGGCCGGGCGAAGGCGCCTATGAACCTGCCGCCGGTCCAGCGCTTCGTCATCCGGGATGGCCAGCTCAAGTACCTAGACGCCCAGCGTGACATTCGTTTCCAGGGCACGATCAACGCCCGCGAACGGCTGGGCGCCGACAATCGTGGGTTCGAACTGACCGGCCGCGGCACGATCAATGGCGCCCCGTTCCGCGCCGACGTGGTCGGCGGGCCGCTGCTGAATATCGAGCGCGACAAGCCGTATCCTTTCGATGTGGACCTACGGGCGGGTCAGACCTACATCACCGCTCGTGGCGCGGTGCCAAAGCCCTTCGACATGGGCCGCTTCTATATGAACGCCACGGCCCGCGGGCCCGACATGGCCCAGCTCTTCCCGCTGACGGGCGTCGCCCTGCCCAACACTCCGCCGTACAGCCTGCGCGGGCGTCTCTCGCGCGACGGCCTGGTATGGAAGATCGACAACCTGGGCGGCCGGGTGGGTGACAGCGACCTGTCGGGCGACGTCTCGGTCGATACCGGCCGCGAGCGCCCGTTCCTGAAAGCCGACCTCAGCTCCCAAAGCCTGGACTGGGACGACCTGGGCGCGCTCTTCGGCGCGGCGCCGAAGGTGGGGCCTGGCGAAACCATCTCGCCGGAGCAGGCCGCCATCGCGCGCACCATGACCGCGCAGCAGCGGCTGCTGCCGGACGCGCCGCTGGACGTCAGCCGGATCCGGGCCATGGACGCGGATGTGAGCTACCGCGCCGTCTCGATCCGCGACACGCCGGTGAAGCTGAACTCCGGTTCGGTGCGGGTGCGCCTCGAGGGCGGGCTGCTGCGGGCCCAGCCCCTGAAGCTGGATCTGCCACGCGGCCAGGTCAGCGGGCACGTCAACCTCGACGCCCGCAAGGCCACGCCGGTGACCGATCTCGACCTGCGGCTGACGAATTCACGCATCGAGACCCTGATACCGGTCCAGTTCCAGGGTGCGCCGGCTCTGACGGGCTCGCTCGTGGGCCGCGCCAGGCTGACGGGGGAAGGCAACAGCGTTCACAAGGCGTTCGCCAGCGCCGACGGGGAGGTTATGGTCGTGGCGCCGGGCGGGGAGATCCGCAAGGCGTTCGCCGAACTGATGGGCGTCAACGTCGTCAAGGGGCTGGGACTTCTGAACAAGAAGGACACCACGCCGATCCGCTGCGCCGTGGCGCAATTCGAGACCCGCGACGGGGTGATGCGGGCCAACAACATCGTCTTCGACACGGGGCCGGTGCTCGTGACCGGCAAGGGCTCGGTGAACCTTGGCGCGGAGCGGATGGACCTGCGCTTGCGCGGCCAGGATAAGAAGTTCCGCCTGGTCCGTGTGCTGATGCCCGTCACGATCAAGGGACCACTGATGGCGCCCAAGCTTGGCGTCGAGCCTGGGTCGGCCATCGCCCAGGGCGGGGCGGCGGTGACCCTGGGGTCATTGCTGTCGCCTCTGGCCGCGATCCTGCCGTTCATCGACCCGGGCCTGGCGAAGGACGCCAACTGCGCAGCGTTGCTGGGAGAAGCGCAGGCGGACGGCGCGCCGGTCAAGTCCGCGCCGAAGGCGTTGACGGCCAAGCGTTGAGACCCTCAATCTCGACCGCATCAATAGGCCAAAAAGGATGAGCGGCATGGCGTGGGCGATGAGCAAGGGGTGGGCGCTGGCCCTCGCGGTCGGCATCGGCGCGGCGGTGGCGGCCGGCGGGGCCGTGGCCCACGACGACAAGCTGCCGGCCAACGCCAGTCCGGCCACCAAGGCTGCCTACGCCCGGCATGAGAACTTCCGGAAGATGGGTGCGAGCTTCAAGGCCCTGAACGACGAGCTCCGGAAAGGTGCGCCCAACAAGACGGTGGTGGCGACGAACGCCAAGGCGCTGTCCGGCCTGGCCAACCAGCTCCCCACCTGGTTCCCGCGAGGCAGCGGCGTGGAAGCTCGTCCGATGAGCGAGGCCCGGCCCGAGATCTGGCGCGACGCCGCCGGTTTCACCGCAGCGTCCTCCAACCTGCAGACCCAGACCAACAAGCTGAACCAGCTGGCGGCGGCGGGCGACATCGACGGCGTGAAGGCGCAGGTCCGCGCCACGGGCGGCGCCTGCAAGGCCTGCCACGACAAGTACCGCCAAGAGAAGAAGGACTAGCGGTGGCCGAGCCTTCGGGCGGGGTCCGGGCCACGCTGTGGGACGGTCCGGTGCGGATCGTCCACTGGCTGCTGGTCGTGCTGATCGCGTTTTCCTGGTGGGCCTCCGAGGACCACATGAACTGGCATCGGTGGAGCGGCTACGCGATCATCGGGCTCGTGGTGTTCCGCCTCTACTGGGGCGTTGCCGGGGGCGGGGCCGCCAGGTTCTCCAGCTTCGTGAAGGGGCCGAGGGCCGTGGCGGCGTACGCTGCTACGGTGGGACGGCGGGACGTGGCGACGACGCCGGGCCACAATCCGCTCGGCGCGCTCAGCGTCCTGGCTATCCTCGCCGTGCTGCTTGTGCAGGTCGGCACGGGGCTCTTCGCGGTGGACGTCGACGCGTTCGAGGGTGGGCCGCTCTCGGATCGGGTCAGCTTCGATCTCGGCCGGCAGATCGCGGAGTGGCACGAGCTCAGCTTCCGGGCGCTCCAGGCGCTGGTTGTCCTGCACGTCGCCGCGGTGCTGTTCTACTGGATCTGGAAGCGGACGAACCTGATCGGGGCCATGGTCACCGGCAAACGGACGCTCCCCAGCGATCCAGGCCTGACTCGCGCCCCCGCATGGCGACTGGCCGCAGGCGTCGTCCTGGCGACCGCCATCGCCTGGGCGCTTTCGAAGGGCTTTAGGTTCTAGCTTGGGCGGATGGCCGGGCGGGCCCGGCCATCTTCCAGAGATCAGCTGCGGCCAGCGGCGTCGCGCAGGCAGTTGAGCCAGGCGTCCTCGCGCAGCTTCTCGGCTTCACGCAGCTTGGTTTCGGCCTCGCGGACCGCGGCGTCATGCTTGCGCCATTCCAGGACCGCGCCTTCACGCGCCTCGCGGGCCGCTTCCAGCGAGCCGAAGCGGGCCAGGACTGCGCGGGTGGAATAGTTCACCGGCGGCCCCACCGTCTCGCGATCGGGATAGAAGCCGGTGATCGAGTCGGCGGTTTCGCTGTCGATGTGGAACACGTCGGCCCAGCCCGCGTGATGGCGCATCAGGGCCCAGGGTCGTTCGATCCGGTCGCTCACCGATAGTCTCCGTCGAAGGTGTCCGATTCCGCCGGGGCGGTTGTCACATGCCCTTTAGCGCGACCCTTGGTCCCGTCCAACGCCGGGATGAGGTTTTTGGCTTCCCTCGCGCCGCGTCAGCGTGAGAAATCCGGCCCATTGATTTGATCCATTGAGCGTGTGGGCTTCGACTTTGAGCAAGATCACGATCGGCCGCCAATTCTGCGGCCCGCCGAACTCCGGCAATGGCGGCTATGTGTGCGGGGTGCTTTCCAAGGGACTGGACGGTCCGGTGACAGCGGTCCTCCGCGCGCCGATCCCCCTCGACTCCGAATTGAATCTGGAAACGCGGGGCGGCGCCAACGTCCTGCTGGGCGAGGCCGATGCGGTCATCGGCCAAGGGGGGCCGGCGACCCAGGCGCTGCCCGAGCCACCGCCGGCGCCGAGCCTGGAGGCGGCCCGCGCGGCGGCCGAGCGCCATATCGGTCTGACGAACCGCGTGCATCCGATCTGTTTCACCTGCGGCACGGGGCGGGAGGAGGGTGATGGCCTGCGCGTGCTGCCCGGCCAGCTGGAGGGTGCGGAGACCGGCCTCGTGGCCTGCACCTGGACGCCGCATCGCAACTTCGCCGCCGCCGACGGGACCGTGGGAGCAGAGGTGGTCTGGGCCGCGCTCGACTGTCCGGGCTACTTCGCCTGGGTCGAGAGGGAAGGCCGCCACGGGGCCCTCTTGGGCACCATGACCGGCGAGGTGGTCGCGCCCATCAGGGCGGGGGAGGAGTACATCGTCCTCGCCTGGCCGATCCTGAAGGACGGCCGCAAAGAGATCGCCGGCACCGCCTTGTTCGACGCCCAGGGGCGGCTAGTGGCCCGCTCGCACCAGGTGTGGATCGTGCTGGGTCCCCGGCCCGCGACGGCCGCCCCGGCCGCGGAGGCGGCAGGCGCCTGAGCCTTGCGCCGCGCGCCGGGGGGTTCCACAACCGCCCGGCGGGGAGGGCCCACATGAAGGCGGCTTCGGTCTCGGACTATCGCGAGCTGGCGCGGCGCAGGCTGCCGCACATCTTCTTCGAATACATCGACGGCGGCTCCTACGCCGAGGAGACGCTGCGGCGCAACGTGGCCGACCTGGAAGCGATCGCCCTGCGCCAGTTGGTGATGCGCGACACCACCAAGCTCGACATGACGGTCCAGACCCTGGGCCAGACCTTGAAGATGCCCGTGGGGCTGGCGCCGGTCGGCATGGCCGGCATGTACGCCCGGCGCGGCGAGACCCAGGCCGCGCGGGCGGCGGCGGCGGCGGGCGTGCCCTTCTGCCTCTCGACCGTAGGCGTCTGTTCCGTCGAGGAGGTCGCGGCCACCGGCGCGCCGCCCTGGTTCCAGCTCTACATGCTGAAGGACCGCGGCTACATGCGCGAGCTGCTGCAGCGGGCCAAGGCCGTGGGCTCGCCGGTGCTGGTGTTCACGGTGGACCTGCCGACCCCGGGCTCGCGCTATCGGGACATCCGCTCCGGCTTCTCGGGCGCTGGACCCTTGCGAGCGGCGCTGACCCAGGCCTGGGACGGGATCACCCACCCTGGCTGGACCTGGGATGTGTTCGTCCATGGGCGCCCCCATACCCTGGGCTCGGTCCAAGGCGCTGTGACCGAGGGGCGGCGGGTGACGGACTTCCTGGCCTGGATCGCCAAGAACTTCGACCGGTCGGTCACGTGGAAGGACATGGACTGGGTGCGAGAGACTTGGGACGGCCCGATCGTGGTCAAGGGCGTCCTGGATCCCGAGGACGCGCGCGACGCGGTGCGCGCCGGCGCTCAGGGCCTGGTGGTTTCCAACCACGGCGGCCGCCAGCTCGACGGCGTGAAATCCTCGATCTCCGCCCTGCCGCGCATCGCCCAGGCGGTGGGGGGCGACGTGGAGGTCTACATGGACGGCGGCGTCCGCTCCGGCCTGGATGTGCTGAAGGCCCTGGCGCTGGGTGCGAAGGCCTGTTTCGTCGGTCGCCCATGGGCGTGGGCGTTGGGTGCGGGCGGACAGCCGGCGGTCGAGAAGATGCTGGACGTCCTCAGGGCCGAGTTGGCGGTCGCCATGATCCTCACCGGCTGCACCGATGTCCGAAACGCGGGCAGGAGCCTGCTCGACGAGGGGTAGGATCGCGCCTGGCGCGAGCGTTGTTCGCCATCAGGCGAATTCTATTGTGCAGTGCGAAACCCTTTGCCTACCTTGCGAGTTCTGGACCCGCTTGGGTTTCGGAGGACGGGCATGCGTGACGAAAAACTCCTCGCCTATTCCCTCAGCCATGACGCCGATGTCTGGCGCTGGTCCGTATATGACGAGGATGGCGTGACGGTGGCCGACGGGGCGCACGATACGCAGGCGGCCGCGCAGGCCGCCGTCGACAACACCCTCCGGTCGGCCGGCAGCGACTTCCTGACGGCGTGACCGTTGCCCGGACAGGACGGGATCACTAGCCTGACGACATGGTGAGGCTGACGCCGGCGCAGCTGTGGCGTTTCGTGAAGCGTTTCGAGGCGCGCGTCCTGATCGGACTCGTGCTGGCCACAGGCGCGCTCTGGACATTCCTGAATCTCGCCGAGGAGATGTCGGAGGGCGAGATCGATGCCGTCGACCGGCGGCTGATCCTCATGCTGCGCAATCCGGCGGACCCCAGCGACCCCATCGGCTCGCGGAACGTCGAGGAGGCGGTCCGCGACATCACCGCGCTGGGCGGCACCGCGCTGGTGGTGGTGATCACGGTCGTTTCGGTCCTGGCCTTCCTTTTCCATAAGAAGCGCATCCACGCGCTCGTCATGGCGGGCGCGGTGCTGGCGGCCTGGGCGTCGAGCGACCTGAGCAAGATGCTGTATGGACGGCCGCGGCCCGACCTCGTCCCGCATGAGGCCTATGTCTATTCGGCGAGTTTCCCGAGCGGTCACTCGACCATGTCGACGGCCGCCTTCCTGACCCTGGCCATGCTGGTCGCGAGCCTGGAGCCGCGTCGGCGCAGCAAGGCGCTGGCCTATGTGCTGGCCGCGTTGGTGGTCGTGGGCGTCGGCTTCAGCCGGGTCTATCTCGGCGTCCACTGGCCCAGCGACGTGCTGGGCGGCTGGTGCCTGGGCGCGCTCTGGGCCCTGGTCGGCTGGATCGTGCTCCGAGCGCTGCACGCCCCAACGCGGGGCAGCTAACTGGTGAAACCCGCCAAGTCGGGCGTGCGGCCATTCCAGCCTGAAACCTTCTCGAAGGCCGCGCCCATCGCCACCACGGAGGCCTCATCGCGCGGGCGACCCAGGATCTGCATCCCCACCGGCAGGCCGGCGTCGGTCAAACCGCAGGGCACGCTGATGCCCGGCAGGTCCAGGTAGTTGGCCGCCCGCGTGAGGCGGCTGAGCGGCGAGACCGTCTCGTCCACGGCGTCGATAGGCGGCGCCGGGATCGGGCAGGTGGGGCAGGCCAGGGCGTCGTAGCCCGCCAGCCAGGCGTGAAACTCTTGCTGGTCGGCCTCACGGCGCAGATGCGCCTCGGCGAGGCGCTCGTCCGAGATCTCACGGCCGGCTTCGAACCGGCGGACGATCCAGGGATCCATGATCTCGCCGTAGGCCTCGATCCGGTCCTTCCAGATGCGCCAGCCTTCGCCGGCCATCAGCATGCCGTTGGGCGTGAACGAGTGATCCAGGGTCTGTGGCGGGCTGACGATCTCCACGGCAAGGCCGGCGCTGCGCAGGCGGTCGAGCGCGTCCAGATAAAGTCGTCCGATTTCCGGATGGACCTCGCCCAGCGCGTCCAGTGGGATGGCGGCGAGGCGACGTCCGCGGACGTCGGTGCTGAGCGCCGTCTCGGCGTCGAACGGGCCGCGCACGGCCGCCTCCCCGTCGGGGCCGGAGATGACCGCCAAGGCCCTCGCCGCCGTCGCCACGTCGCGCGCCAGCACCCCCACCGTATCGAGGGCCGGGCTGAGCGGATGGACGCCTTTCAGGCTGACCAGCCCGCGCCCGGGCTTCAGGCCCACCACGCCGCAGGTCGCCGCCGGGATGCGCACCGAGCCGCCGGTGTCGCTGCCCAGGGCCGCGTCGCAGAGACCTGCCGCGACCGCCACGGCCGACCCGGACGAGGAGCCGCCGGGCGCGCGATGCACCTCGGAGTCCCAGGGATTCCACGGCGCGCCGACCGCCCGGTTGGTGCCCCAGCCGCCGTAGGCCAGTTCCACCGTATGGGCCTTGCCTACCGCCACATAGCCGGCCTGCAGCAGCCGCTCGACGACCGCGGCGTGGTGCGCCGGGCTGGGATCCAGCGGTACGCGCGCACCCCCGCCGGTGGGCACGTCGGCCACGTCGAACAGGTCCTTTATCGCGATGACAGGGCCGGTGGCTGCATCGCCCGTCAGCGGCGGGTCGAACACCTGCACGAAGGCCTTCAGGCGGCCGTCGTAGCGGCGGATGCGGGCGAGCGCCTCGTCGGGAGTCATGAGTAGGACTATCGCAAGCGCCGTTCCGGCGCGCTAGGAGGGCCGCCATGCCGCAAGCCTCCGCCAATCTCTACGACCTACTGGCCAGCCGCTTCCCCGCTGACCGTTCGAGACCCTGTTTCCTGCTGAGCGACGGTGGGGAGATCAGCTACGGGGCGCTGGAAGCGGGCGCCGCGCAGGTGGCGGGGCGGCTGGTCGCTGAGGGCGTCCAGGCCGGCGACCGCGTGGCGCTGCAGGCCGATAAGAGCGCCGAAGCCATCATGATCTACCTGGGCGTGCTCAAGGCGGGGGCCGTGTTCCTGCCGCTCAACAGCGCCTACACGCCGAGCGAGGTCGACTATTTCCTGCAGGACGCCGAGCCGAAGGTGTTCGTCACCGACCCGCCGGCCTGGATCGCCGAGGCCGCGGCGTTCGCGCCTCTCGAAACGAGCGTGCCCCGCGCCGGCGGTGACCTGGCCTCGCTGATCTACACCTCGGGCACCACGGGGCGCTCCAAGGGGGCGATCCTGAGCCACGGGAACCTGGCGGAGAACGCTCTGGCGCTGCATTCCGCCTGGGGCTTCACCTCCGACGACGTCCTTCTGCACGCCCTGCCGATCTTCCACGTCCACGGGCTGTTCGTGGCGCTGCATTGCGCGCTGCTCAGCGGCTGCCCCATGGTCTGGCTGCCGAAGTTCGCCGATGCGGAGGTGCTGGCCGGTCTCGACCGTGCGACGGTCATGATGGGCGTGCCCACGTTCTACACCCGGCTCCTCACCAACCCCGGCTTCACGCGAGAGAAGGCCGACGGCGTGCGGCTGTTCATTTCGGGCTCTGCGCCCCTTCTGCCCTCGACGTTCGCCGAGTTCGAGGCGCGAATCGGCCAGCGCATCCTGGAGCGCTACGGGATGAGCGAGGCGGTGATCATCACCACCAACCCGCTGCGCGGCGAGCGGATCGCAGGCTCGGTGGGCTATCCGCTGCCCGGCGTCGAGCTTCGCATCGGCGGCGGCGAGGAGACCGGCGTCATCCAGATCCGTGGGCCCAGCGTCTTCTCCGGCTACTGGCGGATGCCGGAGAAGACGGCCGAGGAGTTCACCGCCGACGGCTTCTTCATCACCGGCGACGTGGGCCGCCAGGACCCCGATGGCCGGGTCTGGATCTCGGGCCGCGCCAAGGACCTGATCATCTCGGGCGGCTACAACGTCTATCCCAAGGAAGTGGAACTGGTGCTGGATGAATTGCCCGGCGTCGTCGAGAGCGCCATCATCGGCGTGCCGCACCGGGATTTCGGCGAGGGCGTTGTGGCGGTGGTGATGGGGCAGGGCGACGAGGCGGCGATCATCGCCGAGGCCCGGCGGCAGCTTGCCGCCTACAAGGCGCCCAAGCGGGTGGTGTTCGTGGACGATCTGCCGCGGAACGCCATGGGCAAGGTCCAGAAGAACCTGCTGCGCGAGCGCTACGAACGCCTGTTCGAGGACTGAGAGTTCGGGCAGGTTCCCGGCCGCAACCAAGGGAAGGGAACGGTATGGACCTGCAGCTCAAGGGCAAGAACGTCGTGGTCACCGGCGCGACGCGCGGCATCGGGCGGGCGATCGCCGAGTGCTTCGCCGACGAGGGCGCCAACGTGGCCATCTGCGCCCGCAAGGCCGATCAGGTCGCCGAGACGGTTGGGGCGCTGGAGGCCAAGGGCGTGAAGGCGTTCGGCCAGGTGGTGGACATCGTCGACGGTCCGGCCCTGAAAGCCTTCATCGGCGCGGCCGCCGAGGCGCTGGGCGGGATCGACGTGCTGGTCTCCAACGCCAGCGCCCTGGTCAATGGCAACGGCGAGGACACCTGGAAGGCGATGTTCGACGTCGACATCCTGGGCGCCGTCCGAACCTTCGAGGCGGCTCGTCCGCACCTGGAGAAGGCCGCGGCAGCGACTGGCGACGCCTGCTTCCTGATCACCTCGTCGATCTCGGCGGCCGAGGCCAGCCGGCCTGACGCCTACGGGGCCATGAAGGCGGCGCTCATCCACTTCGCCAAGGGCGTGGCGCGGGAAGAGGCCCCGAAGAAGGTGCGCTGCAACGTGGTCTCGCCGGGCACGGTGTTCTTCGAGGGCGGCGTCTGGGGCCAGGTGAAGGCCGGCATGCCCGACTTCTTCGAACAGATGATCAAGCGCAATCCCACCGGCCGCATGGCGACGCCCGAGGAGATCGCGGCGGCCGCGGTGTTCCTGGCCAGCCCGCGCTCGGCGTTCACCACCGGCATCAACATGGTGGTCGACGGCGCGATCTCGAGCCGCGCGAACTTCTAGGCTCTAGCCGGCCTCGGTGGCCCGGCGCCCGCCGGGCCGCACGTCGCCCTGCTGGACCTGTCGCAGCCGCGCCACATAGATCGGGCCAGCAGCCATCGCCACGCCCAGAACGTCGGCGGTGACCTTGATGGGGGAGATCATCTCGCCCGCCACGCAGGGCGCCAGTTCGGCCAGCAGCACCACCCACGCCGCCACCAGCGGGATGTCGCCGCGACGGATGTAGGGCATCAGCGCGTAAGCGGCGGCCGTGCCGACGTAGAACAGCAGCAACCGCGCCAGAAACGGCTCGGTCAGCGGGCTGAGCGATAGCGCGAGCATGACCGCGCCCATGGCCGCGCCGACCGGCGCGTAGAAGGCGCGGGGGAGGGCTGACGGGGCCGGCAGGGAGAGGGGCCGTTCGAACATCTTGGCCCACAGGGTAAATGACGCCCGTCACCTCACGCTTAATCTTCTTGGTTAGGAGGGTCTGAGCGAGTTCCCGCCATGCGTGTGTCGGCAGCCGTCGCACGTCGAGAGCGGCACTTGCGTCGGCGCGGGCGACGCGCTTTCAGAGTGCCGATGGACAAGCTCTTCTTCGACCTGCGGCCCACGCACAATCCGCATCGCTGGTACCTGCCGGTGGATCCGTCGATCTGCGTGGGGCCGCCGGGCAGCCTGTTCATGTTCGGCGGCGTGGGCATGGCGTCCGCTGTCGCTGCGCTTGAGAGGACCACGGGGCGCCCGCTGATCTGGGCGACGGCGCAGTACCTGGGCTTCGCCCGGCCGGGGAGCGTTGTCGACATCGACGTCTGGACCCCGGTCCAGGGCAAGTACAACACCCAGGCCAACACCAAGGGCCACGTCGACGACAAGGAGATCATCTCGGTGAGCGCCGCCCTCGGCAGCCGTCCGAGCGAGATCTCGGGGCAGTGGTCCGAGGCGCCCGTCGTGCCGCCGCCGGAGGACTGCGAGCCCAGCAACCACTGGCGCGCGGCCACCGAGGGCCTGCACAGCCGCATGGAAGTGCGGATCGCCAAGGGCCGCTCGGGCGTGGACCGGATCGGCAATCCGGAGCCTGACGGGCGGACGCTGCTCTGGGCCCGGCCGCGGGAGGGCTTCGCCATCGACGCCAGCATGCTCGCGGTCATGGCGGACTTCGTGCCCCAGGGCGTGGGCAACGCGCTGGGCAAGAACGCCGGCGGCAACAGTCTCGACAACACCCTGCGGATCCGGCGGATCGTGCCCACGGACTGGGTGCTGTGCGACATCCGGATCAGCGGCGTCTATGGCGGCTTCGGCCACGGCTCGATGCACCTCTATGCCCAGGACGGCGAGCTGATGGCGACGGCCAGCCAGTCGCTCATCGTCCGGGTGCGGGACAGCGCGGAGGACCGCTGACCATGACAAACCTGTAACCCACAGCGCCTGTTACGGCGGGGTATGGAGACGAAAACCGGGTGCGGCCAACGTCCCGCGCCCCAGGGAGCCTCGTCCGCATGATCCTTCGCCCGTTCTGGTTCGCCGCAGCATCGGCCGCCGTCCTCCTGTCCGCCTGCGCCACCACTGCGCCGCCTTCGACCGAGGCGCCGATCACCGCGCCCGCTCCGGCCCCGAAGCCGCAGGCCCAGGTGGGGACCTTCGGCTTCGACGTCGCGGGCATGGACACCTCGGCCGCGGCCGGCGACGATTTTTTCCGTTACGCCGTCGGCAAGTGGGTGGACCGCACCGAGATCCCTGCCGACCGATCCAGCCTGACCAGCTTTGCGATCATCAGCGAGACGGCGGCCACCCGCACGCGAGCGATCATCGAGGAGGCCGCCCGGGCCAATGCGCCCGCGGGGTCGGACGCACGCAAGATCGGCGACTATTTCGCGAGCTTCATGGACGAAGCGCGGATCGAGGCCCTGGGCGCCGCGCCGCTCAAGCCCGAACTGGACGCTATCGCCGCCATCCGCAGCCGCACGGACTTGTCGCGCGCCCTTGGCGCGAGCGTCCGCGCCGACACAGACGCCCTGAACGCGACCAACTTCTACACCGAGCGGCCCTTCGGGGTCTGGATCGCCGAGGACCTGGACGACACCTCGATCTACCGGCCCTACCTCATGCAGGGCGGCCTCGGCATGCCGGACCGTGAGTACTACCTCGCCGATACGCCGCGCTTCGTCGAACTGCGCGGCAAGTACGTGGCCCATATCGCGGCGATGCTGAAACTGGCCGGCTATTCCGACCCAGAGGCGCGGGCGAAGCGGGTGATGGCGCTGGAGACCGCCATCGCCAGGACCCACGTCCCGGTGGACCAGAGCGCCGATGTGGCCAAGTCCAACACGGTCTGGACCCGCGCCGAACTGCCCACGAAGGCGCCGGGGATCGACTGGGATGCCTTCCTGGGCGCCGCGGGCATGGCGGATCAGCCGCGCTTTGGCGCGTGGCAAGCCAGCGCGATCTCCGGCATGGCCAAGCTGGTGGACGGGCAGCCGATCCAGGCCTGGCAGGACTACCTCGCCTTCCACACAGTCGAGCGGGGAGCCCCATACCTCTCCAAGGCCTTCGTGGACGAGCACTTCGCCTTCAATGGCCAAGCCCTCTCGGGCGCGCCGCAGCAGCGGGAGCGGTGGAAGCGCGGCGTGGACTTCACGTCCAACGCCCTGGGTGAGGCCGTCGGCAAGCTCTACGTCGAGCGCCATTTCTCGCCGCAGGCCAAGGCTGAGGCGCAGGAGATGGCCGAGAACGTCCTCAAGGCCTTCGGGCAGCGGATCGACCGCCTGGAGTGGATGACGCCCAAGACCAAGGCGCGCGCCAAGGCCAAGCTGGCGAACTTCCGGGTCTATGTGGGCTATCCCGACCGCTGGCGGGACTATTCCGGCCTGTCGATCGTCCCGGGCGACGCCTACGGCAACTGGAGCCGCGGCGTGCTGTTCGAGTACCGGCGCAACCTGGCCAAGCTGGGCAAGCCGGTGGATCGGACCGAGTGGTTCATGACCCCCCAGACCGTGAACGCGCTGTTCGCGCCCAGCCAGAACTCGATCATCTTCCCGGCCGCGATCCTCGAGCCCACCTTCTTCGACCCCAATGCGGACGCCGCCGTGAACTACGGGGCCATCGGGGGGGTGATGGGCCATGAGGTTAGCCACGGCTTCGACGACACCGGCGCCCTGTTCGACGAGGAGGGCAACCTGAAGAACTGGTGGGAGCCGGAGGACATGGCCCGCTTCAAGGCCGAGGCCCGCAAGCTGGCCGACCAGTACAGCGCTTACGAGCCGCTGCCCGGCGTGCGCATGAACGGCGAGCAGGTGCTGGGCGAGAACATTGCCGACGTGGCGGGCCTCGCAGCGGCTTACGACGCCTATCGGCTCTCGCTGAAGGGCGCCGCGCCGCAGACCATCGACGGGTTCACGGCCGACCAGCGCTTCTTCCTCGGCTGGGCGCAGAATTACCGCTCGAAGTTCCGCGAGCCGACCCTGCGGCGGATGGTGGTCACGGGCGTGCACTCGCCGGGCCCGTGGCGGGCGTTGACGGTGCGCAACCTCGACGCCTGGTACCCGGCGTTCGACGTCAAGCCGGGCCAGAAGCTGTACCTGGCGCCGGACGACCGCGTGAAGGTCTGGTAGCGGCTTGCCGACCATCGTCCGCATCCGCGACGCAGGCGATCCGCGCCTCGAAGTCTATCGCGCCGTCCGCGAGCGAGACCTCGCGGGTCGCGAGGGCCTGTTTGTCGCCGAGGGCCGGGTCGTGCTGGAAAAGGCGGTGGCCGCCATGCCGGAGGCCATCGCCTCCGTCCTGGTGACCGACGCGCGGCTCGAAAGCCTGGCGGAGATCCTCGCGGGGCTGCCCGCCGGCACGCCGGTCTATGCGGCAGGCCAGGGGGCCATGGACGAGGTGGTGGGCTTTCCCATCCACCGCGGCATCCTGGCCGTCGGGCGGCGGCCGGACCGCGACCCGGCCACGCTGCTGGCGGGCATGCCGCCCGAGGCCCTTGTGGTGGGTCTGGTCGGCATCGCGAACCACGACAACATGGGCGGAATTTTTCGCAACGCGGCGGCGTTCGGCGCGGCCGCGGTCCTGCTGGACGACACCTGCTGCGATCCGCTCTACCGCAAGGCGATCCGGGTCAGCGTGGGCGCCGCCCTGACTGTGCCCTTCGCGCGCGCCGGCACGGCGGCCGCCCTGATGGCCGGCCTGGGCCGCGCGGGGTTCGAGACCCTCGCCCTGTCCCCTCGCGGCGCGGTCGAACTGGCCGACTTGCGCCGTCCTCCAAAGGCCGCCGTGCTCTTCGGGGCCGAAGGGCCCGGCCTGCCGGAGGCGGTTCTGGCGGAGGCTCGGGGCGTACGCATTGCGATGGCCGGCGGCTTCGACTCCCTTAACGTCGCAACTACCAGTGGCATCGTGCTGCATCACCTGGCCGCGCAACGGAATAGGCCCGTTTAAAGAGGCGCTTAACGGAAACCATCGATACTCCAGCCGGATCGTCGGAAAGACGGTCGGGGGGAGTGAATGGGCCGCGAGCCGGGGCGAAACGCAGCGACGACACCGATCGATCTGGAGGGGTCCAGGGCGGTGTTCGACCGTGCGACACGGCTCGCGCGGTCGCTGTTCGGCGACGTCGACAGCCAGGTCACCCTGAAGCTCGAGACCGGTTTCTGGCGCAGCCGCAGCCAAGAGACGGTGCCCGACGCGGCGTCGGTCCGCGAGGTGATGCGGCGGGGCGAGGTGGTCTGGTCCGCAGACTGCGCTGCCGACCCGCGGTTCCGGAACGACCCTGCTGTGATCAATCCGCCCCACGTCCGCTTCTACGCCGGGGCGCCGATCCGGCTTGCGGACGGCTCGACGCCGGGCGCGCTTTCGGTGCTGGGCCTGGAGCCGCGTCCCTACGACCCGTCCCTTGCGCGCCGGCTGCAGGACCTCGCGGATTTCGTCGCCGACGAGTGGGCGCGGGTCAGCGCCACCCGCGGGCAGGTTGGCGCAGAGCGAACCATGTCGGCCGTGGTGAAGGCCATGCCCGTGGCGGTGGTTCTCACCGACCGTGATGCCCGGGTGCAGTACGCCAGCCCCGCGTGGATGAAGGCCCGCGGACTCGAGGGCGTCGAGGTGGTGGGCAAGACGCTCTTCGAACTGCGTCCGGACATCTTCGAGCCGTGGCGCGAAGGCATCTTCTTCTGCATGGATGGCAACAACCGCTCGATCGAACGTGTGCCGTTCCCGACGCCCGACGGCGGCCAGGGCTGGGCCAAGGTCGAGCTCGCCCCCTGGGTCGACACCGAGGGGGACGTCGGCGGCCTGATCATCACTTCCTACGACATCACTCACATCGTCGAGGCGCTGGAGCGCACCGAGCGGTCGGAGCAGCGGCTGAAGGTGGCGTTGGAGAGCGCCGAACTGCACGTCTACGAGATGGATTACGTGCGCCGCGAGCTGTTCAAGGCGGGGGCGGAAGACACCTTCTTCGAGGAACCGAAGACCTACCAGGATCTCTTCGACGACATCTTCGCGTCGGTCGATCCCCGCGACAGGGCGTCGGTCGTCGAGGCCTGGGCGCGCCACGAGGCCAAGGGCGCGCCGTATCGGCCCGAGTATCGGGTCGCGCGGTCGGACGGGCGGGAGGTCTGGGTCCAGGGGTCGGCGCGCCTGGTCACCAACTCGGAGGGCAAACCGATCCGGCTGGTCGGCGCCCTGCGCAACATCACCCGCCAGAAGGCCGACGAACTGGCGCTGGTCCGAGCCAAGGAAGAGGCGGAGGCCGCAAACCGCGCCAAGAGCGCCTTCCTGGCCACCATGAGCCACGAGATCCGCACGCCGCTCAACGGGGTGCTGGGCATGGCCCAGGCGATGGCTGCGGACGAGGCGCTCTCCCCCCTTCAGCGCGAGCGGATCGACGTGATCCGCCAGTCCGGCGAGAGCCTCCTGACCATCCTCAACGACGTGCTCGACCTTTCAAAGATCGAGGCTGGCAAGCTCGATCTGGAGAGTGCGCGGTTCGATATCGACGAGGTCGCCAAGAGCGTCCACGCCACCTTCCAGGCCATTGCCGAGACCAAGGGGCTGGACTTCGAATTCTGCGTCGATAAGGCCGCGAAGGGGATCTACGAGGGCGACCAGGTTCGCGTGCGCCAGATCCTCTGGAACCTCGTCTCCAACGCGCTGAAATTCACCGAAAAGGGTGGCGTGAAGGTTCGGATCGGCCGTCGGGACGAGGCCCTGTCTCTGACGGTCTTCGACTCCGGCATCGGGATGACCGCCTTCCAGCTCGCCGGCCTCTTCCGCAAGTTCGCCCAGGCCGACGCGTCCACGACCCGCAAGTACGGCGGCACGGGCCTGGGCCTGGCCATCTGCCGCGAGCTGGCCGAGGCGATGGGGGGCACGGTCAGCGCCACCAGCGCGCCCGGGATGGGCTCGACCTTCACGGCCGTCCTGCCGCTGAAGAAGGTCGCCGGCGCGGCGGCCAAGCCGCGGAAGCCTCCGAAGGCCAGGACCCACCGCGCCGCGCCCGCCGAGGACCGGCCGGTCCGCGTCCTCGCCGCGGAGGACAACACGATGAACCAGTTGGTGCTCAAGACCCTGCTGGCGCAGATCGGGATCGAGCCCGAGATCGTCGCCGACGGCCGGGCCGCCGTGGAGGCCTGGGAGCGGGAAGCGTGGGACGTGATCCTGATGGACGTCCAGATGCCCGTGATGGACGGGCCGACGGCGACCGGGCTGATCCGCGCACGCGAACGGTCGGAAGGCCGCGCCCGCACCCCCATCGTCGCCCTCACGGCCAACGCCATGCCCGACCAGATCGCGGAATACCTGCAGTCTGGAATGGACGCCTTCGTCGCCAAGCCGATCGAAGCCCAGCGACTGTACGAAGCCCTCCAGATCGCCATCGACGGCCGCCGCAACGACGAAACCGCGGCGGCTTGACCCTCAGATCCCCGGATCGAACCCGGCCTCGAGCCAGCCGAAGATTGCTTCGGCTGCCTGTTCGGCGGTGAGTTGGGTGGTGTCGATGCGGATCTCGGCGTTCTCGGGCGCCTCGTAGGGGCTGTCGATGCCGGTGAAGTTCTTGAGCTCGCCCTTGCGGGCCTTGGCGTAGAGCCCTTTCACGTCCCGCTTTTCGGCCTCGGCCAGGGGGGTGTCGACAAAGACCTCGACGAACTCGCCTTCGCCCAGAAGCTCGCGCGCCAGCCGCCGTTCCGCCCGGAAGGGCGATATGAACGAGACCAGTACGATCAGGCCGGCGTCCACCATCAGCTTGGAGACCTCTGCCACGCGGCGGATGTTCTCCACGCGATCCTCGTCGGTGAAGCCGAGGTCGCGGTTAAGGCCATGGCGGACGTTGTCGCCGTCCAGCAGATAGGTGTGGCGACCCTCGGCGGCGAGACGCTTTTCCAGCAGGTTGGCGATGGTCGACTTGCCGGAACCGGAGAGACCGGTGAACCAGACCACGCGCGCCTTCTGCCCCTTGGCCGCCGCGCGCGCGGCCTTGGAGATGTCGGTGGCCTGCCAGTGGATGTTCTGGCTGCGGCGCAGGGCGAAGTGCAGCATGCCGGCGCCCACCGTGCGATTGGACATCCGGTCGATCAGGATGAAGCCGCCCAGATCCTTGTTCTCGGCGTAAGGGTCGAAGGCGATCGGAGCCGAGAGCGAGAGGTTGGCGACGCCGATCTCGTTCAGCTCCAGCCGGGTGGCCGCCAGCTTCTCCAGCGTGTTGACGTTCACCTTGTGCTTGGGCTCGGCGACCTGGGCCGATACCGTCCGCGTCCCCAGCTTCAGCAGGTAGGGTCGCCCCGGCAGCAGAGGCTCGTCGTCGAACCAGACGATGGTCGCCTCGAACTGGTCCGCGACCTCCGGCGGCTGACCGGCGATCGACAGCACATCGCCGCGGCTGATGTCGATCTCGTCGGTGAGCGTAATGGTCACGGACTGGCCGGCGACGGCCTCGGGCAGGTCGCCGCGCAGGGTCACGATACGCTCGACCGTGCTCTCGCGGCCGGAGGGCAGGGCCTTCACCCTGTCGCCCGGCTTGATGACGCCGGAGGCCACCAAGCCCGAGAACCCGCGGAAGTCGAGGTTCGGACGGTTCACCCACTGTACCGGCATCCGGAACGGCTTGGCCTGCAGGTCGTCCTCGATGGGCGCCTCTTCCAGCCACCGCATGAGCGGCGGGCCGGAATACCAGGGCGTCTTGTCCGAGGGCTCGGTGATGTTGTCGCCCTTGAGCGCCGACATCGGGATGGCCGTGAAGGCCTTGATGCCGATCTGGGCGGCGAAGTCGTGGTATTCGGCCAGGATGGAGTCGAACACCTCCTGGCTCCAGCCCACTAGGTCCATCTTGTTGATCGCCAGCACCACGTGCCGGATGCCCAGCAGGCTGACCAGGTAGCTGTGGCGGCGGGTCTGGGTCAGCACGCCCTTGCGCGCGTCGATCAGGATGATGGCCGCGTCCGCCGTCGAGGCGCCGGTGACCATGTTGCGGGTGTACTGCTCGTGGCCGGGGGTGTCGGCGACGATGAACTTGCGCTTGTCGGTGGAGAAGAACCGGTAGGCGACGTCGATGGTGATGCCCTGCTCACGCTCGGCGGCGAGGCCATCGACCAGCAGGGCGAAGTCGATATCGCCGCCCTGGGTGCCCACCCTCTTGGAGTCGGCCTCGAGGGCCGCGAGCTGGTCCTCGAAGATCATCTTGGAGTCGTAGAGCAGCCGGCCGATCAGGGTCGACTTGCCGTCATCCACCGAGCCGCAGGTGAGGAACCGCAGAAGGCTCTTGTGCTCGTGCTGGTGCAGGTAGGCGCCGATATCCTCGGCGATGAGCGCAGACTGGTGGGCCATCAGAAATAGCCCTCCTGCTTCTTCTTCTCCATCGAGGCGGCTTGGTCGTGGTCGATCATGCGACCCTGACGCTCGGACGTCGTCGTGAGCAGCATCTCCTGAATGATCTCGGGCAGGGTGGCCGCCGTGCTCTCGACGGCGCCGGTGAGGGGGTAGCAGCCCAGGGTGCGGAAGCGGACCGACTTCATCATCGGCGCCTCCCCCTCGCGCAGGGGCATCCGCTCGTCGTCCACCATGATCAACGTGCCGTCCCGCTCCACCACCGGCCGTACGTCGGAGAAGTAGAGCGGCACGATCGGGATCTGCTCCAGGTGGATGTACTGCCAGATGTCCAGCTCGGTCCAATTGGAGATCGGGAACACCCGGATGCTCTCCCCAGGGTTTTTGCGGGCGTTGTACATCCGCCAGAGTTCGGGCCGCTGGTTCTTCGGATCCCAGCGGTGCTGGGCCGAGCGGAAGGAGAAGATGCGCTCCTTGGCGCGGCTCTTTTCTTCGTCGCGCCGTGCGCCGCCGAAAGCCGCGTCGAAACCGTACTTGTCCAGCGCCTGCTTCAAGCCCTCCGTCTTCCATACGTCGGTGTGGACGGCGCTGCCGTGCGTGAAGGGGTTGATGTTCTGGGCGACCGCGTCGGGGTTCTTGTGGACCAGCAGCTCGAAGCCGAGCTCCTTGGCCATCCGCTCGCGCATCTCGTACATCGCCCGGAACTTCCAGGTGGTGTCCACGTGCAGGAGCGGGAAGGGCGGCTTCGACGGATAGAAGGCCTTGGCCGCCAGGTGCAGCATCACGGCCGAGTCCTTGCCGATCGAATACAGCATCACGGGCCGCTCGCACTCGGCCACCACCTCACGCATGATGTGGATGCTCTCGGCTTCCAGGCGCTGGAGGTGGGTCAGGGTCTTGGAGGACAAGGCGCCTTCCAGGTTTTCTGAACGGGTGAGGACGCTGGCGTCCATGGGCGGACCTTACATCAAAGCGAATGAAACCCGCGCGCTAAGGCGGGCGGGGCGGCCCCGGTCGTTGAGTTAGCGGCGGGACCGAGACGAGGCAAGGCGAGCGGCCCCCAGGAATTCTTGGGGTGACGACAGCGTAGGTGGACGCTGCAGGCGGCTTGCAGCCCTGAAACGCAATGCCGCTTGGCGGTCGCCACTGGGGCATGCCACAACCTTTTCCATGGAAGCGCGTACCCGTTTTTCGAGCCGGAACGCCGGCCGGGGCGGCCAGGGTTGGGGGCGGTTTTTCAAATGAGCGCAGCGACTTCGACGCCGGCGAAGGCGTCCCCAGGGTACAGCTACTTCGTCGTCTGGTTCCTGGCGATCGTCTACACGCTCAACTTCCTGGACCGGCAGATCGTGTCGATCCTGGGCAAGCAGATCTCCGCCGAACTCAATCTCAGCAAGACGGAATTCGGGCTGCTGGGCGGGACGTCCTTCGCCCTCCTCTACACCACCTGCGGCATCGGTGTGGCCTACCTCGCCGATCGGATGAGCCGCACCTGGATCATCGCGGCGGCCTGCGCGATCTGGAGCCTATTCACCGCGCTCTGCGGCACGGCGCAGAACTTCCTGCAGATCCTCCTCTACCGGATGGGCGTCGGCTTCGGTGAGGCCGGCGGCTCTCCCCCGTCCTACTCGCTGATCTCGGACTATTTCCCGGCGGAGCGGCGCGGGACGGCGCTCGCGATCTATTCGCTGGGCGTGCCGATCGGATCGATGCTGGGGGCCTTCGCAGGCGGAAAGCTGGCGCTCGCCTATGGCTGGCGTACGGCGTTCTTCGTGGTCGGAGCGCCGGGAATCGTTCTGGCCGTCCTGATGCTGCTGCTCGTTCGCGAGCCGAAGCGGGGCGGCCTCGACGTGGTCATGGACGGCGCGGCGGAGCATCCTCCCGCCCCGCCGCTGCTGAGCGCGATCGGCAGCTTCTTCGCCAACCGCACCCTGGTCCTGACGGCTGTGTCCAGCGCCATGTCGGCCTTCGTCGGCTACGCCGGCCTGGTCTGGAACCCGCAGTTCCTCGAAGGCGTGAAGGGCATGTCGGCCGCCGACGTGGCCACATGGTACGCTCTGGCGCTGGGCGCCACCGGCGTGGTGGGCACGGTGGCGTCCGGCTGGCTCGTCGACAGGCTGGGCCACAAGGATCGCCGCTGGTTCGCCTGGGTGCCGGCCATCGCCTTCGCCCTGTCGATCCCGTTCTGGTTCGGCATGCTCTGGGCGCCCACCTGGGAGCTGGCCATGCTGTTCCTGCTGGGGCCGATGCTGATGAACCAGGCCTATCTCGCGCCGGCGCTGACGGTCGCCCAGAACGCGGTGGCCCCGGCGCAGCGCACCATGACCGGCGCCATCCTGCTCTTCGTCCTGAACCTCGTGGGCCTGGGCGTCGGGCCGGTCTACGTGGGCTGGATCGCCGACAAGATGGAACCCGCGCACGGCGACCAGGCCCTCGCCTACGGATACGCCGGCGTCATCCCCTTCGTGGTGCTGACCGTGGTCGCCCACCTGGCCGCCTCGGTGTCCATCGCCCGCGACAAGCGGCTGGCGGCAGCGCTGGGCTAGGCCCGGGGCAATCCCAACTGCGCCAGTTTGGCGGCAATCGGATGCATGATCGCATCGGGCGCGCGGCGGACGAGCTCCGCGAGTTCCGCCTTGTCGAGCTCCCACCAGCGGGAGGCTTCGAGGGCCGCCTGAGTCTCAGGATCGAAGCGATATCGGACGACCTTCGCTGGCATGCCCGCCATGATCGCATAGGCCGGCACGTCCTTCGTCACCACGGCCCCCGCGCCGATGATCGCGCCGCGCCCGATGTGCTTGCAGCCCGGAGTGACGGTGACGTTGTGCGAAAGCCAGACGTCGTCCTCGATGATCAGCCAGGGCGGATCCAGCGGATTCTCGGAGACGACTCCGAGAGCTGGATCATAGAGGTAGGGGTGGGTGGTCAGCGCATCCATTGGATGGTTGGAGTCCAACACTCGGGCCGACCTCGCGAACGAGCAGTAGCGCCCGATGCGCGTGCGCGCGGGAAACCGCCAGCGATCAAAGCAACCATAGGAATAAAGGCCGACCTCGACTCCGAAGCTCTCGGAGAACCACTTCCGCAGTTCGAGATTCTCGTACTCGTTTCGCGTCAGAAGCTTCAACTTGACCTTCTCGAGCGCCGACCTCATCAGACCCATGCGTGTTCCTCAGGTGAGATTGCGATACTGCAGTCAACGCCGTAAGCGACCCGCTAACGCGCATTCATCAAGATCCGGATGTAGTCCAGTCCGCGCCAAATCCGCGCGCGGAACAACATGACGCTCGCCTTCAATCGGTCGCCGGGTTTTGAGAGAGCGGGACTGAGCAGGACTTTGGGCAAGTGCGCCACTGCGGACAACGGCATCGCCAGGGCCAGGATCAGCCACTTAAGGCGCCCTCCGGGTTTGGCTGACGTCAGGCCGAAGGTTTCCTCGTTCAAGCGCCGCCATTTCCGCACGAGCTCCGGCCAAGTGCGGCGTGCCGGATGTCCGACGACCGCGTCGGGGGCGTAGCGGATCCGGTACCCCAGGTCGCGGGCGCGGAGGCACCAGTCGAGGTCTTCGGATACGCCTGTCCGGAATCCGCCGACCGCGTCGAAGACTCTCCGCGGGCACAGGAGATTGGCCGTTACCGTAAAGCGCTTGCGAAGGACGTACATGCGGTTGTCGAAAGCGAACACGCGCTCGAACGCCTCGGCTGCGGTTAGGTCTTCCTCGTCTGCGACCAACACCCGCATGCCGCCGCCGACGAAGTCGGCGTCGTCGAGCGCAGCCAGGCCACGTTCCAGCCATTCTGGCGCGGGCAGGCAGTCTGAATCGGTGAAGGCCAGCACCTCCCCAGTGCAGGCGGCGACGGCGCCATTTCGCGCTGGACCGGCGCCCTTCTCGGTCACGATGACCAGGCGGGCTCGGCCATCGATAACGCGGGCGATCTCCGCTTCACCTTGAGGCGAGTCGTTGTCGGCAACGACGATCTCGTCGGGCGCCACGCTCTGTGACGTCAGCGCGGCCAGACAGGCGTCCAGGCCCGCCGGGTCGTTGTAGTGAGGGACGATGACGCTGACGCTTTGTCGCATGGTGATCGTTCCATAGCCCAATTCGATTGCGGTGAGTTAACCGCGGCGGCGCCGTCCGGCGGCAGCCTCGGCTCCCCTTCGATCTATGTCCGAAAACCGCGAGACATCGGCGGGCCCCGCGCCCATCTTCCGGCCATGGACATGGATTTCGAAGCCTGCCGCCGCGCCTTCGTCACCCGCGACCCGCGGTTCGACGGTCGGATCTTCGGCGCGGTGAAGACGACCGGCATCTACTGCCGGCCGATCTGCCCTGCGCGCACGCCCAAGCCACAGAACATGACCTTCTATCCGACGGCGGCGGCCGCGCAGGAGGCGGGTTACCGTCCCTGCCTGCGCTGCCGGCCGGAGGCGTCCCCGGATCTCGGCGCCTGGCGCGGCACCTCCAACACCGTCTCGCGCGCCCTGGCCCTGATCGAGGGCGGCGCCATGGACACCGGCGACGTGGACGCCCTGGCCGGCCGGCTGGGGGTCGGCGAGCGCCAGTTGCGGCGCCTGTTCCGCCAGCACCTGGGCGCCTCTCCCGTGGCGGTTACGCAGACGCGACGCGTCCTGCTCGCCAAGCAATTGATCCAGGAAACCCGCCTGCCGATGGGCGAGGTGGCGCTGGCGTCGGGCTTCGGCAGCGTGCGCCGGTTCAACGAGACGTTCCAGCAGCTGTTCGGCCGCCCCCCCGGCGAGCTGCGCCGCTCGAAGCAGGCGGAGACCCCCGCGGCCGACGGCATCCTCGTGCGCCTTCCCTACAAGCCGCCCTACGACTGGGACGCGATCATCCGCTTTCTCACCGATCGCGCCATCCCGGGGATCGAGCGGGTGGAGCCCGGGCGCTATGCCCGAACCCTGGCCATCGACGGCGCCTGCGGAGTCGTGATCGTCACGCCCCGCAGCGACGGCGCCTTGCAGGCTGAGGTCCGGTTCCCGAAGCTCAAGTCGCTGCCGGCCGTGATCGCGCGCGTGCGCCGGGTCTTCGACCTGTCGGCCGACCCCACGCTGATCGGCGCTCACCTGAGCCAGGATCCGGCGCTGGCCCCCTTGGTGGCGGCCCGCCCGGGCCTGCGCGCGCCCGGGGCCTGGGACGGGTTCGAACTGGCGGTTCGCGCCATCCTGGGCCAGCAGATCACGGTGAGCGCCGCCCGCGGCCTCGCGGCCAAGCTGGTGGCGGCCTACGGCGAGCCGATCGAGGACCCCGCCGCGGCGGACCTGGGTCTGACCTGCGTCTTTCCGTCGCCGGGGCGGCTCGTCGGCCAGGATATCGCGGCTCTCGGCATGCCGAAGGCCCGCGGCGCGGCGCTGGAGGCCCTGGCCCGGACCGTGGCGGCCGACCCGGCGATCTTCACGCCCCGCGCGGACCTCGAAAGCGCGATCGCCGCGCTTAAGGCTCTGCCCGGCGTCGGCGAATGGACCGCGCAGTACATCGCCCTGCGGGAGCTCCGCGAGCCCGACGCCTTCCCCCAGGCCGACATCGGCCTGATGCGGGCGATGGCCGACGAGGCGGGGCTCCGGCCCACCGCCGACCAGCTCCTCGCCCGCAGCGAGGCCTGGAGGCCGTGGCGGGCCTATGCCGCCCAACACCTGTGGGCCGCAGACCCGGGCCTCGCGGCCGCCAAGGGCGCCGCCTCCAAAAGGACTAAGATCGATGACCGCCAGGCTGCCTGAAACCCTCACCCTCGACCGTATTCCCACCCCCATCGGCACGGCGCTGGTGGTCACCGACGAGGCCGGCGTGCTGCGCGCCTTCAACTGGACGGACTATGAGCCGCAGATGCGGAGCTGGATCGGGCGCCGGTATCCCAAGGCCACATTGGCCGAAGGGCAGGGGCCGCTTCGGCCGAGGTTCGAGGCCTACTTCGCGGGCCGGACGGATGCCGTCGACGGCATCCGGTGGGATGGCGGGGGCACCGACTTCCAGAAGAAGGTCTGGGAGACCCTCTGCACAATCCCGGCAGGGCAGACCTGGAGCTACGCCCAGCTCGCCGAGACGATCGGGCGGCCCACGGCGGTCCGCGCCGTCGGGTTGGCGAACGGCTCCAACCCGGTAGCTCTGGTCGTGCCCTGTCATCGGGTGATCGGGTCAAATGGCTCGCTGACCGGCTACGGCGGCGGCCTTCATCGCAAGCGCTGGCTCTTGCAGCATGAGGGTGTGCTTTCAGTCTAGGAGCTGCCGATCAACTGAATACCGAAGATACGACAACTGGTGAGGCAATGAATATCAATTGCGGTGAACCTTGAGCATGGTTAGCAAATCTATAACCTGTAGATAAGTTAACCAGCCAGATAAACCATTCCGAAATCGCGACGCCGTACCTTCCAGAGTGAATGGTGGGGTACGAGCTGGCGGCGGAGATCGCGCCTCGCACCCATGGGAATACTCTCTGGAGGTGTTAGGTGGTCAGTATCATCGTCAAGGATTCGGCGGGCTTGGTCAGCGCTCTGAAGGCGGCGCAGAGCGGGGATGTCATCCAGTTGGCGCCGGGGACCTACTCGCCGTTTGTTCTGTCAGGCCTGAAATTCGATGCGCCTGTGACGATAACGTCTCTCGATCCCGGCAACCCCGCCAAGCTGACGGGGTTGAATGTCAAAGGCTCCGAAGGGCTCGAATTCAACAGCCTGGAGTTCGTCGTCGGCGGCACGGTGGACAATCCATTCCAGGTCAGCGGCTCGGCCAATATCGGCTTCGACAACTTGAACGTGCATGGCTCGCTCGACGGAAACGCGCAAAATGACGTCGCTGCGTTCCTGATCCGGGACAGCAAGAACGTTGAGGTGACCAATAGTGAATTCCAACAATTACGGCACGGCGTTGCGCATCTTAATACCGACGGACTGAATGTCTCGGATAACTACTTCCATGATATACAAACGGATGGTGTTCGAGGCGGCGGTTCATCGCACGTAGTCGTCAGTGGAAACTACTTTACGAATTTTGATCCGGTGGATGGTGATCATCCTGATGCCATTCAGTTCTGGACTGGAAACACCTCGGCGTCCGCCACTGACATTGCCGTCACTGGAAATGTGATTGTGCGTGGCTCCGGGGCCGCGGTCCAGGGCATCTTTTTCCGCGATCAGGTTGGCAACCTCCCCTACGAGGGTGTCGTTGTGAGTGGCAACCTCGTCGTCGGTGGAATGCCGAACGGCATTGCAGTGAGCGGTGGCAACAACGTCATCGTCGACAACAACGTTGTTGTCGGCCTGCCCGACCAACGATCATGGATCAGCACCGGCGGTGCGAGCAACGTCACCCTCTCGAACAACACGTCGACCTACTACCTCACGGACGGTACCTCCGGTCTTGTGCAGGACAACAATGCGACGATTGCTTCGCCAACGGACGGTGGCCGTGCTGCGCAGGTGGACTGGCTGTCGAGCCATAGCATGGATTTCAGCAGGATTTCCGGCGCAGCGGCCTTTGGAGACGCTGCTACGAGCTCAACGATCCTGAGCGCCAGCAACCTGACCACTTCGGTTCTGGACGCGGCGGCCTTGGATGCCGTGAAGCAGATGGAGTTGGCGCGCCTCCAGTTGGTCAAAATCGCCGGTACAGCGGCGGGGGACCGGCTCGGCGCTGACGGCCTCCACGACATGATCATCGACGGTGGCGCCGGCAACGATGTTCTTACCGGTGGCGGCCTTGGTCACAACACCCTGATCGGCGGAGCGGGAGACGACACCTTCTACGTAGGCTCGGTCTTCGATGTCGCGGTGGAGGCCGCAGGCGGTGGAACCGATCTGGTTGTCGCAAGCATAGACTTCTCGCTTGCTGACAATATCGAGGGCCTTCGTATGACCGGCGGAGCCACGTATGGCGCAGGCAACGAGTTGGATAACCGTATCACGGGTACGAGCGGCGACAACGAGATACGCGGCGCTGGTGGCGCAGATCTGCTACAGGGGATGGACGGGAACGACGGCATCGATGGCGGTGCGGGAAACGACAACCTCAACGGTGGGGCGGGCCAGGATACCCTCCTGGGCGGCGCCGGCGCGGATAAATTGCTAGGCGGAGACGACGCGGACACCCTGGCTGGCGGCTCGGGCATCGATACGTTGGAAGGCGGTACCGGAGCCGACACGATGTCTGGGGGCGCTGACGCGGATCAATTCTTCTTCCGCCAAGGTGATCTGTCGATGAATCCGGATTTCATCGTCGACTTCAACGCAGGGGAGGGGGACAGGATCGCAGTCTCCATGATCGACGCGAACGTCAACCTCGCCAATGACCAGAAGTTCATCTTCATCGGTACGTCGGCCTTCCATAAGGTGGCTGGCGAACTGCGCTACGAGGTAAGCCAAGGGCACGCGACGGTGATGTTCGATACAAACGGAGATGGCGCCGCCGATATGATGCTGCGGGTAGGCGCGACCAGTCTCCAGGGGTCAGACTTCATGCTTTAACGGGCGCTTGGGTCCGCCTGGCAAGATGGCTGGATCCAAGCGTAGTCTTGACACGGACTTTGGCGCTGTGGCGCATCGCTTGATGCCGATCTTGATTTTGGTCGCGACAAGCTGCGCCGCTGCGTTGGGTGTTTCTTCGGCAGCCTTGTCGCTTTTGGCGCATGGCGGCCGCGTATCGACGCGGCTCGACATCCTGACCCATTTCGCGCCGATCTACCTTGCCATGGCGCTGGTCGCCTTGCCGATGTGCTTTGCCGCAACGCGCGAGCTGCGCTTAGGACTTGCCCTTTGCGCCGTTGCCGGCCTTGTGACGAGTGGGGCGCTCCTTTTTCCGGAGTACCTTCGGGAAGGCCGCGCCGGTTCGCCAGCTGAAGGCGGGCAGCGCCTGAAGGTGGTCCAGTTCAATGCTTGGGGCGGCAATGCCGCGCCGGAAGCGGCGGCAGCGTGGATCTTTGCTCAAGATCCAGATGTTGTAGTCCTGCAGGAAGGTGCTGCGGTCGCTGCGGCTTTGTCCGCAATGGGAAAGCTCCATGGGACCTGCGTCGGTTGTCCGGTGACGATCCTGACCCGGGGTAAACCCCTAAGCAGCGCTTCAGGTGTCCCCATTGGCCGCGACTTCAGCTATCTGCTTGCGGTGAACGTGGAAAGCGAGTGGGGCGCCTTCACGGTGGTCGGGGCGCACTGCTTCTGGCCGGTGTTTAGAACGCTGAGCGAGGCGCAAGCTGTCGACCTGCGGAAGCTGGTCGCTCGCTACCCCCGCGAGCGGATGATCATCGCCGGCGACTTCAACTCAACGCCCTGGTCCTTTGCACGCCGCCGCGATGACCGCGACTTCGGACTGATCCGCCGCACGCGTGCGCTGTTCACGTGGCCTGCCGGCAAGATCAGCCACAATCGGTTGCCCGCGCCATTCCCTTATCTTCCCATCGATCACGTCTATGCCGGGCCCGGCTGGGCCACGGTCAGTGTCGAGCGGGGGCCCCGTCTCGGCTCGGATCACTATCCCGTGGTCGTCACCCTGGCGCCTCGGGACGTCGCCGCCAGATGACAAACATTTCACGTTCCGGCCGCTCCCGTTTTCCGCGGACCTGCCGTATAGCAGCGGTAGGCGGAATCGCGGGGGTGGGCCCATGGCGACATTGACGGAAATGGTGGCCGCGGTCGTCGTGCATTCGTCGGCGGCCGCCTTCTCGCATTTCGGTGTGACCATCGACACGCCGAAGGTCGAGGCGCCCCGGCCGGCCGCCTCGGCGGCGGACCAGCGTACGATCGCCCGTTCGCCTCGGCAGGCCCCGCCTGCCGAACGGGTCCTAAAGGCGAACTGCTCCGAGCCGCACGCCCGGACTCCGGTCGTCAGGGCCTGACGTTCCGCGGCGCCGCCGCTCCCGGTCATTTACGGCTTGAGTTGGCCCTGCGCGCCGAAGACACAGCGGCAAAGTAATAGCTGCTCGTGGCGAGTGTATCACGGGGATGATGTGTCTCATCCGCCCCTCTCGCGGTGATCCCACCGCCAGACAATCATTCCCCGGTGCGTCAGCCGCCAAAGTCGTCGAAGTATCCGACCACAACCTAATCCCGCCATTCGGCGAGCAGCTCGCCGTCGGGTGTTTCGAACGCGACCCGATCGAGCGCCACAGCATAGACGCAGACGGGCCGATGTTCGGAGGACTCGCTCCAGCAACGGATGGCGCCGCCCGTGGGGAAGGCGGCCAGTCGGCCCTCCAGCACAAGGCTGTAAGAGGCGGAGAGCGGGAGCGGTTCGTCGTCGGGCACCTTGCGGACGAGTTCGTAGGGGCGCTCGGCGCGCCGTCGCAGCCGCGAGGCGCCCACCTCGGAGATCGTGGCCAGTCCCAGTGTCGGGGGCGAGGGCGGCGTGGGGGTGGCGGAGGCGGGCCGGTCCCGGCGCGGCGGGCAGGTGTCTGTGCGCGTCCAGGGGCGCGGAACCCAGAAGGTCTCGAGCGCCTCGATGGTCTTGGCCTCGGGCGACTGCGTCACCAGCGGGTGGCGGGCAAGGTCGACCGGCCGGGCGACAAGCTTGAGCGTCCGCCGCTCGGCATCCACCTCATAGTGCGCCTGAGCTCTCCCGCTACCGATCTGCGGCCCCTCGCAGCCAAAGGGTATCCGTAGGCTGAAGCGGCGGTCGACGAGCGTGTCCCGACCGCCCGACGGCGCTCCCGGCGAGGCGGCGGCTCTGGCCTCCGCTTCCAGAATGAGATCGGTTCGGCTCAAGGGCGGCGGCGTCGTCTTCACCGGGGGCAGGGCGGTGACGGGGGGCGGCGCGTCGGGCGCCGCGGCGACCGGCGCGGCGGGCGGCTGCCGCGATGGCGCCCACCAGGTCGCCCAAAGGGCCAACCCCGCAACGCCGATGATCGCCAGCAAGGCCAGAAGGCCGAGGCGGCCACGAACACCACGTCTGTTGTCTGCCATGCGCCCATAGTAGCAGACGTATCGAAGGCCGCACGATGGCGGCGCAGTCGAGCCCAGGGTTTCGCCATGACCGCTCTCAAGTCGAAGCTCGCCATCGTGCGATGACGCTCCCCCAGGCCATCTCGCTAGCGGTTCTGCTCCTGGTGGTCGCCGCCCTGATCCAGGGGAAGGTGCGGGCGGACGTGGTCGCCCTGTCCGGCGCGGCGGTGCTGCTGGCCACCGGCACCCTCCGGCCAGCGGAAGTCCAGGGCGCGTTCGCGAGTCCGGCGATCATCGCCCTCGCGTCCCTGTTCGTGATCGCCTACGCGATGGAGATCTCGGGCCTTCTCGACCTGATGATCCGGATGGGCGGCCGTCTCTGCGCGCGGATCGGCGCGGCCGGAATCTGGATCATGATCGTGTTTTGCGGGGCCGCGTCTGCGTTCCTGAACAACACGCCCATCGTGGTGCTTGCCGCGCCGGTCGTGCGCGACGTCTCGCGGTCCATCGGCGCCTCGCCCCGGCGGTTCCTCATGCCGCTGTCGTACGTGACGGTGCTTGGAGGCTGCTGCACCCTCATCGGCACCTCCACCAACCTGCTCGTCAACGACATGGCCCGCAGTGGTGGGCAGCCCGCGTTCGGCCTCTTCGAGATCACCGGGCCGGCTCTGGCCGTGGCTGCAGTGGGCGGCCTCTACCTGCTGCTGTTCGGCGCCCGGCTCATGGGCCAGGACCCCGGCGGCGAGGACGTGACCATGGAGGCGGCCTTGAAGACGAGCGAGGCGCGCCACGCGGACGTCTCCGTTGGCGACCCGCGCCTCTTCGCGGGTCACCGGCCGTTCCAGCCTCGCAAGGCGCTTGCGGCGCTCGCGGTCTTCGTCGGCGTCGTTGCCGTCGCGGCGGCGAACCTCGCCCCCATCGCAGCGGCCGCCTTCACCGGCGCCGTCGTCCTCATCCTCCTCCGGATCATCACCGCCGAAGAGGCCTACAGCGGCATGCGTCCCGAGATCCTGCTGCTGATCGCAGGCATGGTCGTGATCGGCATCGCGCTGGACGTGACCGGGCTTGCGGCGGCCTCCACGGACGCCCTCATCGGCGTTACCCGCGACCTCAGCCCCTTCTGGGCGCTGGTCCTGCTCTATGGCGGGACGCTGTTCCTGACGGAGGCGCTCTCGAACGCGACGGTGGCGGTGCTGATCACCCCGGTCGCGGTGGCCCTGGCGGAGAGCCTCGGCGTCAGCCCGCGGCCCTTCCTGGTGGCCGTGATGATCGCCGCCAGCGCCGCCTTCGCCACCCCGTTCGGCTACCAGACCAACGTCCTGGTCTACGAAATGGGGCGCTACAGCTACATGGATTTCGTCCGCGTCGGCCTGCCGCTCAACCTGATCACCTGGGCCGCCGCCGTCCTGGCCATTCCCGTCTTCTTCCCGTTCTAGCGCTCGGCCGACCGAATCGCGCACCCCTCTGCGCCGAGGCCCGGAGTCGCCGCAAACGCTCTTGCGGCGCCCCGTCGCGCGATCTACGACGGCAAGACGGGAGTTCCATGCTCGCATCCTTGCGCCTCAGGTCCGTGCGGCACGCGCTGGTCATCATGCTGATGATCCTGAGCGGGCTTGTGGTCGTGGAACGCGCGCAGGCGGTGATCAACGGCGTTCAGCACGCCCTGGCCATCGACCATGTTTCTCCCCTGCTGGAGTTGGCCGCGGCTGACCATGATCACGACCATAGTCATGAGCACGGTCAGGCCAGCGCGACCGGCTCCGCGGACGCGGACGATGAAGACCAAGGGCCAGGCCCTCATCACCACCATTCGGAAGGCCCCCAGGTCGCCGCCCTGACTTCGCCGCTCGTCGTCGAGGTTGCCCGGGCGCGCTCCGAAGCCCTCTTCATACCTGCCGATGCGGGCTCGCCGCAGTCCCGGATCTTCGGCCTCGAACGGCCCCCCAAGACTCTCAGCGAACGAGCCTGACTGGCGCGGCGATCAGGCCGCGCGTCTGATTCGCAGCTTCGAGAGAGACCATGCACCTTCGATACCGCGGTCGCGCATCGGCGCGGCCAGGGTTGGCGTTGATCGCCGGCCTGCTTCTCACCGTGACGGGCCCCTCGGCCGCGCTCGCGCAGTCCTCGGCCGTCGCGGCCCCTCCGATCCTCGACCTCGGCGAGGCCCTGGCGCGGGCCAGCGCGGCCGATCCCGCGGCGACGGGCTGGGACGCGCGCCTCGGCGCGGCCCAGGCGAGCGTCCGCCAGGCGGGGGTCAAGCCGAACCCCTCCCTTGGCTTCGAACTGGAGGATCTCGCGGGCAGCGGCACGTACTCCGTGCTGGATCGCACCGAGGCGACGCTGAGCTACCAGCAGACGCTGGAGCGCGGCGGTAAGCGGGAAGCGCGGATCGGGCTCGCCCGCGCCGGCGCCGAGGTGACCCGCCGCCGCCGCGACGTTCGCCGCCTCGACCTCCTGCGCGACGTCCAGGTCGCCTATGCCGAGGCGCTGTCCGCCGAGGCGGATCTGCTGATCGCCGAGGCCCGGCTCGTCGCGGCGCAATCCGCACAGACTGACGTCGACCGGCGTGTGCGCGCCGCCCGCGATCCGCTGTTTGCAGGCTCCCGCGCCGAGGCCGCCACGGCCCAGGCCGAGATCGAGCGCGACCAGGCGCGCGCCGCGGCCCGAAACGCGCGTGACGTCGTCGCGCGGTACTGGGGCGGCGCCGCGGATTTCGCCCTGAACCTCGAGACGTTCTTCGGCGCCGTCCCGCCGTCTGGCGACCGGGCGGTCGCGGTCGCCGACCTTGCGCTGCTGGAGGCCGAGCGCGACGTGGCCACGTCCAATGTGCGGCTAGAGCAGTCCCGCGCGGTGACGGATCCCACGCTCCGGGCCGGCTTCCGGTACTTCGGCGACGGCAACGACGTGGCGCTCGTCGTGGGCGGGACCCTGCCGTTGCGGCTCCACGACAACAACAAGGGCGCGATCGACCGGGCCATCTCAGAACGAAGCGCCGCGGAGGCCGACATCACGGCCGAGCGCGTGCTTCGCGAGCGCGAGATCGCCCGGCTCATGGCGAGGATGGCGGCCTCGGCCACCGAGTCGGAGCGGCTGCGCGCCGAGGTCATTCCGGTCGCTATCCGGGCTGTCGAACAGGTGCGCGACGGCTTCAACCGGGGCGGCTTTCAATACATGAACGTGGCCGATGCCGAGCGTGCGCTGGCCGATGCGCGGGCCCGCCGCGTGGCGGTCCTGCGGCAATTCCATCTGGATCAGGCGGCGCTCGACCGCCTGACCGGGCGCCATGCGGCGCTCGCTTCCTCGAACCTCAATGCGGAGCGTCGCTGATGCGCGCCAACCAAACCCGGCGGCGCGCCCGCCACTCGGCCGTGCTGCTGCTGCTGTCCGTGACCCTCGCGGCTTGCGGCCAGGGGGCGCCCAAAGCCCCCGACGCCGAAGCCCACAAGGCGGCGGCCGCCGAGTACGAGCGGGGCCCGCACCGCGGCCGCCTCCTGCGCGACGGCGACTTCGCCCTGGAGATCACCCTCTACGAGGAGGGGCCGGCCCCGCTGTTCCGGCTCTACGCCTACCGGGACGACAAGCCCATCGATCCCAAGGGCGTGCAGGTGAGCATCGCGCTTACCCGCCTTGGGCCGAAGGTCGACCGCTTCACCTTCGTGCCGGAGGCGGACTATCTGACCAGCCCGGCCATCGTTCATGAGCCGCACTCGTTCGATGTGAGCGTCTCGGCCACCCATGCGGGCAAGGCGCACAAGTGGGCCTATTCCTCCTACGAGGGGCGCGCCACGATCAGCGCCGATGCCGCCCGTGCGGGCGGCGTGACGACCGAGAAGGCGGGTTCGGCCGTCCTCGGCGAGAGCCTGCCGATCAACGGACGTGTGGAGATCACCCCTGAGGGGCAGGCCGACGTCATCGCCCGTTATCCCGGCCGGGTGGTCAGCCTGAACGCCGAGCTCGGTCAGCGCGTGAAACGGGGCCAGGTGCTGGCGCGCGTGGAGTCCAGCGAGAGTCTGCAGACCTATTCGGTGACGGCGCCCATCTCCGGGGTGATCGTGAAGAAGAACGTCACGGCGGGCGGCATCACCGGCAATGAGCCGATCCTGGTGGTCGCCGATCCGAACCGGCTGCATGCGGAGTTCTTCCTCTATCCGCGCGATGCCGAGCGGGTCCGCGTGGGGCAGGCCGTGGACGTGGTGAGCCTGGCCGGCGACCACCGCTACACCGGCCGGATCGAGGCGATCCTGCCCACGGCGGACCTTACCAACCAGACCCTCATAGCCCACGTCGACCTGCCGGGCGCCGGCGAGGCGTGGCGGCCCGGCCTGGGGGTCAAAGGGACAGTCTCCGTGGGCGCCACGGCCGCGCCGCTGGCGGTGCGCACCAAGGCTATCCAACCCTTCCGCGACTTCGAGGTGGTCTACGCCAAGGTCGGGAACACCTACGAGGTGCGGATGCTGGAGATCGGCCGCCGCACCCCCGAGTGGACCGAGGTTCTGGGGGGCCTCGAGCCCGGGACCGAATATGTGGTCGACGGCGCCTTCCTCATCCGCGCGGACATCGAGAAGTCCGGCGCGAGCCACGACCACTAGGAGCGCGCACCATGCTTGAACGCATCATCGCGCTCTCGATCCGCTTCCGGTGGGCCGTGCTCGCGCTCGCGCTGATGTTCGGGGCGGTCGGCGTCTGGAGCTTCCAGCGCCTGCCCATCGACGCCACGCCGGACATCACCAACGTGCAGGTGATGATCAACACCGAGGCTCCCGGCTTCTCGCCGCTGGAGTCGGAGCAGCGCATCACCTTCCCGGTGGAGACCGCCGTCGCCGGTCTGCCGGGCCTGCAGTACACCCGCTCCGTCTCGCGCTACGGCCTCAGCCAGGTCACGGTCGTCTTCGAGGATGGCACGGACATCTACTTCGCCCGCCAGCTCGTCAACGAGCGGCTGCAGGCGGCGCGGAGCCAGTTGCCGGAGGGCCTGACGCCCGAACTCGGGCCGATCGCCACCGGCCTCGGCGAGATCTTCATGTACACGCTCGAGGCCAAGCCGGGCGCGCGAAAGCCCGACGGCACGGCCTATACCCCGGAGGACCTGCGCACCCTGCAGGACTGGGTGATCCGGCCGCAGCTCCGCAACACTCCCGGCGTCACCGAGGTGAACACCATCGGCGGCTTCGAGCGGCAGTACCACGTGACGCCCATCCCCGAGCGGCTGGCTGCCTACGACGTCAGCATGTCGGAGATCGTGGAGGCGCTGGGCCGGAACAACGCCAATGTCGGCGCCGGCTACATCGAGCGGTACGGCGAGCAGTATCTGGTCCGGGTGCAAGGCCAGGCCGGCACGCGCGAGGACCTCGGCGCGATCCTGGTCGCCAACCACAATGGCGTGCCGGTCCGCATCGCCGACGTGGCAGACGTGATCATGGGCGAGGAGCTGCGCACGGGGGCGGCGACCGAGAATGGTCGCGAGGTGGTGCTGGGCACCGTCTTCATGCTGGTCGGCGAGAACAGCCGCACGGTGGCCCAGGCCGCGGCCAAGCGTCTGGAGGAGGCCGCCAAGGCCCTGCCGCCCGGCGTGGTGGCCGAGCCGATCTACGACCGCACCGACCTCGTGGAGCGCGCCATCAGGACGGTGGAGACCAACCTCGTGGAAGGGGCGCTGCTGGTCATCGTGGTGCTGTTCCTGCTGCTCGGGAACATTCGGGCTGCGCTGATCACCGCCGCGGTCATTCCGATCACCATGCTGATGACCATCACCGGCATGGTGCGGGCCGGGGTCTCGGGCAATCTCATGAGCCTGGGGGCGCTGGACTTCGGCCTGATCGTCGATGGGGCGGTGATCATCGTCGAGAACTGTCTGCGCCGCTTCGGCGAGGCGCAGCACAACCTCGGCCGCCTGCTGACCCGCCAGGAGCGGTTCGACCTGGCGGCGTCCGCGTCGGGCGAGGTCATCCGCCCGTCGCTGTTCGGCGTGCTGATCATCACCCTCGTCTATGTGCCGATCTTCGCCCTCACCGGGGTGGAGGGGAAGATGTTCCACCCGATGGCGATCACCGTGGTGATGGCGCTGAGCATTGCCCTTGTCCTGTCGCTCACCTTCGTCCCAGCGGCGGTGGCGCTGTTCGTCACCGGCAAGGTCGCGGAGAAGGACTCCGTCTTCATGCGGGGCGCCCGCCGGCTCTACGAACCTGCACTGGACATGGCGCTGCGCCTCCGCGTGCCTTTCGTGGCCGCCGCGGTCGCGCTGGTCGTGATCTCGGGCCTTGCCGCCAGTCGGATGGGGTCGGAGTTCGTGCCGAGCCTCGACGAGGGCGACATCGCCATGCACGCGCTGCGCATTCCCGGGACCAGCCTGAGCCAGGCCATCCAGATGCAGACCGCGCTGGAGAAGCGCATCGCGCAGTTCCCGGAGGTGGAGCGGGTGGTCGCCAAGATCGGCACCGCCGAAGTCGCCACCGACCCTATGCCGCCGTCGGTCGCCGACACCTTCATCATGCTGAAGGATCGCAAGGACTGGCCGGACCCACGCAAGCCGAGGGCGAAGCTGGTGGAGGAGATGCAGGCCGCCGTCGCCCAGATCCCGGGGAACAACTACGAGTTCACTCAACCGATCCAGATGCGGTTCAACGAGCTCCTGTCGGGCGTGCGGGCGGACGTCGCGGTCAAGGTATTCGGGGACGACCTCGACCAGCTCCTGGCGCTCGGCAATGAGATCAAGGGCGTGGTCGAAGGGGTCGAGGGCGCGGAGGACGTGGGCTTGGAACAGGTCACCGGCCTGCCGGTGCTGCAGATCACGCCGGACCGCGCCGCCCTGGCGCGGCTCGGCATCGCCATGGCCGACGTGCAGGAGGTGGTGCAGACCTCGGTGGGCGGCGTGGTCGCCGGCCAGGTCTTCGAGGGCGACCGCCGCTTCGACGTGGTGGTTCGGCTGCCGGAGGCGGTTCGCGAGAACACCGACGCCATCGGGCGGCTGCAGATCCCGGTCCGGAGCGCCGGCGGACGCTCGTTCGTGCCGCTGGAGGAGGTCGCGACCATCGCGGTGGAGAAGGGGCCGAACCAGATCAGCCGCGAGAACGGCAAGCGCCGGGTGGTGGTCGCCGCCAACGTCCGCGGCCGCGACCTGGGCTCGTTCATCACCGAGGCGCAGGCCAAGGTCGGCGCGGAGGTGGAGGTCCCGGCCGGCTACTGGATCAGCTACGGCGGCACCTTCGAGCAGCTGATCTCGGCCGCCAAGCGGCTGCAGCTGGTGGTGCCGGTGGTGCTGGCGCTGATCTTCGGCCTGCTGTTCGCGCTGTTCCGCTCGGTGAAGGACAGCGCCATCGTCTTCTCCGGCGTGCCCCTGGCGCTGACCGGCGGGATCGCGGCGCTGCTGATGCGCGGCATGCCGCTCTCGATCTCGGCCGCCGTCGGCTTCATCGCGCTTTCGGGCGTGGCGGTTCTGAACGGCGTGGTGCTGGTGAGCTTCATCCGCGGGCTGATCGAAGAGGGCAAGTCGCCGTTGGACGCCGCCAGGGAAGGGGCTCTGACCCGGCTCCGCCCGGTGCTGATGACGGCGCTGGTGGCGAGCCTGGGCTTCGTCCCCATGGCGCTGAACGTGGGCCCTGGGGCCGAGGTCCAGCGGCCGCTGGCGACGGTCGTCATCGGCGGCGTCATCTCGTCCACCCTGCTGACCCTGCTGGTGCTGCCCGCGCTCTACAGTCTCGTGCACGGGCGGGACCGGGCGGGCGACCGGCGGGCGCCAGCGTGGCTCGACCACCTGCCGTTCCGCAACGGCCGCAAGGCAGTGTGATCGCCCGTGGTCGGGTGGCGGTCGGCCGGGCGTCGAAGAGGTCTTCCGGTGGCAGGCGTGCGCTACCCCTGTACGACGCCGGTCAGGTAGAGGCCCACGCCGGCCGCCGCGCAGCCGAGCAGCAGCGGAATCACGCCCACCTTGAAGCGGAAGGCGGCGATGGCCGCGGCGGCGGCCAGCAGCAGGCTGGGCAGGTTCACCGAGGCGGGCACCGGCAGGTCTAGCGACAGCGGGCCGGCCGCCACCTCCCGAACCTCGGCGAAGAGCACGTGCAGCCCGAACCAGATCGCCAGGTTCAGGATCACGCCCACCACTGCCGCCGTGATGGCCGCCAGGGCCGCATTCAGCGCCCGCGCCCCGCGCAGGGCTTCCACGAACGGCGCGCCCAGGAAGATCCAGAGAAAGCAGGGGACGAAGGTCACCCAGGTGGTCAGGACGCCGCCCAGCACGCCGGCCGTCAGAGGGCTCATGCCGCTCGCGCCGCGATAGGCGCCCATGAAGCCCACGAACTGGGTGACGATGATCAGCGGGCCGGGGGTCGTCTCCGCCATGCCGAGACCGTCCAGCATCTCGCCCGGCCTCAGCCAGCCGTAGGTCTGCACGGCCTCCTGGGCGACATAGGCCAGCACAGCGTACGCGCCGCCGAACGTCACCACCGCCATCTTCGAGAAGAAGACCGCGATCTCGGCGAAGACGTCGTCCCAGCCGAGCGCGAAGCCGAGGCCGAGCACGGGAATCGCCCAGAGGAGGGCCAGGACGGCCCCGATCTTCAACGCCCACGCCAGGTCCGGGCGGGCGTGGTCCGGTGTCTCCTCACCCAGGATCGTATCGGCGTCCGCCACCTCGTTCGTCATCTTGGGGCCATGCCCGCCGCCGATGAGGAACGCCTTCACCCCGGCGCGCCCGCCGAAGAAGCCGATTACCCCGGCCGCGAGGATAATGACCGGGAAGGGGAGGTCGAAGGCGTAGATGCCGATGAACGCCGCGGAGGCCAGGCCGATCATGACCGGGTTCTTCAGCGACCGGCCCCCGACCCGGATCACGGCCTGGACCACCACCACCAGCACCGCCGCCTTGAGACCGAAGAAAAGGGCGCTCACCGCACCGACGTCGCCGTACAGCGCGTAGAGGATGCTGAGGCCCATGATGGCGACGAAGCCCGGCAGCACGAACAGCACGCCGGCGATCAGGCCGCCCAGCGTCCGGTTCATCAGCCAGCCGATGTAGATGGCCAGCTGCTGGGCCTCGGGCCCAGGCAGGAGCATGCAGTAGTTCAGCGCGTGCAGGAACCGGCGCTCGCCCAGCCACCGCTTCTCCTCCACGAGGATGCGGTGCATCACCGCGATTTGGCCCGCGGGGCCGCCGAAACTCAGCGCCGCGATGCGGGCCCACGTCCTGGTCGCCTCGGCCAGCGACACCTTGCCGCCCGCGTTCACGAGCAGACCTCTGCGCGACGCAGCTTCGCCGCGATGGCGTCGTCCAAGGTCATCACGATGTCGGCCAGCGCCGCATCAGCGAGCGCAAGCATGGTCGTCCGTCGGCCGAGGTATATGGGGAACAGGCCCATTCGCGTCTCCAAGCGGAGGTGCGCGGTGGTTGGGCCTCAGCCTGACCGGGACACCGCTTCATCCCGGGCTCCTGAAAGCTACGGGGCGGCGGGGGACAATTCAACATCTGACGCGGATCGCCGCCGTGATCGCCTCATCGCGTCGAGGGGGGCGCGACGTTCGACCCTTCGAGCCTGGCGGGCAGCCGCCTGTTGCCTCGCTTCCCGGGCCGCAAAGGCCAGGCGAGGATAGAAGCCCATGGAATGTCGGGAAGAAAATGGTGGATGCGACAGGGATTGAACCTGTGACCCCCTCGGTGTGAACGAGGTGCTCTCCCGCTGAGCTACGCATCCGCCGCAGGAAGGCGGGGGCTATAACCGACCGGCTTGCGCGCCGCAAGCGCCCAACAGCCGCACGCAGGCGTCGGGCAGTTCGTCGAAGCTGTGGATAAGGATGTCCGGGTCGAGGTCGGCCGCCGGGACCTCGGTGTAGCCGAAGCTGACCAGGATCAGGCCGGCCTTGGCCGCGCGGGCGGCACCGGCGTCGGTGAAGGCGTCGCCGACCATGATGGCGCGGGTCATGTCCCCGCCTACGGCGTCGACCGCGGCCTGCAGGTGGCGCGGATCGGGCTTGATCGCGGGGGCGGCGTCGGCCCCGATCACCGCCTCGAAGCGGCTGGCGAGGCCCAGTGTCTCCAGCAGCGCCACCGACAGGTCCGTGCGCTTGTTGGTGCAGACGCACAGCTTGGCGCCTGCGGCCCGCAGCGCGTCGAGGGCGGCCTCGCACCCGGGGAACGGCCGGCTCTCGTCGGCGATGTGGTCCAGGTAGTGGGCGATGAAGCGGTCGAACAAGGGCTGCACGCGGGCGGGGTGCAGATGCTGGCCCGCCGCCTCGAAGCCCCGCTCGATCAGCCACCGGGCGCCGCGGCCGATGAACGGGCGCGCCTCGTCCAGGGGCAGGGCGGGCAGGCCCTCGTCCCCCAGGAGGACGTTCAGCGTGCCGATCAGGTCGGGCGCCGTATCCACCAGGGTGCCGTCGAGGTCGAAGGCGACCACCGCGCCGCGCAGGATGTCAGCCCCCATTGATCACCGCCGTCGCCGCCTCGAGCCCGGCGGCGTAGTCGCTCAGCGCCTCGGCGGTGAGGCCGATGTAGCGGGTCGCGTCCTCGAAGCGCCGCTCCTCGATGGCCTCGCGGATGCCAGGCAGGGTCTTGGCTCCGTAGCCGGTGAAGCGGCCGGGGGCGTAGATCATGTTCTTGTAGTACGGCCGGAACGGTAGGCCCTGCTCCCGCAGCAGCCGCTGTTCCAGCGGCAGGAGCGCGGCGCCCAGCTTCGTCTTCTGCGCAGCGGACAGGCCGGAGCCCTTCGCGGCCAGGGCGCCGTCGAACGTCGCGGCGCTGGCCTTCAGGCGGGCCAGGGCGGCGTCCATCGGCGTGAAATCCAGCGCTGGCGAGGCCGGCAGGGTCGCTGGGTCGCCGCGCGGAATCGTCGGGTCGTCGGCGAGCTTGTAGGCGCCCGAGGCGAGCAGGCGGCTGCGGGCGGCGGCCTGGTCGCGCGTCGTGTCGGCCAGGCGCTTCACCTCGTCGAGGTAGCCCGCGACGGTCCCGGCGAAGTCGCCGTAGCGCTGCACCGTCGTCTCGGCGTCGGCCATCCGCAGCACCATGCGGCCGGCCACCTTGGCCAGGGCGCCGGCATAGGCGTGGCCCGGGTCCACGAACCGGCTGTGGTGCTCGTAGGTGTCGTAGGCCGAGTGGTAGACGCCGCCCGAGTCGCCTTCACCGCCGAAGCCCACGTTCAGCGAGGCGATGCCCAGGTTCTGCAGGAAGGTGGAGTAGTCCGAGCCCGAGCCCAACGGATCCAGGGGCAGGTCCCGGGCGGGATCGGCCGCGATCTTGGCCAGGGCCACGGCCCGCGGAGTGGCGCCGGGCGCCTCGCCCTGGACGGCGAGGCCGGCGCGGGCCCGTTCGCCCACGCTGACGCCGGTCTGCGGGTCCTTCACGTCGGCCGCCACCTGGTTCACGAAGTGCTGCAGCGAGTGGCTGCCGCCCACGTCCAGGAAGCCGCGGCTGTTGCTGTCCGAGTTGATGTAGACGAGCGCCTTCCTCTTCAACTCGGCGGCGTGGGTCTCGGCCCATTCTGTGGATCCCAGCAGCATCGGCTCCTCGGCGTCCCAGCTGGCGTAGACGATGGTCCGTTTCGGCTTCCAGCCGGCCTTTGCCAGGGCGCCCAGCGCCTTGGCCTCGCCCATCATGGCCACGTGGCCCGAAAGCGGGTCGGTGGCGCCGAACACCCAGCCGTCACGGTGGTTGCCTCGGACGATCCATTCGTCCGGCCTTTGGCGGCCCTTGAGGGTGGCGATCACGTTGTAGGCCGGCTTCAGGCTCCAGTCGGAGGCGACCTTCAGCCGGACCTTGGCCGTCTCGCCGCCGCCCACGTGGTAGGTGAGGGGCAGGCCGCCGCGGAAGCTCGGCGGCGCGACCGGCCCGTCCAGCGCCTTCAGCAGCATCTGCGCGTCGCCGTAGGACAGCGGCAGGGTCGGGATCTTCAGGATCGTCTCGGCCTGTTCTCTGGGAACGCGCTTGGCGTCCTTGGTCGAGCCGTAGCCCGGCGTCGTGGGATCGCCCGGAAAAAGGGTCATGTCCGCGACCGAGCCGCGCTGGACGCCGTTGGCCGGCCGCGCCGCGCCCTTGGGATAGACGTCGTCCGCCGAATAGCCGTCGTCGCGCGGGTCGGAATAGATGATTGCGCCGACCGCGCCGTGCTCCTGCGCCAGCTTGGGCTTCAGCCCGCGCCAGCCCTGGCCGTAGCGGGCGATGACGATCTTGCCCTTCACCGAGACGCCGAGCCGCTGCAGCGCCTCGTAGTCGGCCGGCATGCCGTAGTTCACGTAGACCAGCGGGGCAGTGACGTCGCCGTCGCCCTGGAAGGCCACATAGGCCGGGAGCTGGTCCTTGGTGCGGCTCGAGCTCTCGTCCCCAGGGATCGGCGCCTCGGTCAGGGTGGCCTTGAAGGGCGCGCCCGCGCCGGCGGTCAGCTCGAGCAGCACCTCCTTGGGCGTCGGATACAGCACCCAGGCCGTCTCGATCCGGGCGTCCCAGCCCCAAGCCTTGAACTGGGCCAAGGTCATCTCGGCGTTCTTCTTGTTGTGCGCCGAGCCCACGTGGATCGGCTCGGCCGACATGGTCTTGAGCCAGCCGCCCATCTCGGCGTTGTCGATCAGGCCGTCGAACCTGGCCTCCAACGCCGCATCGGCCGATTGCGCCGCGGCCGGGGCGAGCGCGACGAGCGCGGAGGCGGCCAGGAGGGTGGCGAGACGCGGGCCGATTTTCATGGAGACTCCCTGACAGGACGGGGCGGAGGCTAGCCCGCGGTCGCGCGCCGCCACAAGGCTTGCTAAGCGGGGGGGCGAACGAAGACTCGATGACTGCCTTGGGAGCGCCGAATGACCGCCAGAGCCGCCGTGATCATGGCTGCCGGCCACGGCACGCGGATGAAGTCACGGACGCCCAAGGTGCTGCACAAGGTCGGCGGCCGCACCTTGCTGGACCGGATCATCGACACGGTGCAGGCGGCGGGCTGCGAACGCATCCACGTGGTGGTGGGTACGATCCCCCAGGTCCGGGACCTGGTGGTGAAGCGCCTTGGGGAGGCCGCCGTGGTGGTCCAGGACCCGCCAAAGGGCACCGGCCATGCGGTGCTCTGCGCCGAGGCGGCGCTGGCCGATTTCGACGGCGACGTGCTGGTGGTCAACGCCGACCCGCCGCTGCTGCAGGCCCAGGACCTGGAACCGCTCTTCACCCTCCGCCAGAACGGCGCCTCGCTGGCCTTGCTGGCGTTCGAGCCGGTCGACCCGCTGCTCTATGGGCGGGTGATCCGCGGCGCGGACGGCCATGTGATGCGCATCGTCGAGCCCAGCGAGGCCAGCGATTCCGAGAAACAGGTCCGCCTGTGCAACGCCGGCATGTACCTGGCCGGCCGCGACGACCTGTTCCGCTGGCTCTCGCGGCTGACCGACGACAACCCGAAGCGCGAGTATTTCCTGACGGGCATCGTGGCCGAGGCGGTGGGGGAAGAGCGGCTGGTCCGCGCGCACACCGCGCCGGAGACCGCCGTCATGGGCGCCGACACGCCCATGCAGCTCTCGCAGGCCGAGGCCGAGTTCCAGAGGCGGCGGCGCGCGCACTTTCTGGCCGAGGGCGTGGCCATGACCGCGCCGGAGACGGTGTTCTTCGCCTGGGACACGCAGGTCGCGGCAGGCGCCACGATCGAGCCCTATGTGGTCTTCGCGCCGGGCGTGACGGTCGAGACGGCGGCGGTCATCCGCGCCTTCAGCCACCTGGAGGGTTGTGTGGTCCGCGAAGGCGCCCTGATCGGCCCCTACGCCCGCCTGCGGCCGGGCGCCGACATCGGCGAGGACGCCCACATCGGCAACTTCGTCGAGGTCAAGAAGGTGACGGTGGGCAAGGGCGCCAAGGCCAATCATCTCAGCTACCTGGGCGACGGCACGGTGGGCGCGGGCGCGAACATCGGCGCCGGGACGATCTTCTGCAACTACGACGGCTTCTTCAAATACGACACCCACGTAGGCGAAGGCGCGTTCATCGGCTCGAACTCGGCGCTGGTGGCGCCGGTCAGGATCGGGGCGGGCGCCTACACGGGCTCGGGCTCGGTGATCACCGAGGACGTGGAGCCCGACGCCCTGGCCATCGGGCGGGGCAAGCAGGCGCAGAAGGAAGGCTGGGCGGCGAAGTTCCGCAAGAAGATGGCGGAGAAGAAGGCGGCCCGGAAATGAACGACGCCGACGCCCAGAAGCGGGCCGCCGGCGAGGCTGCCGCGGCCCTGGTGGAGAGCGGCATGGTCGTCGGCCTGGGCACCGGCTCGACGGCGGCCTGGTTCGTCCGCGCCCTGGCCGCCCGGGGACTCGACATCGTCGGCGTGCCGACCTCGCAGGCCACCGCGGACCTGGCGGCCAGCCTCGGCGTCCGGCTGGGCGAGCTGGGCGAGACGCGGACCATCGACCTCACCGTGGACGGCGCCGACGAGATCGGCCCCGGCCTGTCGCTGATCAAGGGCGGCGGCGCGGCCCTGCTGCGCGAGAAGCTGGTCTGGGAGGCCTCGAAGTCCTGCGTGGTCATCGCCGACGCGGCCAAGACCGTGAAGACCCTCGGAAAATTCCCGCTTCCGATCGAGGTGGTGGCGTTCGGCCACAAGACGACGGCGCTCAGGATCTGCGACGCCCTCTCGGAATGCGAGATCGGCATCGCGCCGGTGCTTCGCCGAAAGGACGGCGAGCCTGTAAGAACCGACGGCGGAAACCTTATCTATGACGCTCACTGCGGTCGGATCGAGGAACCGGCGGCCCTGGCGGCGGCGCTGAAGAGCGTCACTGGCGTCGTGGACCACGGGCTGTTCCTCGACCTCGCCGATCGCGCACTTGTCGGCACGCCGGACGGCGTCGTCGAGCTGGAACCTTAGGAGCTGCCGGTGGCGGACTACGACTACGATCTTTTCGTCATCGGCGCCGGCTCTGGCGGCGTGCGCGCGGCCCGGGTGGCGGCCATGTCGGGCGCCAAGGTGCTGGTGGCGGAGGAGCACCGCGTGGGCGGCACCTGCGTGATCCGCGGGTGCGTGCCGAAGAAGTTCATGGTCTACGCCTCGGAGTTTTCAAAACAATTCGAGACGGCGCGGGGCTATGGCTGGACCGTCGGCGAGACCAGCTTCGACTGGCCGAAGTTCCTGATGGCCAAGGATGATGAGATCGCCCGCCTGTCGGGCATCTACGTCCGCAACCTGCAGAACGCCGGCGCCGAGCTGGTGCACGGCAAGGCCTGGCTGGTGGACCGTCACACGGTCGAGGTGGAGGGGCGGGGCCGCGTCACCGCGAAGAAGATCCTGATCGCCACCGGTGGCCGCCCGTGGATGCCGCATGACCTGCCGGGGATCGAGCACGCGATCACCTCGAACGAGGCCTTCCACCTCGAAGAGCTGCCGAAGCGGATCGTGATCGTGGGCGGCGGCTACATCGCCGTGGAGTTCGCCGGGATTTTCAACGGCCTGGGTGTCGAAACGACCCTCGTTCATCGGGGCCCCAACCTGCTGCGCGGCTTCGACGACGACGTCCGCGCGTTCGTGGCCAGCCAGATGGAAGAGCGCGGGATCAAGATCCGGCTGGGCGCCCAGATCGCGAAGATCGAGAAGACCGAGGGGGGCCTGATCGGCGCTTGCGTCGACGGCCACAACCTCACGGCCGACGTGATCATGTTCGCCGTGGGACGGGAGCCCTACACCGAGGGGCTGGGCCTGGAGGCCGCGGGCGTCGCACTGGACGACACCGGCGCGGTCAAGGTGGACGACTACTCGAAGACCAACGTGGACAACATCTGGGCAGTGGGCGACGTCACCAATCGGATCAACCTGACCCCGGTGGCGATCCGCGAGGGCCAGGCCTTCGCCCTGACCGAGTTCCACGGTCAACCGACCCGCTTCGACCATGAGATGGTCGCCTCGGCGGTGTTCTCGCAGCCGCCGGTGGGGTCGGTGGGCCTGTCCGAGGCCGACGCCCGCCACCAGTACGGCCCCAAGATCGACATCTACCTGGCCAACCTGCGGCCGATGAAGGAGACCTTCTACGGCGGCCACACCCGCGCACTGCTCAAGCTGGTCGTGGAGCAGGGCAGCGAGAAGATCTTGGGCTGCCACGTGGTGTCCCCCGACGCGCCCGAGATCATCCAGATGGCGGCTGTGGCCCTGAAGATGGGCGTGACCAAGCCTCAGTGGGATTCGACCTGCGCCGTGCATCCAACGCTCGCGGAGGAACTGGTCACCATGCGCGAGAAGCACCTGCCGCCGTCCCTCGGCCAGGTGGCGTGATCCTGCCGCGCGAAGGCCTTGCGGGGCGGCGCCGGTGAGTCTGGCGTCGGACGGCGACCCGCCGCGCGCCGCGTCCTGGAGCGCAGGCGTGTGGTGCGGCTGGGTGCTCGTCGGCGCGGCGGCGCTTACGCCGCTGTTCGCATGGCTGGGACCGCTGGGGTTTGCGCCGCTGCTGGGCCTGGTCGGGCTGTTGTGCCTGGGGCCGTTGCGCATCGGCCCGCGGGAGGCGCCGCTTGCGGTCGTGTTGCTGGCGGGCGTCGCCTGGGCCGCGTTCTCGACGTTCTGGAGTCCGCACCGGCCGTCCGAACTCGAGGACAGCGTCGCCCTCAAGCTTCTGCTGCAATTGCCCCTCTACTGGGCGGCCTGGGTCGCGGCGCGGCGCGCCGATCCGGCCCTGCGCCGGCTGGCGCTGCGCATCTTCGCCTGGGGCCTGGCGGCCTATGGCGCCGTGCTGCTGGTCGAGGCCTTCACCGGCGCGGCGATCTACCGGGGCCTGCGCGAGCTGATCAACGACCCGATCCGGCCGGATCTGGGGCGCAAGAACGTGGCCCAGGGAAGCTTCGTCCTGGCCCTGCTCTGGCCGGTGGCTGCGGTCGGCGGATATAGGGCAGGGGCGCCGGCGTGGCTGGCCGCGCCCATGGCGCTGGGAACCCTGTTGCTGGCGCACAATTTCGGGTCGGATGCGCCGGTGCTGGCGGTCGGCCTTGCCGTGCTCGTCGGGGCCCTGGTCTGGATCTGGCCGCGGAGGGCGCCCAAGGGGCTGGCGCTGGGCGCCGCCGGCCTCGTGATCGCCATGCCGCTCCTGATCCTGGCCATGCTCGTGTTGGGGCTCGGTCGGGGCCTGCCGGAGTCGTGGGAACAGCGGGTCGGATACTGGGGCTACGCTATTGCCCGCATAGCGGACCACCCGTTCCGCGGCTGGGGTCTCGACGCCAGCCGGGCGTTCAGCCCCCACATCCAGCTGCACCCGCACAACGGGCCGCTGCAGGTCTGGCTGGAACTGGGCATGGTCGGCGCCGCGGCCGCGGCCCTGGCCTGGGCCTTCGTCTTCCGCCGTCTCGCCCGGGACGCGCGCAGCTTGACCGCCGCCGCGACGGCGGGCTCAGCCTCGGTCTACCTGCTGTTCGGTGTCGTCAGCTTCGGCGTCTGGCAGGAGTGGTGGCTGGCCCTGGCGGCGCTCACTGCGGTCATCGCCACCCTGGCCGACGCCGAGGAGACTGCGGCAAGCTAGGCATCGACGCCCGGGGCCGTTCCGAGTAAAACGCCCGGCCCGCCGAACAACCGGCGGTTCCTGAGTGAAGACGATGACCGAACACTGGACGCCCGCATCCTGGAGAGGAAAACCCGCCAAGCACATCCCGTCCGATTATCCGGACATGGCCGAGCTTTCGCGTGTTGAGACCACCCTTCGCAAGATGCCGCCGCTGGTGTTTGCAGGCGAGGCCCGCCGGCTGAAGAGCCTCCTGGGCGACGTGGCGGCCGGCAAGGCCTTCCTGCTCCAGGGCGGCGACTGCGCCGAGAGCTTCAAGGAATTCGCCGCCGACAACATCCGCGACACCTTCCGCCTGATCCTGCAGATGGCGGTGGTGCTGACCTTCGCCGGCGGAAAGCCGGTGGTGAAGGTGGGCCGCATGGCTGGCCAGTTCGGCAAGCCGCGCTCCTCTCCGGTGGAGAAGATCGGCGACGTGGAGCTGCCGTCCTACCGCGGCGACAACATCAACGGCATGGAATTCACGCCCGAGGCGCGGATCCCGGATCCGCAGCGGCTGATGCAGGCCTACAGCCAGTCGGCGGCGACGCTGAACCTGCTGCGGGCGTTCGCGGGGGGCGGCTATGCCGACCTCTACAACATCCACCGCTGGACGCTGGGCTTCGTGAACGACAGCCCGCAGGGCGCGCGATACCGCGAGCTCTCCGAGAAGATCAGCGAGTCCCTGACGTTCATGGCCGCCATCGGCGTGACCCCGGAGACGCATCCCGAGATGCACCGGGTGGAGTTCTTCACCAGCCACGAGGGCCTGCTGCTGGGCTTCGAGGAGGCGATGACCCGCGTCGATAGCACCTCGGGCGAATGGTACGACACGTCGGCCCACCTGCTGTGGATCGGCGAGCGCACCCGCCAGCTGGACGGCGCCCACGTGGAGTACTTCCGTGGCATCAAGAACCCGATCGGCGTGAAGGTCGGCCCGACGCTGGAGCCGGACGAACTGCTGCGGCTCATCGACGTGCTGAACCCGAAGGACGAGGCTGGCCGCCTGACGCTCTACGGCCGCTTCGGCTACGACAAGATCGAACAGCGCCTGCCGACCCTGTTGCGGGCGACCCAGGGCCGCAAGGTGGTCTGGGCGATCGACCCGATGCACGGCAATACGCTGACGGCCAACAACGGCTACAAGACCCGGCCGTTCGACCGGATCCTGTCGGAGGTGAAGTCCTTCGTCGACGTCTGCAAGGCCGAGGGGACCCACCCCGGCGGCGTGCACCTGGAGATGACCGGGCAGAACGTCACCGAGTGCCTGGGCGGCGCCCGCGCGCTGGCCGAGGGCGACCTGGCTGACCGCTACCACACCCACTGCGACCCGCGCCTGAACGGCGAGCAGGCCCTGGAACTCGCGTTCCTCGTGGCCGAGCGCCTGAAGGACGACCGCGTGGACCTGTCGCAGCGTGTGGCGGTCAACATCTGACAGTGGCGGGTGCGCCCAACTGGGCGCGCCCGTTGTGCCTTCACGGCCACGGCCAAGCACGGACGGCTGACGACGGCCAAGCTGGGCTTGCCCTGTTTTGGCGCCGGCGCCAGTCTCCGGGCCTCTTTGACAACCGGAACCTCTGCCATGGACCGCTCGGCGGCCCAGGAGCCCTCGCTCGTCCGCGCCGACCTCACCCAGCTCCTGACCCTGTCGGGGCCGGTCGTGCTGTCGCGCCTGGGCATCATGGCGATGGGACTGGTGGACGCGATCGTGGTCGGCAACTACTCGGCCCGGGAACTCGGCTACCACGCCCTGGCCTGGGCGCCGACCAGCGTGATCCTGACCATGGCGGTAGGCCTCATGGCCGGCGTCCAGGTGATGACCGCGCGGCGGATCGGGGAGGGGCGGCGCGACCTCACAGGGGCGGTCCTGCGGCGGGGCCTCGTCTACAGCTTCTGGATCGGCATCGTCTCGACGGCCGCCCTGCTGGCCCTCGGACCCGTCTTCCTGAAGTCCATCGGCCTGGAGCCGGACCTGGCCAATGGCGCGAGCCGGGCGCTGCTGATCTTCGCGCTGTCGCTGCCGGGGTACACGATCAGCGTCGCCGCCAGCTTCTGGCTGGAGGGGCTGTCCCGGCCTGGCCCGGCCGCCTGGGCGATGTGGGCAGCGAACGTCGTCAATCTGGTGCTCAACCTGCTGTTGGTGCCCGGAACCTTCGATCTGCCGGCCCTGGGTGCGGTGGGCGGCGCCTGGGCGACGGCGGGGGCGCGGACTTTCCTGGCGCTGGCCATGCTGACCTACATCGCCCGCATGCCGGAGGCCCGTGCGCTGGGCGTCTTCACTAAGCCCGAGATCGACCGGCCGGGCGCCCTGCAGCAGCGTCGGATCGGCTATGGGGCGGGCATCTCCAACTTCTTCGAGGTGGCGGCCTTTGCCAGCATGAACATCATCGCCGGCTGGATTGGCGGCCTCGCCGTGGCGGCCTGGGCCATCGTGCTGAACGTGGCGGCGATCGTGTTCATGGTGCCGCTGGGCCTTGCCACCGGCGCGGCGGTGCTGGTGGGCAAGGCCTATGGCGCGCGCGACCTCGCCGGCGTCAACCGCGCCGGCGTCATCTGCTTCGTCGTCACCTTGGTGTTCGGTGTCCTGGTGTCGCTGGCGATCTGGCCGACGGCCGAGCTGATCTCGCGCGGCTACACCCGCGATGCGGCGACCATCGCCATGGCCGCACCGGCCCTGATCCTGTCGTGCCTATTCTTCATCCCGGACGCGCTGCAGGTGGTCACGGCCCAGTCGTTGCGCGCGCGGGGTGACGTCTGGCTTCCGACCACCACGCACCTGGCCAGCTACATCGGCGTCATGATGCCCCTGGCCTGGTACCTGGCGATCCCCATGAAAATGGGCCTGATCGGCATCACCTGGGCCGTGGTCGCCGCCAGCTTCCTGGCCTGCGGCTTCCTCCTGACCCGCTTCTGGGTGCTCAGCCGCCGCCCGCTCTAATAGCCGCCCGCGCCCAGGATCCACCCCTCTTCGCGCTCGGCGTCGAGCACGATATCGGCCGCCGTGCCCTTCGGCGGTCCGAACAGGGGGGCCAACTTGTTGGCCTCGTCCAAGCGGGCGAAGTGTTCGGCCGTCGTGCGCACCTGGGTCAGGTCCTTGACCTCGCCCGGGGCGCCCTGCGGTTTCAGCATCGACGGATAGACCTCGGCGACCACGGCTTCGACGCCCGCCAGGTCGGCTTCGGTCAGGGTCTTGAAGCCGGTTTCGAACGGCCAGGCCCGGATGGCCTCCTCGCCGCGGGTGAGCTTCAGCCGGCGCACGAACGGGATGCCCAGGATCGCCTGACCGCCCACCGAGCCGTTGTAGTAGAGCTTCCAGATCGAAGCCGCACCCTTGGCCGCGAGGTCCGCATGGCGGTACTCGGGCAGGTCGCCCGGGCCATGCTCGCGCGTGCGCTTGGGCTGCAGCGTGGTCAGGGCGTCCTTGGGCGGGCAGCCCCAGAAGGGGAACGGGCCGCCGGTCATGCGGCGGTTGATCTCGGAGCCGACGCCGAAGCGGTTGTTGGTGTTGTCGGCCTTGTCCTTGACCATCTTGTTGAGCTGGTCCCAGGTCGCGCGCCAGGGCTGCTCGCCGGGCAGGCTCAGCGCCGCGGCGAAGCCGCGCGGAAAGCCCAGCGGGAAGTCGAAGCCGACCAGCGCCCGCTCGCCGCGCTTCTTCAGGTCGTCGAGGATAGCGTTCAGCCGAGTCTCGGCTTCCGCGCGCGTGGCGGGATTGAAACTCTCGAACGCCATGCGGAAGCGGATGTCGCGCTTCAGCACACCGATCCAGATGGAGTCCGCCCCCGTGGTGGGCTTGGACGCCGCACTCCAGTCGACGATCACATAGGCGCTAAACAGGCGCGGCACGGCCGGGCTCCAGATACTGAAAAAGGGAGGACGAGGGGTTCTACGCCCTCATCCGCGCCGGTCCAACGCCCTAAGCGAGCTTCACCAGCATCTTGCCCAGGTTCTCGCCCGAGAAGAGGCCGATGAAGGCGTCGGGGGCCTTCTCGATCCCCTCGACGACCGTCTCCTTCCAGGTGACCTTGCCGGCCTTCACCCACCCGGACAGATCCTCGACGTACTTCGGCATCATGTCGAAGTGATGGGAGACGATGAAGCCTTCCATGCGGATGTTCTTGCCGATCAGCTGGGCCAGGTTGCGCGGTCCCGGCGGCGGCTCGACGGCGTTGTACATCGAGATCATCCCGCAGATGGCGAAACGGGCGAACAGGCGGGCGGAGTTCAGCGCCGCTTCCAGGTGCTCGCCGCCGACATTGTCGAAATAGACATCGATGCCGTCCGGCGCGGCCGCCGCAAGGGCGGCGCTGAGGTCCTTCTCGGCCTTGTAGTCGATCACGTGGTCGACCCCGATCTCCTTCAGGAAGGCGGCCTTCTGCGCCCCGCCCGCCGAGCCGATGACGGTGTGCCCCTTGGCCTTGGCGATCTGGGCGACCATCGAGCCCACCGCGCCGGCCGCGCCCGACACGAACACCACGTCGCCGTCCTTCAGCGCCGCGATCCGCAGCAGGCCGGCATAGGCGGTGAGGCCCGGCATGCCCGCCGCGCCCAGGAAGGCCTGCGGCGGCAGGCCCCGCGGGTCCAGCTTCTGGACCTTGTCCGCGCCGGTGGTGAAGCCTTCGCGCCAGCCGAACCCGGACTGCACCAGATCGCCGACCTTGAGGGCCGGGCTGTTCGAGGCCACCACCTCGCCAATGGCGCCGCCGTCCATGACCTTGCCGAGGGCGAAGGGCGGCGCATAGCTCTTCACGTCGTTCATGCGCCCGCGCATGTAGGGATCGACCGTCATCCAGAGGTTCTTGACCTGGACCTCGCCCTCGCCCGGGGGCGGCAGATCCACGCTCGCGAGCTCGAAGTTGTCGGCGGTGGGCACGCCCCGCGGGCGGCTCTTCAGGCGGATCTCGCGGACGGTGGTCATCGGCTTCCTCTCGAGTCTCTGGTTTCAAACAGCTGTACGACTCCGGTCGGGTGGCGTCGAGGCCGCGGCGCGTGCTAACGGCCGCCCCATGAGCGAGACCTTGCGCGGCGGCGTGATCGGGGCGGGCGTTTTCGGCGGCTACCATGCGCGGCAGTACGCCCGACTGGAGGGCGTAACCCTCGTCGGGGTCTACGACACACACCCCGACAGGGCGGCCAAGGTCGCCATGCCGCTCGGCGCACGGGCCTATGCCGATCTCGACGCCTTCCTGGCCGAGGTGGACGTGGTGACCATCGCCTCGCCCGCCACCCACCACGCCGACCAGGCGCTGGCCGCCATCGCGGCGGGCAGGGCCGTCTATGTGGAGAAGCCGATCGGCGTGAGCGTCGCCGAGGCCGACAAGGTGAGGGCGGCCGCCGCGGCCAAGGGCGTCGTCGTCGCCTGCGGCCATCAGGAGCGGGTCGTCTTCCGCGCCATGGGCCTGCTGGACGCGCCCGAGCAGCCGCTCAGGCTGGAGGCGCTGCGGCACGGTCCGCCATCGGACCGCAGCCGCGACGTCTCGGCGGTGCTGGACCTTATGATCCACGACATCGACCTCTGTCTCGCAATCGCGGCGGCGGAGCCCGTCACCGCCGAGGCCGAAGGCGCGCGGGGCCCCGACGGCGTCTGGGATGCGGTCCGCGCCGAAGTCAGTTTCGACAGCGGATTTGCGGCGATCCTGGACGTCTCCCGCCTGGCCGAGGCCCGCCGGCGGACGATGCGCATCGTCTACCCATCGGGCGAGGTCGAGATCGACTTCATGGCGCGGACCTTCCGCAACACCACGCCCTTCGCGCTCAACCCGGACTTCGCCGAAACCCCCGCCGCCAAGGATCCGCTGGGCGCCAGTGTCGAAGGGTTCCTGCAGGCCGTCCGCGGCGAGGCTCCGCGGCCGATCGTGACCGTGGACGAGGCCATCGCCGCTCTGGATCTGGCGATCGCGGTGGAACAGGCGTTGGAGGACGCCGCGTAACGGCGATAGGGTCCCGTCCAAACGACCCGGGAGGCCTTCTTGCCCAGCGCGCACGACTTCACCTTCGACAAGATCTCCGGCGGCGAGCTTCCGCTTAGCACGTTCAAGGACAAGGCCGTCCTGGTCGTGAACACCGCCTCAAAGTGCGGGCTCACCCCCCAGTACGACGGCCTTGAGAAGCTGTACTCGGACTACAAGGACAAGGGCCTCGTGGTCCTGGGCGTGCCCTGCAACCAGTTCATGGGCCAGGAGCCGGGCACGGAGGCCGAGATCGAGACGTTCTGCAGCACGACCTTCGGCATCGACTTCCCGATGACCGGCAAGGTGGACGTGAAGGGCGACGACGCCCACCCCTTCTACAAATGGGCCGAACAGCAACTGGGTGAGCCGGCCGTGCCGGTGTGGAACTTCCACAAGATCCTGATCGGCAAGAACGGCGAGGCAATCCGCGCCTTCGGTCCGCGCACCGAGCCGCTGGACGGTGAGGTCACCCGCGCCATCGAGGCGGCGCTCTGAGCGTGGATCCGATAACCGCGTCGCTGGAACTGGTCGGCGACCCGTCCGATGCCATCTACGCGCGCCTGTTCGAGCGGTTTCCGGAGACCAAGGAGCGCTTCGATCGCGATGTCAGCGGCTCGATCCGGGCCGAGATGCTGACCATGGTCTTCGACTGCCTGATGAACCCGGCCGGGCCGTATCAGACGGGCCTGGTCCGGACGGAGCGCGTGAACCATGACGGCTTCGGGACGCCGGCCAAGGTGTTCGACAGCCTGTTCTGGATCGTCCGCGACGTCTGCCGCGAACGCGCGGGCGCGGCGTGGACGCCGGAGACCGAGGCGGCGTGGACGAGCCAGATCGAGCGGCTGCTGGCCGCCTCGAAGTGATGGGAGCGCCCCGCCGGCCGGCGGGGCGCTCCCGGTTTCAGCCTTAGAAGCGGTACTGCAGTTCGACGCCGTAGATGCGCGGCGGTGTCAGCTCGAACACCTGCGCCCCGTTCGGGAAGCGGTCGGACGCCACGGTGGCGCTGTTGTTGCGCTGTGAGGCGGCCACGGCGGCGGCATAGCCGTCGTCGTTGAAGACGTTCTTCACGTAGGCGATCACGGTGTACTTGCCGTCGGTGGGGGTCCAGATGGCCCGCAGGTCGACCTGGTCCCACGATGGCGCGGAGTTGTACTCCCGCTCGAAGACGTTGGCGTACGACTTCGACCGGTAGAGATAGGTGGCGCCGAGGGTCAGGTCGCCCGGCTCCATGTCGATCGTGTAGGTCCCGTTAAGCGCCAGCTTGTGCTTCGGCGCCTGGGGTAGGGCGTTGCCGACGACGCTGACGGCGCCGGTGTTGATATTGTCGTTCACGTCGACGAGGAGGGCGCTCTTCTTGATCTTCGTCGGGTTGTAGCCGTAGTCCAGCGTCAGCCGCAGCGGTTCTGTCGGCCGCCAGATCACGCTGAGCTCGCCGCCCTTCGAGACCGACTTCGCGACGTTCACGAACTGGGTGACGTTGGTGGCGCCCACCCGCACGGCCACCGGAGCCTGCAGGTTCTTGTAATCCAGATAGAAGACGGCCAGGTTGACCTGCAGGTTGGCGCCGAAGTTCTTCTTCAGGCCCGCCTCGTAGGCGTTCACCGTCTCCTCGTCCGCCTTGGGGTCGGCCAGGAAGCCGCCGGCCGAGAAGCCGAAGGCCTTGTAGCCGCGGCTGTAGCGGACATAGGCGAGAGTGTCGGGATCCGGCTCCCACTGAACGCCGGCCGTGCCGGTCACGGCGTCGGAGGTATCGGAGAGGCCGCGGCTCGCTACGCCGTTGGGGCCGATGACGTACTGGCGGCAGACCTGCGCCGCCCCCGTGCCCGTGCAGACCGACGGCGTGGAGACGCCCTCAATGGGGCCCGCCGTGCTCTTCGGCGCCAGGGCGTCCGTCAGGTCCATGGCCCCGTTGCCGAGACCACCCAGAGGGGCCAGGGCGTTGCCGAGGCCAAGCGCCTGACCCACGGCGGGAAGGGCGGTGAGGTTGCCGAGCAGGCTACCCCAATTGGCTGCGGTGCCGGGCCCGAAGGCGCCGAGGCCCAGGGCCGGATAGAGGCTGGGATAGCAGGCGTCGGAGTTGCAGACGATCCGCCGGAACTCCGTCCCGAACTTCTTGTCCTTGGTGTAGCGCAGGCCGCCGGTGAACTTGACCGTCTCGGTGGCCTGCCAGTCGATCTGGCCGAATACCGCCTTGCTGCGGGTCGTGAGGCTGTAGTTGCCGGTGGACCAGATGTTGTCGGGGTTGGGCGCGGCGCCCAGGATCGGCGTCTGCAGGGAAGACGGCCCGACAAGGAAGAAGTCCGCCGTGCTGCCGGTCCCGCTGTATTTCTCGTTGTAGTAGAAGGCGCCCACGATCCACTGCACGGGCCCGTCGTGCGTGGATGAGAAGTTGATCTCGTGACTGTACCACTTGGGGTACTCGAAATAGTGGTAGCCGTTGTTCGCGTTCACCGTCAGCGGCGAACAGTTGACGCTTGAGGCGCCCGCCGCGAACAGCGCGCCGACCGTGCCGCAGATCGAGCCCGGCGCCAGCGGGATCTGGAACGACTGCACGCTGGTGGCGTCGGTGTCGCCGTACAGATCGTATTTGTATTCCTGGAAGCCGCCCACGTATTTCACGTCGATCGACGGCAGGTGGTAGACGAAGTTGGTCGTCAGCGAATTCACGTCGCGCAGCCGCACGCGCTGCGGGATGTTCGAGTTGAACAGGTGGTTGTCGACCAGCGCCGGGTTCGAGGTGGTGGTCGAGCCGTTGAACTGGCGCAGGCTCCCCGGAACGATCCCGTTGACGCCGGTCTCGGGCGTGTAGCCGTGCGCCGAGTTGTAGACGATCGAGAAGTTCGGATCGGTCCGCCCGGTCTCGTAGGGGCCATTGAGATAGCCCGCCCGGGCGCCGGGGCCGCCGCGATTGTGCCAGACCAGCGTCTTGTAGGAGACCCAGATGTCGGCGTTCTCGCCGAGGTCGGCTTCGAGCTGCGCCTGGACCTGGTATTCGTCGCGCTTGCTGCCCTCCGAGGGCTGGCCGGCGTTGACGTTCTTGAAGTAGCCCTTCCGCTGGTCGAGCTTGTAGCCTGAGACGCGGAACCGCAGGTTGTCCGCGATGGGGCCGGACACCGCCATCTGCAGGTTGGTGAAGTCGTAGTTCTCGGCGATCGCTCGGACCTCGGCGTAGAAGTCCTCGGTGGGCCGCACGGAGATCACGTTGACCGTGCCGCCGATGGCGTTGCGGCCGTACAGGGTGCCCTGCGGGCCGCGCAGGATCTCCACCCGCTCGACGTCCAGGGGCGGACCGCCCGCCAGGACGGTCGAGGTGGTGAACAGGCCGTCGATGTAGATCGACACCGCGCCGTCCACAGCGTGGACGTTCGTCAGGCGGCCGATGCCCCGCATGCTCGATCGGTCGTTGGACGACTGGTAGACGAAGCCGGGCGTGAAGTTGGTCAGGTCCTGGACGGTGCTGATCCCGACCAGGTCGCGCTGTCGACTGGTGAAGGCCGATATGGCCACCGGCACGTCCTGCAGGCTCTGCTCGCGCTTCTCGGCGGTAACGACCAGCTCCTCGATGACGTTGGCGCCCTGGGCGTAGGCCGGTGCGCCTATGGCGGCGGCCAGCAGGGCGCTGGACGCCAACAGTGTGGGTCTGAATTTCATGAACTGCCTCCCCGCAGCTTGATGAGCGCTATTGACTGCGCTTCAAGCTGAGGCTGAAGCAGCGGGGGAGGAGCGTCAACGCAAATGACGTGCGATAACTGAATAACAATCAGGTTCGAGAGTCGGGTGATAGTTGGAATGCGATGAGGACTTGTAAGTGGATGGGGGATGCGCAATCATTGACGTACTTCTGACTTTGTTCATCCCAATAACAACCTGAAGGCGCGCCGTTTGCGCGCCTTCTTTGCTTTTAAGTGGCGTAAATTCGCCTTGGACCAGCTTGAATTTCGCAGTCGCGAAATTGCTTTGAAACCTTAGGAAGTAAGGGTTCGGGCCGTTTGGCGTGCAGCGCGTTACCCGCGATGCAACATCGTTACGTCGCGTCGCGGGCCACACACGCAGAAGTGGAGTTTGGCGCCCGCGGTCCTTCGGGCCTTCCGTCATGCCGCCGCGGACCTTAGAGAGGGCGCGCTCGCCAAGTCGGAGGCCCGTGATGCATCGCAAGCCGGACGGATCCTGGGATAAGTCCAGGTTGCCCAGCCGCCACACCACCGAGGGGCCGTCGCGCGCGCCCCACCGGTCCTACTACTACGCCATGGGGCTCGGCAGCCGCGAGATCGCCCAGCCCTTCGTGGGCGTGGCCTCCTGCTGGAATGAAGCGGCCCCCTGCAACACCGCTCTGATGCGCCAGGCGCACGCGGCGGCGGAGGGCGTGAAGCGGGCCGGCGGGACGCCGCGCGAGTTCTGCACCATCACCGTGACCGACGGCATCGCCATGGGCCACGAGGGCATGCGCAGTTCGCTGGTCAGCCGTGAGGTCATCGCCGACTCGGTCGAGCTGACGATGCGGGGCCACGCCTACGACGCCCTCATCGGCGTCGCTGGCTGCGACAAGAGCCTGCCGGGCATGATGATGGCCATGCTGCGCCTGAACGTGCCCAGCGCCTTCATCTACGGCGGCTCGATCCTGCCGGGCAGCTGGCACGGCCGCGACGTGACCGTGCAGGACGTCTTCGAGGGCGTCGGCAAGCACTCGGCGGGCCAGATGAGTCTGGAAGATCTCTGCGACCTGGAGCAGCACGCCTGCCCGGGCGACGGCGCCTGTGGCGGCCAGTACACGGCCAACACCATGGCCTGCGTCTCCGAGGCCATCGGCCTGGCCCTGCCGCTGTCGTCCGCGCTGCCCGCGGCCTACCTGCATCGCGACCAGTACGCCGAGGCCACCGGCGAGGCGGTCATGGCGCTGCTGGAGCGTAACCTGCGCCCGCGCGACATCTGCACCCGCGAAGCGTTCGAGAACGCCGCCGTCGTGGTGGCGGCCACCGGCGGCTCCACCAACGGCGGTCTGCACCTGCCGGCCATGGCGCACGAGGCGGGGATCCGCTTCACCCTGCGCGACGTGGCCGAGATCATGAAGAAGACGCCGTACCTGGCCGACCTGATGCCCGGGGGCCGCTATCCGGCCAAGAAGATGGGCGAGGCGGGCGGCGTGCCGATGCTGCTGCGCACCCTGCTGGACGCAGGCCTGATCCACGGCGACTGCATGACCGTGACCGGCAAGACCATCCGCGAGAACCTGGAAGGCGTGGTCTTCGACGAGACGCAGGACGTCATCCGCCCGGTCTCGAACCCGCTGTCGCCCACCGGCGGCGTGGTGGGCCTGTGGGGCTCGCTGGCGCCCGACGGGGCCATCGTGAAGGTGGCCGGCCTGAAGCACACCAAGCACCGCGGCCCAGCCCGGGTCTTCGACGGCGAGGAGGCCTGCTTCGCCGCGGTCGAGTCTCGCCAGTACAATGAAGGCGATGTCCTGGTGATCCGCTACGAAGGACCCAAGGGCGGCCCCGGCATGCGCGAGATGCTGTCCACCACCGCGGCGATCTACGGCCAGGGCGTGGAGAATATCGCCCTGATCACCGACGGCCGTTTCTCGGGCGCGACGCGCGGGCTTTGCATCGGCCATGTGGGCCCGGAGGCGGCCGCCGGCGGGCCCATCGGCCTGGTCAAGGACGGCGACATCATCGCCATCGACGCCGACGCCGGCACGATCGAGCTGGAGGTCAGCCCTGCCGAGCTCGAGCATCGCCGCCGCGAATGGACGCCGCGCCGGACCAACTACCAGTCGGGCGCCCTCTGGAAGTTCGCCCAGGGCGTCGGCCCGGCCCACCTCGGCGCGGTCACCCATCCGGGCGCCGAGGCCGAGACCCACGTCTACGCGGACCTCTGAGGTGAAGACCATCGGCGTGATCGGCGGGATGAGCGCCGAGAGCACCGCGATCTACTATCGCGAACTTAACCGCCTGGTGCGCGAGCGGCTGGGCGGTCTGCACTCGGCCGAGCTGCTGATCCGCTCGGTCGATTTCGCGCCCATCGCCGAGCTGCAGGCCGCGGACCGCTGGGACGAGACGGGCGCGATCCTTGCGGATGCGGCGCGGAAGCTGGAGGCGGCGGGCGCGGACGTGATCCTGCTCGCCACCAACACCATGCACCTGAACGCCGAGGCGATCCGAGGGGCAATCGGCGTGCCGTTCCTGCACATCGGCGACGCGACGGCCGCGGCGCTCAAGGCGTGGGGCGTGCGGCGGCCTCTGCTGCTGGCCACGCGCTTCACCATGGAAAAGGCGTTCTATAAGGATCGGCTGGCCGCCGCCGGGCTCGATCCGCTGGTCCCGGACCAGGCCGATCGCGACCGACTGCAGGCGATCATCTACGACGAGCTATGCCAGGGCGTGGTGCGCCCGCAGTCCACCGCCGCCGGCCTGGAGATGGTCGCCCGCGGACGGTCCGCCGGCGTCGACGGCGTCATCTTCGGCTGCACCGAGGTAGGCCTGCTGCTCTCGCCCGACCAGATCGACGTGCCGGTCGTCGACACGACTCTGGTCCACTGTGAGGCCGCGGTGAACTTCGCCTTGGCTTAGGGCAGGGCGCTTACCCCGAAGAGCAGCGGGTGGGTCCAGGTCAGGACCGCCCAGATCACCACCGCCAGGGCGAGGCGCCACAGGCCGATCTCGGTGACCCGCAGGGTCTGTCGACCGCTCAGGATCGCGGCGAACGGAACGTTGGATGTCTGGGTGGCGAAGGCGTCCCAGGTGGGCCCCAGGGTCCGCTTGCGCTTGGCGTCGATGCTGGCCGTTCCGAACAGCGCCAGCAGGAACATCGCGCCGAACAGGACGAGCGAGGCCCGGTCGCCATTCACCAGCAGATGGCCCAGCGCCCAGATCGCGACGCCCCACAGGAACGGGTGGCGCGTGATCCGCAACATGCCTTTCACCGCGTCGGGCCGGGCCAGCACGCCCTCCTGCCGCACGCTGGTGGGATTGGGGGTGGTCAGGCCCGGTACGATCAGCAGCATGGCCACGAGCTGCAGGCCGAGCTGGATGTGTCGTGTGGCTGGCGTAAGGCTCCAATAGGCGGCGTTCCACGCCTCGCCCCGGGCGTCGCCGAAGGCCATGCCCAGCCAGACCAGGCCGGCCAACGAGGCGGCGGAGAACAGGCCCATGTACAGGTTCTGCCCCAGGCGGCCGGTCAGAGCGTCGCGCATCCGGGTGCCGGACACCAGCAGGTGAAGCAGGACGAAGAAGGCGGCGGCGGCGAGCAGGTTCGTCATGGCGCATCCTCGCGCTTATGAATTTACACCGTCAACGAATAACATCCTCGGCATCGTCTTCATAGGAGTCGTCGCCGAACAGCGGGCCCACGGGCTCGCGGCGAGCCGTCGGGGCGGGCGGCGGAGCCGGGGGCGCGGCGGCGCTCGGGACGGGTGGCGCGGGCTTGGCGACGGGACGGCGCAGGATGGACTCCATCCGCGCCATCCAGCGGTTGGCTTCCTGCAACGCCTCGTCGGCCTGGAGCCGGCCGCGGCGACCTTCATCCTCGACGAGCCAGAGGTCGATCTCGAAGTCGGGATGGCCGGGGTCGTCGAAGACGAACCTTAGCCGGACGCGCTCTTGCGGGTCGGACAGCTGGTCCAGCGCACGGCGCGGCTCGCCCCGGAACGCGCGAGCGGCCACCTGCCGGTCCACGATCAGCTCGGCGCCGACCAGTTCGTCCAGGCGGTAGGTGAGCTGCCAGCCGCCACGATCCCAGGTGACCACGACCAAGTTGCGCGTCAGGTCGAAGCCGATGCCGACGCCGCGGCCCCGCGCCACCAGCATCGGCTGGGGCACGGCGCCCAGCGCCTGGGTCAAGGTGCGGCGGATCCGGCGGGCCTCGTCGAGGAACCAGACGCAGGCGCCGCCCAGGAGCGTCATCGCGCCGCCCAGGAGCGCGAGCAGCGTCAGGAGCCGCGCGACCTCGTCCATCTAACGAGGCTACGCCGTTTCACTGAGTCGGCTAAGGCCGGGGTTAGCCGTCCAGCTCCACCACGAGCGGCACGTGGTCCGACGGTTTTTCCCAGGCGCGCACGTCGCGGTGGATAGAGACGCCCACCAGCCGGTCGGCGGCTTGGGGCGAGAGCAGGGCATGGTCGATGCGGATGCCGTTGTTCCGCTGCCAGGCGCCGGCCTGATAGTCCCAGAAGGTGTAGGCTCCGGGCGCCCCGTCGGCCTGCAGATAGGCCTCTGTCAGGCCCAGGCTCTTCAGCGCCCGGAACGCCGCGCGGCTCTCGGGCTGGAACAGGGCGTCGCCCGTCCAGTTGGCGGGAAACTCGGCGTCGCGCGGCTCGGGGATCACGTTGTAGTCGCCGGCCAGGACGAACGGCTCCTCCAGGGCCAGCAGATCGCGGGCGTGCGCGTTCAGCCGCGACATCCAGCCCATCTTGTAGGCAAACTTCTCGGTGGCGATGGGATTGCCGTTGGGCAGGTAGATCGACGCCACGCGCACCGGCTCCGGTCCGGAGACCAGCGCCTCGATGTAGCGGGCCTGCTCGTCGGTCTCATCGCCCGGCAGGCCGCGCCGGACGTCCTCCAGAGGCGTCTTCGAAAGGAGGGCCACGCCATTGTAGGTCTTCTGGCCGTGGACGGCGACGTTATAGCCAAGTCGTTCAAAGGCTTCCGACGGGAACTTTTCGTCGACGCACTTGATCTCCTGCAGGCAGACGACGTCCGGCTTGGCCTCCTCGAACCACCGGACCACCGTCTCCAGCCGGGCGTTGACCGAGTTCACGTTCCAGGTGGCGATGCGCATCGAGGGCTCCGGCGAAGTCGGTGGCGAACCTAGGGGCGCGTGGCGCGTCGCTCAACGGCTTTGGTGGGCCGCTTGGCGACGCCGGCTTGACCGTCGAGGCCGGGCGTGGCCCCTGGTGCGCCCATGGCGTCGTCAAAGCCCCTCGCGATCCTCATCGCCCTCGTCGCCAGCGCGGCCCAGGCCCAGGACGTCCCGCCGATCATCCCGCCGCCAAAGCCCGAGGTCGCCGCCGCGGTGCCGCCCTGCCAGCCGCAGTCGCTGGTCAGCATGACGGTGCGCAACATCACCCCCGGGCTGCAGGCGGCGGACCACCGGGCGCAACCCCGGCGGATCTGGCGCAAGGGCGGGCGCCATCTACGCACCGTGGAGCAGCCGGTGGTGGCCGCCAGCGTACAGGATCCGAAGGAGCCCATGGCCCGCCAGGCGTTGTTCCTGGTCTCCGAACCAGACGTGTGGATGATCGACCTGGCCAGCCGCACGGGCGGGCACACGCTGGACAAGGGGCCGGTGTACGAGGTCCGCGCGCCGATCCTGCCAGCGGGTTCGCCGCCGCAGTTCATGGCGCTGGAGTACGGGTGCGAGGCCGAGTTCGTCGCCGTCCGCGCGCCGGTGGCGCAGAGGACGATCCGATGGGGCGCGGTGGCGGCCGGCATCCATACCTACACCCTCGGGACGCACAGCCTGGCGATCCTGATGGACGACCGCTCGGGCGAGCCGTTCATGATCACCTATGTGCGCGACGGCCGGCCCGCCTACATCATCCGCTATGATGAGTACCGGCGCGGCCTGCCCGACGATCCCGAGCTGTTCCGCCCGCCCGCGGACGTGAAGATCACCGAGACCGAGGCCCTGCCGCCCGGTTCGCGGCCGCTAGATTGAGAAGCTGACGCCGCAGCCGCAGCTGGACTTGGCGTTCGGGTTGCGCACGCGGAATTCGGCCCCGGCCAGCTCGTCGACGAAATCGATCTCCGAGCCCTTCAGCAGCGCCAGGGACACCACGTCCACCAGGGCCGCGGCGCCGTCGCGTTCGATCCTGAGATCGTCGTCCTCCGCAGTGTCGACGAGGTCGAACTGGTACTGGAAGCCCGAACAGCCGCCGCCCTCGACGGCGACGCGCAGCATCACGTCGCGGCCTTCCGCGGCGCCGATGGCGCGGATGCGTTCCGCCGCGGCGGAGGAGAGGGTGAGGTCGGTCGTGGTCATGCTCTGTTAGACGAATGTCTGCCGTGGACTATATGAGGGCCTGCGCGGCCCCGACCAAGGGGCCCTGAATAGAATGGTTTGATGGCGTCACCTATCCCTGCTCGCGCTCCGTTCGCGGAGAACCCGGCCGCCTCGCGCGGCCGCAAGGTTCCCGAGGCGGCGAGCCGCACCCGCACCGACTTCGCCCGCGACCGCGACCGGATCATCCATTCGACGGCGTTCCGCCGGCTGAAGGAGAAGACGCAGGTGTTCGTGGCGCACGAGGGCGACCACTTCCGCACGCGGCTGACCCACAGCCTGGAGGTGGCCCAGATCGCCCGCTCCCTGGCGACGGCGATGGGCCTGGACCCGGACCTGGCGGAGACCATCGCCCTTGCCCACGACCTGGGGCATCCGCCCTTCGGCCACGCCGGCGAAGACGAGCTTCAGGTCCAGATGCAGGGCTACGGCGGCTTCGACCACAACGTCCAGACGTTCCGGGTGGTGACGAAGCTGGAGCGCCGCTACCCACGCTTCGACGGCCTGAACCTGACGTGGGAGACGCTGGAAGGGGTCATCAAGCACAACGGCCCCGTGGTCGACCAGCTGGCCAAGCCGTCCTGGAGCGCGATCTCCGAGTTCGACGCCCAGTATGGTCTGCGCCTGGACACCTGGGCCTCGGCCGAGGCCCAGGTCGCGGCCCTGGCCGACGACATCGCCTACAACAACCACGACGTCGACGACGGCGTCCTCGCCGGCCTGTTCAATCTGGACGAACTGGCCGAGGTGCCCCTGATCGGGCCGCATGTCGTCAGCGCGCGGGCCGACTATCCCGATTGCGAGCCGGGCATCCTACGGCTCGAAGCCGTGCGCCGGATGATCGGCGCCATGGCCGACGACGTCATCGCCGAGACCGGCCGTCGGGCCGCCGCCGGCAAGGTCGGCTCGCCCGAGGACGTGCGGATGCTGGGCCATGCCCTCGTGTCGTTCTCCCGCGACATGGTGGAGGACCTCGGCGCCCTGCGGGCGTTCCTGATGGAGCGGATGTACCGGCACTGGAAGGTGAACCGCACCCGCAGCCAGGCACGCCGGATGCTGGCCGAGATGTTCCAGCTGTTCATGGCCGAGCCCGACGTCCTGCCGGCCGAATGGTTCGCCCGCGCACAAGGCCGCGACGAAGCGGGGCGGGCGAGGGTGGTCTGCGACTATATCGGCGGCATGACCGATCGTTTCGCCATCGAGGAGCACCGGAAGCTGTTCCATCTCGACGTCTGGGGCTGAAGCGTGACGGTGCTGTCCGTCCGCGGGCCGATCTTTCACTCGCCGGGCGACGAGGGCGCCTTCTACTGGTGGCTGAAGAAGATCTCGGCCGTCCAGCGCGCCGCGAACCGGGGACGCAACGTCGAGATCCAGCTTCGGCCCGGCAAGGCTTCGGGCGACGAGGTGCGGGAGCTGCGGGCGCTGTTCCATCGCTATGGCATGGACACCACCGATCTCGAGGGCCTGTAGTCTCACCCACAGAAATCGGCGGCCCGCCACACTCCGGTCCTTGCGACCTCCGATAGACTGTCTCCGAACGCGCGCGATTCGCGCTGTTTGAGCCTCTCGGAGCCCTCGCGATGTCCGACCACGAGCGCGGCGCCTATACGCCGCCCACCGCCGACGCCCCGCTGAGCTTCGACCCGCGCGAGCCTGTGCGCGGCGCCCGGCCGATCCCGTTCACCCTGATCCTCAGCGTGCTGGTCTTGGCGGCGCTGGTGGCGGCCATCTTCGTCTTCTACCAGTCGGGCGTGCGCCAGGCGGGCCAGGCGCCGCAGACGGTGGGCGAGCCGGTCGCCGGCATCAAGTCCGCTGCGCCGCCGGAGGCGCAGCCGCAGGATCCCGCCGCCGGGCTGCAGATCTACCGCTCTGACGAGAGCGCCCCGATGGAGACGGTGGCGCCCACGTTCACGCCGCCGCCGGAGGAGCCCGCGCCGCGGCCCATGCCCACGCCCAAGGTCGTGGTGACCCAGGCGCCGCCCGTCCAGGCCGCCCCGCCGCCCGCCACCTCCCAGGCGCTGAAGCCGGCCATACCGCCGGCGCCTGTTCAGAAGGCCGCGCCGGCTCCGGCCCAGAAGGTCGCCGCCGCGCCGCCCGCGCCGAAACCCGCGCCGCCAGCCGTCCAGAAGACCGAGCCGGCGCCGGCCGCCAAGCCCGCCGCCGGCGGGGCCGTGGTGCAGATCGGCGCCGTCTCGTCCACCGCCCTGGCGGACAAGGCCTGGAAGGACGCCGTCTCGGCCGTCCCGGGCCTCGGCGCCGGCAAGGGCAAGAGCGTCGAGAAGATCGAGAAGAACGGCGGCACGCTCTATCGCACGGCGGTCACCGGCTTCGCCTCGCGGGCCGACGCCCAGGCCTTCTGCGCCAAGCTCCAGGCCGCCGGGAAGAGCTGCTTCGTCCGGTGACGATCGGGGCCTGCATCCTGGGCTGTTCGGGCCCGATGCTGACGCCGGCCGAAAAGGCGTTCTTCGCCGATGCACGTCCCTGGGGGTTCATCCTCTTCGCCCGCAATGTCGAAACGCCGGCGCAGGTGAGGGCGCTGACGACCGCCCTCCGCGAGGCGGTCGGCCGTGACGAGGCGCCGATCCTGGTCGACCAGGAGGGCGGGCGGGTGCAACGCCTGCGTCCCCCCCACTGGCCGGCTTACCCCTCGGCGCGGGCCTATGCCGCGCTGGGACGTCCCGAGATCGCCCGCCTCGGCGCGCGACTAATGGCCCACGACCTGGCCGCCGTTGGCGTCGACGCCGACTGCCTCCCGGTCCTGGATGTTCCGGCGCCGGACGGGCACGAGGTCATCGGCGATCGCGCCTATGCCGAGACGCCGGATGAGGTGGCCGTTCTCGGCCGCGCCGCGGCCGAGGGCCTCATCGCCGGCGGGGTTCTGCCGATGCTCAAGCACATTCCTGGCCACGGCCGGGCCCGCGCCGACAGCCATCAGGCGCTGCCGGTGGTCGAGGCCCCGTGGGATGAGCTCGACGGCTGGGACTTCGCGCCATTCCGCGCGCTTTCGGACATGCCGATGGCGATGACCGCGCACGTGGTCTACGCCGCGATCGATCCGCGCCGGCCGGCGACCCTGTCCTCCACGGTGATCCGCCGCGCCGTGCGCAAGGCGATCGGTTTCGACGGGCTCCTGATGAGCGACGACATCTCGATGGGCGCGCTCTCCGGCGGATTCCGCGAGCGCGCCGAGACTGCGCGCGCCGCGGGCTGCGATGTGGTGCTCCACTGCAACGGCGACATGGGCGAGATGCAGGCCGTTGCCGCAGGAGCCGGTGTTCTGAGCGGGCAGGCCCAGCGCCGCGCGGGGGCCGCGCTGGCGCGCCGGCCCCGGACGCCCGAACCGTTTGATGTGGCCGAGGGCCGCGCTCGCTTCGCTGCGGCGTTCGGCGGTAGGCTGGCGGCATGAGCGGCGGCTTCCAACCTTCTCTCGACTTCGCCGCGGCCAGCCACGCGGCCGAGGACGGCGAGGCGCTGATCGTCGATCTCGAGGGGTACGAGGGGCCGCTGCACGTCCTGCTGGCGCTGGCCCGCACCCAGAAGGTCGACCTGCTGCAGCTTTCGATCCTGAAGCTGGCCGAGCAGTACCTCGCCTTCGTGCAGGAGGCGCGCCGCCGCCGCTTCAGCCTCGCCGCCGACTACCTCGTGATGGCGGCCTGGCTCGCCTACCTGAAGTCGCGCCTGCTGCTGCCCAAGCCCGAGCAGCCGAAGGCCGAGGAGCCGCCCGCCGAGGAGATGGCCCAGCGCCTGGCCTTCCGCCTGGCCAAGCTCGAAGCGATGCGGAACGCCGCCGAAAAGCTGATGACCGGACCGCAACTGGGCCGGGATGTCTTCGGCCGCGGCGACCCCGAGGCCATCCGCATCGTTCCGTCAGGGCGACTCGAAGGCGACCTCTACGGCCTGATGAGCGCCTATATCGCCCAACGCCAGAAGGAGGCGCAGCGGAGCTACAAGCCCCAGGTTCCGACTGCCTATCCCCTGGAGGACGCCCGCGACCGCCTGCGCCGCCTGCTGCCCGACCTCGACCGCTGGACGCCCTTGACCGGGGTCGCGCCGATGGGAACCCCGACCGCCGGGCCCAGCCGCGCCTCCTATGTGGCCTCGACCCTCTCGGCCAGCCTGGAGCTGGTGAAGGAGGGGGCGCTCGAAGCCCGCCAGTTGGAGGCATTCGCCGACATCTATCTGCGGGCCCGCAAGGGTGGGGTGGCGGCATGAGCGAGACCGCGCGCGAGATCGAGGCCCTGCTGTTCGCCGCCTCCGGGCCGCTGACGGTCGAGGACCTGGCCAAACGACTTCTGGAGGGCGCCGACGTCGAGGGCGGCCTCGCCGAGCTTTCCGATCTCTACGCAGGCCGCGGCGTGGTGTTGGCCAACGTCGCGGGGGGATGGCGCTTCCAGACCGCCGAGGACCTCGCCTGGCTGATGACCGAGGAGCGCGACGAGCCGCGGCGCCTCTCGAAGGCCGCGCAGGAGACGCTGGCCATCATCGCCTACCACCAGCCCGTCACCCGCGCGGAGATCGAGGCCGTGCGCGGCGTGCAGGCCAGCCGGGGCACCCTGGACGTCCTGCTGGAGCTGGGCCTCGTTAAGATGCGCGGCCGCCGGCGCACCCCGGGCCGCCCGGTCACCTTCGGCACCACCGACGCCTTCCTGGAACACTATGGCCTGGCCAGCCTCGCCGACCTGCCGGGCATGGCGGAGATGAAGGCCGCGGGCCTGCTGTCGCTGGACCTGCCGCCCGATTTCGCCATGCCCGATCCCAACGCGCTGGGCGCCGACGAGGACCCGCTGGAGGCCGACGCGCCCGAATTCCATGTCGATTTCCTGGGCGAGGACGAGCCCGCGCACTGAAGCACGCACGCCGCGTTGGCTTGGCGGCGGCGGACGGACTATATAACCCCCGAGACAACGGGCGCGCGGCATCGGGGCCGCCGCCCAAGGAGAGTTTGGCGCATGGGCGCACTCAGCATCTGGCACATCCTTCTGATCGTCGTCGTGGCGGCGCTGCTGTTCGGCGGCCGCGGCAAGATCTCGGGCCTCATGGGCGACACCGCCAAGGGCATCCGCGCCTTCCGCGACGGCCTGAAGGGCGACGACACCTCCGAGGAGGCGGCTAAGCCGCTTCCGAAGGACGACAAGGACAGCGCGCGGGGCTGATCGCCCGCCGCTCCACGGCAATTTCGCGCCGGCCGCCCTGATCGTGGCCGGCGCTTCTGTTTAGGCCACCGCCATGCTTCCCGAAGTCGGCGCGTCCGAGCTCATCGTCATCGCCATCGTGGCGCTGATCGTCGTGGGCCCCAAGGACCTGCCCATCCTGCTCCGGCGTTTCGGTCAGTTCATGGCCAAGCTGCGCGGCATGGCGAACGAATTCCGCGCCAGCTTCGACGAGATGGCCCGCCAGTCCGAGCTCGACGACCTGCGCAAGGAGGTCGAGGCCATGCGCCGCGGCCAGTTCGGCGACCTGACCGACCATAACCAGGAGATGCGCTCCACGATCGGCGAGATCGAGCAGAGCATGTCCGACGTGGGCGTCCAGCTGCATCCGCCCATGAGCTATCAGTACGACACGACCGAGGCGCCGCCTCCGCCGCTGGAGATTTCCGAGGCCTCTGCGCCGGAGACGAAAAAGCCTGCGACAAGGAAGAAGGCCGCCGCCAAGCCGGCCCGCAAGGCGCCGGTCAAGGCCAAGGCCAAGGCGGAGGTCGAGATCGTCCAGGCGCCCAAGCGCAAGCGCGCCAGCAAGATCGTCGAGGGCGGCGCGTGAGCTACGACGCCGACGAAGCCGAAATCGAGGCCTCCCGGGCCCCGCTGCTGGACCACCTGGTCGAGCTCCGCCAGCGGCTGATCATCTGCGTAGTGGCGATCGTCGTGGGCTTCGCCGTCTGCTTCGCCTTTTCGGAGCAGATCTATCGCTTCCTGCTCCACCCCTTCGCCATGGCCGCGGCCATGTATGCGGAGTCCCGGCAGGGGCACTCGGCCGGACCGTTCGATCTCCTGTTCGTCCTGCTGGGGATGAAGGACGCGCCGACCGCCACCGGCGACCTTCGGCTGATGTTCACGGCGCCGCTGGAGTTCTTCTTCACCAAGCTGAAGCTGGCGGGCTTCGGCGCCGTGGTGCTGACGTTCCCGGTGCTGGCCTGGCAGGTCTACGCCTTCGTGGCGCCGGGCCTCTACAAGCGCGAGCGATACGCCTTCCTGCCCTTCCTGATCGCGGCCCCGATCCTGTTCCTGATGGGCGCGGCGCTGGTCTATTTCCTGATCCTGCCGTTCGTCCTGTGGTTCTCGCTGAGCCAGCAGATCATGGGCGCGGGCATTGCGGTCGAGCTGCTGCCCAAGGTGTCCGACTACCTCACCCTGGTGACGACCCTGCTGCTGGCCTTCGGCCTCTGCTTCCAGCTTCCCGTGGTGCTCACCCTGCTGGGCCTGGCCGGGATCGTGAACTCGGCCATGTTGTGGAAGGGCTGGCGCTACGCCGTCTTCGCCGTCGTCGTGGTGGCCGCGATCGTGACCCCGCCGGACCCGATCAGCCAGCTCATGCTCGCGACGCCGATCATCCTTTTGTACTTCGTCTCCATCGGCTGCGTGAAGCTCATCGAACTGCGCCGGAAGAAGGAAGACGCCTCGGCCGGGACCGACATCGTCGCCACGTGAGCGGGCTAAGGGTTGGCGCGCCTCCCGACGCGCTCTAGAGAAACCGCTTCCCTCATCCCCCAGCGGCGCCCATGCACGACATCCGAGCCATTCGCGAAACCCCCGAGCTTTACGAGAAAGCCTGGGCGGCGAAGGGCCTGTCCGGGAAGGTGGCCGAGATCCTCGACCTGGACGCCCGGCTCCGCGCCGCCCAGACGGCCGGCCAGGCGGCGCAGGCCGAGCGAAACGAGGCCTCCAAGAAGATCGGCCAGGCCAAGGCCCAGAAGAACGAAGCCGAGGCACAGGCGCTGATGGCCCGCGTCGAGGCCCTGAAAGCTGGCCAGGCCCAGCACGCCGAGGCCGAGCGGGAGGCGGGCGAGGCGCTGAAGGACATCCTGGCCTCGCTGCCCAATATCCCGGCGCCCGATGTGCCGGTCGGGGCGGACGAGCACGACAACGTGGAGGTCCGCCGCTGGGGCGAGCCGTTCGCCATCGCCAACCCCAAGGACCACGTCGACCTCGGCGAGGGGCTGGGCCTCCTGGACTTCGAAGCCGCCGTCCGTATGTCGGGCGCCCGGTTCACGGTTCTGAAGGGCCAGCTCGCCCGCCTGGAGCGGGCCATCGGCCAGTTCATGCTGGACCTACAGACGCAGGAGCACGGCTACCTGGAGGTCGCCCCACCGCTGCTGGTGAACGACGCGGCCGCCTATGGCACCGACAAGCTGCCGAAGTTCGCCGACGACCTGTTCCAGACCACCGACGGCCGCTGGCTCATCCCGACGGCCGAAGTGCCGCTCACCAGCCTGGTGATGGACCAGATCGTGGCGGAGGAGGAGCTGCCGCTGCGCTTCACCGCCCTGACCCCCTGCTTCCGGTCGGAGGCCGGCGCCTCGGGGCGCGACACCCGCGGGATGATCCGCCAGCACCAGTTCAACAAGGTCGAGCTGGTTTCGATCGTGGCCCCGGAAAAGTCCGACGAGGAGCATGAGCGGATGGTCGGCTGCGCCGAGGCGGTGCTGAAGCGGCTCGAGCTTCCTTTCCGCACCATGCTGCTGTGCACGGGCGACATGGGCTTCGGCGCGCGCAAGACCTACGACCTGGAGGTCTGGCTGCCCAGCCAGGGCAAGTACCGCGAGATCAGCTCCTGCTCGAACTGCGGCGACTTCCAGGCCCGGCGCATGGACGCCCGCGCCAAGAAGGCCGGCGAGAAGGGGACGCGGTTCGTCCATACGCTGAACGGCTCCGGCCTCGCCGTGGGCCGGACGCTGGTGGCGGTCATGGAGAACTACCAGGACGAGGGCGGCCGGATCGCCATTCCGCAGGCGTTGCACCCCTACCTGCCGGGTCTCACCCACATCGGGGGCCAGGCTTGAGGATCCTCATCACCAACGACGATGGCATCCATGCGGACGGCCTGGAGGCGCTGGAGCGGATCGCGGCCCGGCTGTCGGACGATGTCTGGGTTGTAGCGCCTGAGTACGAGCAGTCGGGCGCCAGCCGGGCGCTGACCCTGGCCGATCCGATCCGCGTGCGGCAGCTGTCCGAGCGCCGCTTCGCCACCACGGGCACGCCCACCGACTGCGTCATGCTGGGGATCAACGACCTGGTCCCCGGCGGCCGGCCGGACCTGGTGCTGTCGGGCGTGAATCGCGGCGCGAACCTCGCCGAGGATGTCACCATGTCGGGCACCGTGGCCGGCGCCATCGAGGGCATGGCCCTGGGCGTGCCCTCCATCGCGCTCTCCCAGATGGGCTTCTACGAGCCGGGCCAGAGCTTCGAGGCGGCCGAGACCTTCGGGCCCGGGATCATCAAGCGCCTCGTCGAGCTGGGCTGGCCGAACGACGTGGTCCTCAACATCAACTTCCCGAACGGCGCGGTCGAGAACATCAAGGAGGTCGAGGTCACGCGCCAGGGCTTCCGCGACTTCCAGGTGCGCCACGCCGAGAAGCGGCTCGATCTGCGCGGACGCGACTACTATTGGGTGGGCTTCCGCCAGGAGCGCTCCAGTCCGCCGGAGGGCACCGACCTGAGGGCGCTTTACGATGGCAAGATCTCGGTGACCCCGCTGCACATCGACCTGACCCATACCGCCACTGTCCACGAACTGAAGGGGCAGCTGGGCGGCGTGCCGCCGAAGGCTTGACCATGGCCGAGCGGGATGACGACGACACGCCCGAAACCCGCATGGCGCGCCTGCTGCTGGCCCTGCGCTCGCAGGGCGTGACAGACGCCAAGGTGCTGTCCGCCATCGAGACCACGCCACGGCCCCTCTTCACGCAGGAGCTGTTCAAGGAGCGGGCGTTCGAGGATTCGGCCCTGCCGATCGCCTGCGGCCAGACCATCAGCCAGCCGTTCATCGTGGGGCTGATGACCCAGGCGCTGAAGGTGGATCGGCGTGACCGGGTGCTCGAGATCGGCACCGGCAGCGGCTATCAGACCACCATCCTCTCGAAGCTGGCCCGGCTGGTTTACACCGTCGAGCGCTATCGCACCCTGATGCGGGAGGCCGAGGCCCGGTTCAAGGAACTGGGCCTGACGAACATCATCACCCGGTTCGGAGACGGTGGGGAAGGTTGGCCCGAGCAGGCGCCTTTTGACCGCATTATGGTCACAGCCGCGGCGCCGGGAGAGCCCAAGGCTCTGCTTTCGCAACTGAAACCGACCGGCATCCTCGTGGCGCCGATCGGCAAGGGGCCGGTCCAGGTCCTGCGTCGGTACACCGGCGACGGGCATGGGGGCTTCCAGGTCGAGGACCTGATCGACGTCCGCTTCGTCCCGCTGCTGGAAGGCGTGGCGAAGGAACTCTGACCTTTTCGTGTTGCGAGGCTTTTGCGGGTTGGCGGGGGCGCCGGCTCGTCGCCATCATCCCACCTCACGCCCCGAATGATTCTTATTCGAGCTACCCCGGAGCGGCGATGACGCATCTCATCCAACGAACGGCCCTGATCCTGCTCGCGGGAACGGCGCTCACCGCCTGCGGTACGCCGCGCTACGCCGTGAACGCGCCCGTGATCCAGGTTCCGCCGCCGGCTGTCCCGGTCGCCGCGCCGCCGCAGCAACTGGCCGCGGCGGAGGATGCGCCGGCCGACGTCGCCCGTCCGACGCCCAAGGTGGAATCCCGCGAGCTCGCGCCATTGCCCTCGGCCCCCCGGCCGGCGCTGGCCCAGGCGTCGCCCGAACCGCCGGTCCTGGCCCTCGCACCGCCGGCCGAGGATGCGGCGGCCCGCGTCCGCGGGTCCGCGCCCGCCACGTACAAGGTCAAATCCGGCGACACGCTCGCCGAGATCGCCGACCGCCTCGGCACGACCATCGCGGACCTGGCCGAGGCGAACGGCCTGAAGAAGCCCTACCGCCTGCAGCCCGGCCAGGTGCTCAAGAATCCGAAGGCCCCGAAGGCGAGCGCCGCGAGCAGTTCCAGGTCCAGCGGCTCCGGCGGGGCGACCTACACCGTCCGCTCGGGCGACACCCTGTTCGGCATCGCCCAGCGCAACGGCACAACCGTCCAGGCTCTGCGCGAGGCCAACGGCCTGGGCGCCAGCTCCTCGATCATGCCCGGCCGGAAGCTGAAGCTGCCCGGCGGCGAGGCCGAGGCGGCCGGCGACGACCCTGCGCCCGCGGAGCGGCCCGAACCGCGCACCCGCCGCCCGCAGGCCGAGGCGCCGCCGGCCGAGGTGGTTGAGCTGGAAGGCCGCACGATCACCAATCGCGAGGTCACCGGCCGGGTGGTCGAGATCTCGATCCCCGGCAAGTCCTACAAGGTCAAATCGGGCGACAACCTGGAACGGATCGCCGGCCGCCTGGACAGCGACGTCGCCGAGCTCGCCAAGATCAACAAGCTGAAGAAGCCCTACCGGATTCAGCCCGGGCAGACGATCCGCGGCCCGGGCAGCACCGCCAAGGCCTATGTCGTCGGCCGTGGCGACACCCTGTCCGAGATCGCGCGCCGCTTCAGCGTCACCGAGGCCGAGCTGCGCAGCGCCAACGGCCTGCGCCGGGGCGCCAGCGTCGCGCCGGGCCGCCGGCTGCGCCTGCCCGCGGGCTATCGCGACCGGGGGCCGCTGACGACCACGACCCGCGTCCCGGATCGCGTGGCGCCGACGCCTGCGCCGCCGCCGCCCGAGCCGACGCCCGCCCTGCCGTCCAGCCCGCGGCCCTATGAGGGTACGGCGCGGCCGCCGTCGTCGTTCGATACGCCGCCCCCGGTCGGCCAGACCTTGCCGCCGCCCCGCTCGGCGCCCCGTCCCCCGACCGTGGTCATGCCTGGCCAGCCTCAGCCTTATCGCCCGCCGCCCGGCGGCGTGCCGGGCGCGCCGGTCGCCAGCCCGCCGGTGTCCGACGCTCAGATCAGCCAGATGGGCCGCGGCCTGTTCGCCTGGCCGCTGCAGGGGCAGGTCCTGTCCGGCTTCGGCGGTCGTGGCGGCGGCGTGCGCAACGACGGCCTGAACATCCGGGCCAGCACCGGCGACCCGGTCCGCGCGGCCGCGGCCGGCGACGTGGTCTATGCGGGCGACCAGGTCCCGGGCTTCGGCAACCTGGTGCTGATCAAGCACGCCGACGGCTGGGTGACCGCCTATGGCCACCTCAGCCGCGTCGAGGTGCGGATGCAGCAGAAGGTTGAGCAGGGGCAGCAGATCGGCCTGGCGGGCTCGTCCGGCGGCGTCTCGGAGCCGCAGCTGCACTTCGAGATCCGCTACGCGCCGACCCCGCAGGAGCGGGCGCGCCCCGTCGACCCGACGCTGGTCCTGCCGCCGCGCTGACCCGCGCTCAGAGTGGGAGCGGCTTGCCCAGCTCGCCGGCCAGGTCGCGGATGAACTGCCACGCGACCCGGCCGGAGCGCGAGCCGCGCAGCTGCGCCCACTGCAGGGCGCGGCGCTCAAGGTCGGGGACCGTCAGGCCGAACCGCCGGGCGTAGGCGGTCACGGCGCTCAGGTAGGTCGGCTGGTCCATCGGCGGGAAGCCCACCCACAGGCCGAAACGGTCGGAGACGCTGACCTCCTCCTCGGCGTCCTCGGCCGCCGAAACCAGGCCGCGGTCTTCCTGGTGGCCGCGCGGCATCAGGTGGCGGCGGTTGGACGTAGCCACGAACAGAACATTGCCCGGCGGCCCAGACACGCCGCCCTCCAGCGCCGACTTCAGCGCCTTGGCCGCCGCGGCGCCTTCCTCGAACGAAAGGTCGTCGCACAGGACCACGAAGCGCTCGGGCCGCGTCCGCAAGGCGTCGAAGAGCGCGGGCAGGGCGGTGACCTCGTCGCGATCCACCTCCACCAGCTTCAGGGCGGCGTTCTCGGCCGCGACCGCCATGAACGCAGCCTTGGCCAGCGAGCTCTTGCCCGTGCCCCGAACGCCCCACAGCAGGGCATGGTTGTAGGGCAGGCCGGCGGCGAAGCGCTCCAGGTTCTCCAGGAACCGGGTCTTCTGCCGGTCGACGCCCACCAGGCTGTCCAGCGCCAGCGGATAGTCGGGGGCCGGATGAAAGGCGCCGGTCTGCGGATCGTGCCGGAAGAGCCGCGCCCCCCCGAATCCGGCCGTGCCCACGGCCGGCGGCGCCAGGCGCTCCAGGGCCTCGGCGATACGGGTAAGCAGCGGCGTCAGGTCCCGATCCATGAGGAGCAGGCCATACACGTAGGCGTTCCATTGCAAAAGCAGGCCCGTCCGCATAGCTTCCGCCGACTTTGGCGGGCCCCCATATGGGAGGGCGCTCGCCTGCGCATTTTTCGGAGAGGCTATGTTCGCCACCCCTGCCTACGCCCAAGCCGCCGGCGGCGCCGCTGGAGGCGGCCCTGAAGCGATGCTGCTGCAGTTCCTGCCGCTCATCGCCCTGGTCGTGCTGTTCTATTTCCTGATGATCCGGCCGCAGCAGCGGCGGATGAAGCAGCATCAGGCCATGCTCGGCGCCCTGAAGCGTGGCGATACGGTGGTGCTGTCCTCGGGCATGATCGGCAAGATCGTGCGCGTCGAAGACAAGGAAGTCGGCGTCGAGATCGCCACCGGCGTCACCGTGAAGGTGGTCAAGGGCATGATCTCCGACGTCCGGGCCCGCGGCGAGCCTGCGCCGGCCAACGACTCCAAGGCCTAAGAAAGTAGACGCCTTCCGATGCTGACCCTTTCGCGCTGGAAGGTCCTGCTGGTCGTCCTGTCCGTGGTGCTCGGGGCGCTCTTCGCGTTGCCCAACGCGCTGCCCCAGGATGTCCGGGACGGACTGCCGGCCTTCATGCCGAAGAAGACCCTCAACCTCGGGCTCGACCTGCAGGGCGGGTCGTACCTGTTGCTCGAAGTCGACACGAACGCGCTGCGTTCCGAACGCCTCACCAACATGCTCGAGGATGTCCGGACCCAGCTTCGCGAGGAGCAGATCCAGTTCACCAACCTTGCGGTGGTGAACGGCGCCGTGATGGTCCGGATCACGGACGCCGCACAGGTCGGCGCGGCGACCAAATTGCTGCGTGAGAACATCGGCACGGTGCTGCAGGGCGTCGTTGGTGGCCGCGACGTTCGCGTCTCGACCGAGGCGGACCAGCGGCTGCGGTTGGAGTTCGTACCGGAGGCCTTCGAAGCCGAGGCCGTGCGCGCGGTCGAACAGTCCCAGGAGATCATCCGCCGCCGGATCGACGAACTGGGCACGCGCGAGCCCAGCATCACGCGCCAGGGCACGAACCGCATCGTCGTGGCTGCTCCGGGCGAAAGCGATCCGGAGAAGCTGAAGGCGATCCTGGGCCAGACGGCCAAGCTGACCTTCCAGATGGTCGACGAGACCGCGGACATCGTCCAGGCCCAGCAGGGCCGGGTGCCGCCCGGAACCGTCCTGCTGCCCGGCGACGACATCCAGCCGGCTTACGTGGTCAAGCGCCGCGCCCTGGTGACCGGTGAGATGCTGACCGACGCCCAGGCGGGCTTCGATCCGCAGACCGGGCGACCGGTGGTCAACTTCCGCTTCAACGGCCAGGGCGCCCGGCGTTTTGCCGACGCCACGTCCCAGAACGTGGGCAAGCGATTCGCCATCGTCCTCGACGACAAGGTGATCTCCGCACCCAACATCAACGAGCCGATCACGGGTGGATCCGGCCAGATCAGCGGCAACTTCACCGCCGAGAGCGCCAACAACCTCGCGATCCTGCTTCGCGCGGGCGCACTGCCCACGCGGCTCAATGTCGAGGAGCAGCGCACCGTGGGCGCCGAGCTCGGCGCCGACGCCATCGAGGCCGGCAAGATCTCCACCATTGTCGGCTTCGTTGCGATCCTGGCGTTCATGCTGCTGGCCTACGGCTTCCTGTTCGGCGGGATTTCGGTGGTGGCCCTGCTGGTGAACGGCCTGCTGATCATCGCCGCCATGAGCGTGACCCAGGCCACCCTCACCCTGCCGGGCATCGCGGGTCTGATCCTGACCCTGGCCGTGGCCGTCGACGCGAACGTGCTGATCTACGAACGCATGCGCGACGAGGTCCGGGCCGGCCGCAACGTGGTGACCGCCATGGACGCCGGCTTCTCGCGAGCCATGAGCACCATCATCGACGCCAACCTGACGACCCTCCTGGCGGCCCTTATGATGTTCCAGTTCGGGGCCGGTCCGGTGAAGGGCTTCGCCTGGACCCTTTCGATCGGCGTGATCACCTCGGTGTTCTCCGCCGTCCTCATAACCCAGGTGCTTCTGGCCTGGTGGTTCCGCGCCACCCGACCGAAGACCCTGCCGATCGCTTAAGGGAGGCCCGCGCCATGTGGCCCCTGATCAAGATACTTCCCGTGAAGACGAACTTCGAGTTCGTCCGGTTCGCGCGCCTGGCCGCCGTGATCTCCATCATCGCCGTGATCGCCTCACTGGCGAAGGCGATGATCCCGCTCGAGCCGCCCTGCGGCGGCCTGAACTGCGGCATCGACTTCAAGGGCGGGACGATCCTGGAACTCACGACGGGCGCAAAACCCGTCGACCTCCCGGTGGCCCGCGCGACGCTCGAGCGGATGGATCTGGGCGATGTCCAGGTGCAGACCTTCGGCGCGCCCAATGAAGCCGTGGTTCGCTTCCAGACCCCTGACAACGCCAGCCCGGCCCAGACGGTGGACCGGGTCAAAGCGGCGCTCACCACCGCGCTGGGGGAAGTCACCTTCAAGCGAACGGACGTGGTGGGTCCCAAGGTCTCTGGAGAGCTGTTCCAGAGCGGCCTGCTGGCCCTCTTGCTCTCGATCGGCCTGATGCTGGTCTACATCTGGTTCCGCTTCGAGCTGCAGTTCGGGATCGGGGCCGTGGTCGCCCTGTTCCACGACGTGTTCCTGACGTTCGGCGTGCTGGCCTTCGGCGGGCTCGAGTTCAGCCTCACGACCGTCGCGGCGATCCTGACCGTCATCGGCTACTCCATGAACGACACCGTCGTGGTGTTCGACCGCCTTCGCGAGAACCTGCGCAAGTACAAGCGCATGCCGCTTCGCGAGGTGATCGACCTCTCCATCAACGAGACGCTGTCGCGGACGGTGATCACCGGCTTGACCGCGCTGCTCGCGCTGGGCGGCCTGGCGATCTTCGGCGGTCCGACGTTGTTCGGCATGTCGATCGTCCTGATGTTCGGTATCGTCATCGGCACCTACTCGTCGATCTACGTGGCGGCGCCCGTGATCCTCCTGTGGGGCGTGCGTCGCGACGACGAGCCGGCCGAGGCGCTGAAGCCCGCTGTGCCGCGCCCCTGAGGCCGGCCGTGGCGCGCAACGCCCCCAGCATCGACGCCTATGGCGACGGCGGCTTCCGCCTCGCCGGCGAGCGGCACGACGGCTCGGTCCTGATCCTGTCGGATGAGGCGCGGAGCTGGGGCGTGGCGAGCCTGGATCAACTGTCGCTTGAGGCGCTGCGGCCGGTGCTGGACGCTGGCGCCGCGGAGGTGGAGTTCGTCCTCCTCGGCGTCGGCGCGCGAAACGCCATGCCGCCGCGCGAGATTCGCGAGGGCTTGCGGGCGGCCGGCATCGGCCTGGAGTTCATGGACACGCCGGCGGCGGCGAAACTCTACAATTTGCTGACGGCCGAAGGACGCCGCGTGGCGGCCGCCCTGATCGCCGTCTGACCTCGGCGGTCCCCCTCGCTTCCAGCCTGAAACGAAACGCCCTATAGGTGCGGCAGGGCAGGGACTTAAGAGGGTTAGTTACATGGCCGGACTACTCGCCAATTTCCGAAATACCATCATCGTCAGCACGATCCTGGCGTTGATCCTGGTCGGCGCCTACGCCGCCGGGCCGCAAGGGACGGGGCCCGCCTTCTGGCAGGGCGTGTTCCGCTGGCTGCATGTGTTCTTCGGCATCCTCTGGATCGGGCTGCTGTACTATTTCAACTTCGTCCAGATCCGGAAAATGCCCGACATCCCGGCCGAGCTGAAGCCGGCGGTCTCCAAGTACATCGCCCCCGAGGCGCTGTTCTGGTTCCGCTGGGCCGCGGTGGCCACCGTCGTGATGGGCCTCGCCATCGCCGGCGTGCGCGGCTACTCGGCCGAAACCCTCTCGCTGGGCCTCGCCGGCGGCTACGACCCGACGCTCGACCGGCAGTACACGCTGCTGGGCCTGGGCATGTGGCTGGGCATCATCATGATGCTGAACGTTTGGGGCATCATCTGGCCGAACCAGAAGCGCGCGCTGGGCATCGTGGAAGCCGACGCCGACACCAAGGCCAAGGCCGCACGGATGGCCATGCTGGGCTCGCGCACGAACCTGCTGCTCTCGATCCCGATGCTGGCCTCGATGACCATGTCGCAGACCGTCTTCGGCTAGACTGCGAGCAAGCTTTCGAGAAGGCCCGCCCTCGCGGCGGGCCTTTTTCGTTGTGAGAGCCATGAGCGACGATCTCGACGACCTGATCCGCCGGGTAGACCCCGACCGCTGGCTCTCCAGCCGGTTCGTGGCCGCTGCTCCCCTGCGCGCCGACGTCCTCGCCATCTACGCCTACGACCACGAGCTGGCGCGGGCCCCCAGGGTGGCCTCCAACCCGATCCTGGGCGAGATCCGCCTGACCTGGTGGCGCGAGATGCTGGACGAGGTCTACGAGGGCCGGCCGGTGCGGCATCACCCGACCGCCCAGGCGCTGGCCGCGGCCATCGCCCGCCGCCATCTGCCCCGCGAGCCGCTGGAGGCGATGATCGACGCGCGCTACCGCGAACTGGACGCCACGCCAATGGAGCCGAAGGAAGCGTTGGCCTGGGCGCGAGACACCGGCGGGCGGGCGGCGGAACTCGCCGCGATGATCCTGGCGCCGGGCGAGGATTCTGGACCCGCGCGAGCCGGCGGTGCGGCATGGGCCCTGGCGCGCCGGGCCGCCGAGGCGCCGGCTTTGGCTGCAATCTCCCGAAAGACGATGGAGGGCGCCCGCAAGGCCGTCCGTGCGCTCGCGGCGCCGGCGTTCCCGGCCGTGGCCCACGCGGCGCTGGCGGGACGCCGCCGCGCTCCGTTGTCCGACCGGCTGCGGGTGGTCTTCGCGGTGGCCCGCGGACGGATCTGACGCCTATTCGGCGGCTTCCAGCGCCGGGGCCCCCTCGACCCAGGCCTTGAGGTCGGCCAGCGCGCGCTCGCCCATCGCCCGCTTCTTCAGCCGGGTCTTCTCCTTGGCTCCCAGCCGGCGGCCCTCGGCGTCGCGCTTCGGGGCTTCCATCGGCGGGAGCAGGCCGTAGTTGATGTTCATCGGCTGGAAGCTGCCCTTGCCGCTTTCCAGGTGGCCTCCGGTGATATGGCCGACCAGCCCGCCCAGCGCCGTGGTGGCGGGCGGCGCCTCGATCGGCCGCCCTAGGCGCTCGGCGGCGGCGAAACGGCCCGCCAGCAGTCCGACCGCCGCGCTTTCCACATAGCCCTCCACGCCCGTCACCTGGCCCGCGAACCGCAGGCGCGGCTGGGCCTTCAGGCGCAGGTTCCGATCCAGCAGGCGCGGCGAGTTGATGAAGGTGTTGCGGTGCAGGCCGCCCAGCCGCGCGAACACGGCCTTCTCCAGACCCGGGATCATCCGGAAGATCTCGGTCTGCGCGCCATGCTTCAGCTTGGTCTGGAAGCCGACCATGTTCCAAAGCGTCCCGAGCGCGTTGTCCTGGCGCAGTTGCACCACCGCATACGCCTTTTCCTCCGGCTTGTGGGCGTTGGTCAGACCCACCGGCTTCATCGGACCGTGGCGCAGCGTTTCGCGGCCGCGCTCGGCCATCACCTCGATGGGCAGGCAGCCGTCGAAATAGGGGACGTGCTCCCAGTCCTTGAATTCTGACTTGGGGCCGGCCAGCAGGGCGTCGATGAACGCCTCGTACTGGTCCTTGTCCATCGGGCAGTTGATGTAGGCCGCCGCATCGCCCCCGGGTCCTTCCTTGTCGTAGCGCGACTGGCGCCACGCCACGCCCATGTCGATGGACTCGAAGTTCACGATCGGCGCGATGGCGTCGAAGAACGACAGCTGGCCTTCGCCCGTCAGGTCCAGGATCGCCTGGGACAGGGCGGGCGAGGTGAGGGGCCCCGTGGCCAGGATCACGCTGTCCCACTCCGCGGGCGGCAGGCCGGCGACCTCCTCCCGGGCGATGGTCACCAGCGGATGGGCCTCCAGGCGCGCCGTAACGGCCTCGGAGAAGCCCTCGCGGTCTACGGCCAGGGCGCCGCCGGCCGGCACCTGGTGCGCAGCGCCGGCGCTCATGATGATCGAGCCCAGCGCCCGCATCTCGGCGTGGAGCAGGCCAACGGCATTGCCGGTCCAGTCGTCGGCGCGGAAGGAGTTGGAGCACACCAGTTCGGCCAGCTTGTCGGTCTGGTGCGCATCGGTGCCGCGCACGGGGCGCATCTCGTGCAGCACCACGGGCACACCCGCCTGCGCGATCTGCCAGGCGGCCTCCGAGCCGGCCAGGCCGCCGCCGACGACGTGGATTGGGGTCATTGTCATGCGTGGCGTACTAGCAACGAACGGCAAGGATCGCGAGCGGGGCCTTGCACGCTTAACAGACCCGACGGCAAGGTTCGGCCGAAAGGCGCCCGCCGAGTCGGGCGCGGGCCAGACAGGACGAATGACCAGGTTTTCTCCCAGCGACGCGGCCATGGAAGGCTTCCGCCTGACCAAGGAACACCCGGGCGTGATGCTCGCGTGGAGCGCGGTCTATTTCGGCGGCATCCTGCTGATCGCCATGGTCATGATGGCCACCCTGGGCCCCCAGTTCATTACCCTGGCGCGCAAGGGCCAGCTCAGCTCGAACGACCTGGAGGAGGTGGCGAACCTCCTGGCCGCGTCCTGGCCGGCGTTCCTGTTGGTCTTGCTGATGACGGCGCTCCTGATGTCGATCATCGCCGCGGGTGTGATGCGCCTGGTCCTGCGGCCTCAGGAGCATGGGTTCGCCCACCTGAAGGTCGGCCGCACCGAACTGAAGCTGACGGCCGCCAACCTGATCTGCATCGGCCTCTATGCCCTGTCCGTGGTGGTGGGCCTGGTGTTCACCGCCGGCGCGTCGCAGTTCGGCTCGGTGGGCGCGGTGCTGGCGGTCGCGCTGGTGCTGGTGTTCGGGATCTGGATCGGCGTGCGGCTCTCGCTGCTGCTGCCCACCGTGTTCGAGACCGGCCGCGTTTCGCTGAAGCTGGCCTGGGCGCGGACCAAGGGCCACTTCTGGCCGCTGTTCGGCATGATCGTGCTGGCGGTGATCTTCTACGTGATCGTCTGGATCCTCTTCAGCATCATCAGCTTCGCCGTGGTTGAGCTGTCGGGCGGCGAGTCGGCGATGCAGGACATCGGCCGCCTGACACCGCTCACGGCCATCGCCGCCATGATCACCCTGGTGATGCAGCTGCTGCTGCAGGTGCTGCAGATCGTGATGATCTACGCCCCGTTCGCGGTGGCCTACCGCGAGCTGGTGCTGGAAGACACCCCGCCCGCGGAAGACTTCGCCTGAGCTAGGCCCCGGCGCTGGGACGGGTGCTCACGCGCGCATGCCAGGCCTTCAGGTTCGAGAATTCATCCTCGAGCGGCAGCCCGATCCAGGTGGCGAAGTCCACCGTGGACAACAGGCAGATGTCGGCCATGGAGTAGGTGTCGCCGGCCACGAAGGCCTTGCCCCCCAGTTCCCGGTCCAGCCACTTCTGAGCGCCTTTGTAGGTCTCGGCGTTGGACTCGCCGAAGTCCTTGTACTGGGTCAGCAGCGCCGCCGTGAACTTGTGGGCGTGGCGCCAGTAGTTGCCGACCGGGCTCATCACCGTGAACTCGATCCGGCGGATCCACATGTCGATCAGCGCCTGCTCCACCGGCGTGGTCCCGAACAGCGGCGGCTCGGGGTTGGTCGCCTCGAAGTAGCGGCAGATCGAGACGGTCTCGGAGATGCAGGTCCCGTCGTCCAGCTCCAGCGTCGGGATCTGGCCCATGGAATTCTTCGCCCGGAACTCGGGGCTCTTGTGCTCCCGCTTCATCAGGCTGACCGGCGTCTCGGGCAGCTCGATCCCCTTCTCGGCCAGGAAGATGCGCACGCGCCGCGGATTCGGCGCCGGCATCGGCGCGCCATAGAGGATCATCTGCTTGTTCCACCCTGATGTTGTTGGCGGCTAGGCTATTTCGAACAACTGTTCGCGCCTAGTGCCCAAGGAGTAACCCATGCCCAGTCGCCGCGATTTCCTGCTTGGAGCCAGTGCGGCGGCGGTAGGCGCGGAGCGAGCGCTCGCGGCCCACGGCGATGCGGCTCTCGTGGCGCTGCTCTCGCGCCACATGGACGAGTATCTGGCGTTGGCGCCGGAGGCGGCGGCATCGCTTCTCACCGATTCCCGCGCGAAGGCCGCTCGCGGGCGGCTGAACGACCGCTCGCCGGCCGGGAAGGCGGCCGAGGTCGCCGCCGCCCGCCGCTGGAGGGCCGAATTGAAGCGCATCGACCGGGGCGCCCTGAGCCCGGCCCGGCAGGTGGATCACGATTGCGCCGCCTTCGCTTACGAGATGCTGGATGAGGTAGGCGCCCGCTACGGCTTCCAGGACCACGCCCTGCGGCCCGGGCCCTACCTCGTGAACCAGATGGCCGGCGCCTACTACTGGCAGCCTCAGGACTTCGCGCGGGAACCCATCGCGACCCGCGAGGACGCCGACCTCTACCTGTCGCGCCTCGCCGATTTCGCCCGGGTCCTGGATGGCGAAAGCGAAGGCATCCGGAAGGACGCGGCCGCAGGTGTCACGCCGCCGGACTTCATCATCGACAGGACCGTGGCCCAGCTTGTGGACCTGCGCTCGACCGCCTCGGCCGCGTTGACCGACGGCCCGACCGCGCGGGCCGCCAAGGCGGGCGTCTCCGGTGTCGACGTGGCGGCGCGGGAGATTCTCGATGGGCGCGTGATGCCGGCGCTGAACCGTCAGATCGCCGCCCTGCGCGCGCACCGCGCCACGGCCTCTTCGGAGGCGGGGGTATGGCGGCTGCCGGATGGCGCGGCCTGGTACGCGCTGGCGCTGCGCTCCAACACCACCGTCGCGACGCCGCCGGAGGAGATGCACCGACTGGGTCTCGCGACCTTCGAGGCGTTGCGCGGGCAGCTCGACGGCATGTTGCGGGCCCAGGGGTTTGCCACGGGCACGGTCGCCGAACGGATCAAGGCGCTGGACCACGATCCACGGCAGCTCAAGCCGAACACCGACGCGGGTCGCGCGGAGATCCTCCAGTTCTCGCGGGACCATCTGGCGCGGCTCCACGATCTGCTGCCGCGCGGCTTCCGAACGCTGCCGGACCGCGACATCACCGTAGAGCGCATCCCTATGGCGATCGAAGCGGGGGCGCCGGGCGCCTACTATGAAGGCCCGCCCGCCGACGGCTCGCGGCCTGGCGTCATCTCGATCAACCTCAAGACCACCGAGGAATGGCCCACCTGGCGGCTCAAGACCCTGATCCATCACGAGGGCGACCCCGGCCACCATCTCCAGAACGGCGTCTTCGTCCGCGCCGCCGGGCCGGGCATGCCCCTCAACAAGCGCTTCGCCCAGTTCTCGGCCTATGTGGAGGGCTGGGCCCTCTACGCCGAGCAGGTCGCCGTGGAGATCGGGGCTTATGACGCCGATCCCTTCGGCCATATCGGGGCGGTCCAGTCGGCGCTGTTTCGGGCCGCGCGGATCGTCGTGGACACCGGGATCCACCACAAGCGCTGGTCCCGCGCCGAGGCGACCCGCTGGATGGTCGAGAACGCCGGCGAGCAGCCCGCCTCCGCCCAGCGCGAGATCGACCGCTACTGCGTCTATCCTGGCCAGGCCTGCGCTTTCATGGTCGGGCGTCTGGAGCTGATGCGCACCCGAGAGACGGCCCGCCGCCGCCTGGGCCCCGCCTTCGATGTCCGCGATTGGCACGAGGCGGTGCTTCGTGCCGGCCCGATGCCCATGGAGGTTCTGGCGCGGGCGATGGGGTGAACATCGCCCTGCGCGTCACGGTGTAGGCGTCTAGGCCCTGACTAGTCGCTTCTTCCGCTCGCCCTTGCGCTGGCGGTGGCGTTCCAGGAGTTCGCCGAGGTAGCGGCCGGTCCAGCTGCGGGGCTCGGCCGAGACCTGTTCGGGGGTGCCCTGGGCGACGATCTCGCCGCCGCCGTCGCCGCCCTCGGGCCCGAAGTCGACCAGCCAGTCGGCCGTCTTCACGACGTCGAGGTTGTGCTCGATGACCACCACGGTGTTGCCCTGGTCGGCCAGCTCGTGCAGCACCTCGAGCAGCTTCTTCACGTCCTCGAAGTGCAGGCCGGTGGTTGGCTCGTCCAGGATGTAGAGCGTCTTGCCCGTGGCCCGGCGTGACAGCTCCTTCGAGAGCTTCACCCGCTGGGCCTCGCCGCCGGACAGGGTCGTCGCCTGCTGGCCTACCTTCACATAGCCAAGGCCGACGCGCTTCAACGTCTCCATCTTGTCCCGGATCGGCGGCACCGCCTTGAAGAACTCGGCCGCCTCCTCGACGGTCATGTCCAGGGTGTCGGCGATGCTCTTGCCCTTGAACAGGATCTCCAGCGTCTCGCGGTTGTAGCGGCGGCCGTGGCAGACGTCGCAGGTCACATAGACGTCCGGCAGGAAGTGCATCTCGATCTTGATCAGGCCGTCGCCTTGGCAAGCCTCGCAGCGGCCGCCCTTGACGTTGAAGCTGAAGCGGCCCGGCCCATAGCCGCGCGCCTTGGCCTCCGGCAGGCCGGCGAACCAGTCCCGGATCGGCTGGAACGCGCCGGTGTAGGTGGCCGGGTTCGACCGCGGCGTGCGGCCGATGGGCGACTGGTCGATGTCGATGACCTTGTCGAAGTTCTCCAGCCCCTCGATCCGCTCATGGGGAGCGGGCGCGTCCGAGGCGTTGTGCAGTCGCCGCGCCGCAGCCTTGTAGAGCGTCTCGATGGTGAAGGTCGACTTGCCCCCGCCACTGACGCCCGTGATGCAGGTGAACGTGCCCACCGGGATTTCGGCGGTCACGTTCTTCAGGTTGTTGCCGGTGGCGCCGACGACGCGGATCACCTTCTTCTTCGAGATCGGCCGGCGGTCGTCGGGCACGGCGATCTCGCGCGTCCCGACCAGGTACTGGCCGGTGATGCTGTTCGGGTTGGCCATGATGTCGGCCGGCTTGCCCTCGGCGATGATCTCGCCGCCGTGGACGCCCGCGGCGGGCCCCATATCGATCACATGGTCGGCGGTGAGGATCGCCTCCTCGTCGTGCTCCACCACCAGCACCGAGTTGCCGAGGTCGCGCAGGCCCTTGAGCGAGGTCAGTAGCCGGGTGTTGTCGCGCTGGTGCAGGCCGATGCTGGGCTCGTCCAGGACGTAGAGCACGCCGGTCAGACCCGAGCCGATCTGGCTGGCGAGGCGAATGCGCTGGCTCTCGCCGCCCGACAGGGTGCCGGACGAGCGGGACATGTTCAGGTAGTCGAGGCCCACGTTGACCAGGAACCGCAGGCGGTCGTTGATCTCCTTCAGGATCCGCCGGGCGATCTCCATCTGCTTGTCGGTGAGTTGCCCATCCAGGCTCTCGAACCATTCCTGCGCGTGGCGGATCGACAGGCGGGAGACTTCGCCGATGTGCTGGCCGGCGATCTTCACGGCCAGGGCCTCGGGCTTCAGGCGATAGCCCTCACAGGCCAGGCACGGCGTCTCGGACTGGTAGCGGCCCAGCTCCTCGCGCACCCAGGCGCTGTCGGTTTCGCGCCAGCGGCGCTCCAGGTTCGGCAGCACGCCTTCGAAGGTCTTGTTGACCTCGTACTTGCGGGCGTTGTCGTCATAGACGAAGCGGATCTTCTCGGCGCCGGAGCCGTAGAGGACCACGTTCTTCGCCGGCTCGGGCAGCTTCCACCACGGCTCGTCCATGGAGAAGCCGTAGTGGCGCGAGAGCGCCTGCAGGGTCTGGGTGTAGAGCGGCGAGGGCCCCTTGGCCCAGGGCGAGATGGCGCCCTTGTGCAGGCTCTTGTCTTTGTCCGGCACCACCATGTCGGCGTCGAAGGCCAGCTTCGCGCCCAGGCCGTCGCACACCGGGCAGGCGCCGTACGGATTGTTGAACGAGAAGAGCCGTGGCTCGACCTCGCTGATCGTGAATCCGGAAACCGGGCAGGCGAACTTCTCGGAGAACAGCAGCCGCTTCGGCTCGTTCTCGGTCGGGTCCTTGTCGGCCCGTTCGGCCACGGCGATGCCGTCGGCCAGCTTCAGCGCGGTCTCCAGGCTGTCGGCGTAGCGGGCGTCCTGGCCGGGCTTGGTGACGATCCGGTCCACGACGATGTCGATGTCGTGCTTGAACTTCTTGTCGAGGGCGGGAGCGTCCTCGATCAGCATCAGCTCGCCGTTGACCTTCACCCGCTGGAAGCCGGCCTTCTGCCACTCGGCGAACTCCTTGCGGTATTCGCCCTTGCGGCCGCGCACCACCGGGGCCAGCAGGTTGAGACGCGTGCCGTCGGGCAGTGCGTTCAGCTTGTCGACCATCATCGAGATGGTCTGGCTTTCGATCGGCAGGCCGGTGGCGGGCGAATAGGGCACGCCCACCCGCGCCCACAGCAGGCGCATGTAGTCGTGGATCTCGGTCACCGTGCCCACGGTGGAGCGAGGATTGCGGCTGGTGGTCTTCTGTTCGATCGAGATGGCCGGCGACAGGCCCTCGATCAGGTCCACGTCCGGCTTGCTCATCAGCTCCAGGAACTGGCGCGCATAGGCCGACAGGCTCTCGACGTAGCGGCGCTGGCCTTCGGCATAGATCGTATCGAAGGCGAGCGAGCTTTTCCCCGAGCCGGAAAGGCCGGTGATCACCACCAGTTCGCCGCGCGGGATATCGACGCTGACGTCCTTGAGGTTGTGCTCGCGCGCACCGCGCACGCGGATGAGATTGTGCTGGTCGGCCATACTGTCCCGGAAACACGGAGAGCCCGCGGAAGGGTCCTTCCGCGAGGCCGCCTAATGTAGGTGACGGAACTCAGGGATAACATGGGAACGGACGGGGAACAAAGGGCCTGCGTCATCCCGCGCAGCGTGGCTGCTGACAGGACGGTGTCAGCAGGGCGAGGACGCCTCAGGCTGGAGCCTTCAGCGGGTGCGGCGCAGTTCCAGGATGTCGAGCTTGGATTCGTAGGCGGGCCACGGGAAGGCGATCCGCCAGCGATCCTCGCCGATCCGGCGCACCTCGCCGATCAGGTCGCGATCCGGATCGGCGCCATAGCGGGGCGTTCGGACCTCGTCGCCGAGCGACAGCACGCCCACGAAACGCGCCTTTCGCCGGCCGTCGGGGCATATCAGCCCGCTCTGCCGCTGGGAGCCGGTGGTCTTGCGCAGGATCAGGTCGCCGCCAGGCGTCAGCGTCACCTGACATCTGAACCAGCCATAGGCGATGTACGGCAGCATGCCTTCGCTGCCCGCGCCCAGCTTGATGGTGCGGCACTGGTACCGGCCCGGCGTCGGTTGCGGCCGGTTCAGGTTCACCCTCGGATCGGCGATCGGACCCAGGCGGCGCAGCTCTTCGGCCGCGCCACCCTTGATCGCGTCGTCGCGGGCCCCCTTCCACGCCATATCGAGCCGGGAAAGCCGTTCTTCGTCGTCGCGCGTGGGCACGCAGGTCATCTCCTGCGCCGCGGCCGAGGTCGCGAGCGCGCAGAGGGCGGGGACCAGAAAACGGATCATGGGCGAAGCGCGGCCGCGCAGGCGGTCAGAACCTGCGCTTGAACGCTAGCTTCGTGGGTCCGACGCGGAAACCCTCGTCGTCGGTCCAAGCATCCTTTGCCTGCACGTCGACCTCGGGGGCATCGGCCGGATCGATGGTGGCGTTCAGCTTCAGCGGCTTGCGCGCCGCTCGTGACACGACGAACGGGGTCGACCGCAACGAGGTCGCTTCACGATCCAGGTTGAGCGCCGGAACGCGCGGCTGGCTGCGCATCTGAGGGGCGGAGGCCACCACCGTGGCGGGCCAGGCCTGGGCGAGGGCGGAGGCCGGGGTGGCGGCGACTGCGGCGACGACCATCAGCAGCGTCAGCGGGCGGTCCAATTCATGTGCTCCAGCGTGTAACCGCCCGGCAGAACCCTCTCAGATCACTTTGGTTTCAGCTTGTTACGATCACCTAAACGTCAGGCCCGGTCGATGCGCGCGGCATAGCAGCCGGCGCCCGCGTAGTGGGCGTGCAGGTAAGCTGCCTTAGGGTCGGCCAGCAGGCGCGGCGCCGCCACCGCCAGTTCGGCCGTAGGCACGAGGTCGGCGTCGACCATCATGCCCGCCGCGTCGAACGCCCGAAGCGAGAGGAACTTGCGGGCGCGAAACGCCGCGGGGATCTCGCCCGGCGCAAACGTGGTGTCCGTGGCAGCCTCGCGCACGAAGATCGCGTGGCGCGAGCGGAAGGGCGTGTCGGCGGGCTGGTGTTCGTAGTTGAGCAGCAGGACGCTCTCGCCGATCTCGGCGTCGACCAGCGTCACGCGACAGGGCGCTCCGGGTCCCTCGACGGTCTGCCGAAGGATCCCACGCTGCGCCAGTTCGGCGCTCGAGAGCGCGAAGAGCGGCTGGAATTGCGCGACGGGCAGGGCGCTGACGACGAACGAGATCTCTAGGGGTCTCCTTGTTCGCCTGGAACATCGGACCGCCGCCCACTTGGGCCAATGTGGCGACGCCAACACATGTCCGAAAGCCGCTAGCGAGAAGGCGTCAGGCGGCGTCGTGGAAGATGACGCCCAGCGTGTGGCGCCGGCCGGCTCGCAGGCGGCTCACCCCGTGCCGCAGGTTCACGCGATAGACGCCGCGGGCGCCGGCGACGGGCCGGTGGTGCACCGGAAAGACCACGGCGTCGCCTTGGCGCAGGGGCACGACCTCGACGCGCGACTGCATCCGCGGCCGCTGTTCGGTCAGGGCGAACTCGCCGCCCTCGAAATCCCGGCCCGGCTCGGACAGCAGTACCGCCGCCTGCAGCGGGAAGACGTGCTCGCCGTAGAGGTCTTGGTGCAGGCAGTTGTAGTCGCCCGGACCGTAGCGGAGGAGGAGCGGGGTGGGCCGCAGCTGTCCTGCGGCATGGCAGCGCGCGAGGTAGTCGTCATGGGTGGCCGGATACCGCGCCCGCTCGCCCAGGGCGGCGTTCCACCGGTTGGCGATCTGCGCCAGCGGCGGGTAGAGGCGGGCCCGGAGCTCGGCCACGTGCTCAGGCAGGGGATAGGCGAAGTATCGGTATTCCCCCTTGCCGAATCCGTGCCGGGCCATGGTCACGGTGGACCGGAAGCCGTCGCCCTCGTACCGGGCGGCCATCGCGTCGCACTCGGCGGGGGTCAGCAGGCCGGGCAGCAGGGCGCAGCCGTGGGCGTTGAGATCCCGTTCCGCCGCGCTCCAGTCGATGTCGTCGATCCTCATGCGCGGGACATGGCCGCCCCTCCGCCCGGCGCCAACCCGCGGATCGGATGGGAGGTCCGGATTGCGCCATCGACAAGGCCCGCCTAAATAACGCGCTCCGCCAAGAAGGAGCAGGCCGATGCGGCTGACGCTGGACAACCCGACCGCCCGTTGTGTCCACGCCGCCGAGATCGCCCATGTCTTCGCCCTTCGTCACTCTGGACGCCCTCAGCGGCGCCACGCCTGACGGCCGTCCGCTTTTCGACAACTTGACCCTCGCCTTCGGGGCCGAACGCACCGGCCTCGTGGGCCGCAACGGCGTGGGCAAGTCGACCCTGCTGCGGATCATGCTGGGCGAGCTTGCGCCTTCAGCAGGGGCCGTGGCCGTGCGTGGCCGGATCGGCCTGCTGCGGCAGGCCCTGGAGCCGCCGCCGGGGGCCAGCGTCGGCGACCTGATGGGCGTGAGCGAGGGCTTGGCCCGCCTCCGCCGCATCGAAGCCGGGCAGGGGAGCGAGGACGACCTCGCCGACGCCGACTGGACGCTGGAGGCCCGCCTGGACACGGCCCTGGCCGAGGTGCGTCTGGACGGCCTGGACCTTGACCGGCCTGCGGCCTCGCTGAGCGGCGGCCAGGTGACCCGGGCCATGCTCGCCGGCCTCATTGCCGCCGAGCCGGACCTGCTGATCCTGGACGAGCCGACCAATAATCTCGATGCCGAAGCCCGCACCCTCGTCGCGGAGGTCCTGGGCCGCTGGCGGGGCGGGGCGATCGTGGTCAGCCACGATCGGGCTCTGCTGCGCCGGATGGACCGGATCGTCGAACTCACGACCCTGGGCGCGCACGTTTACGGCGGCGGCTATGACCTCTATGCCGCGCGCAAGGCCGAGGCGGAGGCCGCCGCTGCCCGGGACCTCGCCGACGCCCAGAAGGCGGCCGCCCGCGTGGCGCGGGAGGTGCAACTCACGGCGGAGCGAAAGCAGCGCAAGGACTCGGTTGGCAAGCGGGCCCGGGCCAAGGGGGATGCGCCCAAGATCCTCCTCGACGCCCGGCAGCAGCGCGCCGAGGCCAGCGGCGCCCGCGAGCGCCACGTGGCCGATCGCCTGAAGTCCGAAGCCGCCGAGGCGCGTGCCGCCGCGGACGCCAGGGTGGAACGGGTCCGCAGGCTCGCCTTCGAGCTCCCGCCCTCGGGCCTCGCCTCGGGCAAGACGGTCCTGGCCCTGGACGGCGTCGGGTTCGGCTATCCGGGGCGCCCACCTTTGCTGACGGACCGGTCGTTGCGGATCGTCGGTCCCGAACGCGTGGCGGTCTCAGGCTCCAACGGGTCGGGTAAGACCACGCTGATCCGGCTCGCGGCGGGCGAGCTGGAGCCCACGGCCGGGACGATCGTCCGCGGCGTCGAGGCGGCGTTCCTCGACCAGCAAGCCGCGCTCCTCGGCGACGCCGCCAGCCTGGTCGCCGCCTTCCGAAGGCTGAACCCGGCGTCCAGCGACAATGCCGCCCGCGCCGCGCTGGCCCGGTTCCTGTTCCGCAACACCGCCGCCGACAAGCCGGTGGCGTCTTTGAGCGGCGGCGAGCGCCTGCGGGCCGCGCTGGCCTGCGTGTTGCTGGGCGATCGGCCGCCCCAGCTCCTGATCCTGGACGAGCCCACTAACCACCTGGACCTGGACTCTATCGGCGCCGTCGAAGCCGCGCTTGCCAGCTACGACGGCGCCTTGCTGCTGGTCAGCCACGACCGCGATTTTCTCGCGGCCGTGGGGGTGCAGCGGGAGATCGAGCTGGGCTAGCCGATCCCCTCGCTGAGCACGACAATCGCGTCCGAGCCCGCGATGCGGTCTTCGGCGATCTTCCGGTACTCGGGCGAGGCTGCCCAGGTGCGGGCCGCGCTGGCGTCGTCGAACGCCAGGACGACCAGCTTGCGGCCGTCCCAGTCGCCTTCCATGACCTCGGGCTGCTCGTTCGAGACCAGCAGCCGCCCGCCGTACTGCCTGAGCACCGGCATGAACCCTGCGGAGTAGCGGCCGTAGGCTTCGCGGTCATGGATGGCCACACGGGCCACGACAAAGGCCGTCATGCCGCCACCTGCTTCCGCACCACGCGGAACACGGCGTTGGCCCTGGCGCAGGGCTGGCCGTCGGCGGTCACGAACGCCTGGGTGAAGCACAGCGTGCGCCCCGGGTTCACGAACACCGTATCGAACTCCAGCCACTGGCCCACGAGCGCCGAGCCCAGGAAGTCGACGGTGAGGTTCACCGTCACCAGGCTGGCCAGGTCCCCCAGCCTGCGCACGCACGAGAGCCCCATCGCCGCATCGGAGATCGACGAGATGAGGCCCCCGTGGACGAAGCCGCGGCTGTTGCAATGGTCGTCGCGCACCCGCAGGGCCAGGACCACGGTGTCGCCCGAGTAGCGCCGCCAGATCGGCTCCCACGGACGGGTGGCGGGCGCGCTGCGGTCATGCCGTTCGAAGCCGGCCGGGATGTTGAGCGGGGCCTCCATCACGCGGCCGCCAGTCGAGCCAGGCTCTCGAGCGTGCCCTGGCAGGCCCGCGCGGCCTCGGCGCCCTTGAGCCGGAAGTGGTCGTGGAAGAAGGCGTTGTGGACCTCGGTCTCCTGGTAGTGGTGCGGCGTCAGCACCACCGAAAACACCGGCGTCTCGGTGTCGAGCTGCACGCGCATCAGCGCCTGGACCACGGTGGTGGCCACGAAGTCGTGCCGATAGATGCCGCCGTCCACCACGAACGCCGCGCCGACGATAGCGGCGTAGCGGCCGGTGCGGGCCAGCGTCTGGGCGTGCAGCGGGATCTCGAACGCCCCGGGCGTCTCGAAGCGCTCGACCGTCTCGGGCGGGAAGCCCAGGCGTTCGAACTCCTCGACGAAGCCGGTGTAGGCCTGGCGCACGATGTCCGCGTGCCAGAGCGCGTGGACGAAGGCGATGCGGCCGGCGCGGAAGGCGCCGTTGGCGGTGGGAAACTCCAGCGTGGGCTTGGAGGCAGCTTGGGTCATGGTCTTCTCCCTGACCGGGTTCAAAGGACCACGACTCAGGGGGCAGGCCGCGCACGCGGAGGCGGAGTCCGCCCCTCGCGACACGACCGTTCTCATAACCGGACTATGACCGTCGGCCCCGGGATCGCACCGGGTCTGCTCGTCCCTTCCGGCCGAAGCCGGAAAGCGCCCGCGGGCTCGTCCCCCGAAGGGGCATTACCGCCGGTGGGGAGTTTCACCCCGCCCTGAGAACGTAGACCGCCGGCACATCCGACGGCCCGACCAGCATAGGCGCCTTCCGCCGCGCGAAACAAGTGTTTGAAATGAACTGCGGGGCTTGCCGCGACCCGAGCGCATCCACAGCTAAGCCTCAGTCTGGAGGAGGCTTCCCATGTTCGACCATCTGTCCCTCGGCGTGCGCGATCTCGCGGCCGCGCGCGCGTTCTACGACGCCTTCTTCGCGCCGCTGGGCGCCGCGGTCGCGTCCGCCAGCGCCAAGGAACTGGCGTATGGCCCGGGCGGGCAGGCGGGTCTGTTCTATCTCTATCCGGTGAGCGGCGAGCAGGTGGCGGGCCTTGGCGCCCACCTGGCGTTCACCGCCGACAGCCGCGTGGCGGTCGACGAAGCCTATCGCCAGGCCATCGCGCATGGCGCGACGGCGATCCGCGCCGCCGGCCCGCATCCCGACATTGCACCCGGCTACTACGGCTGCGTGATCCTGGATCCAGACGGCAACAAGCTGGAGATCGTCGCCGGCGCCATGCACTGACCGATCAGGCGGCGACCGGCTGGCGCCCCAGGACGTCGTCGCGGACCGACTCGGCGATGGCGGCGACTTCGGCGATCTCGGCCGCCCCGACGCCAAGCTCGCGCAGGGTGGCGGCGAGGTTTTCGACCACGGCGTCGAAGTGGCCGTCGTTCAGCCCGCGGGTCACCAGGCTTGCGTGGCCGCGGCGCATGTCCTCGCCCGTGTAGGTGTTGGGCCCGCCGAACGCCATGACCAGGAAGGCGCGCTGCTTCCCGATCTGCTTCTGCATGTCCACGCCATCGAAGAAGTGCGCGATGCGGTCGTCCGCCAGCACCTTGCCGTAGAAGATGTCGACAGCGGCCTTCACGGCGGCGGTTCCGCCGATGCGTTCATAGAGCGTGGTCATAGGTCCCCTGGAGAAGTGGTATCTAAGATGCCATTTTTAGAAGTGGCGCCCGATATACCGCTTTCGGCGTGGTCGCAAGACCGAACCATGCTTGAGTGTTCTCCATGCGTCTCAGCCTGCACACCGACTACGCCCTGAGGTCGCTGATCTATCTCGCGAGCATGCGGGAGGAGGCGACCACGGCGGCGGCCATCGCGGCATCGTACCGGATCTCGAAGAACCACCTGGTGAAGGTGATCCAGCGCCTGCGCGACCTGGGCTACGTGGACACGGCGCGTGGGCGGGGCGGCGGTGTCCGGCTGGCGCGGGACCCGGCCCAGATCCGCCTGGGTGAGGTGGTTCGCCGCACGGAGGACCTCGACGAGATGGTCGAGTGCTTCAACCCCGAGACCAACACCTGTCCGATCTCGCAGGCGTGCCTGTTGCCCCGGCGCCTGAATGAGGCGCTACAGGCCTATCTGGCGGTGCTGGACCGCTACACGGTGGCGGACGTCTCGACGAACCGCGTTCAGCTGGCCGCCGTCCTGGGCCACTAGGCCCGCTTGTTGAGCGTGATCGCGGTGGCCGACGCGCCGCCCGCCTGGACCCCGCCGGCGCCGTAGACGCTGGCCTGGCTGCGCTGGCTGGCGACCTCCTCGGCGATGCACCTGACCAGCCCCTCGGTGACCGTGCGCGCCGCCTCGATGGCGCGGCCCTGGCGCGCCAGCACGGCGTCGAAGGCCTCGGTCGCGCGGATGAGGCGCGTGCGGGCCTCCAGCGGCGCGGCGTCGACCAGGCGGCGGTCCGCGCGGACGCGGGTGCTCTCGTGCCGGTAGAGGTTGGCGAGACGCGAGGTCTCTTCCAGCAGCGCGGCGGCGTCCTGCGGCCGGCGCTGTTCGAACGCCAGGGCCTGCTGGGCGATCAGCTCCGTCAGGCGCTCGGTCAGGATGATGAGCTGGTCGACGCGGTCGGCGGCGTCGGTGGCGGCGATGGCCATTACTGGAGCCCCTGCAACTTCAGGATTTCACGCTGGACGGTGTCGGCCAGGCCGATGCCGCCGGACTTGGCGACCTGCTTGCCCATGGCCTCGGTCATCATCGAGCGGAACATCTCTTCGCCCGCGCCGCCGCCGAAGGGGCCGTCCGTCTCCAGGCCCTGGAACATGTGCTGGAACATGGTCGACAGGAACTGGGCCTCGAACTTCTGGCCGGCGTCCCGCGCCTTCGACTTGGCGAGGTCGGCGGTCGTGGCCTGGACGGTCGGCGTCAGCAGGTTGGGAGAGATCGTCGGCGGCGAGATCGGACCGGCCATTACATCACCTCGATTTCGGCCTGCAGCGCGCCCGCAGCCTTGATGGTCTGCAGGATGGAGATCATGTCGCGCGGCGTGACGCCCAGGGCGTTCAAGCCCGCCACCAGGTTGGCCAGCGAGGCGCCGGACCGCACCGTCAGGAATTGCCTGCCGGTCTCTTCCGACACGCTGATGTCCGACTGCGGCACCACCGTCGTCTCGCCGCCCCGGGAAAAGGCCCCCGGCTGGCTGACCGCCGGCTGTTCGCGCACCGTGATGGTCAGGTTGCCCTGCTGGATCGCCACCGTGGAAACCCGCACGGCGTCGCCCATGACGATCACCCCGGCGACCTCGTCGATCACCACCTTGGCGCCGTTGTCGGGCTCGACGGTCAGGTTCTCCACCTGGGCCATGAAGCTCACCATGTCCTGGCCCGCCGGCGGGCGGATCGAGACGATGGTCGGGTTCTCGGCCACCGCCGAACCCGCATAGGCGACGTTGATCACGTCGGCGATGCGCCGGGCGGTGGTGAAGTCGGGGTTGCGGAGCGTCATCCGCATCTGGCCCATGTTGGCCAGCCGGAAGCCGATCTCCCGCTCGACGCTGGCGCCACCGGCGATGCGGCCGGCGGTGGGAACGCCCTTGAGCACCGTCGAGCCCGAGGCGCCGCCCGCGCTGACCGAGCCGGTCTGCACCGTACCCTGCGCGACGGCATAGGCCTGGCCGTCGGCGCCCATCAGGGGCGTGACCAGCAGCGTGCCGCCGAGCAGGCTCTTGGCGTCGCCCAGGGCCGAGACCGAGGCGTCGATCTGCGCGCCCGGCGCGGCGAACGGCGGCAGCTTGGCGGTGACCATCACCGCGGCCACGTTCTTGGTGTTCAGGTTGGCGTCCCGGACGTTGACGCCCAGGCGCTCCAGCATCGCCTCGAGGCTCTGCTTGGTGAAGGGCGCGTTGCGCAGCGCATCGCCCGTCCCGTTCAGCCCGACGACGATGCCATAGCCGACGAGCTGGTTCTCGCGTACGCCTTCGAACTCGACGATGTCCTTGATCCGGGACTTGGCGAGCGCCGGCTGGGCCGCGAAGGCCGCCGCGGCGAGGACGATGACGGAGAGGAGTCGGACCGGACGCATGTCGACCTTCGGGCGCAAATGTTCGCGAACCCCAACGCCAGAACCGTGCCAACCGGAAAACGCAATGAAAACAGCACGGCGCGCGGCGGGTGGGCAGTTTCGACTAGGCAGAAAGCGCCTCCCGTTAACCATGCTTCAAGCTTGCGCGCCGATGGTGCCCACTGAGAGTAGAGGACTGGCGTCCATCCCATGAAAGTCACCGGAACAGGCGGTCTGTCGCAGGCGTCGGGCGCCAAGCCTGCCGCGCGGGCAGGCGGCGGCGCGGGCTTCCAGTTGTCGGGCGTCGCGACGCCCGCGGCGCCGACCCAGGTCTCCGGCGCGTCCGGGGTCTCCAGCGTCATGGGCGTGGAGGCGCTCCTGGCCCTGCAGGACGTGGAATCCCCGACCGAGCGCAAGCGACGCTCCGTCCGCCGCGCCGGCCGTCTCCTTGATCAACTTGACGGCATCAAGGTGGCGCTTCTGGGCGGCGAGCTGTCCCAGAGCCAGCTCGACAGCCTGGCCCGGGCCGTCCGCGAGCAGCGCTCAGCGACCGAGGACCCGCAACTGGAAGCGGTTCTGGACGAGATCGAGACGCGTGCGGCGGTAGAGCTGGCGAAGCTGGAGGCGGCACGTGGCGGTGGATAAGAGTCCACGGCGCTTCGGCGACGTTGAAACCATCGGTCGTTTTGCTATACAGCCGGCGCGTGTCTCAGGGGTACCAGGGGGCGTGAGGTTTTCATGAAAACAGCCACGGTTTTGGCTGAGAGTCCTGACTACCGTCCTTCCGAGGACGAGGAGTTCATGAACGAGCGTCAGCTTGAGTATTTCAAGCAGAAGCTTCTGGCGTGGAAAGAAGACATCCTCCGCGAATCTCGCGAGACGCTGTCCCATCTCCAAAAGGAAACTGAGAATCACCCGGACCTTGCGGACCGGGCGTCCTCCGAGACCGATCGCGCTCTTGAGCTTCGTACGCGGGACCGTCAGCGTAAGCTCATCTCCAAGATCGACGAGGCCCTGCGCCGGATCGAGGACAACTCGTACGGCTATTGCGAAGAGACCGGAGAGCCCATCGGGCTGGCCCGCCTCGACGCGCGGCCGATCGCGACGCTGAGCCTCGAGGCCCAGGAGCGGCACGAGCGCCGCGAACGCGTCCACCGCGACGACTGATCGCCGGCTGACGCGGCGCCGTAGCCGGTCGCCGGATTGACGGCGGCGCAGCGCATCCGTGGCGATCCAGCGGCCACCGGCCGCAGATCCATGCGTTATGCCCCCGCGAGCCGGCGGGAGACGCGCGATGGTGAAGGTTCTGGGCATTGACCATCTGGCCATCCGGGTGAGCGATTTCGCCGCCTCGAAGGCCTTCTACGAAAAGCTGTTCGCCTTCCTTGAGTTCGAGGTGCTCGACGCGTTCGAGGACTCCATGGGCTGGACCAACGGGTCGACCCGTTTCTGGATCGGCCAGGCGGAGGAGGGGCGTCGTCACCGCCACCGCACCGGCGACGTGGGCTTTCACCACTATGCGTTCGCGTTGCAGAGCCGCGCCGAAGTCGACGAGCTTGAGGCGTTCGTGAAGAGCCTGGGCGCCACCATCGTCGACCCGGCGGGCGAGTACTACGAGGACTACTACGCCGTCTTTTTCCTCGACCCTGACGGGCTGAAGCTGGAGGGGATGAAGTACGGGGAGCGGACCGCCCACGCCAAATCCGGCGGTTGAGGTTTTGCTCAGACCTTCGATCCTATATATGCTCAAAGTGAGCATTAGTCCGGACGGGAGCTGTCGGTGACGCAGGCGTTCCACTCGATCCACGCGCACGGCTTCGTCCGGGCCGCCGTGTGCACGCCCGCGGTGCTGCCGGGAGATCCCGGCTTCAACGCGGCCGAGACCCTGCGCATGGCGCGCCAGGGCGACGTCGAGAGCTGCGACCTGATGCTGTTCCCGGAACTGGGGCTGTCGGCCTACGCGATCGACGACCTGTTCCTGCAGGACGCGCTCCTGAAGCGGGTGGAGGCGGAAATTGCCGCGCTGTGCGATGCGAGCAAGACGCTGAAGCCGGTCTTGATCGTCGGCGCCCCGGTGGTGGCGAACGGCCGGCTCTACAACTGCGCCGTCGCCATCTCTCGCGGCCGTATCCTTGGCGTGACGCCGAAAAGTTTCCTCCCCAACTACCGGGAATATTACGAGAAACGCTGGTTCGCGCCCGGCGCGGGCGTCACCGGGCTCGAGATCCGCCTGGCCGGCCAGAACGTCCCCTTCGGCACGGATCTGATCTTCGAAGCCGAGGACCTGGCGGACTTCGTCTTCCACCTGGAGATCTGCGAGGACTTCTGGGCGCCCCAGCCCCCCTCGACCGCGGGGGCAATGGCGGGCGCCCTGATCCTCTGCAACCTGTCGGCGTCGAACATCGTGGTGGGCAAGGCCGACGATCGCGAGATCCTCTGCGCCAGCCAGTCCATGCGCTGCCAGGCCGCCTATCTCTATTCGGCCGCAGGGCCGGGCGAGAGCACCACCGATCTCGCCTGGGATGGTCAGGCCTCGATCCATGAACTGGGCCGCCGGCTGGCCCAGACCGACCGCTTCCCGGCCGCCTCGCAGATGGCCGTGGCCGACATCGATGTGGAGCGGCTGCGGCTGGAGCGGATGCGCACGCCGACCTTCAACGATGGCGCGGTCGCCGCCGGCCATCCCGAGACCCGCTTCCGTCGCATCCGGTTTGCCCACCAGCCGCACTTCGGCGACGTGGGCCTGATCCGGCCGCTGGACCGCTTCCCGTTCGTTCCGGACGATCCCGCGCGGCTGGACAAAGACTGCTACGAGGCCTTCAACATCCAGGTCCAGGGCCTGGCCAAGCGCATCCAGGCCACCAAGTCTAAGCACATCGTCATCGGCGTCTCGGGCGGCCTCGATTCCACCCATGCCCTGATCGTCGCGGCCAAGGCCTTCGACGCGGTCGGACTGCCGCGTGAGAACATCCTGGGCTTCACCCTGCCGGGCTTCGCCACCAGCGAGGGGACCAAGTCGAACGCCTGGGCGCTGATGAAGGGGCTGGGCGTCACCGGCGAGGAGATCGACATCCGGCCGACAGCCCGGCTGATGCTGGAGGAGATGGGCCATCCCTTTGCGAACGGGGAACCGGTCTACGACATCACCTTCGAGAACGTGCAGGCGGGGCTGCGCACCGACTACCTCTTCCGCCTGGCCAATCAGCGGAACGGCTTCGTCCTGGGCACCGGCGACCTGTCGGAACTGGCCCTTGGCTGGTGCACCTACGGCGTTGGCGACCAGATGAGCCACTACAACGTCAACGGTTCGCTCGCGAAGACCCTGATCCAGCACATGATCCGCTGGGTCGTGAAGACGAAGCAGTTTGACGAGGGCCCGTCGGCGACGCTGCTGTCGATCCTGGGCACCGAGATCTCGCCCGAGTTGGTGCCTGCCGACGCGAGCGGCGCGATCCAGAGCACCCAGGCCAAGGTCGGCCCCTACGAACTCCAGGACTTCAACCTGTTCTACATCACCCGCTTCGGGCTGCGGCCGTCCAAGGTGGCCTTCCTGGCCTGGCACGCCTGGCGCGACGTGGCGCGGGGCGACTGGCCGGAAAACTTCCCGACGGAGGCGCGCAACGCCTACGATCTGGCGACCATCAAGCGGTGGCTCGGGGTGTTCCTGTTCCGCTTCTTCGAGATCAGCCAGTTCAAGCGCTCGGCCATGCCCAACGGGCCGAAGGTGATCTCGGGCGGGGCCCTCTCGCCCCGCGGCGACTGGCGCGCCCCCAGCGACGGCAATGCCCGCGTCTGGCTGGACGAGCTGGACGCCAACGTTCCGTAGACCTGGGGATCAGCGCGCGGCCGGCTGGCAGGCGGTCGTCGAGCGCGCGGTCCTGCGCCCGCCCCACCTGCGCGCCAGCCAGCGGTACAGCGGAACCACGCCGTCGACCCAGTAGCCGAATGGAACGTCCTTATGGATGCGGTGCAGTTCTTCCATGACCGGTTCCCTTCCAGGGCTTGTCTCTGAAGGGGAACATGATCGTGAGTGGGCTTCTGTTCAAAGCGGTTCTCCTGCTGTATCCATAAGTCAGCCTTATGTCAGATCCGCTCGCCACCCTGCCGCTCAGCGCGATCCGCGTGTTCGAAGCCGCCGCCCGGCTGGGCAGTTTCACGCGCGCCGCGGAGGAGCTGGGCATGACCCAGGCGGCCGTCAGCTGGCAGGTGAAGGCGCTGGAGAAGCGGCTGGATCAGGCCCTGTTCCGCCGCCTGCCGCGCGAGGTGGCCCTCACGCCGGCGGGCGAGCGCCTGGCCCGCGGCGCCACCGAGGCCATGGGCGCCCTGCGCAGCGCCGTCGGCGACATCACCGAGAGTGGCGCGGGCGTGCTCTCGATCACGGTCCTGCACACCTTTGCCACCCAGTGGCTCGCGCCGCGGCTGGGCGCCTTCCAGGTGGCGCATCCGGAAATTGCCGTGCGTCTGGACTCCTCGCAGCGGCTGGTCGACCTGATGCGGGAGACGTTCGACGTCGGCATCCGCGGCGGCCGGGACGGGCAGTGGCCGGGTCTGGAGTCGGTGTTCCTGTTTCCCTCGGCCCAGACCGTCCTGGCCACGCCCCAGGCCATGGCCGCCCTGGGCCCAAATCCCCGGCCCGAGGACCTGCTGCAGATCGAGTGTGTCGGCTCGGCGGCGGAGTGGGGCGCGTGGTACGCGAACGCCGGCGTGGCGCGCGGGGCGCCGGAGCCCGGGGGCGGGCCGCGGATCACGGCGGACACCCAGGTCCTGGAAATCGCGACGGCGATGGCGAACGGCTCGGTGGCGATCGGTTCGCCCGTCATGTTCGGCGCCGACATCGCCGCCGGCCGGCTGGTGCAGCCCTTCGAGATCTATATCGGCGATGTGGGCGGCTACTGGCTGGCCTACCCGCAGGATCGTCGGCGCGCGCGCAAGATCGCAGCGTTGCGGGCCTGGCTCCTCGACCAGGTGCGCGCCGATCCCGCGGCCCAGCGCCAGCTGGCGCGCCGGGCCGCGGGCGCCGCAGCCTAGAAGCGGTAGCTCGCCGTCACGCGGTAGCTGTCGAACTTGAACTTGTCCGACGTGCGCAGGAAGTCGGTGCCGGCCGTGTTGGTCAGCAGGAACGGGTTGGTGGCCGCCGTCGTGCCGGTGTTGCCCGCACGGACCACATAGTCGTCGTCCTTGAGGCTGGTGCGCAGCCATTCCAGGCCCACTGTGACGTTCGGCGTGAGCTTGCGCTCGTAGCCCAGGCCGATCTGGTAGCCGTTCGCATCGCCACCGCCCGAGCGGGTGAAGCTGTTGACCCCGTTGGTCGTGTTGAAGCTGTGCTTCAGGTTGCCCCGGGCGTAGCCGCCGGTGGCGTAGAGAAGGCTGTCGCCCATGGCATAGCCGCCCCGGGCGCGCACGGCCCACAGGTCGTTGAGCTTGCGGTTGAAGGCATAGCCCGCCGGCGTCGTCGAGAACGCGGTCACCGCGTCGTTCAGCTGGACCTGGGTGTATTCCACCAGGCCCCCGACCACGAACGCGCCCATCTGATAGTCGTAGCCCAGGCGGGCGCTGAGCTCGACGTCCGTGTCGTCGTCCTTGCGGCAGCCGCCGGCCGCGGCGTTCGTGCTGTACGAGCCGCCGCAGAAGCCGGGCGAGAAGGCGTTTGCGCCGGCCGCGGTGCTGACCGTGTCGCCGTAGCGGCCGTCAAGGTTGGTGTCGAAGCCGATCGTCTCGCCACCGCTTTCCTTGCGATCGGCAAGGCCGGCCGACACGCCGACATAGACGCCGGTCCAGGAGGCGTCCTGCGCCTGGGCGGCGCCGGCGAGCAGGGTGAGGGAGGCAGCGGCGAGAAGCAGGTTGCGCATAGGGAGGGTCATCCGTTTCTTGGTTCTGGACGGCCCGTGGCGCGTCCGACCCTTGCCCTACGCGCGGCGGCGGGCGTCGGATGCGTCAGGCTGACGCATCCCTCCGGTCGTGTGACTTTCGTCCCACAGTTGTGAATTCAGCCCCGGCGGCCGACCGCAGCTTCGGACGGATAGGGCTCGCGGCCCTGGCCCAGCAGGGCGGGGACCACCTCGTCGACGGTCTCCACCGAAACCCAGGCGGCCATGAACTCGGGCGGGGTCAGCTTCTCGTCGACGGTGTGCTGGAACAGCTTGAACAGCGGCTCCCAGAAGCCGCGCGGGTTGTAGAACACCACCGGCTTGGCATGCAGGTCCAGGCGGCGCCATGAGAGCAGCTCGACCACCTCCTCAAGCGTGCCGATGCCCCCCGGCAGGATGACGAAGCTGTCGGACCGCTGGAACATGAGCATTTTCCGCTCATGCATGTTGTCGACGATGATGTGCTCGACCATCTCGAGCGCGCGTTCCTTGCCCACCAGGAAGGTGGGGATGATCCCCAGCACGTCGCCGCCGGCATGGTGCGCGCCCCGCGCCACGGCGCCCATGAGGCCCACGCCACCGCCGCCGTAGACCAGCCTTATGCCCGCATCGGCCAGCGACTTGCCCAGAGCTCCGGCCGCATTGAGGAATTCCGGGTCCGCCTCGTCGGAGGAGCCACAGAAGACACAGGCTGATTCCAGGCGTTGGCTCCGACGCCGCATACGCAGTACTCCAGGGAAATCTCATGGGGCCGCTTGCCGACACGGCGCGCAAGCCCAATTAGCTAGGTTCAGGGTTAAGGAGTTTCGGACACGTCGTGAAGAGGGGCTCGCGTTACATCCTTGCGTGTCCTGTGGACATGCCGACCGCCGGGACCTGAGCTTTGGTCCACGCCCACATGGCCCATTCCCGGTTCAGCGGACCGGGCGCCGTCGAGCCGGAAAAGGCGCGCTTCGACTTCTGGAAGTCCATGGCCGACCTGGCCGCGCTGGTCATGCGCTCCGGCGCGCCCCAGCTGCGCCTGCGGATCGCCGCGGCCCTCGTGCTGGTCTTCGTCGGCAAGCTGTGCGGCGTCCTGGCGCCCGTCATGCTGGGCGACGCCATCAACACCCTGACGCCAGCCCAGCAGGGTGGGGTGGTGCTGGGCGCCAGCTTCATCGGGTTGGCCATCGCGTTTGCGGCCCTGCGGCTGGTGGCGGCCTGCGCGCCCTTCGCCCGCGACGCCGTCTTCACCCGGGTCTCCCAGTCCACCATGGCCCGCGCCGCGGTGGAGAGCTTCGGCCACGCGCTCTCGCTGTCGCTGGACTTCCACCAGACCAAGCAGAGCGGGACGCTGTCGCGCATCATCGACCGCGGCGCGCGGTCCACCGACTTCCTGATCCGCAGCCTGATCTTCAGCCTCGGGCCGACGTTCGTCGAGCTGATCCTGGCCATCGCGGTGATGGTGGTCCGGCTCGACTGGCGGTTCGCGATCACCGCCTTCGCCACCCTGGTCTTCTATGCTGTGGTGACGTTCAAGATCACCGACTGGCGCCTATCGCATAGGCGCGACCTCAACGAGGCCGAGAACCGCGCCGCGGGCCTCTCGGCCGACGCCCTGATCAACTACGAGACCCTGAAGGCCTTCGGCGCCGAGACGCGGCTGGTCGACAGCTACGGCCAGGCCATGAGCCGCTATGTCGACGCCAGTTCCAAGGCCAACGGTTCGCTGAACCTGCTCAACGCGGCCCAGTCCCTGATCCTGAACGTGGGTCTGGCGGCGATGACGGTGATGGCCGGCTACGAGGTCACCGGCGGCCGTCTCCAGGTCGGCGACATCACCATGGCGATCCTCCTCCTGTCGGGCCTCTACGCGCCCCTGGGGATGCTGGGCTTCCAGTACCGCGAGATCCGCCAGGGCCTGATCGACATGGAGCAGATGGTCGACCTGCAGCAGATCCGGCCCGACATCGTCGACGCCGAGGCCGCGCGGCCTCTGCCGCCGGCCAGCGGGCAGGGGGCGGCCATCGCCTTCGAGGACGTCAGTTTCCGGCACGACGCCCGCTCGTCGGGCCTGCTGGGCGTAAGCTTCGTCGCCCAGCCCGGCCAGACCGTCGCCCTGGTCGGCCCCTCAGGCGCCGGCAAGACCACCGCGGTCCGGCTGGCGATGCGGCTGCTCGACCCTCAGGAAGGCCGCGTCACCATCGACGGCGTCGACATGCGCGAGGTGCGCCAGGCCGAGCTGCGCCGCGCCGTGGCGCTGGTGCCGCAGGACGTGGCCCTGTTCAACGACACCCTTTTCGCCAACATCGCCTTCGCCCGGCCCGACGCCAGCGCCGAGGACGTGCGGGCCGCCGCCGACGCCGCGGAGCTGGGCCCCTTCATCGACGGCCTGCCGAACGGCATGCAGACGCGGGTGGGCGAGCGGGGCCTGAAGCTGTCGGGCGGCGAGCGCCAGCGCGTCGGCATCGCCCGGGCCCTGCTGGCCAATCCGCGGCTGCTGATCCTGGACGAGGCGACCAGCGCCCTGGACGGTCCCACCGAGGCCGCGATCCAGGAGACCCTGCGCAAGGTGAAGGCGGGGCGCACCACCCTGGTGATCGCCCATCGCCTCTCGACCATCGTCGACGCCGACCAGATCGTGGTCCTGCGCCGCGGCCGGATCGTCGAGCGGGGAACCCACGCCGAGCTCCTCGCCAACCAGGGAGAGTATGCGGCCCTCTGGCGACGCCAGACGCGAGAGGCCTAGCCGGGCCGGGGCGCGTGCAGCGGCGGCAGCTCGCCGCGGCTGACCGCCAGGCCCAGGGCCAGGCTGTGGCCGATCATCCGGGACTTCTCGATGAACAGCTCGGCCGCCTCCGGCGGGCACACCTCGCGCGCGGTGCGGGCGAAGAGGTCCAGCCACAGGGCGAAATGCTCGTTCCTGATATCGGGGCGGCGCGCGTGGGCCGCCATGGGCGAGCCCTTGAACCGACCGGTCATCAGCAGCACCGACGACCAGAAGTCGCACAGCTTGGCCAGGTGCTCGTCCCAGTCGTCGATGGCGGCGTTGAAGATCGGGCCCAGAACGGGGTCGAGGCGCACCCGCCCGTAGAACGTGTGCACCTGCGCCTTGATCAGGTCCTCGTCGATCCCGGCGGCGACGCCGGGACCGATGCGGAGCTTGCCGTCCATCAGGCGGCCTCGCGCCAGTGGGGCTCGAGCTGCTGGTGCGGCCAGGCGGCGGGGATGATCACCGGCTCGCTGATGCCCGCCAGCTCGTTGGCGAAGCTGTGGTTCACGTCGCGGTGGTGGGCCTCGTCCGCCCGCACCACCTCGACCACGTCACGCAGGGTGGCGTCCTCGGGCAGGCCCCAGTACTGCTTGGCGATGGCCGGCGCGGCGACGTTGGCCGAGCGGCCCTCGTCGATCTCGGCGAGGTAGTGGGTGTAGCTGATCACCGCCTCTTCCTCGAAGTAGCCGACCACCCGGTGCGCCGTCTTCGGCGAAATCAGGTAGAGGCCGAAGAAGAACAGGTAGAACACCCACTGGGCGGCCACGACCACGAAGCGCTCGAACGCCGTCGGCTTGGCGACCTCGATGAAGGTCATCAGGTGCATGCGCTCGTTCTCGGCCTCGTCCATCAGCGTCTTGATCCAGCCGCGGTCGCTCTCCATCCGGCGCAGGCACTTCAGGTGGTTGAGCGTCGCGCCGACCATGCCCGGCACCGCCGCGACGGTCTCCAGCACCACGGCCCGGTGGCCATAGCGCTTGGCGAAGAAGGTGTCGGCGCAGAACCGCAGCGCCTTGACGAAGCCGAACGCGATCCGGTCGGAGGCGCCCTTCGGCCGATGGGTGACGGTGAGGTCCACGATCGGGGCAGGCATCGGAAATCCCTTGAAAACGTCGCGGCCGGGGGAGGCGACCGCTCTTGGGATTGAGATAGCCAACCGCGTGGTTCGCAACCATTCGGGACCGTCCCCTACGTGTCGCTACGGAGACTTGGCCGTACGGTCTAGGCCAGGACCTTGCCCATCCGCACCAGCGGCACCGGAGCGCCGCCGCGGGCGTCCTCGATGGTTTCGATGTCCTCGTAGCCGCACTGGCTGTAGAGGGCCCGGCCCGACAGCGTTGCCATCAGCTCCACGCGCCTGAACCCCTCGGCGCGGGCCGCCGCCTCGCAGAGGTCGAGGATCAGTCGGCCGACGCCCCGGCGGGCGAAGGCGGGGTGGGTGTACATGGCCCGCACGCGCGCCGCCTCGGTCGCGGGATCCAGGAGGGCGGCGTCGCGGCCGGGCGTGTGGTCGCCGCCATAGAGGGTGGCCCGCCGGCTCCAGCCGCCGCAGCCGGCGATGCGCCCATCCGCCTCGACCACGAAATAGGTGCCGTCCAGCAGGAGCTGGCGGTCCAGCCCCATGATCATGCGGCTGGATTCGATCTGGGCCGGCTCCAGGAACCCGCGCTGCAACTCGGCGATGGCGGCATCCATCACCTCGGCCAGCGCCTCGGCGTCCGCAGGTCCGGCGATGCGGTGCGTCAGTCCTGCGGCCACGGCTTACTCGGCGGCGCGGGGCACGTCGTCGTTGCCGACACGCGGCTGCTCGGCCCGAGGGCGCGGCGCGGGCTTGCCGAACACCCGCTCGCGCATCCAGCCGAACCGGCGCGAATAGACCTTCGGCGCAGCCAGCATCACCGGGGTCAACACCAGCGTCAGCAGGGTGGCGAAGGACAGGCCCCACACCACCGCGGCCGAGAGCTGGACCCACCATTCCGAGCCTGGCGCCTTGTACTCGATGTGCCCGGTGTGGAAGTTCGGGTGCACCTGGAACATCAGCGGCAGCAGGCCCACCACCGTCACCAGGGTTGTCAGCAGCACCGGCCGGAACCGCTGGGCTGCCGCGCGGATCGCCGCCTCGTCCGCCATGTAGCCCGCGTGGCGCAGGTGATAGAATGTATCCACCAGCACGATGTTGTGGCCGACGACCACCCCGAACAGGGCCACGACGCCGGTCCCCATCATGATCACCGACACATAGTCGAAGGTGTGGGCCAGGTTCACCTGAACGCCCAGCAAGACCCCGACTGTCGACAGGATCACCGCCGATAGCGTCACCAGCACCCCGTAGAAGCTGTTGAACTGCCAGAGCAGGATCACGAACATCATGAACAGCGAGGCGGCCATGGCGACCATGAAGAACTGAGCCGCCTCGGCGCCTTCCTCGTCGGCCCCGACGAACTTCCAGGTGACCGCCGGATCGATCGGCGCCTTCTCGAGCCAGGGCTTGAGCTGGGCGATCTTCTGGTTGGCCGCCACGCCGTCGATGGCGTTGGCCTGGACGATGACGATCCGCTGGCCGTCGCGCCGCATGATCTGGGTGACCTGCTGCGCCGGCACCCGCTTGATGAAATAGCCGGCGGGCACCGGGCCGGTGGGCGTGGTGATCTTGAGCTGCTCCAGGGCCGCCACGTTCCGCGCGCTGGGCGGGAAGCGGACGCGGATGTCCAGCTCGTCCTCGGCGTCGTCCGGACGATAGCGGCCCATCAGCACGCCGCCGGTCAGGAACTGGATGGTCTGGCCCACCGACAGGACGTCGACGCCGTATCGGCCGGCGGCCTCGCGGTCGACCGCCAGGTTCCACTCGATGCCGGGCGAGGTGCGGTTGTCCTCCAGCTCGATGAGCTGCGGATCCTCGGCCAGCTTGGCCTTCACCATGTCGGCGGCGCGGTTCAGGGCGGTGGGGTCGTGGCTCTGCAACTGGACCTGGATGTCCTTGCCGACCGGCGGGCCGTTCTGGGGCCCTCGCACCTCGATCTGCAACCCGGGAATGTCCTTCACCCGGTCGCGGACCGCGTTCTCGATGTCCTTGCCGCGCAGGCCGAGGGCCAGCCGGTCCTCGTAGTCGAGGAAGTCCACGCGCACCCGGCCGATGGTGTCGTTAGGCGAGGAGTTCGGCCCGCCGCTGGTCGAGAAGCCGCCGGAGCGGACGTAGAACGACTCCACGCCCTTGATCCCGATCAACCGGTTCTCGGCCTGGCGCACCAGGGCGTCCTGGGCCTCGGGCGAGAGGTTGCCGCGGGCCTTCACGAAGACCTGGGTGAACTCCGGATCGTCCTCGAAGAAGAACTCCGTCCGGTGCGGCGTCTTGGCGTACCAGAACCCGATGGCGACCACGACTAGGAGGGCGGCCAGCAGCGAGCGGCTGGGGTGGGCGGCGAGGGTGGTGAGCGTCCGGGCGTACCAGCCCATGAAGCCCTTCATCTCGCGCGGATCGCCATGCTCGGACTTCACGATCTCGGCCAGGTGTTCCTCGTCGATCGCCGCCTTGCGGGCGAAGATCGAGCCCAGCGCCGGCGTGAAGATCAGCGCCACGAAGATCGAGGCCCCCAGGACGAAGAACAGGGTCAGCGGCAGGAAGCTCATGAACTTCCCGGCGATCGAGTTCCAGAACATGAAGGGCACGAAGGCGCACAGCGTCGTGAGGGTGCCGTTGGCGACCGGCCAGAACATCCGCTTGCCGGCCGCGGCGAAGGCCTCCTCCTTGGGCAGGCCCTCGGCCATGCGCCGGTCGGCGTACTCCACAACCACGATGCCGCCGTCCACCAGGATGCCCACGGCCAGCACCATGCCGAACATGACCATCATGTTCAGCGTTACGCCCATGCCGTTGATCATCAGGAAGGCCAGCAGGAAGCAGATCGGGATCGAGACGCCGACCATCAGGCCCTGCCGGATCCCCAGGCTGGCCACGATGATCATCATGACCAGCAGGCTGGCCATCATCAGCCCGCTTTCCAGCACCACCAGGGTCCGGCCGATGAACTCGCTCTCGTCGTAGATGTAGTCGAGCTGGACCGTGGCCGGCCACCGCTTGGCCTCGGCCTCGGTGACCTTCTTCACCGTCTCCACGGTGTCGAGGATGTTGGCCCCGCCCCGCTTGGAGACTTCAAGGATGAAGGCGGGCTGGCCGTTGAACCGGCTGATCGAGCTGGCTTCCTTGAAGGTGCGCCGCACCTCGCCGATGTCGCCCACGGTCACCAGGCGGTCGCCGTTCTTCTTGATCGGCAGGGTCAGGATGTCCTGCGGATCCTCGACCACGCCGGGCACCTTCACCGCGAACTGGCCGCTGCCCGAGCGCAGGCTGCCGGCCGGCACCAGCTGGTTGTTACGCCCGATCACCTGGGCCAGCTCGCCCGTGGTGACGTTGTAGGCCTCCATCCGCAGCGGATCGATCTCGACCTCAAGCACCTCCTCGCGGCCGCCGCTCATGAAGACCTCGAGCACCCCCTCGGTCGCCTCCAGGCGCTCCTTCAGGCTGCGGGCCACCCGGTGCAGTTCGCGCTCGGGCGCCGCGCCCGAGATCACGATGCCGATGATCGGCTCGCCCGAGAAGTTGGCCTCCTGGATGATCGGTTCTTCGGCGTCGGGTGGGAACTTGCCGCGCGCCAGGTCGACCTTGGCGCGGACGTCCTCCAGCGCCTTGTCCTTGTCGAAGTCGGCCTCGAACTCCAGGGTCACGACCGCCATAGACTGGCGGGCGACCCCGTTCATCGACTTGATGCCCTGGATCGTCTGCAGCTCCAGCTCGATCGGCTTGACCAGCAGGCGCTCGGCGTCCTCGGGCGAGACGCCGGGGTAGGGGACCACCACCGAGATGTAGGGCAGGTCGATGTCGGGTTCGGACTCCCGCGGCATCGACAGATAGGCGAACAGGCCGAACAGGGCGGCGATCAGCGTCACCCCCAGCACGACCTTGCGCCGCTTGATGGCTCCGTCGATCAGCGGACCGATCATCAGCTTTCCCCTTGGCCGGCCGAGGTCCTAGCGGACCTGGGCGACCCGAACCTTCTGGCCATCCGCCACGAACGACTGGCCGACGGTGATGACATTGACCGAGCCCTTCAGCCCGCTGATCCACATGCCGTCCGGCGTCTCGTCCAGGACGGTGACGGGGGAGAAGGCCACGCGGCCGTCGGCCAGGACATAGCGCACCCCCTGGCGGCCCGCCGCATCCAGCACCAGGGCGGATACGGGCACCAAGTGAGCTGCGCCGGCGCCGGCGGCGATTCGCAGGTCGGCCGACAGGCCCGAACGGACCGCGTTGCCGGGGTTCGGGACGATCACTTCCAGGTGGTAGGTGCGCGTCTGCGGGTCGGCGTCGCGGGCCACGTAGCGGACGCGGCCGTTCAGCGTCGTGCCGTCCACCAGCCGCGCGCGGGCGGGCGCGCCGGCCCGCAGGCGGGCGGCCTCCGTCTCCGGCGCATCGCCCACGATCAGCAGCGGGTTGAGCTCGATCATCGTCCCGCAGGCCTGGCCGGGCGCGAGGTAGGTCCCGATCTCGGCGTCCCGCTTGTCGAACACGCCGGAGAAGGGCGCGCGGATGTCCACCTGGCGCAGGGCGATCTCGGCGGCGCGGACCTGGGCCATGGCGGCGTCCAGGTTGGCCTGGGCCTCCAGCACCTGGGTCTCGGAGCGGTAGCCCTTGGCCGCCAGCTCGGCGGCGGCCTTGCGCTGCAGCTGGCGCGACTTCAGCGCCGCGCGCGCCTGGTCCAGGCTGGCCTGGCGGGCGTCGACGGACAGGCGGCACAGCACCTGGCCCTGCTTCACGAACCCGCCTTCGGCGGCCGGCGTGGCGGCGACGACGCCGGCGGTCTCGGAACGGACGACGACGCTGCGGGCCGCTTCCGTGCGGCCGCGCATCACCACCTCGAGCTCGCGAACCGTCTCGGGTGTCAGTTTGGCCTGTACGCTGGGCATAGCGTTGGCCGCCGGGGCCTTGGCCTCGGCCTTCTCCGCCCCGCCGCCGAACAGCGAGCGCACGACGAAGAAGAGCACCACCACGGCCACCAGGACCATGATGAAGACATACTGTGGCTTCAAACGCATAAAGCTGTATCCCCGATCTCAGCTGCGTGCGCGGTACGCCCAGTCACACACGATCGCCGACTTTGCGCGGCCTGCCGTGCTTGTGATGCCGCCGTTATGTCAGCGCAAATGAAATTGCGGTCACGAACGATGGCGGGTGTAATCTGACGCAGCGAGCCGAGATTGCAATTGACCTGACAGTCGCGCTTAGCGCGAGTCCATTCATAAGATTTTACAACGTACGACGAAGCGGCGCCAGTAGCCGCCCGAACTGAGGACGAATCGACGGTGAAATACCTGCACACCATGGTCCGCGTGACCGATCTCGACGCTTCGCTGGACTTCTACTGTGACAAGCTCGGGCTTAAGGAAGTCTCCCGCGTGGAGAACGAGGCTGGGCGCTTCACCCTGGTCTTCCTGTGCGCCCCCGGCGACGAGGCGGCGGCCCGCGAAAGCAAGGCCCCGACGGTTGAACTCACCTACAACTGGGATCCGGAGGCCTACCAGGGCGGCCGCAACTTCGGGCACCTGGCCTATGCCGTCGACGACATCTACGCCGCCTGCCAGCGCCTGAAGGACGGCGGGGTGGTGATCAACCGGCCGCCGCGCGACGGGCGCATGGCCTTCATCCGCTCGCCGGACAACATCTCGATCGAGCTGCTCCAGACCGGGGCCGCGCTGCCGCCGGCCGAGCCCTGGGCCTCGATGCCGAACGTGGGCGCCTGGTAGCTACCCCAGCCACCGCGCCAGGTTCGTGAAGTAGCGCAGGGTCTCGGGCAAGGCGCTGGGATCGCGAATCATGCCGTCGCCCGGCGCCTCGTCCACGAAGCTGGGGCAGCCGTCGCGCGGGTCCAGGTTGTAGTCGCAGTAGTGGTGGAAGGTGCTCTGCGCCAGCGCCCGGCCGCCGTCGGGACCCGCCTCGAACGCCACGGCGATGTTGAATGGGCGGCGAGTGGCCCGGCTCAGGCCCCGCGCCACGACCCGGGCCGAGAGATCGTCGGTCGGCGCGCCGACCGCGCCCTCGTGCGGATGGGCGGGCAGGTGGCGAACGCCGTCGAACAGCGGATGGGCCGGCGCCAAGACCTCGACATCCTGGAAATCGCCGTTCGCGCCGGAGTGGTAGTTCGGCCAGTCGATGTTGGTGGTGTAGGGATCGTCGCGGCAGTTGCGGCTGTCGTCGGGGTCGGGGTTCTTCGAGTGGAAGTAGTGGGCCTTGCCCACCCCGCCCAGGGTGCAGACCGAGACGCCCAGGTCCATGTGATCACGCGTCACCATCAGCCCGCGGCCCGCCTTCCGGAACCTGCCGATCGCGGCGCATTCCTCGGCGTTCAGGCCGTCCCCTTCGTCCACGGCGAACAGCCACAGCTGGCTGAAGTCCGAGCGGTCCAGCCCGCCCAGGACCGGATCGGTCTGTCCGGGCGGCGCGGCCCGGTCCCGAGCCACGACCTCGGTGTCCGGCAGGCTCGCCAGGTGCTCGCGCAGGCGTGAGAACCGGCCGATATGCCAGTTGTCCGGCTGCGTCTCGATGGTGGTCTGCAGGAGGATGCGGATGGCCATGGCGGTAGGCTAGCACCGCCGCCGCCGACCGTCAGGGCTGGAGGCGCTCCTGGTCCGTCCAGATGCGCCAGCGCCAATAGGCGAGGCCGCCGATGACCACGACCGCGGCAACCGCGGCGGCGATCGGGGCGGCGTGGGCGAACATCCCGTGCAGCAGCGCCATCACCGCTGGCCCGAACGCATAGCCCAGGGCCACGAACACGCCGGCCCACAGCCCGGCGGCGATGGCGTTCAGGATCGCGAACTTGCGCGTCGATACGCTCGACACCCCGACCGCCAGCGGCCCCGCGGCGCGCAGGCCATAGATGAAGCGGAAACTGAGGATGAAGCCGGTCGGATAGCGCTCGATCAGCACCAGGGCCTTGTCGAACGCGGGCTTGGCCGCCGCCCGCTTGACCCATCGTGTGTGCCGGAAGCTGCGGCCCAGCACGAATAGCAGATAGTCCACGATCCCGGAGCCCAGCGCCGCGGCCAGCACCACCACGGCCGGCGACAGGATCTCCTGGCGCGCCATCACGCCGCCGGCGATCACGGCCGTCTGTCCCTCCACCGCGGCGCCCAGGGCGATGGCGAACGGGCCCAGGGCGGCCAGGTGTTGCGCAAGATCGGTCATGCCGCCGGGGGGAAAGGGGTGGACGCGTCGGATATGGGAACGCGCCAAAGCGCTGCCAGATGCGGCGAGGCGACGCGCCAGGATATCTTCGCGATGTCCGGAAGGCTTCGAAGTGGCTCCCCGAGCAGGACTCGAACCTGCGACAAGTCGGTTAACAGCCGACTGCTCTACCAGCTGAGCTATCGGGGATCACGTCGAGAGGGCGGGCGTATACTGCGACCCGATGGGTTGCGCAAGCCGCCAGACGGCTTGTCACAGCGCCGCAATCCTCCCCCGCCTCGGCGACCGCTACTCGCGCGAAAAAAAGAGCCCGGCGCGGACGCCGGGCTGAAATCAGTTTCGGTGATGGTGGGGTGTCTTCAAAGAAGACGACGTCAAACTCTGCCGCTGTGGTTAAGGGCGAGTTAACCGCCGCCGGCCGCTGGAACCTTCCCTTAAGCCCAAGGCCAAGCTTGCTCGCCCCACGGCCAAGCGTTGGATTGTCGCGCGGGGCTGGACGAACGCGGCGGATCGGTCGATCACCTGACTTAAGTCTTTGAGAAGAGGGGCGGATGCGCATCCATTTCACCGGCATCGCGGGCGCGGGCATGGCCGCGGCGGCGCTGATGATGCGCGAGGCGGGGCATTCGATCACGGGATCGGACGAGGACGTCTTCCCGCCGATGTCGACCTACGTCGAGGGCCTGGGCTTCCCGGTGACGTGGCGATTCGATTCGGCGAATCTGTCCGAGGGGCTCGACCTGCTGGTCCTGGGCGCCAGCGCCAAGCTGGGCGGCGAATCGAACGTCGAGGTGCAGGAGGCGCGCCGGCGCGGCGTGCGCGTCACGACCTTCCCCGAACTGGTGGGCGAGGCGACGGCCCTGCGCCGCAACACCGTGGTCGCCGGCTCCTTCGGCAAGTCCACCTGCACGGCGCTCCTGGCCCATGTCCTGCGCGAGAGCGGCGTCGACGCCGGCTGGATGGTCGGCGCCATCTCGCCCTCGCTCCCCGACACCGGCCATTGGGGCGCGGCGCCCGAGGTGATCCTGGAGGGGGACGAGTACATCGTCGGCCCGACCGACCGGCGCTCCAAGTTCGTGCTCTACCACCCCCGCGACGTCCTCCTGACCTCGCTGATCCACGACCACGTGAACGTCTTCCCGACCTTCGACGACTACGTGAAGCCGTTCGTGGAACTGCTGCGCCTGCTGCCGGGCGAGGGGCTGCTGGTCGCCCGCGAGCACCCGGCCATCCGCGCCATCGCCGGCGAGGCGGCCGCCCGCATCGTCTGGTACGACACCGTTCCCTGCGACGGCTGGTATCCAGAGGCCGTGACCTTCGGCGAGACCTCGTCCTTCGACCTTGTCGGACCCGGCGGCCGGCGCGTGAAGCTGACCACGACCCTGCTGGGCGAGCACAATGTCGAGAACATCGTCGGCGTGGGCGCCTATCTGCTGGAGCGCGGCCTGGTGAGCGAGGCGCAGCTCGCCCGCGCCGTCGCCAGCTTCAAGGGGATCCGCCGCCGCTTGGACCGCCTGACCCGGCGTTCGGCCGTGCCGGTCATCGAGGGCTTCGGCTCGTCGTACGAAAAGGCCCGCTCGGCCATCGAGGCCATGCTGCTGCACTACCCGCACCGGCCGCTGACCGTGGTGTTCGAGCCGCACACCTTCTCCTGGCGCAACCGCGAGGCGCTGCCCTGGTACGACACGGTGTTCGAGGGCGTGGCCCGGGCGCTGATCGCGCCGCCCCCGCACCACGGCGAGGCCAGCCACAGCCAGTCCAGCTTCGCGGAGATCCTGGCCCGGGTCGCCGCCGCCGGCGTGCCCGTGGAGGGCGTCGAGACGGCCGAGGCCGCCATCGCCGCGCTGGACCGCCTGTCGGGCGACGAGGTCGTGCTGCTGCTGTCCTCGGGCCCGCTCCTGGGCCTGGCCGACCGCCTGCCGGCCGTGTTCGACGAGCGCTACGGCGCCCAGGAAGCCGCCGCCTAGGGCTCCGGCCTCAGGGCGTAGATGTGCGCCTGGACGCGATAGGTTCCCAGGTCCACGTCCACCGGGACCCGCTCGTATTCCTCGCCCTCGAAGGCGTCCAGCCGGTCCCAGTGGTCGGGCAGGTCCTCGGAGGTGAAGAGCTGCACCATCACCTCCGGGCCCATGGGGTCGGGGCGAAGGCCCGGATAGCCCGCCGCCGCGCCCCACCCGGAGTCCACCAGCCAGCCGCGCACGACGCCCGGCTGCCAGCCGCCGCCCAGGCCCGCGAGCTGGTGGTGGTTCGCCTGGCCGGGCGCCAGCGACCCGTAGACCGCCAGGCGGTGGTCCCGGTTCACCTCAGCGCGACGCGTTGTGGTGCGCGGGGACCGGCTGGACGTACTCTCCGCCCTGGGCCGCCTCCTGGTCGTTGAACAGCCGGCGCTTGGGCCCGAGATAGCCGAACAAATAGGCGGCCACCTTGCGCATCTGGATCTCCTCCGAGCCCTCGGTGATCCGGTAGCGGCGGTGGTGGCGATAGATGTGCTCGAAGGGCTTGTGCCGCGAATAGCCCATGCCGCCGTGGATCTGCATCGCCCGGTCCGCCGCCTCGCAGACCAGGCGGTTGCCCCAGTAGTTGCACATGGAGACCTTGTCCGAGATCGTCCGCTCGATCTCCTTGTGGTCCATGCGGTCCATTTCCCAGGCGGTCTTGCGGATCAGCAGCCGCAGCATCTCGCACTGGGTCTGCAGCTCCACCAGCGGCCACTGGATCGCCTGGTTCTCGGCCAGCGCCTTGCCGAAGGGCTTGCGGGTCCGGGCGTATTTCACGCTCTCGTCGATGCAGTACTGCGCCGCCCCCAGGCTGGAGGCCGCCTGCCGGATCCGGTTCTGGTGCACGAAGCTCTGGCCCAGCCCCAGGCCCCGGTCGATCTGCCCCCAGTAGCTGTCCTCGGGCACCCAGACGTTGGTGAAGCTGACCCGCGGGTGGTCCGTGGGCATGTTGAAGGTCCACATGTACTCCTCGACCTTCACCCCGGGGGTGTCGGCGGGCACGATGAAGCAGGTGATGCCTGTGGCATCTCCATCTTTTCCGGACGTTCTGGCGAAGACCATCACGTGGGTGGCCACGTGCATGCCCGTGGTCCACATCTTTTCGCCGTCGATCCGCCAGCCCGGCTTGCCGTCGCGGTCCTCGCGCACGGCCCGGGTCTCCATGAAGGTGGCGTCCGAGCCGTGGTTGGGCTCGGTCAGGCCAAAGCCCGTGCGCATGCCGCCGTTCAAGAGCTTGTCGGCGTCGCGCTCGTACTGGGCGTTGGTGGCGAACTCCTTGAACATCAGGATGAAGGGGTTGTTGCCGACGATCGAGTGCTCGGTCTGCAGGTCGTTGAAGAGGCCCAGCCCCTTGGCCGCCAGGTGCTCGCGGATCACCGCCATGGCCAGCTGGCTGCCGCCCTTGCCGCCCATCTCCGGCGGCCAGGCATAGCGCAGGTGCCCCGCCTCGTCGGCCAGCTTGCGGGCCTTGGCCAGCAGCTCCTCCCACTCCTTGCGCGGCAGGCCCTGGTTGTCCCAGTCGGTCCGGGCGTGCTCGCGCCGGTGGTCGAAGAACCGCTCGTTGTCGTCCTGGGCCTGCAGCGGCGCGATGACCTCCTCGATGAAGCGGTCCAGCTCCGCCAGATAGTCCACGAGGTCCTGGGGCAGGTCGAAGTTCATGGCCGTTTTCTCCCAACGCGTTCTTGGGCGGGATTGACGTCGGGAGAGCCGTTTACAAGCCGTCCGATCGCCCGCCAGATCATGGCGCAGGATTAGACCAAGGTTCCGTCAGGTCATGGAATTGGATGTTCGCGCAGCGCTTGAAAAGCTCGCCCGAAGACTGGGCGGGGAGGGTGCGAAACTGACCGAGGCCGGCCGGCTTTCCGGCGGCGCCAGCATGGAAACCTGGGCCTTCGCCTTCGAGGCGCCGGGCGGGGCCGAGCGGCTGATCCTGCGCCGCCGTAGCGCCCCGTTCGACGAGGAGACCGCCCGCTCGGTCAGCCTCGCCACCGAGGCCAAGCTGATCCAGGCCACCGGCGCCAACGGCGCCCGCGTGCCCCAGGTGCGCCATGTCTGCGACGAGGCCGACGGCCTGGGCGAGGCCTATGTCATGGTCCGCGTCGACGGCGAGACCCTGGGCAAGAAGATCGTCTCCGATCCGCGCTTCGACGCCGTCCGCCCGGGTCTCGCGCGCCAGTGCGGCGAGTCCCTGGTGGCCATCCACCGCACGCCGCCGCCCCCCGGCCTGAACCTCAAGGCCGTGGACGGGACCGCCGAGCTCGACCGCTACGAGGAGGTCTATCGCGCCACCCGGGCCGAGCGGCCGATCCTGGAGCTGGCGTTCCAGTACCTGCGCAAGCACGTGCCCGCGCCGGTGGAGCCGGTGCTGCTGCACGGCGACTTCCGCAACGGGAACATCATGTTCGACCCCCAGGCCGGGGTTGCGGCCATCCTCGACTGGGAGTTGGCCCACATCGGCGACCCGGCCGAGGACATGGGCTGGATCTGCACCAACTCCTGGCGCTTCGGCCGGCCGGACCGGCCCGTGGGCGGCTTCGGCGAGTACGAGGACCTCCTGGCCGGCTACGCCTCGGCCGGCGGGCGGCGCATCGAGCTCTCCCGCGTGCGGTTCTGGCAGATGCTGGGCTCCCTGCGCTGGGGCGTCATGTGCCTGACCATGTATCTGAGCTGGCGCGACGGCATCACCAAGTCGGTCGAACGGCCCATGATCGGCCGGCGCGTGTCCGAGACCGAGGCCGACCTGGTCGTCTTGCTGGAGGAAGGCCTGTGATCACCCACCCGCGCACCGACGAACTCGCCGAGTCCGTCCGCCTCTGGATCGACGAGATCCGCCCCACGCTCGACCCCCGCAACGCCTTCCTGGCCCGGGTCGCCGCCAACGCCATGGCCACCATCGCCCGCGAACTTATGCAAGGCCCCGCCGCCGAGGCCTCCGCCGTCGCCGGCATGGCGGCCGTCCTGGGCCACGACGGAACCTTCGCCGAACTGAACAGCGAGCTCTGCGCCCGCATCCGCGCGGGCGAGCTCACCGTCGAAACCCCCGGCCTGCTCACCGCCCTGGCCGCCATCGCCCGCAACCAGATCGCCATCGACCAGCCCAGCTACAAACCCGAAGGCACGCCCGCGGCCTAGGCGCCGACGATACTGAGGCTTCCCGGCGCGTACGGAGAGGGCAAGCCGAAACGAGCTTGCCAAGGTCGGCTCAACCTTCACTGTTCATCAACGGTGAGTGAAGTGGGGCGCGCGTGAGAGGTGTTGCTGCGACGATGTCCGTGGCCGTTGCCTGCTGGGCAGCGCAAGCGCGAGCGGCGGACGAATTCGTTTATGTCGTCAATGGCGCCGGCGCGCCATTGCAGGTGGTGGTTGATGGCCAGGCCTTTCCCCCGATGGATCACCTGATGGCTGTGAACGTGCGGGCAGCGCCGGGCCGACACATCATTGCCGCGGGTGAGCCCAAGCCGATCGTTCAGGGCCAGATCCAGTCGGTGGGGACGTCCATCTCCCCGGACCTACGGGCGGATGCAGGTATCGTCGATCAGCAGAAGCGCACGTTCTGGTGCTTCATTGTCGGCAAGCAGGCCGACGGCGCCCTCCGGATAATCTCGCCGAGCCAGCCCACGTGCGCGGAGCTTGTCCGCAGAGGTGTCGGCGATCGGCAACTGAAGTAGACGCGTCGGGCGCGGCTAGGAGGTCACCTCCAGGCCGAACGCCTCGCAGATGCGCGCTGCGTTTTCGGCCGGGCTCGCGTGCGTCGTGTCGAGCGTCAGGTCGTAGTCGACACCGTTGTGAACGCGCCCGTACTGCCAGCGCGAAAGTCCCAATTCCCGATCCCCGCGCCGTCGCTCGCGCGCCTCCAGCACGTCCAGCGGCGCGAAGAGGCCCACGAACCGCAGGTCGTGCCGGGCAAGAAGCGCGCGATACTCCAGATGCTCGTCGCCCAGCATCACCTCGTCGACGATCAGGTCGTTGCCCTGATCGGCCAGCGCGGCCACGGCATGGCGCATGCCGGCCAGCGCCCGCTCCAGGACCGGCCCCGTCCGGATCTCGACCGAGGGGCCGCCGTCCGCCTCGCCCGTCTCGAAAACCAGACCGTCCGCGTGACCCACCAGCTTCATCGGCATCATCTGGATGAACGCGTCCATCGCGACGTGAAGAAGCGGCCGGGCGGCGATCGCCTGGAGCGCCCGCGCGGTTGAGCTCTTGCCGACGCTCCCGACGCCATTCAGGACGATCACGCAACTCCGCCCCACGACTTCTGCCCTCCGTCTATCGAATTGCACACGGCAACGGCCGCTGGATCAACCGGCGGGCGTACGCCGACCACGGGTGGAACCCCGAACCTGCTAGCCATCTCGAAAGCGACATAGCGTGAATGTCCGCATCCTGGCCAAATGCCAACGGCAGCAACCGACCCATCTCGGCCATTCTGTATGTCTGCTCTCCATGAGCGCCACAGCGTCCCGATCAATAGATTTCAGGACCACCTAATGCCCCCAGACGGATCGATCCAGGCAGCGGTCCTACCCCCCTTCGAGGATTGGGCAGAAGGCTTTCAAATCCTCGTGGCGCACGGCGCGATTGCAGCCCGACCTGGCCGGATAGACACCTTGGAAGAGGCAATCGAAGCCTTTGATGGCCGAGTGCTTACGGTGCATGGCTTCGACAACGGCGTCGCCCATGTTCTGGGGTCTGCCGTCATGGTCGGCGAAGGCATCGCTATCGGCGCGTCACACGTTTTTCAAGAATATGCCCAACGGTTCCGTCCAGCGATGTTGACGGAGCGATGCTATCTTGCAGGGTTCAGGAAGGGCCAATTGCAGCTTTGGAAAGTTCAACAAGTCTTGGCTGAATCATCGACAGACGTTGCGATCTTGACACTCGCGCTCTGCGGCACCCAGACGTCTCCGATCCATGTCCACACTTGCGACATCTCGATGCGGTTCCCGTCCCTAGGCGACGGACTCTTGGTCGTTGGATATTCCGCCGACAACGAGGGTGCCTTCTTGCCGGCAGGCGACAACGTCATCACGATCCACGGGACGATGAGATCGTCAGCCGGTCAGGTTACGGCGATTTATCCCGAAGGTCGCGATCGGTTGCTTCTGCCATTTCCGTGCTTTGAGTTTGTCGCGGATGTCCGGGGCGGTATGAGCGGTGGCCCGGTCTTTAATGATAGGGGGCGCCTTGTGGGCGTCGTTTCCACGTCCTTGCTGGACGAGCAGGGCAACGACCATCGATGTTGGGCAGCGTCCTTGGCTCCCATCATGGCAGATACGTTTCAGCCCAGATGGCCTCATTGGCTATTTCCTGAGCCCATTCGAGTCATCGATCAGGCAAGAGTTCATGATCGTGATCGGTTCTCCATCGACCACGTCGGCAATTGGCATCTCAAATTGGATTGACCGGAGGCGACCGGCAGCGAAGTTCTGTTGACGCTGTAACGTCCGCTTTCCACCCACATCGGCGCTTCGCGATATCCGCTCTCTGGCCCGAAGCGGATCGCCCGTCTGAATGACCGCCCGGCGCGATGAGGAGACATCGGGACCAGCGCGAGAAGCAGACATTGCGCTTCCGATCCCTGAGGCGTCCGTTCCGAGCCACAGCGGAGGTTGGGAGAGCTTAGCTCCTGAAGGAGGGGCCCCCTCCTTCAACTCCTGGCCAACGCGCTGGCCGCCTTGCCGTCATACCGGCCGCCGAAGCTCGTCTTCAGGTGGGCCATGATGCTCCCGACGTTGGCGTCGGGGTTCTTGGCCCGGAAATCGTTGATGGCCTCGCGCAGTTCCGCGTCCGTCATCTGCTTCGGGCTATACGAGGACAGGATCGCCAGTTCGGTTTCAGCCGCCTTGGTGCGCGCGTCGACTTTCGACGCATCGCCACCGGCGTCCACCAGGCGCGCGCGCTCGCTGCCAAGGTTCTCCAGCGTCAGTTTCGTGTTCTTCAGGAACTTCGCGACGGTTGCGGCGACCTTTTCGTCCGTGACGTCCGTTATGCCGCGCTTGAACTCCTCGGTCGTGATCTGCGTCGCTTCGCCGATCAGCGTGGTGAGCAGGTCAGCCTTCAGACGGTCGTTCGACTTGCGGGCCGAGAGTTGGTCAGCCTTGAGCTGGTCGAGCAAAGCCATGTCGCCGTCCTTTCAATTCACGCTATTCGGTCGCTGTGGTGGGCGAAGGGGGCGCCGTTCGAGCCTCGTCAACCGGCCATCCACGGAGCACAATAAGCCATGGCGACCGACCGCAAGACAGTGGACTACATCGTCGATCAGATGTCGAAGGCAGGGGCCGTTTCCGCCAGGCCGATGTTCGGGGAGTACGGTGTCTACTGTGACGGCAAGATGGTCGCGATCATCGGCGACGGGCAGCTCTTCATCAAACCGACCCCGTCCGGTCGCGTCTTGGCCGCGGACGCCGAAGAGGTCCCACCCTACCCCGGCGCCAAGCCCCACCTGCTGATCGATGCGGAACGCTGGGAGGGTCAGGACTGGCTCAGTGATCTCGTGCGCGCGACGGCGGCCGAACTACCCACCCCTAAGCCAAAGCCGGCCAAGGCGCCCAAGAAGACCAGCTAGCCACCGCCAGACAACAAGGTCTCTTCGGCGCCACTAGCGGTCCTTCGCTTCCGGCCAGCAACCGGACATTCGCGGGCTAGGTCGCGAGAGTCTTTTTTCGGCGCGACGCTATGGACCGGGTTCGACCCTTAGCGGACCTTCAACCTCGCAGCGCGTAGTGTCGGATATGCGCGCATTCGTTGCTCCGATATCGATCTTCGCCGCTCTGTCAGCGACACCCGCGTCTGCTTGCTTGGAGATTGTGACGCCTCGGGCAGAGGCGCGAGCTTTCAATCAAGCCGACGTCGTGGTCAGGGTGCGGGCCTTGACCGAGGACTATTTGGCCGTCCCCAACACACCGTCCTTGAGGGTTGGCGTCGCCACCGGCCAAGTCATTGAGGTGCTGAAAGGCCGCGCAGAAAACGGCAACGTCATCACCTACCGCGTGGTCGACGGTGAAGGCCACGGGCCGACGTGTCCCGCCCGGCGGTTCACTCGCCCGGGCGGCAGCTATAAACTTTACCTAAAGCAGGCGGCCGACTGGGGTCCCCCGACCATTCTCCTTCCGACCGATTGAGGCATCGAGAGCCCAATTGGCCGCATCCCCCCTCTCATGCGACCGCTGGGTCTGCTTACTGGCAGGCGCGCAACGGTATCTCTCCGGCAGAGGCGCGGGCAGATCGCGACCATATGCGACGTTCGCAGGATCTGCTTGGCGGACCATCGCGATAACCGGCGCGCCACGCGCGCCATCAGTCGTCAGTGGATACGCAGCCACCGCCGCCATGTTCTGTACGCAGCGACCCAAGTTTGGCGATGCTTGTCCGCGCTTCGGTGAGAAGCCGAAGCCTATTGCTGTCCGACGTCTGGCGATCGCCTCATCGAGCGCCGCTGTCATGCTGGCTCGCTCGGCAGGTGCGATTTCGAAAGGACATGCGTTGCCACCGCCGCGCCGCGGCTCGGACGGGTGAAATGGAAACCTCAAGCGCCCATCGCCATGCCAAGACATCACTCGACCGGCTCCGCCGCGAGCGTTGTGGCAAGCGCGATCCGGAACGAGCCAGAGGCTCAAGCCTAGTTCTCGGTCGGCGCGCCAGTTGATCGCCCCAGACTGAGTGCCTTCGCACCAATTCCAGGTAAGCCCTTCAAGGGGAGTGATGCCTGCCCAGACAGTCGCCGGCACTCCATCTGGCCTCGGCCAGAGATAGAGCGATCCTGCGGAAGCGAGGCCGATGCAAAGGCCCAAAGCCATCGTGATCGCGACAGGTCGCGAAGTCCCGATAGGCCGCAGGGAAACTGGGCCACAGAGGCCTCGGAACAGTACAGCTTGAGTGTGAACGTCCGCTTTCCACCCTGTGTGGACGGCTCTCCGTCGGCAAGGGTGTTCTTGAGCTGTTGCAGAGCTGGTCGGTGCGGCCATGTGTTCGGCCTGTCGATGCGGCGC
>Ga0155080_116_pt1 | contig 177695 bp, 174 predicted proteins | sample RifCSPhighO2_01_FD_106048 | JGI IMG/M metagenome (GOLD analysis project Ga0155080, IMG submission 106048) | Phenylobacterium sp. RIFCSPHIGHO2_01_FULL_69_31 | reverse complement strand
TGGATGGCCGGGACAAGCCCGGCCATGACGAGAAGGGGGTCGGTCAGGCGTCCGCCAGGACGCACCCCACCCTGAAGGCCACGGTCAGCCCCGGCCAGCCTCTGGAGCTTGGTCAAGGATTGGGCCCCCCGGCCCAACCGCCCCGCGGCGGCGCGCCAGCGCCGTCCTTGAGGAAGCGGAAGAGGCTGGCATGCTGCGGGCGAGGGCCACGCATTTGGGCCCGCCGAACGGACGCAGGCAACGTCGCCTGAACGTCGAAAGCAACCGTCGCGCTGCCGACTCGCGCCGCCACACCGAACGGCAGCTAAGAGTAGAAAGCTGACCGCGAACGGCTAAGCTCGCCCAATGAGCGTCGGACGCATTGCAAAGCTGGTGGCGGTGCCGCTCGGCATTGTCCTTCTACTGCTAGTGATGGCAGTCGCGTTTCGCCTCTGGGACAACGGCCGCGTACGGGTTCACAGCGCAGAGCAAGCTGCGGCCATGGCGAAAGCCGAGGCGGGGCCGCGCGTCTCCAGCCTTCCGATGCAGATAGAAACTGAGCAAGATTTCTGGATCATCCGCTTCGGACCGGACGCTCAAGGGCGGATGCACAACTATCTCGTCAGCATCTGGGACAAACGGGCGGGCTCCGTCGTGGAGCAGACAGTCATAATGGACGTCGACCTGAACGAGCGCGGCCGGTCTGGCGCACAATGAACCGGCGTTGCGCCATTCCGTGAGTGGTGCCCCCCCACCCCCCATTGACTCCCCCATCCCCCTCCACCACAACCACCCCAACTCTCGCGGGAGAGGCCGGGTCATCGCATCCGGCGCCGAAGGCGCAACCGCCCCGGAAACGCTCAGGCAAAAGGACCGCGACGGGCTGATGAACGCTGGAAAGTTCCCTTCGTAGCTCATCGAGCGAAGTCGGGACGCCGAAGGAGCAGAGGGTGCGCCGCCCACCGGCGAGGCCCGAAATCTCTCAGGCCGAAAGGACAGCGGGGGCGTGCGACGTCGGGACTCCGTCCCGCCGCGCGCCGGATCGTCAGCCGAGGTCGCCCCTTTGTCCGCCACCGACACCGCCGCCCTGAAGACCACCCCGCTCACGCAGGCGCACATCGCGCTCGGCGCCCGCATGGTCCCGTTCGCGGGCTACACCATGCCCGTCCAGTACCCCATGGGCGTCATGCAGGAGCACCTCTGGACGCGGGAGCACGCGGGCCTGTTCGACGTCTCCCACATGGGCCAGGCGCGCCTGCGCGGCGTCTCGCCCCTGTCGGCCTTCGAGGAGGTGGTCCCCGGCGACTTCATCGGCCTGAAGCCCGGCAAGCAGAAGTATTCGGTCCTGCTGAACAAAAAGGGCGGCATCGTCGACGACCTGATGGCCGGCCGTCCGGATGACGACGGCCTGTTCGTGGTGGTCAACGGCGCCTGCAAGGACAACGACTTCAAGGTCATCGACGACGAGCTCGCCGGCCAGGTGGACATCCAGCGCCTGGAGGATCGCGCCCTCCTCGCCCTCCAGGGCCCGGAAGCCGCCGCCGTGTTCCAGGCCCACGTCCCCGCCGCCGCCGACATGGTGTTCATGGACATCCGGTCCCTGCCCGGCTTCGGCACGGACCTGATCGTCTCCCGCTCGGGCTACACCGGCGAGGACGGCTACGAGATCTCGGTCCCGGCCGCCGAGGCGGTCCGCGTCTGGAACCTCCTCCTGGCGGACGAGCGGGTGCGGCCCATCGGCCTGGGCGCCCGCGATTCCCTGCGCCTGGAGGCGGGCCTGCCGCTCTACGGCCACGACCTGGACGAGACCGTCAGCCCCGTCGAGGCGGGCCTGACCTTCGCCATCAACAAGAACCGCCGCGAACAGCGCGACTTCCCGGGCGCGGCCCGGATCGTCAAGGAACTGACCGATGGCCCGGCCCGGGTGAAGGTGTGCCTCAAGGTGCTGGAAGGCGCCCCGGCCCGCGAGGGCGCCGAGGTGGCCGACGCGAACGGCGTGGTGGTCGGCGTGGTCACCTCCGGCGGCTATTCCCCGGTGCTGAAGGGCGGCATTGCCCTCGCCTTCGTGCCCCCCGAACTCAAGGCCGTGGGCACGCCCCTAAAGGTCATCGTCCGCGGCAAGCCCCAATCCGCCGAAGTCGTCCCCAGCCCCTTCGTCCCCCACCGCTACGTGCGCAAGGCCTAGGCGATGAAGGGCCGCATCGCGCCGCAGGCGCAACAAATCAAACCGCAGAAAACGCAGAAGAACTCAGAAGCGGGCCATCGCGCCTTCTGCGCCTTTCTGCGTTTTCCGCGGTTCCAAATTTCTAGCGGCTCCGCCGCCATCCAGTTCTAGGGGAGACCTCCAATGCGCTTCACCAAGGATCACGAGTGGGTCGTCCTCGAGGGGGACGTGGCCACCATCGGCATCACCGCCCACGCCGCCGAGCAGCTGGGCGACGTGGTGTTCGTCGAGACGCCGGAGCCCGGCAAGGTGGTGAAGGCCGGCGACGCCTTCGCCGTGGTCGAGAGCGTCAAGGCCGCCTCGGACGTCTACGCCCCGATCTCGGGCGAGGTGATCGAGGGCAACACCGTCCTGGGCGACGCCCCCGAAACCGTGAACGCCGACCCCGAGAACGGCGGCTGGTTCGCCAAGGTCCGCGTCTCCGACCCGTCCCAGTACGACGCCCTCATGGACCGCCCCGCCTACGAAGCTTTCCTCGCCACCCAGTAGGCGCGCAGCGCCAGTGATCGAACCACTGACCATCACCGACCACCACGGACATCGCCGCGGCCCTGCCCGTCCGTGATGGTCCGTGTTGGTCCGTGGTTCCAAAAATGACAGCGCCGCCGGCGCACAGGACTGAGCCCATGCGATACCTCCCCCTCACTCCCGACGACCGCGCCGAGATGCTGGGCGTGATCGGCGCCCCGGACATCGACGCCCTGTTCGCCGACGTCCCCGCCGCCGCGCGGAAGGCCGACCTGTTCGACCTGCCGTTGCATGCGGGCGAGCTGGAGGTGGAGCGTGAGCTGACGGCGCTCTCGGCCCTGAACCGCGCCGCCGGGGCCGGGCCGTTCTTCTGCGGGGCCGGAGCCTACAAGCACCATGTGCCGGCCACCGTCGACCACATCATCCAGCGGTCGGAATTCCTGACCAGCTACACGCCCTACCAGCCCGAGATCGCCCAGGGCACCCTGCAGGTCCTGTTCGAGTTCCAGACCCAGGTGGCGGCCCTCACCGGCATGGATGTGGCCAACGCCTCCATGTACGACGGCTCCACCGCCTGCGCCGAGGCCGTGATGATGGCCCAAAGGGTCAACCGCCGGGAGAAGGCGATCCTCTCCGGCGGCCTGCACCCGCACTATGCCGCCACCACCCAGACCATCGCCCACGCCGAGGGGATGGAGATCGTGCGCCTGGCCGCCGCCATCGACGCCGAGGCCGCGGTGATCGACGCCATCGACGACGAGACCGCCTGCGTCGTCGTCCAGACCCCCAACGTCTTCGGCGTGGTCACCGACGTTTCCAAGATCGCCGAGGCCGCCCACGCGAAGGGCGCCCTCCTGATCGTGGTGACGACCGAGGCCGTCGCCTTCGGCCTCCTGAAGACGCCCGGCGAGATGGGCGCCGACATCGCCGTGGCCGAGGGCCAGTCGATCGGCAACGCCCTGAACTACGGCGGCCCCTACGTCGGCCTCTTCGCCGTGCGCGAGAAGCTGGTGCGCAGCATGCCCGGCCGCCTCTGCGGCGAGACCGTCGACGCCGAGGGCCGGCGCGGCTACGTCCTGACCCTGTCGACCCGCGAGCAGCACATCCGCCGCGAGAAGGCGACCTCCAACATCTGCACCAACTCGGGCCTCTGCGCCCTCGCCTTCACCATCCACATGACCCTGTTGGGCGGGACGGGCCTTTCGCAGCTCGCGCGGATCAACCACGGCAAGGCGCGCGAGCTGAAGGCCGCGGTGGAGGCCGCGGGGCTGGAGGTGCTGACCCCCCGGTTCTTCAACGAGATCGCCGTGCGGACGAAGGGCTCGGCCGCCGCCCTGGTGGACGACCTGCTCGCCGACGGCATCGTCGCCGGCGTCCCCTACTCCCGCCTCGACCCGCACGCGGGCTTGGACGACGTCCTGCTGCTCTGCGCCACCGAGACCACCACCAGCGAAGACATCGCGGCCCTCAAGGCCGCCCTGACCCAAAAGGCCGCCTGATGACCATGCAGAACATCGGACGCCCCACCCGCCCCGAAGGCGCGGCCGAGAGCACCGGCTTTACCTCGCTCACCGGCGGCCGCGGCCTCCTCCAGGACGAGCCGCTGATCTTCGAATTGGGCGGCTGGACCAAGACCGGCGTGGACCTGCCCGCCGCCTCGGGCGACGCTGCGGACCTGGCCGGCCTGACCCGCGCGGGCGTGGACCTGCCCGGCCTCTCCGAGCCCGAGGCCGTGCGCCACTACGTGCGCCTCAGCCAAAAGAACCACGCCATCGACCTGGCGCTCTATCCGCTGGGCTCGTGCACAATGAAGCACAACCCGCGCCTCAACGAGAAGGCCGCCCGCCTGCCGGGCTTCGCCGACCTGCACCCCCTGGCGCCCGTCGCCACGGCCCAGGGCGCGCTGCAGCTCATGGACCGCCTGGCCCACTGGCTGAAGACCCTGACCGGCATGCCCGCCGTCGCCCTGACGCCCAAGGCCGGCGCCCACGGCGAGCTCTGCGGCCTGCTTTGCATCAAGGCCGCCCACGAGGCCGCCGGCCAGGGCCACCGCCGCACCGTCCTCGTCCCCACCTCGGCCCACGGCACCAACCCGGCCACCGCCGCTTTTGTCGGCTATTCCGTCCAGGAGATCGCCCAGACCGAGGACGGCCGCGTCGACCTCGCCGACCTCGAGGCCAAGCTCGGCCCCGACGTCGCCGCCATCATGGTCACCAACCCCAACACCTGCGGCCTCTTCGAACGCGATGTAATTGAAATCGCTCGACTAACTCACGCCGCCGGAGCCTATTTCTACTGCGACGGGGCCAACTTCAACGCCATCGTCGGCCGGGTCCGCCCCGGCGACCTCGGCGTCGACGCCATGCACATCAACCTGCACAAGACCTTCTCCACCCCCCACGGCGGCGGCGGCCCCGGGGCCGGCCCCGTGGTCCTCTCCGAGGCCCTCGCCCCCTTCGCCCCCGCCCCCTGGGTCGTCAGCGGCCCCGACGGCCTCGACCTGGTCGAGGAGGCCGCCGCCGACGCCGCCCAGGCCTTCGGCCGCATGTCCGCCTTCCAGGGCCAGATGGGCATGTTCGTCCGCGCCTACGCCTACATGCGCAGCCACGGCGCCGACGGCCTGCGTCAGGTGGCCGAGGACGCTGTCCTCAACGCCAACTACATCAAGGCCCGCCTCTCCGACGTCATGACCCCGGCCTTCCCCGACGGTCCCTGCATGCACGAAGCCCTGTTCGATGACGCCTGGCTCGACGGCACCGGAATCACCACCCTCGACTTCGCCAAGGCCATGATCGACGAGGGCTTCCACCCCATGACCATGTACTTCCCCCTGGTGGTGCACGGAGCCATGTTGATCGAGCCGACGGAGACCGAGTCCAAGCGCGAGCTGGACCGCTTCTGCGAGGCCCTGCGCGCTTTGGCCGCAACGGCCAAGCTTGGCGACGTCGAGCGCTTCAAGGGCGCGCCCCACTTGGCGCCGATGCGGCGGCTGGACGAGACCTTGGCCGCCCGGAAGCCGAAACTGGTCTGGAAGCGGGAGTCCGGCGGGGCCTAAGCGACGGGAAATGCACAGGATCCTGTGCCAATCTGTGACAGTCCTGCACCGAGGTGTGGCGCCGGCGCCATGAGCTGGGGAATAGGCGCACGTTAGGAAAATTTAACGGCGCCTCGTCTTTACGATTCTCCCGTACGTACGCATATGAGGTGCGTGACGGCGGGTCCTCCCCGTTCCGCCGCGCACCCCCCAGGACTATCCAAGTGTCATTCGCCATGCCCTCTCTGCGCGTCTATCGCGCCACGGACGATCTCGCGCGCGAGATTGCCGGCCGCATCAAGCGGTTCGGGCTGGTGATGCTTGGCTTCGCGATCATCGTGGCGGGCATCGCCATCGCCCCCCTGCCCGGCCCCGGCGGGATCCCGGTGATCGTGGTCGGCCTGATGATCGTGCTGAAGAACTCGTTCAAGGCGCGCCGCCAGTTCGTGCGGCTGCACCGGGCGCACCCGCGGATGCTGTCGCCGATCCGGCGACTGCTGCGGCGCGACCCGGAGTTCATGGCGCTGTTCTATCACCAGACCCTGCGGGTCGAGCGGATCCTCCTTCCGCGGCGCATCCGCTTCGTGAAGCCGCTCCGCCGCCGCTTCAGGCGGTAAACCACTTCGCGGCGCGCACCTGCAGCGAGGTGCGCCCACGAACCCCACAAGGCTCATGCACAGTCCGGAAATTCGGCGCGTCTCCCCAGGCGGAGCGCCGCGGACTGATCATGTCATTGTGGGGTTCGTGGACAGGCGACGGACGCGCGACGTTCCCCAACGCTAGGCGTCCGGCCACGGGCTGCCGCGCCGCAAGGGCGCGGGCCCGATCTCAGCAAACTATTGCAGCTTCCCCGCCAGCTGACCGATCGCCTTGTCGATCAGCGGATCGGACTTCGCGCCCGTAAGGCGCTGGGTCAGCACACGCTCGGCCATCTGGGCGGCCAGTTCGGCCGCGGCTGCCTTCACGTCCGCCGCGGCCTGAGCCTCGGCGATCTGGATGCGCTGCTCGGTGAGCTTCTGGCGACGCGCCAGGCTCTCCTCGAGCTTGGCCTTGGCGTCGGCCTCGAACAGGCGAACCTGCTCCTGGGCGGCGGCGAGCATGTCCTCGGCCTGGCGCTGGGCGGCGTCACGCTCGGCCTGCAGCTCCTGCAGGAGGCGCTGGGCTTCTTCCCGGATGCGCGCGGCCTCGTCCAGGTCGGACTGGATCTTAGCGGCCTGGCCATCCAGGGCGGCAGCGACCGCTCGCGGCGCCTTGGCCACGAAGATGACGATGGCGAGGAAGATCAGAAGGCCTGCGCCGACCCAGAATTCGGCCTCGGCGGGATTCAGGAATGCGGGCATCAGGCGACCCCTTCAGCGGCCTTGGCCTCTGCGGCCGTGACCGGCTTGCCGGTAAGCTTGGCGACGATCGACGAGGCGGTTTCCGCCGCGATCCCACCCACATTCGTCATGGCCTGGTCGCGCAGGCCGCGGATCCGCACCTCGGCCTTGTCGATCTGGGCCGACAGTTCGGCGTCCTGCGCAGCCTGGGTCTTGGCCATCTCGTCCGACGCCTTGGCGCGCGCGTCGGCCACCAGCTTGCGGGCGTCGGCGCGGGCCTTGTCGATGTCGGACTTCACCGCCTCGGCCTTGGCGTCGGCCTCGGCTTGGACGCGGCGAGCTTCGCTCAGCGCGTCGGCGATGGTCTGGGCGCGGGTGTCCGCGACCGCCCGGAAGCGCGGGACGAAGACCCGGGCGAACAGGACGTAGAGGATCGCGAACAGGATGAGGAGCCAGACGATCTGGCCGCCCCAGTACTCGAACTGGAACTGCGGCAGACCGCCGCCGCCCTCGCCGTGGCCGGCCGCCTCGGTGGTCCCGGCAGGGACGCCGTGGTCGGACGCAGCGTGCGCGGCTTCGGCGGCGGGGACGCCGTCGGATGCGTCGACGGGCGACGCGGAATGGGTCTCGGTGGCCATCAGGCTCGTAAGTCCTTGTAGTCCGCCTTAGGCGCGCCGCGTCGAGGCTGCGCGCCCTGGACGGGCGCGGGCTTAGCTGAAGAGGATGAGCAGGCCGAGCACGAAGGCCAGGATGCCCAGGGCTTCGGTCAGAGCCGCGCCGAGGATCAGGTTGGTGAACTGGCCGCCGGCGGCGGACGGGTTACGGGTCGCGCCTTGCAGGAACCCGCTGAACAGGGTGCCCACGCCGATGCCCGCGCCGATCATGCCGAGGGTCGCGAGGCCCGCGCCGATGAACTTAGCCGCTTCCGCTTCCATGGTGTGTTGGTCCTACTGCGAAGTTGAGTTTGAGGGTTTTCGAGGATCGGCCGTCAGTGGTGATGGCCGAGGTTGACCACGTCGTTGAGATAGACGCAGGCCAGAACCGCAAAGACGAAGGCCTGAAGGAAGGCCACGAGGAACTCCAGGGCCGTCAGGGCGACGACGCCGCCCAGCGACAGCATGGCGCCCGGGATGCCCAGGAGGCCCAGGCCGCCGCCGGCCGCCAGCATACCCAGCGAGACGACGAAGCCGGCGAACACCTTGAGGGCCACGTGGCCGCCCAGCATGTTGCCGAAGAGACGAAGCGCCAGGGTGACCGGCCGGAGCAGGAACGAGATGAACTCGATCGGCGTCACCAAGATCAACATGTACCAGGGCACGCCGGCCGGGACGAACAGCTTGTACATGTTCGCGCCGTTGCGGACGAAGCCGATGATCAGGACCAGCAGGATGGTCATCGCCGCCAGCGTCGCCGTGACGGCGAGCTGCGAGGTGGCGGTGAACACCAGGAACAGGCCCAGCAGGTTCATCGCCAGGATGAACAGGAACAGGGTGAAGATGAAGGGGAAGAACTTCCGCCCCTCGTGCCCGATGATCGAGGTCGTCAGGTTGTCGATGTAGTTGAACGCGGCCTCGCCCACCATCTGAAGGCGGCCGGGCACGACGGCGCCCTTGGACGTCGCCAGCGCGAAGAAGCCCGCGATCCCCGCCGCGGCCAAGGTCATGGCCAGCGTCGAGTTGGTGAACGCCATATCGATGACGCCCACGCCCGGGATCGCGAAGTCCGGCAGATCCACGATCTTGTGGATCTCGAATTGATGCATCGGGTCGGCCATGCCGCCTCGAACTCCTTCAATCTTCCTCGTCGTCGTCCGGTGGCAGGTCTCGCGCGGGGCCTAGTTCCCGCTCGAGGTCGGCCGACATCTTGCGTGCCGAGCCCACCGCCATCCAGATCGACACGCCGAAGCCCACCAGGACCCCGACGATCATTCCCCAGGGGCCCGTTCCAGCCAGCGCGTCGACCGCTGCCCCGAACCCCAAACCGACAAACAGTCCCCCCAGCAACACGCCGAGGAGGCGATATCCATATCCGGCCGCCTTGACGCCATAGTCCTGTGGCGTCTGGACGGTCCGGGCCTCCAGAGCCCCCGCCCGAGCGCTCAGGCGCCGGAGCGCTTCCTCGCGCGTCTCGTCATGCTGCGGCATGGAAGGGAGGCCTCGCGCCCCGTCACCCCGGGTAGCCGGGACTTCAGGTCGCGCGGAACCTATAGACGCGTTTGCAGTGCGTCAAGATTCGTTCGAGACCAGGTAAATTCTTGTTTTTATTTATTTATCTCAACGCGCGACTATCGCGCGGCCGTGACGTTGCGTCACTGGGCGGCCATCGCCTCGGCTTGCCGCAGGTCCACCGAGACCAGTTGCGAGACGCCCCGCTCGGCCATGGTCACGCCGAACAGCCGATCTGTGCGCGCCATGGTCACCGGATTGTGGGTGATGACGATGAAGCGCGTCTCGGTCCGACGGCACATCTCGTCGACCATGTTGCAGAAGCGGTCGACGTTGGCGTCGTCGAGCGGCGCGTCCACTTCGTCCAGCACGCAGATGGGCGCCGGCTGAGCCAGGAAGACCGCGAAGATCAGCGCCGAGGCCGTCAGCGCCTGCTCGCCGCCGCTCATGAGGCTCATGGTCGCCAGCCGCTTGCCGGGGGGACAGGCGTAGATCTCGAGCCCCGCCTCCAGCGGATCGTCCGATTCGACCAGCCGCAGCTCCGCCTGGCCGCCCTGGAACAGCGCGGAGAACAGCGTCTTGAAATGCTCGTTGATCACCCCGAAGGCGGCGGTCAGCCGTTCGCGGCCCTCGTGGTTCAGTTCGTCGATGCCCTGGCGCAAGCGCGCGATGGCGCCGGTCAGGTCCGCCCGCTCGACGTTCATGGTTTCCAGCCGCGCGGCGAGCTCCTGCGCCTCCTCCTCGGCGCGCAGGTTCACCGCACCGATGCCCTCACGCTGGCGCTCCAGGTTGAAGAGGTGCGCCTCCATGCCTTCGGCGTCCGACGGGATGGCCACCGCCTCGTCGGCGAGTTTCCGGGCCAACTCGTCGGGCTCCATCTTGGCGGCTTCGCGAATGTTCTCCGAAACCTCCTTCAGGCGCTGCACGGCAGCCTCGGCATGAGCCGACAGGCTGGCGCGAACCTCCCGCGCTTCCGAAGCCGCGGCCTCGGCGGCGCGCAGCGCTCGGTCAGCTTCCGCACGCTCGTGCTCGGCCGCGGCGAGGGCGTCGGACGTCTTGGCCCGGCGCGCCTCGGCCGCGGCCAATTCGTCCAGCAGGGCCGACTTGCGGCTTTCCAGCGTCGAGGGCGCATCCTGAGCCGCGACCAGCGCTGCGTGCGCCTTGCCGCGCGCCTCGTCCAACTGGGCGACTCGCTTGGCCGCCGCGGCCGCGCGGCGGGTCCAGTCGTCATGCTCGCGGGTTAAGGTCTCCAGGCGGCGCGCGCGGCCATCGCGCTCGCGGATCTCCATCTCATAGGCGGAACGCGCCTGGGCGGCGGCCTCGCGGGCCGGGCCGGCGGCGGCGCGGGCGGCCGCCAGCTGCTCGGCGATGTCGGTCGCCTCCCCCTCGTCGCCCGCCTCGGCCACCACGGCGGCGAGCTGACCCTCGTGTTCCGCAAACTCGGCTTCGAAGCGGCCGATGAGGTCGTCCAGGGACGCGGCGCGCGCCTCCTTCAGCGCCGCCTCGCGGTCGAAGCGCTCCAGCGCGGTGCGGGCCTGGGCCGCGCGTTGCTCCAACGCCGGCGGCTCGCGCCGGGCGGCCCGCAGGGTTTCGTCCGCGGCCCGCACACGGGCCTGCGCCGCGTTGGCGGCCTCGCGCGCGGCGCGGGCGCGAGGCTCCAGCTTCTCGATCTCGGTCTCGACCTCGCTGAGGCGGGTCTTCTGTTCCAGCCGCACCGCGGCCGGCTTCGGGGCGTCGGCCCGGGCCGTGAAGCCGTCCCAGCGCCAGAGGTCGCCTTCGCGCGACACCAGGCGGCCGCCCGGCGGCAGAGCCTTCTGGAGCCGGTCGCCATCGGCGCGATCCACCAGGGCGACGTAGGCGAGGCGCGCGGCGAGGGCGGCCGGAACCTTCACCAGGGGCGCCAAAGGCGTAGCACCTTCCGGCCAGGCCGGGGCCGGAGCCTCGCGGCCACTCCAATGGGCGGGAGCCGCGGGATCGAGCGAGGCGTCGAGGTCGTCCCCGAAGGCCGCCGCAAGGGCTTTCTCGTAGCCGCGGTCCGGCGAGACCGAGTCCAGGGCCGGGGCGAAGCCGCCGCGCCGCGCCTGGGCGACCAGCGCCGCCAGCGCGCGGGCCTCCGCCGTCAGCCGCCCGAGTTGTTCCTCCAGCTTGCGCGCCGCCTCGCGGGCGACGGCCTCGGCCTCGGTAGCCTTGGCCCGTTCGTCCTCGGCGGCGTCCAGGGCCGTGCGGGCGGCCGCGAGAGCGGTCTCGGCCTCCTCCAGCGCGATCCGCGCGGCGGTGGCCTGCGGGTTGAGGATCGGCCCCAGCGCCTGGCGCTCCTGCTTCGCCTGGTCCAGGGCGCGCCGGGTGCGGGCGAGCCGGCCTTGAGCTTCCTCGACCCTGGCGCGGGCGGCGCGGCGCTGGGCTTCCTGCGCCGCGAGTTCCCCGGCCAGTCGCTCCACCTCCGCATCGGCGGCGGCGCGCGCGGCCTCCGCGGCCCGGACCGCGGCCTCGAGCTCGGGTCCCCGCTCGGGCGCGGCCTCGATCTGGCCCCGCAGCGCCTCAAGGTCCTCGGCCAGGCGCTTCAGCGCGACCTCGGCGTCGTCGGTGATATGGGCCTCGCGCGCGCGGTCGGCGTCGATGCGCTCGAGGTCGCCGGTGAGGCGGGCCAGCTCTGCGGCGTGCGCCTCCTCCTCCCGCTCCAGCCGGTCCTTGTCGATGGCCAGCTTGTGCAGGATGGCCGCAGCGATGGTCTCGGCCTCGCGCAGGGGTTTCAGCTCCGCCTCCGCCTCGGCGGCGCGCGTCGTGGCCGTGGCCGCCACGCGCGCCGTCTCCTCCACGGCCCGGATCGCAGCCTGGCTCTCCGAGACGAGCCGTTCAGCCGACGCCTTCGCCTCGGCCCACTTGGCGTAGAGCACGGCGCCCTGCAGCGCCCGGATCTCGGCCGACAGGCGCTTGTAGCGCTCGGCCTGCCGCGCCTCGCGCCGCAGGCGGCCGAGGTTGGCCTCCAGTTCCTGGGCCACGTCGTCCAGCCGGGTGAGGTTCGCGTCGGCGGCCCTCAGCCGCAGCTCGGCCTCGTGCCGGCGGGAGTGGAGGCCCGAAACGCCGGCCGCCTCTTCCAGGATCAGCCGGCGGTTTTGCGGCTTGGCGGCGATCAGCTCGGAAATCTGGCCCTGACGCACCAGGGCCGGCGAGCTGGCCCCGGTCGACGCATCGGCGAACAGCAGCTGGACGTCCCGGGCGCGCACCTCGCGGCCATTGATCTTGTAGGTCGAGCCCGCGCCCTTATCGATGCGGCGGACCACCTCGATCACGGGATGGTCGTTGAACGCCGGCGGCGCCCGGCGTTCTGCGTTGTCGATCGTCAGCGAGACTTCGGCGTGATTGCGCGCCGGCCGGTTCGAGGCCCCCGCGAAGATCACATCGTCCATTCCGCCGGCCCGCATGGCCTTGGCGGAATTGGCCCCCATCACCCAGCGGAGCGCCTCCAGCAGGTTCGACTTCCCGCAACCGTTCGGCCCGACGATGCCCGTGAGTCCTGGCTCGATCCGAAACTCGGTCGGATCGACGAAGGACTTGAAGCCCGCGAGCCTGAGGCGCTGGAAGTGCACGGCCCGCTAGCGCCTCCCCGTAGACTTCGACGCCCGCGCGACCGCGGCGTCCAGATCGGCGAGGGTCGGCGTCTCCTGGTTGGGGAGCTGGACGCCGTTGACGAAGAAGGTCGGCGTGCCGGTCACCTTGTCGGTCCCCGTGGCGTACTCCAGCCGCGCCTGCAGCGCCTCCTGCGCCTTCGGGTCGGTGATGCACGCCTCGAACTGGGCGTCGGTCAGGCCGTTGTTCCTAGCGATCTCCACGAAGATCGGCTTGATCGAGCCGCCCTGCCAGCGGGCCTGGCTGCGGAACACCTCGTCGACGATCTTGAAGTAGTTCTTCCCGCCGTCGCACCGCGCCAGCATGAAGCCGGCCGCCGCCACCTGGGGCGGGGCCGTCAGCAGCTCGCGGATGGTGAAATGCACCCGCCCGGTGTCGATGTACTTCGCCTTGAAGGCCGGGAAGACGTCGGCATGGAAGTGGGCGCAGTGCGGGCAGGTGAGCGACAGATACTCCACCACATGCACCGGGGCCTTGGGGTCGCCCAGGCTCATGTCGCCCGGCGCGGCCTTGAACTGGGCCCAGGCGGGCGCGGCCGCGCCCGCCGCCGTGGCGGCGGCGGCGGCGATCGCGGCCCGGCGGGTAAACGCGGTCACGCTACTTGCCCGCCCCGGCGACGGCGGCTTCCAGCTCCTGCATCGAGAGTTCGCCTTCCTTCAGCTTCTTGCCGTTGACGTAGAAGGTGGGGGTCGAGGTGATGTTGCGGTCCTTCTGGGCCGCCTGGACCCGGTCGTTCAGGGCCTTGGCCGCGGCCTCGTCCTGGACGCAGGCGTTGAACTGGGCCTCGGTCATACCGGCCGACTGGGCGACCTTCAGCAGCGTGCCGCGCGCATCGCCGGTTCGGTACATTTCTTCCTGGCTGTGGAAGAGCGCATCGATCACGCTGAAATACTTGTCCTTGCCGGCGCAGCGGGCGACCAGCACGCCGGCCGCGGCGACGGCCTCCGGCGGCGTCAGGAACTCGTGATAGGTCCACCGCACCTTGCCGGTGTCGATGTACTTGGCCTTGAACGCGGGGAAGACGTCGATCGCGAAGCGGCCGCAGTGGCTGCAGGTGGTCGAGGCGTACTCCTCGATGTGCACCGGCGCGTCGGCCTTGCCCATGGTCATGGCTTCGGTGGACGCCGCACCGCCGCCCCCCGCCTTGTTGCAGCTCGCGAGCGCCAGAGCCGCGCCCGCGGCGGCGGCGACCATCAGGAGACGGCGGCTGAGGATCGACATCGAAGACCTTCCGGCAGTTCTGAACAAAGGATTAAAGCGCGATTCCCGCGCGCCCCAAGCAACCCTCGCAAGAGGGGCCCGGCCGGCAGATGCCGATGGGACCGCGGCGGATATGTGTCAACCTTGGCCTTGGCGCTTGAGCACGCCCCGTCCCAGGGCGAGCAACGCGTCCTTCAGCTTCCCGTCCGGCGCTGCGGCGAGGCCCTCGGCCAGCTTCGCCTCGGCCGCGGCGTCCAGCGGCGCGGCGCGGCGGCGGGGCGGCGGCTCGGCCTGCCGCTGCAGCGGCCCCTGCACGATCCGCAGCTTCTGGACCGCCTCGGGGCCGAGGAACACGTTCACGCGCGCCAGGATCTCGTGGGCCTGATGCTGGATGATGGCGGCCGCCGGTCCGGCGACACGGATCTCCAGCGACGACGCTCCGCAGTTGCGCCCGCGCACCAGCTTCACCGGCTCGGTCCGCCGGGCGATCTCGGGACCCACCACCTCGCGCCAACGCGTCGTGAGCGCGCCCGCGCCCTGGCCGTACTTGGCGTCGAGTTCTCTCACGAAGCGGTTCAAGGCGCGGCCCGCCGGCGGCGCCGGCCTGAACTGCGGCCGCGTCTTCTTCTGCGCGAGGATCAGAAGCGCTTCCTCTCGGGTGGGGAGCTGGCGGGCCATCTCCCTATTATCGTCATCCCACGGTCGTCCGAAAGACGATCCCGGGTATCCAAGCAGAATATCGGGATGCAGCGAGGCTGCTGGGGTCTCCGGATCGCGCTCGCGCGCGACCCAAGGATGACGATATGAGGGCCTCGTGAACCCCGACACCCTCCGCGCGCAGCTCCTAGCCTGGTATGACGCCAGCGCCCGTGACCTGCCCTGGCGCGTGGGCCCCGCCGACCATGCCGCCGGGGTGCGCCCCGATCCTTACCGGGTGTGGCTGTCCGAGGTGATGCTGCAGCAGACCACGGTCCCGCACGCGACGCCCTACTTCCTCAAATTCACCGCCCGCTGGCCGACCGTCGCCGACCTGGCGGGCGAAGCGGACGGCGAGGTCATGGCCGCATGGGCGGGCCTCGGCTACTACGCCCGCGCCCGCAACCTGCTCAAGTGCGCCCGCGCCGTGGCCAGCGAGCACGGCGGCGTCTTCCCGGACACCGAGGAGGGCCTGCGCGGTCTGCCGGGCCTCGGCCCCTACACCGCCGCCGCGGTCGGTGCGATCGCCTTCGACCGGCCGGCCAATGTGGTGGACGGCAACGTCGAGCGGGTGATGGCGCGGCTATTCGCGGTCGAGACGCCCCTTCCCGACGCCAAGCCCGAGCTGAAACGTCTGGCCGCCGGCCTGGTCCGCGACCACCGCCCGGGAGACTGGGCCCAGGCGCTGATGGACCTTGGCGCCACGATCTGCCGGCCAAAGGCGCCGCTCTGCGACCGCTGCCCGGTCGCCTCGCACTGCGCAGCCCTGGCGACCGGCGCGCCGGAAACCTACCCCCGCAAGACTGCGAAGGCCGCGCTGCCCCATCGCCATGGCGTAGCCTACGTCCTCACCCGCGGCGACCAGATCGCGCTGGTCCGCCGGCCGCCCAAAGGCCTGCTCGGCGGCATGCTGGCCCTCCCTACCAGCGACTGGCGGGCGGCCCCCTGGAGTGACGCGGAAGCCGCCGAGGCGGCGCCCGCCCCGGCGGCATGGCGCGGTGTCGGGGAGGTGGAGCACGGCTTCACCCACTTCACCCTGACCTTGCGCCTGCTGCGCGCCGAGGGAGACGCCGCGGACGTGATCTGGAGCCCCCGCCGCGATCTCGACGCCCTGCCCAGCGTGTTCCTGAAGGCCGCGCGGGCCGGGTTGACGAACCTGCTCTAGCGGCGGCGTGGGAAGGCGACGCTGAGGATCGCGAAGCCGGCCAGCGACAGGGCCAGGGCCGTCGCCGGGATGGCGGGCACCCCCCAGGCGGCCAGCGATGCGCCGCCCGCCGCCGACCCCAGCGCCTGACCGACGGCGATCACCGAGCCGTTGAGCGCGAGAGCCACCGGCGCCCCATCGGTCATCTGGATAAGCCGCGACTGGATAACGGGCGTGATGGAGAACAGCGCCGTCGCCGCGACCAGGATGGCGAGCGCCACCAGAAGCTGGCTCGGCAGGCCGGGCGGAAGCGCTTGGTGCGTGGCGGCGAAATGCAGGCTCATGGCCACGCCCTGGATCGCGAAGCCCTGCATGATCCAGGCCTTGCCCACGTTGCGGTCGGCGGCCCGGCCGCCGAGCCAGAGGCCGATGATCGATCCGAACCCGATCATGGCCTGGAAGGCCCCGACGCCGGCGCCGGTCACGCCAGCCCCCACCCGCACGATGGGGGCGATGTAGAGGTTGAGCGTCATGTTGGCGGCGAACACCAGGAAGGTGGTCAGGTACAGCGGCCAGATCGCCGAGACCGCCACCGCCCCGCCCTCCCGCTTCGGCGGCGCGGGCGCCGGCGGCAGGAACAGCGTCACGGCCACCAGCGCGGAAGCCGACAGCAGCGCCGCGAACAGGAAGGTGGCGCGCCAGCCGAACAGCGAGCCCACGACGCTTCCCATCGGGATGCCCAGCACGAAGGCCAGGGTCATGCCCCCGGCCACCATCGCCAGCGCCGACCCGCGCCGCTCGGGCGGGACCATCGAGGCTGCCGCCACGCTGGCGGCCGGCCCCGACATGGCGCCCGCCAGTCCCGCCAGCCCGCGCAGGCCCAGCAGGGTCTCGAAGTTCGGCGTCACCGCGCAGGCCAGGTGCAGCAGCAGGCCGAAGCTCAGGCCTGCAAGCACCACCAGTTTGCGGTCGAACCTGGCCAGTACATGGGCCGCCACCGGGCCAAGCACGGCAGAGGTCAGGACGTAGGCGGTCTGGAGTTGGCCCGCCACGGCGGTCGAGACGCCCAGGTCCGCCGCCATGGTCTCGAGCAGGCCGGCGAAGATGAACGCCGCCGAGCCGAAGGCGAACGTCACCATGGTGAGCACGAACACGCGCGGATTCATCGCCGCGACCTGCCCATGCCATCACCCCCCGCCCAAAACACCTGTTCGGATCAGGGTGGCCGAAGAACGGGTATGGGGTCCAGCGACTTCCCCCGCGCGGGGGCCGAAACCGGTCAGATCGGCATCTGCGCGCGGACCTTGGCCCGCAGCACGTCGATGGGCGCCAGGCCCTTGTCCGTCTTGAAGTGCCAGTAGGTCCACCCGTTGCACGCCGGGGCTGACTGCACCATGGCGCCGACCTTGTGGATCGAGCCGGCCAGCTCGCCCACCACCAGGCTGCCGTCCGCCCGCACCCGGGCCGCGTTCTGGCCGCGCGGGCAGTACAGCACGTCTCCGGCCCGCAGCAGCCCGGCCTCCACCAGGCTGCCGAAGGGCACGCGGGGCTCCGACTTCTTGGAGCCAGTGACCGCCATCTCCTCGGCGGTGGCCGGGATCACCCGCGCGATGCGGGCCTCGGCGATGGCCGCGTACTCCGCCTCGCGCTCGATGCCGATGAACTTGCGGCCCAGCCGCCGCGCCACGGCGCCGGTGGTGCCGGTGCCGAAGAACGGATCCAGGATCACGTCGCCCGGCTTGGTCGAGGCCATGATCACCCGGTGCAGCAGGGCCTCGGGCTTCTGGGTCGGATGGGCCTTGTCGCCCTTGTCGTCCTTCAGGCGCTCCTCGCCCGTGCACAGAGGCAGGGTCCAGTCCGAGCGCATCTGCAGCTCGTCGTTCGCCATCTTCATGGCGTCGTAATTGAAGGTGTAGCGGCGCCCGCCCCGGCTCTTGGCCGCCCAGATCAGGGTCTCGTGGGCATTGGTGAATCGCGTGCCCTTGAAGTTCGGCATCGGGTTCGACTTGCGCCAGACGATGTCGTTCAGGATCCAGAAGCCCAGGTCCTGCAGCGTCGCGCCCACGCGGAAGATGTTGTGGTAGCTGCCGATCACCCACAGCGCCCCGTCGTCCTTGAGCACGCGCTTGCACTCGGCCATCCAGGCCTTGGTGAAAGCGTCGTAGGCCGCGAAGCTCTCGAACTGGTCCCAGTGGTCGTCGACCGCATCCACCTTGGAGTTGTCCGGCCGCAGCAGGTCCCCGCCAAGCTGGAGGTTGTAGGGGGGGTCTGCGAACACGAGATCGACCGACCTGTCGGGGAGCTTCTTCAGCTCCTCCAGGCAATCGCCGTTCAGAATGGCGTCAACCGGCAGCCCCATGGCCCAACCTCAAACACAACAGAAGGCGTGAATCTTCAGGCCAACATGGTGAACAGGCCGTCAACGACGGTTTGGGCAGGCGTCAGGCGGCCAGCACGGCGCCCACGTGCCGTTCCAGGGCGCCGAGCAGTTGGGGCACGGAGACCGGCTTGTTCAGGTGGCCGTCGGCGCCGGCGCGGGCGCCTTCGTCCACGTGCTCCTGCAGCCCATTGGCCGAGACGATGAGGATAGGCATCCGCTGGCGACCCTGCTCGACCTCCCACGCGCGGATCCGCCGGGTGGCTTCGAAGCCGTCCATCACCGGCATCTGGATATCCATCAGGATCGCGTCGAACCCGCCGGTGACGGCCGCCTCCACGCCGAGAAGGCCGTTCTCCGCCTCCGCGTGCTCGATGCCCGCAGAGTCGAGGATCAGCCCCATGACCTGGCGGTTGATCTCGTTGTCGTCGACGATCAGGACCCGGAAGGTGCGCTCGACCTCGGCGGCGTAGGCCACCGCGTGCGGTTCCGCGGCGCCCCCGTCCGGCAGCGCCGGCAAGTCGAGGCTGAAGGTGAAGGTCGAGCCCTGGCCCGGCGTGCTCTCGCAATCCAGTTCACCGCCCATCAGCGCCACGTACTCGCGGCAGATCGCCAGGCCCAGGCCCGCCCCGCCGTAGCGTCGGGTGGAGCTGTCGTCGGCCTGGCCGAAGGCGCCCAGCAGCTCGGCTTTGAGCGCCGCATCGAAGCCGACGCCCGTGTCGCGCACCTGGAAGGTCACGCGGTCACCCTGGCGGTCGAGCCGGATCACGGCCTCGCCCCTCTCGGTGAACTTGACGGCGTTGCTGGCGAGATTGCCGAGCACCTGCCGCAGCCGCACACCGTCGCAGGAGACAGGGTCGCCCGCGCCGGGACCGATCTCCAGGCGCAGGGCCAGTCCCATCTGCTCCGCCTGCGGCGCATAGAGGTCGCAGACGGACTGGACCAGGCTGCCGAGCGGCGTGGGTTGCGGGCGCAGCTCCGCCGATCCCGCCTCGATCTGCGCCAGGTCCAGCAGGTCGCCTAGCAGGGCGTTCAGCAGGTCGCCCGACGTCTTGATGACGCCGACCAATTCCTGCTGCTTGGCCGACAGGCCGCTGGCGACGAGCACGTCGGCGACGCCCAGGACGCCGTTGAGGGGCGTGCGGATCTCGTGGCTCATATTGGCCAGGAACTGGCTCTTGGCGCGGTTGGCCGCCTCGGCCGCGTCGCGCGCCTCCGAGAGCACCCGCGCCGTTTCGCGCTGCTCGGTGATGTCGCTGATCTTGGTCACGCCACCGCCGTCCTGGGTCGAGAACGCCTGGTGCCGGATCCAGCGACCGTCCGGCAGTTCGAGCTCGACCCCTTGGGTCCGGCTCCGGTCGTAGAAGTCCGAGAGAGGCGCATCGACCGCGTGCCCCGCCTGGGGCGCCCAGCCGGCGGCGAAGACCGCCTGCGCAATCTCCGAACGTGTGAGACCGTGGCGGACCTCGACGCCCGCAGCGGCCACCAGGCCGGCATAGGCCTTGTTCCAGGAGAGCAGGCGGCCGTCGGGGTCGTAGAAGGCGAGGCCGGACGGCACGGCGTCCAGCGCATCGCGCAGCCCGTGAAGCGTGGAGCGCCGTCCTAGCGCCTGCATCCAGATCAGGCCGGATGTCGCCGCCAGGATCAGCGCCACAAGCACCACCGTGGCGACCGCCAGCGTGTCGCGGCCGGCCAGTTGGGCAGGCAGGGCCAGCGCCGGATCGGGCGCTAGCTCCACCGCGGTCATGGCCGTGAAATGCAGTCCGACGATCGCCAGCACCATAAGACCGGCCGGGGCGACGACCACCCACTGCCGGTCGACGCGCGTGCGGAGATAGAACGCCGCGGCGCCGCCCAGAAGGCCGACGGCCATGGCGGCGACGATGAAGGCCTCGTTCCATTCGATCTGCGCCTGCATGCGCCAGGCCGAGATGCCCGTGAAGTGCATCGCGCCCACCGCCATGCCGGCCAGGGCGCCGCCCGCCAAAGCCGTGGCGCGGGTGTCGCGATGGACCGGCAGGGCGAAGCCCGCGCCCATGCCAAGCACCGCGATCAGCCACGACAGCGCCGTGGTCCAAGGTTCGTAACCCATGGGAAGGTCGGGCTCGTAGGCGAGCATCGCGACGAAGTGCGTCGCCCAGACGCCCGAGCCGGCGACCACCCCGGTCAGCGCCGCCCACACCCACCGGACCGCCGATCCGGCCGCCTGCAGGCTGCGAAGGTGGAAGCCGAACGCCGCCGCGCAGGCCGTCGCGCAGACGAGCGCCGCGAGGACAACCAGCTTCAGGTCATGGTCGACGGCGATGCACGCAAGGACGGAAAACATGGACGCTCAGCGTTGGGGAGGCCAACAGCTGTAACGGCGGCGCGTTAACATTGGCTGGCCAAACGCTCGTCAGCCGTGCGTCTAGCGCAAGTACGCCCGCGACGAAGGAGCGCACCTTTCGGCGCGCGTCGCGGTCCGGCAGGGCCTCAGCTGTCGAACGGCAGCTCGTCCTGAAGCTCGCCGTCGAGGCGAGGATCCTTGCCCGCCAGCACCAGCTTCACCGGCCGCCAGGCGCGCCGATGGATCTCGCACGGGCCCAGGTTGACCAGGGCCTCCAGGTGGGTGGGGGCGTTGTAACCCTTGTGGCTGGCGAAGCCGTAGCCTGGATAGAGCGCATCCATCTCCATCATCAGCCGGTCGCGGGCCACCTTGGCCAGGATCGAAGCCGCCGCGATGGACTTCGACTTCCCGTCGCCGCCCACCACCGTCTTCACCTCGCAAGGGAGCTTGAAGCGGTAGTTTCCATCCACCAGCGCGAAGACCGGCTGGACGCTCAGGGCCTCGATCGCCCGGCACATCGCCAGCCCCGTGGCGTGCAGGATGTTGAGCTCGTGGATCTCCTCGACGCTGGCGAAGCCCACGCCCCAGGCCATCGAGGTCGCCTTGATCTCGATCTCCAGCGCCTCACGCGCCTTGGCGGTCAGCTTCTTGGAATCGTCCAGACCCTTGGGGATCTTCCGCGGGTTGTCATGCAGGATCACCGCGGCCGCGCTCACCGGCCCGGCCCACGGGCCGCGCCCAGCCTCGTCCACGCCACACACCGGGCCGCCGACGAAGGCCTTTTCCAGAAGGAGCGTGGGACCCTTGGCCACTAGACGCGCCCGTCGCTGAAATAGATCACGCGCCGCTTGTCGGGCGAAATCCCGACCACCACAGGCAGCCCATCCAGGCACGCCGTCCGACAGGCGGGATCCTCGAAGTAGACCATCGCACCCGTTTCAGATCGCCTGACCACGGGCTGACGGCCGGCAAGTAGCACTCCACGCCGCGCAGCTTCGCGACGGGCAAGCGAGATCGCCTCGGAGTCACTGAGCTTCCCGTCGAAGCCGCCGTACATGTGCTCGCACCCGGCAAGCATCAGGGCGCAGGTAAACAGCGTCGCAATCCTCATCGCACCAGCGTCTTCACCTGGTCGTGGCGGAAGCAGCAGGTGAAGTGGTCGTTGACCATGCCCACGGCCTGCATCCAGGCATAGACGATGACCGGGCCAACGAACTTGAAGCCCCGGGCCTTCAGCGCCTTCGACACCTCGACCGCCAGCTCCGTCTGGGCCGGGACCTCGCCGAAGGCGTTCCACCGGTTCTGGATCGGCTTGCCGCCCACGAAGCCCCAGCAGAACGCCGAGAAGTCCTCGCCGCGCGCCTGCATCTGCAGGTAGATCTTCGCGCTCTCGATGGCGGCGTCGATCTTGGCGTTCGACCGGACAATGCCCGCGTCGGCCATCAGACGCGCACGATCGGCCTCCCCGTAGTGGGCCACCTTCTCAGGGTCGAAATTGTCGAAGGCTGCGCGGAAGGCCTCGCGCTTCCTCAGGATCGTGATCCACGCGAGCCCCGCCTGGAAGCCGTCGAGGACCAGCTTCTCCCACAGCGCGCGGGAGTCATATTCCGGCACGCCCCATTCGGTGTCGTGATAGGCCTCGTACAGCGGGTCGCCGGCCATGCCGCGCCATTCGCACCGAGTCAGGGTCCCAGTCATCGGCGGCACTCTCAGCGCAGCCGGGGGCTGGAAACAAGGGGCCAAAGTTTCGATGGCGTTCGAAGGCTTCCAGTTGTCGCAGGTGGAAACCGGCGAGGTCTCGCTCCGCGTTCGCCGCGGCGGCTCGGGCCCGCCGGTGCTGCTGATGCACGGCTACCCTGAGACCCACATGATGTGGGCGCAGGTCGCCGAGGGGCTGGCGCGCGACTTCACCGTCGTCTGCTTCGACCTGCGCGGCTACGGCGGCTCGACCGCCCCGCCCGCCAGCGAGGACCATGAGACCGCGTCCAAGCGCGCCATGGCCCGGGATGCCATGGCCGTAATGCGCCATTTCGGCTTCGAGACGTTCGACGTGGCCGGCCACGACCGGGGCGGACGTGTGGCCTACCGCCTGGCGCTGGACCATCCGCAGGCCGTGCGGCGGCTGTCGATCCTCGACATCATCCCGACCGGCGAAGTCTGGGCCCGCGCCGACCGCCGGTTCGCGCTGGGGTACTGGCACTGGCCGTTCCTGGCCCAGCGCCATCCGCTACCGGAAACCCTGATCAACGCGGACCCGGAGTACTTCTTCTTCAAGGGCCAGTACCCGCAGGCGTCCGCCATGTTCGCCCCCGAGGCCTATGCCGAATACCTCGAAGCCGTGAAACGCCCCTCCGTGATCCACGCCATGTGCGAGGACTACCGCGCTGGCGCCGGCTACGACCGCCGCCTGGACGACGCTGACAAGGCCGCCGGCCGAAAGATCGCCTGCCCGGTCCAGGTGCTCTGGGGCGGCAAGGGCGCGCTGGCCGCCTGGTACGACCCCCTCGCCATCTGGCGCGAATGGGCCGACGACGTCCGCGGCCAGTCCCTCGACTGCGGCCACTTCATCCCGGAAGAGAAGCCGGCGGAGACGCTTGAGCTGCTGCGGGCATTCTTCGGGGAACGGTGATCCCCCGATGCGGGATTAGGTCGCGAACTCCGTCACCGCGGCCGCCATCCAGTCTGGAACCTCCACCCGCGCCGGCCGCCCGTCGACGGTCAGGGGCGCACCGAGCGCTCGGTCCAGCCGCACGAGGGCAATGGCGCGTCCTTCGCCGCCCGACAGCACCTCCCCCGCGCGCAGCTCGCCGTTCAGCACCTCGGCCCCGGGCGCCGGCGGCGGCCCGTCAACCACCAGCGGCAGCATCCGGTTCTTGATCGTCCCGCGCCGCTTCATCCGCGAGGTGGTTTCCTGGCCGACGAAACAGCCCTTCTTGAAGTCGATGCCGTTCAGCAGGTCGAAATTGGCTTCGATGGGATAGGTCCTCTCCGTGCCCCAGTCCGCCGGCCCGGGCACGCCCAGCCGCAGCTTCTGGGCCTCACGCTCGGCCTCGGTCGCCAGGGTCGCGCCCGGCGGCGCCGTCACCCCGTAGCCGCGCCAGCCCAGCTCCGGCAGCCGCGGGTCGCGGACCCATCCGGCCCGGTCCTGCGGATCGCCGCCGAACAGGACGCTCACCGGCGTGTCGTCCGCCGCGACCTCCACCTTGGCCCGCAGACGATAGAGGGTCAGCCGCTGGACCAGCGCCTCGCGATGCGCCGCTTCGACGTCCAGCCAGGCGCCGTCGCCGCGGGGAACCACGAACAGGTCGTAGAGCAGCCGGCCCTGGGGCGTCAGCAGGGCGCCGAACCGCGCCTCGCCCTCCGCCACCGTTTCCACGTCCTGGGTGATCAGCCCCTGCAGGAAGCTGCGCCAGTCGGGGCCGGCGAGCGCGATGAGCGAACGGCTTGGCAAGTGCGCGAAGGTGACAGTCTGCGACATCCCGACAATTTGGGGCCGCGCGGTGTGGAGCGCCAGCGGCCGCGTGCGTATAGGAATGCCGATGTCGGCTTCCTTCCCGATCCTTTTCATCACGGCCACCCGAATCGGCGACGCCGTGCTGTCGTCCGGCCTGATCAAGCGGCTGGCCGACGAGATCCCCAACGCGCGCTTCACCATCGTCGCCGGCCCGGACGCCGCGCCCCTGTTCGCCGCGGTTCCGAACCTGGCCCGGGTGATCGTCCTGGAGAAGTCGAAGAGCGGGAGCCACTGGTTCGAGCTCTGGCAGAAGGTGCGCCAGACCAACTGGGGCCTGATCGTCGATCTGCGCGGCTCGGGGATCTCGCGCTTCCTGTCGACCAAGCGCCGCGCCATCCATCGCAAGAGCGCCCAGCCCATGCACAAGGTGCTGGAGGCGGCTCGTGTGCTGAAGATCGAGGACGAGCCGGCGCCGCCCCACATCTTCACCAACGCCGATGTCGAGACCTATGCCGACGAACTGACCCGGGGCGCCGGTCCCATCCTGGCCATGGCGCCGGCAGCGAACTGGGTCGGCAAGACCTGGCCCGTCGAGCGGTTCAGCCAGGTGGCCATGACCCTGCTGCACGGCTACGGCCCCCTGGCGGGCGGGCGGTTGATGGTGCTGGGCGGGCCCACGGACGAAAGCCTGGCGCGGTCGCTGAAGGACTCCGCCGGCCGCCGCTTCATCAACCTCGCGGGAAAGGTCGACCTGCTGACCGCCTTCGCCTGCCTGAAGCGGGCGCGCCTGTTCATCGGCAACGACAGCGGCGCCATGCACCTGGCCGCCGCCGCCGGCTGCCCGACCATCGGCCTCTTCGGCCCCTCCGACGAACGCCTCTACGCGCCCTGGGGCGAGCACGCGCGGGTGGTGCGCGGCCCCCGCTCCTTCGAACGGATCCAGGCGGTTGACCCTGGCTTCGGCCAGGCGCTGTGTCACATGATGGACCTGCCGGTGAAGACCGTCCTCGCCGCCGCCAACGACCTCCTGAAAGCCACGGAACCCCGGAATGCCTGACACCACCTACGACCTGATCGTCCGCGGCGGCGAGGTGGTGAACCACGCGGGGCGCGGCCCGGCCGACATCGGGATTCGCAATGGCAAGTTCGCCACCATCGGCGACCTGTCGCAGGCCTCCGCCGGCGAGGTGTTCGACGCCTCCGGGCTGACGGTCATGCCGGGCGTCGTCGACACCCAGGTCCATTTCCGCGAGCCGGGTCTGGAGTGGAAGGAAGACCTGGAGACCGGCTCCCAATGTGCGGTGCTCGGCGGCGTGGTGGCCGTGTTCGAAATGCCGAACACCGAGCCGACCACCACCGACCCGGATGCGCTGGCCGACAAGCTGAAGCGCGCGAACCACCGCATGCATTGCGACCACGCCTTCTACGTGGGCGGCACGCACGAGAACGCCGCCTTCCTGGGCGAGTTGGAGCGCCTGCCCGGCTGCTGCGGGATCAAGGTGTTCATGGGCGCCTCAACCGGCACGCTCCTGGTGGCCGACGACGAGGGCGTCGAGCAGGTGCTGCGCAACATCAGTCGCCGCGCCGCCTTCCATTCCGAGGACGAATACCGCCTCGCCGACCGCCGCCCCCTGGCCCGGACCGGCGACTGGACCAGCCATCCCGAGGTCCGCGACGCCCAGTCGGCGATCCAGTCCACCGAGCGCCTCGTGCGCCTGGCGCGCAAGACCGGCAAGCGCATCCACGTCCTGCACGTGACCACGAAGGAAGAGATCGCCTACCTGGCTGCGCACAAGGACGTCGCCTCCGTCGAGGTCACGCCCCAGCACCTGACCTTGGCCGGCCCCGAGGCCTACGAGCGGTTGAAGGGGTTCGCCCAGATGAACCCGCCGATCCGGGACGCCGCCCACCGCGCAGGCCTCTGGGTTGGCGTCGCCAACGGGGTGGCCGACGTCCTGGGCTCCGACCATGCCCCGCACACCCGCGAGGAGAAGGCCCGCCCCTATCCGGCCTCGCCGTCAGGCATGCCCGGGGTGCAGACTCTGCTGCCCGTCATGCTCACCCATGTGGCCGACGGGAAGCTCAGCCTGGAGCGGCTGGTCGACCTCACCAGCCACGGCGCCCAGCGCATCTTCGGCCTGGCCGACAAGGGCCGCCTGGCCGTGGGCTACGACGCCGACCTCACCATCGTTGACCTCAAGGCGCGGCGCACCATCACCCACGAGCAGATGGCCACCCGCGCCGGCTGGACCCCGTTTGACGGCTTCGAGGCCAAGGGCTGGCCCAAGGCCACCATCATCCGCGGCCGCGTCGTGATGCGCGACGACGAGATCGTGGCGCCCAGCCTGGGCGAGCCGGTGCGGTTCCTGGAGACGCTGCCGGCCGACGCCTGAGGCGCTACTCCAGCGCCGCCAGCACGTCCCGGGCGAACTTCACCTCGTCGAACCGCGCCGCCGCGGAATCGAAGCCGCGGCGGACGATCACAACCTTCTTCGACGGGACGATGAACACGTACTGCCCGCGGTTGCCGTTCATGCCGTAGGTTCCTTCAGGCAGGCCCTGGGCAGGACCGTACAGCCAGAAGAACGCCCCATACCCCGGCCCCTTCTCGGGCTGCGCCGGCCCCGGCGTGGCGACGAACCTCGACCAACCCTCCGGCAGCAGCAGCCTGCCGTTCCACACCCCGTCGTTCTGATAGAGCAGGCCCAGCCGCGCCAAGTCGCGGGCCGTGGTCCAGACCTGGCTGGAGAGGATGTAGTTCCCCTGCCAGTCCGTCTCCGGCGTCGTGTGCCGCATCCCGATCTTCCAGAGCAGTTCGGTGAAGGGGAACGCCAGCGCGTCCGGCCCGTCGCCCAGGGCCGCTCGTACGCTGCGCGCCGCCAGTAGCGTGTCGTTGTTCGCATAGCGGAAGCGGGTGTCGGGGGCGACCTCCAGCGGCATCCGCGTGGCCCACTCCGTGACCAGCCCACCGCCCACATAGACCTCGTCCGTGCGGTTGCCCGGCCCGTCCGTCCAGAGGCCCGAGCCCATGTGCAGCAGCTGGGCCAGGGTGATGGCGGCCCGGGGGTCGCCCGCCGCTCGCCACTCCGGGATCTCTGCCGGTCCGTCGACCTTCAACTTGCCCAGGTGCGCGGCCCGTCCCACCACCGTCGCGGTCAGGCTCTTGGCCGCCGACCAGGTCCGCTGCGTCGTGTGCAGGTCGTAGCCGGGACGGTAGCGCTCGCCGACGATCTTCCCGTCCTTCACGACCACCACGGCGGTGGTCTTGCCGCCGTAGACGCCCGGGTCGAAGGCCTGGGCCAGCAGGGGTTCCAGCGCTTTTGGGGTCTTCCCCGTGGCCTTCTCGTCCCCGTCGGGCCAGTTCGCCTTGGCGGCCGGCGGCGGTTCGATCTCCAGGCGCGGCAGCTTCGCCACCGCCTCCGGGCCTGCCCCGATCGGTAGTTGCGCGCAGCCCAGGTTCGGCCGCCAGGCGGCGATCCGCGGCGGCAGCTTCGGATCGAAGGCCACGCTCACCGACTTCGCCTGCCGGTCCACCACCGCCGGCAAGGTCCGCACCAGCGCCTGGTAGTCCGGATAGATCCCCTCCAGGTCGTCGGCGGCGATCTCCGTCTCGGGCCGGCCGGCGTTGAAGACCCCGCTGCACAGGAAGGCGGCCTTGTAGCCTGCCGCCAGCGCCCGCACGTGCGGGTCCTCCGCCGCCGTCGCGCCGTTGGCCAGCACCGCGGCGGCCATCGCCGCCAGAAAAATCGACCGCATGTGGCAGACCCCTGTCGAATCGGGCGGACGACGCCCGTCTCCCCGGTGACGCACGCTATCGCGTCGCGCAAACTTCAACGCCGGAGAGGACCCAAATGAAGTACATGCTGATGCTCTACGAGCCCGAAGGCGCCTACGAGGGCGAAGCCGGCCAGAAGACTCTCGCCGAGATCATCGCCCAGCACATGAAGCTGGCCGAGGACCTTGTCGCCGCGGGCGTGGAATTCTCCGGCGAAGAACTGCAGCCCACCCGTGAGGCCCGCACGGTTCGGACCGACGCCGCCGGCGCCAAGACCGTTCACGACGGCCCCTTCGCCGAGACCCGCGAGCACCTGGGCGGCTACTACGTCATCGATGTCGCCGACCTCGAAGCCGCGACCGCCTGGGCCCGCAGGGTTCCGATCATCCCGGGCGGCAAGGTCGAGGTCCGCCCGGTGGTCGCCCACTGATCAGGAGGAGGAGGGACCGATGCAGTACATGATCCTGATCTACGAGCCCGAGGACGCCTACGCCGGCGAGGCCGGCGAAGCGGCGCTGAAGGACATCGTCGCGAAACACATGGTCTTGGCCGCCGAGCTGCGCGCCAAGGGCGCCATGAAGGATGGCTCCGGCCTCCAGGACAGCTCTACCGCGACCACCGTCGTGACCCGGGGCGGCCGACAGACACTGCACGACGGCCCCTTCGCCGAGACTCGCGAGCATCTCGGCGGCTACTATCTGATCGACGTGCCCGACCTCGACGAGGCGCTCGCCATCGCCCGGCGCGTCCCCGTCGTCGACGGCGGCAAGGTCGAGGTCCGCCCTCTGGCCGTCCACTGATGCGACGCTTCGGCCAGGACATCTCCACCGCCCGGCCGCGGGTCGTGGCCGCCCTGGCCGGGCGCCTGCGCGACCTGGACCTGGCCGAGGACGCGTTCGCGGACGCTGCGGCCGCCGCGCTCGTGACCTGGCCGAACCAGGCGCCGCGCGACCCCGCCGCCTGGCTGTGGCGGGCGGCCCTGCGGCGCGCTATCGACGCCAGGCGCCGCGCCGCCGTCCGTGACCGCGCGATCCTCGATGCCCCCGAGCCTCTGCCTACCCCCGAGGAGGCGCTGATGGCGGCCGATGAGCCCATACCCGACGAGCGGCTGAAACTGATCTTCGTGTGCTGCCATCCCGCGCTGGCGCCCGACATCCGCGCCGCCCTCACGCTCAAGGTCGTCTGCGGCCTGTCCACGGCGCGGCTCGCGCGCGCCTTCTTCACCGCCGAGCCGGCCATGCTGCAGCGGATTACGCGGGCCAAGCGCAAGATCGCCGGCGCGGGCGTGCCGTTCGAGGTCCCCAGCCGTCCTGCCTGGCCGGAGCGGCTTGAAGCGGTCCTGGCCACCCTCGAGATCGCCTATGCCCAGGCCTATGAGGACGCCGCCCTGGCCGATCGCGACGCCGCGCCCTTCGCCGCCGAGATCCTGCGCCTGTCGGGCCTGCTGGCCGAACTCATGCCCGACGAACCCGAGGTGCTGGGTCTGGCCGCCCTGGTCCGCTTCGCCGAGGCCCGGCGTCCCGCGAGGCTCGACGACATGGGGGCCATGATCCCACCGTCCGAGCAGGACGTCGGCCTCTGGCGGCGCGACCTGATCGCCGGGGGAGCCGACCTCCTGGGCCGCGCCGCCGAGATCGGCCGCAGCGGTCCGCGCCAGATCCTGGCCGCCATCCACGCCGCCCATTGCACCCGCGCCGAGGCCGGCGTGACGGACTGGCCGACCATCGCCGCGCTTTACGACGTTCTGGCCGAGGTTCGCCCCCATGCCGCCGTCGCAGTGAACCGGGCCGTCGCGATCGGGGAGGCGCGGGGAGCAGACGCGGGCCTGGCCGAACTCGCGCGGATCGACGGCGTGGAGGACTGGCTGCCGTACCAGGCCGCGCTGGCCGCGCTGAGCGCAAAGGGCGGATGCCCGGACCAGGCGCGCGACGCGTACACCGCGGCCTTAGCTCTGCAACCACCCCCTGCCGAGCGCCTGTGGCTCGAGCGCAGACGGCGTGACCTTGACGTGGCGTGATCTCTGCGCCGAGGTTGCATAGCCCCGTCGAGGCCCTATTGGTCGGCCGGCCTCAACTGGGTCGCCGATGCTTTGCCGCCTTCTCTATGTCAGCCGCATTTCGGACGCGGCCGCCGCGAACCTCCCGCACGCCATGGAGGAGATCCTCGTCGTCTCCGCGCGGCGTAATACGCCCGACGCCGTCACCGGCCTGCTGCTCGCCGACGGCGCAAGCTTCGTGCAGGTGCTGGAGGGCCCGGACGCCAGGGTCATCGCCTGCTACGAGCGCATTCTTCAGGACCAGCGCCACCACGACATTCGCCTGCGGTCGCTGGCCAGCATCGATGAACGAAGCTTCCCGAGGTGGTCCATGTGCGGCCTGACCCTCTCGGACCTGGAAGACAAGCTGCTGGCGGCGTCCGACATCGCCTTCGAACTCCGCGAGGCGGATCCCGGCGCCCTGCTGCAGCATCTGGAGGGTCTGGCGGCCCGGCACGCACGCCAGCTCGACGCGGCCCACGCAAAGCTGGTGGCCGCGTCCTCGAGCAGCGGCCGCGCCTCACCGACCGTCTGACATCGCGGCTCCGCTCGGCCAAAGACGGGCTTCCCTTTCGCGGCCGGCGCCCGTAACGCTCGGGCATGGACGCCGAGCTCAACATCTCGACCGCTCCCTTTCGGGATCCCCGCTACGCGCCGCGCCGCCTGACGGTGGAGGCGCGGCCCGGCGGCGAGTTCGTCCTGACTAACCCGACGCCGTACTCGACTCAGTTCCAGACCGTCACCGCGTCTCTCGCCCATTGGGCCACCGCCGCGCCGGACCGCATCTGGCTGGCCGAGCGTTCGGGCGAGGGCTGGCGCACCGTGACCTTCGCCGAGGCTTGGCAGCGGATCGCGGCCCTTGCCGGCGGCCTTCAGGAATTGGGAATCGTCGGCGAGCGCCCGCTGCTGATCCTGGCGCGCAACGCCATCGACCACGCGCTGATCGCCTATGCCGCCATGGGCCAGGGAATGCCGGTCGCGCCGGTCTCGCCGCAGTACGGCCTGCCCGGCGCCAACATCTCCCGGCTCACCCACGCCTGCGAAGTCCTGAAGCCTGCCGCGGTCTATACGGAGGACGCGGCCCTGTTCGGGGAGGGCCTCGCCGCCGACGTTCTGGCCGGCCTGCCGGTGATCGCCGCCGCCAACCCCCGTCCCGGCCACGTCCTGCTGGACCGGCTCTACGAGTCCGGGCCAACCGCACCCGTCGCCGCGCCCGACCAGCATGCGAAGTACCTGCTGACCTCAGGCTCCACCGGCCTTCCCAAGGCGGTGATCAACACCCACCGCACCATGAGCCTGAACGCGGCCCAGATCACCGCCTGCTTCGACGATCCGGACCCGCCGGTCATGGTCCATTCCGCGCCCTGGAGCCACAGCCTGGGGGCCAACGCGATCCTGCACTACTCGGCGCACCGCGGCGGCTCGCTCTACATCGACGCGGGCCAGCCGACGGCGGCGAAGTTCGGCGAGACGATCCGCAACCTGCGCGAGGTGGCGCCGACGTATCAGAACATGGTGCCCGCCGCCTGGATGCTGTTCGCCGAGGCCCTGGAGCAGGACGATGGCCTCGCCCGCGCCTTCTTCTCCCGTGTTCGCCTGCTGCAGTACGGCGGCGCGGCCCTGGGCCAGGCGACCGCCGACCGCATCCAGGCCGTGGCGGTGCGCACGGTGGGCGAGCGGATCAGCTTCGGCTCCGGCTACGGCGCCACCGAGACCGGCCCCACCGCCTGCAACGTCCATTGGCCGAATGCGCGGATGGGGATGATCGGCCTGCCCTTGCCCGGCACCTCGGTGCGCCTGGTTCCGGAGGCAGGCAAGCTGGACTTCCGGGTCAAGGGTCCGCAGGTCACCCCCGGCTACCTGGGCCGCGCCGAGCTCTCCGCCGCCGCCTTCGATGAGGAAGGCTTCTACCGGCTGGGCGACGCCGCCCGGTTCGTCGACCCCGCCAATCCCGAAGCCGGAATGATCTTCGACGGCCGGCTGTCCGAGAACTTCAAGCTCGCGTCCGGCACCTTCGTCTCGGTGGGCGAACTGCGGATCGGCGCCGTCGGCGCGATCGGCGACGCCGTGACCGACGCTGTGGTCTGCGGCGAGAACCGCGACGCGGTGGGCCTGCTGCTCTATCCCAACCCCACCCGCCCGCGGGCCGAGATCGAGGCCGCCGTGCGCGCGGGCCTCGCGGCGTTCAACGGCCGCGCCAAGGGCTCCGGCGGCCGCGTCGCCCGCGCCCTCGTGCTGCCGGACGCGCCCGACGCCAGCTCCGGCGAGATCACCGACAAGGGCTACATCGCCCAGAGCCTCGCCCGCACCCGTCGGGCCGAGGCCATCGACCGGCTCTTCGCCGACCCCGCTCCCTCCGACGTGATGGAATTCTAGAATGAACGGCGCCGACGCCCTGATCGCGACCCTGGTGGCCAACGAGGTCACCGCCTGCTTCGCCAATCCCGGCACGTCAGAGATGCAGTTCGTGGCCGCCCTGGACGGCGTGCCGGCGATGCGCCCAGTCCTGTGCCAGTTCGAGGGCGTGGCCACCGGCGCCGCCGACGGCTACGGTCGGATCGCGGACAAGCCGGCCTGCACCCTGCTGCACCTTGGCCCCGGCTACGGCAACGGCGTCGCCAACCTGCACAATGCGCGCCGGGCCTTCACGCCCATCGTCAACGTCATCGGCGACCACGCCACCTATCACCGCCAGTACGACGCGCCGTTGAACTCCGACATCGCCACCCTGGTGAAGCCCAATTCGATCTGGGCCAAGTCGGCCGACACGCCCGACACGGTGGCCAGCCTGGCCGCCGAGGCGGTCGCCGCCAGCTACGGCCCGCCTGGCGGCCCGGTCAGCTTGATCCTGCCCGCCGACGCCGCCTGGCTGCCGGCCCAGGGCGAGCCCGTGATCGCGCAGAAGCCTGCGCGGGCCGCGCCCGCCGCATCGGCGGTCGACGCCGCCGCCAAGGCCATCAAGGGAGCGAAGAAGCCGGTCGTCCTCCTGGGCGGCCAGGCCGTCCGCGCCGAGGCGCTGAAGCAGGCCGCGCGCCTGGAGGCGGCCGGGGTCACGGTCTATTCCGACACCTTCGTCGCGCGCCAGCCGCGCGGCGCCGGCGGCTTCCTGCCGAAGAAGATGCAATACTTCGGCGAGATGGCCCTGGCCGAACTCGAGGGCGTGGACCTGATGGTCTATGCCGGCACGACCATGCCGGTGGCGTTCTTCGCCTATCCCAACCGCCCCAGCGTGCTGGTCCCGGAAGACTGTCAGACCCTGACCCTCGCCGAACGCAGCGAAGACGCCGTCGCCGGCCTCGCCGCCCTGGCCGATGCGCTGGGCGCGCCGAAGGAAGGGCCCAGCCAGGTGCTGGCGCTGCCAGACGCGGCTCCGACCGGGAAGCAGACCGCCTATACGATCGGCGCCTCGATCGCCCGGCACATGCCCGAGGGCGCCATCATCTGCGACGACGCCGTCACCTCCGGCGCCGGGATCGCCGCCAATACCGCGACCGCCCGGCCGCACGACGTGCTGGCGCTGACGGGCGGGGCCATCGGCATCGGCCTGCCGCTCGCCATCGGCGCCGCCGTGGCCGCACCCGACCGCAAGGTCCTCAGCCTGAACGGCGACGGCTCGGCCATGTACACGGTGCAGGCGCTGTGGACGATGGCGCGCGAGAACCTCGACATCACCGTGGTCGTGTTCGCCAACTACACCTACCGCATCCTCAACATCGAGATGCAGCGCACGGGCGCCGGCGAGGCCGGGCCGTCGGCCCGCAAGCTGCTGGACCTGGGCGAGCCCAACATCGACTTCGTGGCGGTGGCCAAGGGCCTCGGCCTCCCGGCGGTGAGCTGCGCCACCGCCGAGGAGTTCGAAAAGGCCTTCGCCGGCGCCATGGGCCAGCGCGGCCCGATGTTCATCGAAGCGAAGATCTAGCCGCCCAGGCCCTCCGCCAGAATGACGCGATAGTCGGCGCCCTTGAGGCGGTGCTGTTTGGCGTCCTGGTAGGCCGGGCTGTCGTACCAGGCGCGCGCCGCGGCCTTGTCGGGGAACTGTAGCAGAACCACGCCCTCGGCGGCGTCGCCCTCCAGCACCTCCAGGGCGCCGTAGAAGGCCAGCGGCGTGATCTGGTGGTCGCCCCGGGCGCCCGCGGCCTTCTGGCCGTAGGTCTTCAGCTCTTCGGGGTCGGTGGTCTTGTTCTTGATGAAGATCACATAGGCCGGCATCGGCTCTCTCCTTCGAATGGGGGCGCCAACCTCGCGGCCCTGCCCCAACGTTCGGCAAGCAAAAGGCCCGCGGATCGCTCCGCGGGCCTTCGTGATCCCGGCCGTGGCCGAAACGCCTAGGTGTTGCCGGGCAGCTTGCAGTTGCCGGCGAACGCGCAGCCGATGGCCTGGACGGCCGTCACGGCGGGCTTGTCCTGGTACTCGATCATGTAGCCCTTCAGCTTGTCGGCGCAGGCCACTTCCACATAGGTCGTGCCCTTCTCGGTCTTGCCGACCACGCGGCTGTTCGAGACCTCGCAGGAGTTGAAGTTGAACTTCTTGAGGTCGGCGGTCAGCAGGGCGTAGGCCGCTTCCGGCTTGGTCAGCGAGCACTTGTAGCCGGCGATGGGGGCGCGGGCGCAGTCCAGGGCTTGGCCCTTCGAGCCGGCCTTCGAGATCAGGATGGCGCCCGAGCCGTCCTTGCAGACCAGTTCGACGACTTCCTCGCCCGGCTTCGACGGGAACAAGGCGTACTTGTCGACGTCGCACTTGCCACCGGCGCTCGTCACCAGCTTGGTGTAGAGGCCGGCCTGCTCGCTCTGGGCCTGGCGCGCGTCCGTCAGGGTGCAGCCGCCCAGGATCTGGGTGGCCTTGGCGCACTCGTAGGTCTCGGTCAGGGTGCCGGCGGCGGCGACCTTGTAGATGTAGCCCTTACCGTCCTGGCAGGAGGCTTCGTAGAAGGTCGAGTTGTCCTTCGACACGCCGACAAAGCGGCGGTCCTTCACGGCGCAGCCGTTGTTGGCCATGCCCGCGTACTTGTCGACCACGGCGATGCGCGCCGCCTTGTCGCTCAGCGTGCATTTGATGTTGGTTTCGGCGTCGTCGTACATCAGGCAGTTCTGGGCCTGGGCGGGCTTCGCGCTATCGAACGGCACGCTCGCCAGCACGATGTAGCCCTGGCCGCCCTGGCAGGCGACTTCCATGTAGGTGTTGGTCTTGGTCTGGCCGATGCCGCGCGCCTGCTCGGGAATGCAGTCGGCGCCGGCCGCCTTCAGCAGGGGCTGCAGGACCGCCTTCGGGTCCGAGTTGCCCGGCAGGATGCAGGGAGCCGACGGCGCCTGGCCCGGGGCCGGCGGCGTGTTCGCCTCGATGCAGCTGTAGGCGATGATCGCGCCCTCGGCCGGCTTCTGCAGGACGTAGCCCATCTGGCCCGCGCCGCAGGAGACTTCGAAGTAGGAGGTCTTGCTCTTCTTGTCCTCGCCGATCAGGCGGGCGTCGTCGACCTGGCAGGAGAGGCCCGCGGCCTGCACCACGGCCGGCGCCTGGGCCTTGCCGGCCTTGCGGGCGGCCTCGGGGATCGCGGCCGGCTTCTTGCCTTGCGAGATGGCCGCCGCCGGGACCAGCAGCGCGGCGACCATCGCCATCGCCAGCCCGATTGCTTTAGGCGTCTTCACCTGTGTCTTCTCCTGGGTCGTGACCGGGGGGTCGTTATTTTGCGGCACATAAACGCGGCCATGTCGTCGGGGTCAAGCTGCCCGGCGAACCGGGCCGAACTATGACTTGTTTCCAATGGCTTAGCTTGACAGCACCACGTTCGGCGACGCTCCGGCAGCCGCCCCGGCGTCAGATGCGGCGCACGCGTAGGCGGGCGCCTTCCACGCCCACCACCTTGACGCTCGCCCCGGCCTCCAGCGCCTCGCCGTCGTCCAGCTCGGCCGCCCACTCCTTGCCGTCGATGAAGACCCGGCCTGCGCCGCGGGCGAAGGCCGTCACCGCCGCGCCCTCATGGCCCACCAGCCGCGCGACATTGTCGTTGATGTCGCCTGCGGGCGCCGTGGCCTGGCGTGGCAGGTAGCGCCGCGCCAGCAGGGTCGAGACCATGGTCAGCAGGGCGAAGACAAGCAGGGCCGTCGGCAGGCTGATGTCCGCCAGACCGACCACGGCCGCCGTCGCCGCAGCCGACGCCGACGCCCACAGCAGCCATCCCGAACCGGTCACGACCTCCACCGCCAAAATCGCGGCGGCAAGGCCGGCCCAGATCCAGAACGGCTGTTCCGCCAGCAGGCCCGCGATCGCGTCCATGCCTCAGGCTCCTGTCGGAGGGACCGAACCCCGGCCCCGGGGCTGAGGCCGCGGCGCGGCCGGACCGTCGGCGCCGATGGCCTTCACCAGCTCGCCGATCCCGCCGACGGTCCCCACCAGGGCGCCCATCTCCGCCGGGACGATCACCGTCTTCTGCTGCGGGCTCTCGGCCAGCTTGCCGAACGCTTCCACGTACTTCTGCGCCACGAAATAGTTGATGGCGTTGACGTCGCCGGCGGCGATGGCGTCGGAGACCAGCTCCGTGGCCTTGGCCTCGGCCTGGGCCGAGCGCTCCCGCGCCTCCGCGTCGCGGAAGGCGGCTTCCTTGCGGCCTTCGGCCTCCAGGATCGCGGACTGCTTCTGGCCCTCGGCGCGGGCGATGGCGGCCGACTTCTCGCCGTCGGCCTCGGTGATCACCGCGCGCCGCTCGCGCTCGGCCTTCATCTGGCGGGCCATGGCGTTGGTGATGTCGGGCGGCGGCGTCAGGTCCTTGATCTCGATCCGCGCCACCTTCACCCCCCACGGCGTCGTGGCCTGGTCGATGACGTCCAGCAGCCGGGTGTTGATCAGGTCGCGCTGGCTCAGCACCTCGTCCAGCTCCATCGAGCCCACCACCGTCCGCAGGTTGGTCATGGTGAGCTGCGAGATGGCGTAGTTCAGGTTGTCCACCCGGTAGGCCGCCTGGCTGGCGTCCATCACCTGGATGAAGACGATCGCGTCCACCTGGACCATCACATTGTCCTTGGTGATCACCTCCTGGCGCGGCACGTCCAGGACCTGCTCCATCATGTTCACCCGCCGGCCCACACCCTCGACGAACGGCGTCAGGAAGCTGATGCCCGGCTTCAAGGTGCGCGTGTAGCGGCCAAACTGTTCGACGGTGTACTCGCGCCCCTGCGGCACGATCTTGATGGCGCCCAGCGCCACCACCACCGCCAGCGCCAGGAACACCAGCGCGACGATCAGCCCGATATCCATCCTGCCCTCCCCAGAGACCGCGCAGAGCTTATCGGGGGTTGCGGCCGGCCGCCACGGAAACCGGACGGACATGCTCGCGCCCAGATCGAGGGTCTGTTAGCGGTCCGCCATGATCCGACACCTGCTGCTCGTCCCGGCCGCCCTCGCCTGCCTCGCCGCCGCCCCGGCCCCCAAGGCGCGCGCAGCCAAGGCCCCCGCCGCCAAGGCCGCCCCGGCCAAGCCCGCGCCGAAGCCCGCCGCGCCCTACGATGCGCAGAACCCACAGGACCTGATGGCGATCCTGGGCGAGGCGGGCGCCAAGGTGCAGACCGGCCGCAAGGAAGCGGACTCCGTGTTCGTCACCGTCACCTCCGCGGCGGCCAACTTCTCGCTGCAGTTCGCCGGCTGCAATCCGCAGGGGCGCTCCTGCCAGGCGGCGCTGTTCGACAGTCTGCTGGACGGCGGCTCGCCGACGCTGGCCCAGATCAACGGCTTCAACCAGACCTCGGTCTTCTGCCGCATCTACCAGGACAAGGCCGGCAAGGCGCACGCCATCTACGCCGCCATGCTGGTGAAGTCCGACACCAGAGACAGCGCCGTCACCCACCTCGCCGCCTGGCAGGGCTGCCTCGGCGAAGCCCGAGGCTTCCTGCGCGACCCCGTCGCCTACCTGGCCGAGGCGGCTTAGGAGGCTGTCGGACCTGCGGTGCGAGCGGCGGGATTGCGAGGGAGAGGGGCGCTACTGACCACGCCTCAAGGTGTCGTCGAAGTACGCAATTGTGCGTTCAAGACCCGCCCTGAGGGGGGTCGACGGAGCCCAGTCCAGTGTCGCGCGCGCAAGACCGATGTCGGGCTGTCGCTGGCGTGGGTCGTCGGTGGGCAGCGGTTTCGACACGATCGACGAGCGGCTGCCCGTCAGATCGATGATCAGGGCGGCCAAGTCGCGGATGGATATCTCGTCCGGATTGCCCAGATTGATCGGTCCGACAATCGCAGCCTCGGCTTCCATGAGGCGCAAGACGCCTTCGACAAGGTCGTCCACGTAGCAGAATGATCGCGTCTGCCCGCCGTCGCCATAGATCGCCAGCGGCTCGCCCCGGAGCGCTTGCACGACGAAGTTCGAGACGACCCGCCCGTCGTTCGGATGCATCCTCGGGCCATAGGTATTGAAGATGCGCGCAACCTTGATCTCGAGCTGGTGCTGACGCCAGTAGTCGAAAAAGAGAGTCTCGGCGCACCGCTTGCCCTCGTCGTAGCAGGACCGGGGCCCGATGGGATTTACATTGCCCCAATAGTCCTCGGTCTGCGGGTGACGGGTCGGATCGCCGTAAACCTCCGACGTCGAAGCCTGGAGAATGCGCGCCTTCAGGCGCTTGGCGAGGCCCAGCATGTTTATCGCGCCGTGCACGCTGACCTTGGTCGTCTGCACGGGGTCGAACTGATAGTACACGGGGCTCGCGGGGCAGGCGAAATTGTAGATGCGGTCCACCTCGACATAGAGGGGAAAGGTGATGTCGTGCCGCATCAGTTCGAAACGCGGGTTCTGCAAGAGGTGCGCGACGTTCGCGCGGCGCCCGGTGAAGAAGTTGTCCACGCACAGGACCTCGCGTCCCTCAGCCAGCAGCCGCTCGCAGAGAAACGAGCCTATGAAGCCCGCGCCGCCCGTCACCAAAACTCTGTCGCTGCTCGGCATTCGATTCTTCTCTAACCATGGGCGCGCCACATCTGCCGACTTCCGCTCGCAGGAGTCGAGGTCGGCTGCTAGAGGCACGGCGCAACCCGAGGGCGAAACGCTAGATGCAGGATTCGATAGCTTCCGCTCCGGCGAGCGCGCTTGCAGCCCGGAAGGCGGCCGCGGCTCTCCGGGGGGTAGGCCAGCACGCCGAAGCCCTCGCCATCCTGCAACAGGGCGCGGCCGCCTTTCCGAACGACGCCGATGTCCGCGCCGAACTGGGCCTGACGTTCGCCCTCCTGGGTCGCCCTCAGCTGGCGGAGCAATGTTATCGGCGCGCGCTGCAGCTGCAGCCGGACGACGTCTTCGCCCTGAGCAATCTCGGCGGAGCGCTGCTCCAAATGCGGCGACCCCGCGAGGCCGAGGTCTGCTTCCGCCGCGTACTCGAGCTCCAGCCCGAACAGCCGCAGGCCCTGCGGAACCTGACCACGATCGCTCGGGACAGCGGGCGGATCAACGAGGCAAAGGCCTATGCGATGCGGGTCTTTGCGCGCGCTCCGGCGCTCGACACCGCCTTGCAGGCCCACTTGGCGCTGTCGCCGATCGCGCCGTCGCAGGAAGATATTCAGGACCAGCGTCAGAGCTATGCGGCGGGCCTCCAGGCGTTCGCCGCCTCGACAGCCTCCATTTCCTACAGCGGCGAGAAGTTGAGCCTGCCCTGGTTCCACCTTGCCTACCACAATGAGGATGATCGCGGCCTCGTCACCGAAACGGCGGCGGTTCTCACCTCGAAAGGTGTGTTCGGCAGCGGCGCAGCTGCGCCCGCCGATTGGCGCTCCCCCGCCGACGAAGGGCGCCGGATACGGGTCGTGTTCTGCTCCGAATTCTTTTCGGAACACACCATCGGACGCCTTTATCGTGGCCTCGTCGCTCGCCTCGACCGCAACCTGTTCGAGGTGATCGTGCTGCACAGCTCGCACTCCCGGGCGGGTGCTTTCCGGGCTGGGTTCGACGAAGGCGCCGACATCGCTCGGGTGCTGCCGCCAGCGCCCGAGGCGCAGAGAGACGTCGTCAGGTCCTTGAGGCCGGACGTCCTCTTTTTCCCCGACGTTGGCATGGCCGCCCAAACCTATTTCCTGGCCGGCGCCCGTCTCGCGCCGGTGCAGGCAACCAGTTGGGGCCATCCCGACACCACCGGGCTGTCGACGATCGACTACTTCCTGTCCGCCCACAGCGCCGAACCGCCGGAGGCGCAGGACCAATACCAGGAGCGGCTGGTGCTCCTGCCCCGCCTACCCTCGTACTACCAAGCGCCAGGTCCAATCCCGGTGGTGGAAAGAGCCGCGCTGGGCTTACCCGAGGGCGGCACGCTCTATGGATGCCCGCAGAGCCTCTTCAAGTTCCATCCCGACTTCGACGCGGTCCTGGGCTCGATCTGTCGCCAGGATCCGACGGCCCGGATCGTCCTGATCCAGGCGCGCAACCCGTCTTGGACAGCGGCCCTGCGCGCCCGGTGGGCGCGGTCGGAACCGATCCTGCTCGAACGCGTGCATTTCCTCCCCCCGCTCAGTCACGAGGGGTTCATGGCGCATCTCGCCCACATCGACGTGCTGCTGGATCCGCTTCACTTCGGCAGCGGCAACACCTTGTACGAGGGGATGGCGGCCGGCGTTCCCATCGTCACCTGGCCCGGGCGATTCATGCGCGGACGCATCGTGGCGGCGGCCTACGCGCAGATGGAGATCGCGGACCCGCCCATTGCGCGCGACGCGGACGACTACGCGAGGATCGCCGTAGAATTGGGTCGCGATGCTGACCGACGGTCTTCCCTACGGAGTGAACTCTTGGCGAAGGCGAAGCAGCAGCTCTTCGCCGACGACCTCGCCGTCAGGGCGTTCGAGGCGTTCCTGACCGCAGCCGTCCAGGCCGCCGCGACGGGCAATCGCCTTGAGAGAGGCTGGCGCCCGATGCATCCGGAGACCTTTGCGTGACCGTCCACCAGCTCGTCGCCGCGGCCTGCCCCGTGTGCGGTCATAGCGTCGCCGTCCCCTTCCTCGATGGCGGACGTCATCCCTTGGCGACACTCGGATGGCCGGCCTCGACCGAAGAGGCGCTGACGATGGCGCGCCTTCCGCACGATTTCGTCCAGTGCCCGAATTGCACCCACGTGTGGAACCGCAGTTTTCGGTACGAGGATGTCCCCTACAAGGACAGTCCGAACCGGATGTTCAACAACGGGGTCATCTGGCAGGGCCATCTTGCCGAGAGCTGTGAGCTGCTCGTGCGACAGATGCCTCCCAATCCCACCCTTGTCGAAATCGGTTGCGGCGAGGGCCACTTTCTCCGTGCGCTGGCCAACGCCTGCGGCGGTGCGGCGCGGATCATCGGTTTCGACCCGAGCACCCATCCGGAGACCGGCCAGGGATTCGAATTCCACGCCCGCCTGTTCGATCCGCTGGAAGACATCGCCGCATTCCGGCCGGATGCGGTGGTCGTCCGGCACGTCATTGAACACCTGACCGCTCCAGCGACCCTCATCGAGCAACTCGCATGGGGCGCATCGCAGGCCGACAAGGACGTATGGCTGTTCGCTGAGAGTCCCTGCATCGACCGCGTGTTCGATACCGGGCGGCTGGCGGACTTCTTCTACGAGCATGTCTCGCATTTCTCGACGGAGTCCTTCAGGACTCTCATGGGGCGGGCCGGAGACATCTTTGAGTTGTCACATGGGTACGATGGCGAGGTCGTCTATGGATTGGTCCGATTGGACGTCCCGGACGCTCGGAAACGTCGCGCTCAATCCTCGAGCAGCTTTTACGCCCGCGCCGCGGAGACGCGCGCCGCCGTCGCCCGCCAGATCGACGCCCTCGCGGCCCGCGGCGCCACGGTCGCCGTGTGGGGCGGCACCGGCAAGGGGGCGACGTTCATGCACCAGTTCGGACTGGACGCCTGTCGCTTCCCGCTTGTCGTCGATTCCGACCCCACCAAGGTCGGCACCTACGTTCCAGGCGTAGGCCAGATCATCCAGTTTCGCGATGTCCTGAAGACCCAACCACCCGCGGCCGTCCTCATCCCAACACAATGGAGGGCGGCCGACATTGTCCGGGAAATGGAGAGGGAAGGTATCGTCGCCGAGACGGTGCTGATCGAGCACAACGGCCGCCTGATCGACTACCGGACCGACCCTCACCCCTATCGCTAGGGACGAGAGCGGTCTGGCGATCTCCGGCCAGCGGGCAGGACGTCAATCGGCTTTGCGGGCGGCTTAGGCCGGAACCGCCGCGCCGCGCCGGATCGCCGAGACGCGGTCGATGGCGGCCTCGGCTTCGGCCATGATCCGCGCGACGATCTCCGCCGCCGGCAGGACGTCCCGGACCCCGCCGGCCGACTGGCCCATGGCGAAGCAGGAACGGTCGATGTCGAGCCCCTCGATCTGGCCGCCGATGCCGCCCATCACGCCCTCGCGGGTCGACAGCATCGCCTGCTGCGGGAACGGCTGGATCTCGGCCGGGCGGGTCTCCCAGTCCTCGACGTAAGGGTTCTTCTTCACCCGCATCGGCTTGCCCGAATAGCTGCGGGTGCGGATGGTGTCCTCGTCCGAGGCCTCCACGATCACGTCGCGGTACATCTGTCCCGCGTGCGCCTCGGCCGACGCGATGAACCGGGTGCCCATCCAGACGCCCACGGCGCCCAGGCTCAGCGCCGCCGCCAGGCCCCGGCCGTCGTAGAGGCCGCCGGCGGCCACCACCGGGATCTTCACCTGCTCCACCGTCTGGGCCACCAGAGGCATGGTGCCGACCAGGCCCGTGTGACCGCCCCCCTCGCCGCCCTGGCAGATCACCGCGTCGCAGCCGGCCTGCTCGGCCTTCACCGCGTGCTTCACCGCGCCGCAGACGACCATGACCTTGAGACCGGCCTTCTTCAGCTTCTCCAGGATCGGCATCGGCACGCCGAGGCCAGCGACGAAGCTGGAGGCGCCCTCCTCGATGATCACGTCCACCGAGGCGGTGAGGCTTTCCGGCGAGGCGGCCAGCAGGTCGACCCCGAACGGCTTGTCGGTGAGCGTCTTAACCTGCCGCATCTGGTCGCGGATGAAGTCGGGCCCGCGGCCGGCCATGCCCAGCACGCCGTAGCCGCCGGCGTTCGACACCGCCGCCGCCAGTTCGGCGTACGAGACCCCGCCCATGCCGGCCAGCATGATCGGGTGCTTCACCCCCAGCAAGTCGCAGAGCTTGGTGTGCAGGGCCATCGGACATCCTCCCGTCGTTCGTTGCGCGGGAGCATGGCGCCCAAGGTTATCGTTGGAAACCGTGACGCGAGGTCAGGCGGGGCGGATCACCGGCAGCCGCGAGAGGTTCTCGGCGGCGAAGTCCAGGAACGCCCGCACCCGGGGCGGCGCCAGCCGCGCGGTCACCGTGACCAACTGGACCGGGATCGGCGCCGGCTCGTACGCCGCCAGCAGCCGAACCAGCCGCCCAGCCGCCAGCTCATCGGCCACCTGGTACGAAAACACCCGCGTCACGCCCCGGCCTTCGACCGCCGCGGCGATCACCGGCTCGATGGCGTTGATCATCAGCCGCGGGCGCAGGCGCACCGTCTGGCTCCCGCGCGGCCCGTCGAAGCGCCATTCGATCAGGCCGGGCTGGGTGCTGGGATATACGATGTCGTGTTCGCCGACGTCGGCCGGCCCGGCGGGCGTTCCGCTACGCGCGAGATAGGCCGGCGCGGCCACCACCACCCGGCGAACCTCCCCGACCCGGCGGGCGACCAGGCTGGAATCGGCCAGGGCGCCGATCCGCACCGCCACGTCCAGGCCCGCGTCGATCATGTCGAGGTTGCGGTCGTTCAGCACCAGCTCGGCGGCGAGCTGCGGGTGGGCGTCGAGGAACCGGGCCAGCAGCGGGGCGACGTGGCGGCGGCCGAACACCAGCGGCGCGCTGATCCGCAACATGCCCCGAAGCGGCCCATCGTCCTCGCCGGTCATCGCCGCCTCGTACGCGGCCAGGACCGTGCGCGCCTCGTCGGCCAGCCGCCGTCCGGCCTCGGTCACCGCAAGGCGGCGGGTGGTGCGCTCCACCAGCCGCGCCCCGATCCGGCCCTCCAGCGCGGCCAAGGTCCGCGTCACCGCGGCGGGCGAGCGGCGCAGCCGGCGCGCCGCGGCTGCGAGGCTCCCGGTCTCCAGCACGGCGACGAACACCGCCAGTTCGTCCAGCCGGTCCATTATTCCACTCTCTGCAAGTCTGACTTGCGATCTTGCCTGCTTATGTGCGAGATCCGCAACGTCTAGCTTGTCGTCATGACCAGCCAGATCCGCCTGCACGGCGTCACTCTCTCCGGCCACGTCCACAAGGTGGGCGTCTTCCTGGGCCTCCTCGGCCTGCCGTACACGACGGTGGAGGCCGGGCGCGACCAGCGCGACACCGACGCCTTCCGCCGCCTGAACCCTCTGGGTCAGATCCCCGTCCTGGAGGACGGCGACGTGGTGCTGGCCGACTCCAACGCCATCCTCGTCTACCTGGCCAAGCGCTACGATCCCTCCGGCGCGTGGCTGCCGGAGACGCCGGTAGAGGCCGCGCGGGTCCAGCGGTGGCTCTCCATCTCGGCGGGCGAGGTCCGCTTCGGTCCGGCCAACGCGCGCGCCGTCCACCTGTTCGGCCTCAAGACCAACCTTGCCGACGCCCAGGCGGTCGCCGCCCGGCTGCTGGGCTTCATGGACGGGGCGCTCACGGGAACCGATTGGCTCGCCGGCGACCGCCCGACCCTCGCCGACGTGGCCTGCTACCCCTACGTGGCCTGCGCGCCGGAAGGCGGCGTGGACCTCGTCCCTTACCCTGCCGTCCGGGCCTGGATCGCGCGATTCGAGGCGCTCCCCGGCGTCGCCGCCATGCCCCGCTCGCCGGTCCCGGCGTAAGGCCATGGACGCAACCCCCTGGCATGCCGGCGAGCTTCGCGCCCAGGCGCTCTCGGGCGCCGACCACATTCCGGGCGGCGCGGGCATCCGCAGCTTCATGCCCGACCAGCACCGGGAGTTCTTCGCAAGCCTGCCGTTCATGGTCGCCGCGACCCTCGACGATGATGGCGCGCCGATGGCCACCCTGCTCACCGGCCGGCCGGGGTTCGTCGCGAGCCCCGACCCCACCACGCTCGCCATCGCCGCGCGCAGCGCCGATCCCGCGGGCCGACGGATGGAGCCGGGCGCGCCCATCGGCCTGCTGGGCATCCAGCCCGACACGCGCCGCCGCAACCGGGCCAATGGCGTTGTGGAGCAGGCAGACGGCCACGGGCTGACGGTCCGCGTCCGCCAGAGCTTCGGGAACTGTCCCCAGTACATCCACCCGCGCCACGTCATGGCCGATCGCCGCATCGCCATCGAGGCCGAACCCCTGGCGGGCCTGGATGCGCGCGCCCGCAAGCAGATCGCCGGCGCCGACACCTTCTTCGTCGCGACCGCCAGCGGACCGGGCGTGGAGAACGGGGGCGTCGACGTCTCGCACCGCGGCGGGCCGCCCGGCTTCGTCCAGGTGGCGGGCGACGTCCTGACCATCCCGGACTACCGGGGAAACCGCTACTTCAACACCCTGGGCAACCTGCTGCTCGAGCCGCGCGCGGCCCTGCTGTTTGTCGACTTCGCGGCCGGCGAGCTGCTGCACCTGCGGGGGACCGCCGAGGTGGCCTGGGACGAACACGAGCTGCCGGGCGCCGAGCGGACCTGGCGCTTCACCGTCACCGGCGGCTGGCGCGGGCCGGCCGGCCTCTATGCCTGAGCCTTGCCGCGTTTGGGCGGCGGAGGCTGGGGCCGCAGGAAGGTGAACTCCTGGTCCGACGACAGGTGCGGCTGGAACCGGTATCCGTCGAGGTCGAACCCCTTGAGGTCCGCCGCCGCCTCGATCCGGTTGTCGATGGCGTAGCGCGCCAGGGCGCCCCGCGCCCGCTTGGCGAAGAACGAGATGATCCTGGCCTCGCCGTCCTTCTCTTCCAGGAACCGGCAGGACAGTACCGGAGCCTTCAGCGCGGCCCGGTCCACGGCGCCGAAGTACTCGCCGCTGGCGCAGTTCACGACCGTCCGATCCTTGTGGCCAGCCGCCGCCTCGTCCAGCGCCTCTGCGATGCGCGGCCCCCAGAAGTCGTACAGGCTCTGCCCGCGCCGGGTCTTGATGCGGACGCCCATCTCGAGGCGATAGGGCTGGATCGCGTCCAGAGGTCTCAGCACGCCATAAAGGCCCGACAGGATCCGCACATGGTCCTGCGCCCAGCCCAGCGCCTTGCGGTCCAGCTCCCGCGCCTTCAGCCCCTGGTAGACGTCGCCGTTAAAGGCGAAGGCCGCCTGCAGGCCCTCTTCGCTCTCGGGATCGAAGACCTGGAACCGCTCACGGTTCAGCTTCGCCAGCGCGTCGGACAGCGACATCATCCGCTTCAGGTCGACGACGCGCAGTTTCCTCGTGGTCTTCGCCAGCTCGGCTGTCTGCTCCGTCATCTGCGGCAGGGTCAGCGGCGCGGAGGCGGGCGGCGCGTCGAAGTTCAGCGCCTTGGCCGGAGAGAGCACGATCAACATCGCCACCCTTTGCCGCGACTTGGCTGCGGCGCCAAGGCAGCCCCCGCGGGCTTGATCGCCCCCCAAGGCTCGGCCATGAGTGCGGCATGGGCGCTGTTCGGACAGATAAGCCGCTGATCGCATTGTTGATCGGCTTCACGATGCTGACGCTGTCGGTGCTCGGAGCCGTTTGGCTGACCGAACGGCAGGAAGAGGCCGCCGGCCTCGTCCGGCACACTCTGGAGGTCGAAAAGCGCCTGGCCGACGCCGCCTCCCTCATCCAGGAGGCCGAGACCGGCCAGCGCGGCTACATACTCACTGGCCGCATCGAGTTCCTGAAGCCGTACGACCTCGCGCGGGCCGAGCTGGACGGGGACCTCGTCGAGCTCCAACGCCTGCTCAGCGACAACCCGGCACAGGCCCCGCGGATCGCCACGTTCCGGACTCTGGCCAACCGACGCCTCGCCTATCTGAGCGAGAACCTCACCCGCTTCCAGGCGGGCACGCCGGCCGCACAGCTCGCCGACCGCCTCGACGAGGGCCGCCAGGTGATGGAGGAGCTGCGCGCGCTGATGGTCGGCTTGCGGGCCGAGGAGGAGCGCCTGCTCGCCGCGCGCACGGAACAGCTTCGGATGGAGGGATTGCGCCTTCGCATCGCCCTCGCCGTCAGTGGGCTCGCCGTGGTCGCGTTGGGGGCCTTCGCTTTCGTCGACGGCCGCCGGCGACTGCGGGGCGCGCTGGAAGCGGCCGCCGCCCTCGAAGTCGCCAACGCCAACCTCAAGATCGAAGGCGAAAGCCGCGAGGCGGCGGAGGCTCAGGTCCGCCAGTTCCAGAAGATGCAGGCCATCGGCCAGCTCACCGGCGGCATCGCCCACGACTTCAACAACATGCTCGCCATCGTCATCGGCTCGCTGGACCTCGCCAAGCGACGCCTCTCCAAGGATGTCGCCAAGGCCGAGGCCTGCATTGACAGCGCCCTGGAAGGCGCCGGCCGCGCCGCCCAGCTCACCGCCCGGCTCCTGGCCTTCTCCCGGCTCCAGCCGCTGGAGCCGCGGGTGCTGGACGTCAACAAGCTGGTCGGCGGCATGTCCGAGCTGCTCCGGCGCACCATCGGCGAGAACCTGCGGGTCGAGACGGTCCTTGCGGGCGGGCTTTGGCGCACGTTCGCCGATCCCGCGCAGCTCGAGAACGCCATCGTCAACCTCTGCGTAAACGCGCGCGACGCCATGCCCGAGGGCGGGCGGCTGACGATCGAGACGTCGAACGCCCACCTCGACGACGCCTATGCCGCCGCGCACCAGGAGGTGCATCCCGGCCAGTACGTGATGATCTCGGTGAGCGACACCGGCACCGGCATGCCGCCCGAGGTGGTCGAGCGCGCCTTCGAGCCCTTCTACACCACCAAGGGTGTCGGGCGCGGCACGGGCCTGGGGCTCAGCCAGGTGCATGGCTTCGTCAAGCAGAGCCACGGCCACGTGAAGATCTATTCCGAGGCGGGCCTTGGCACGACCATCAAGATCTACCTGCCGCGGAACACCGGCGAACTGGACGCCACCGACGGCCAGCCGCGGCCCGTCGGCGAGCTGCCGCACGGAAAGCCCGAGGAGATCATCCTGGTGGTGGAGGACGACGAACGGGTCCGCCACCTCAGCGTCGATGCCCTGCGCGAGCTCGGCTACACGGTGGTCCAGGCCTCGGACGCGGCCCAGGCGCTGACCGTGCTGGCCCTACAGCCGCGGGTCGACCTGCTGTTCACCGACGTCGTGATGCCCGACCTCGACGGCCGCCGGCTCGCCGACAAGGCCAGGGCGGAGCGACCCGGCCTGAAGGTGCTCTACACCACCGGCTACACGCGCAACGCCATCGTCCACAACGGGATGCTGGATGCCGACGTCGCCTTCATCGCCAAGCCCTTCACCATCGAGCAGGTGGCGATGAAGGTCCGCCAGGTGCTGGACAGCTAGAACAGCACCCGCGGGTTCAGGATGCGCTTGGGGTCCAGCGCCCGGCGGATGGCGCGCTGGGCCGAAAGCTCGACCTCGCTCTTGTAGCGCGCGCCCTCCGCCGTCTTCATGGCCCCCAGGCCGTGCTCGGCGCTGATCGAGCCGCCCATCCTGGCGACGATGTCGTGGACGATGCGCGAGCCCTGGTCCCGTCGCGCCGCATGTTCGGCGTCCGAGCCGCCGTCGGGCCGCAGCACGTCGTAGTGGATGTTGCCGTCGCCCACGTGGCCGAAGGCGGCGATCCGGGCGCCGGGGGCGAAGGCCTGCATCGCCGCCGTCGCCTCCGCGAGGAACGCGGCCACCTGGCTCACTGGCACGGCGATGTCGTGCTTCCAGGTGGCGCCCTCGGGCTTCTGGGCCGGCGACTGGTTCTCCCGGATCGCCCAAAGCGCCTTCGCCTGGGCCTCTGTCTGGGCCACCACGGCGTCGCGGACGAGGCCCGCCTCCAGCCCCTCGGCCAGGAACCGCTCCATCGCCGCCTCCGCCGAGCCGGGCTCACCGGAGGAAAACTCCGCCAGGACGTACCAGGGATGCGGTTCGGCCAGCGGATCGCGCGTACCGGCGATGTTGCGCAGGGCGAAGTCCAGGCCCAGGCGGCCCATCAGCTCGAAGGCCTCCACGGCGCCGCCCGTCGCGTCCTTGGCACGGGCGAGCAGGCGGATGGCGTCCTCCGGGCTGCCGACGCCGATCATCGCCACAGTCCGGGAGGCCATGACCGGATAGAGCTTCAGCGCCGCCGCCGTCACCACGCCCAGCGTGCCCTCCGCGCCGATCAGCAGCTGCTTCAGGTCGTAGCCGGTGTTGTCCTTGCGCAGGCGCTTCAGCCCATTCCAGACCTCGCCGTTCGGCAGCACGGCCTCCAGGCCCAGCACCAGACTTCGAGTCATTCCGTAGCGCAGCACCTGGGTGCCGCCCGCGTTGGTGGACACCACCCCGCCCACCGTGGCCGAGCCTTCCGACGCCAGCCCCAGCGGAAAGCGCCTCCGCACGCCGGCCGCCGCCGCATGTACCTCGGCCAGGGTGACGCCGGCCTCGGCCGTGAGGGCGTCGTCGAAGGCGTCGACCTCGCGAAGGCCTTTCATCCGTTCGGTAGAGAGCAGGACCTCGCCCAGCGGGATCTGGCCGCCGACCAGCCCGGTGTTCCCACCCTGGATGGTGATGGCCTGGCCGGCCTCGAAACAGATCCCCACGACCGCAGCCACGTCGGCGGTGGTCTTCGGCAAGGCCAGAAAGGGCGTCTGGCCGACCCAGCGGTCGCGCCATTCGACCAGCTTGGGGGCGATGCGCTCGGCGTCCTCGCTCCAGCCGCCGGGGCCCAGCACCGCCTTCAGGCGGGAGATCACATCGGCGGGGACGGGCGCGGTCATGGGCTCAATCTAGTCCTGCGGGCTCAGCCGACAAACCCCGCCGCGCGCTTGAGCCGGTCGTTGATGGCTTCCCCCAGCCCCTCGTGCGGGATCGGCGCGACGGCGATCCCGGCCGGCCCGGTGCGGTCGGCGGCGCGAAGGAAGGCGAAGAGGTTGGCGGCCGCTTCCCGCAGGTCGCCCGCGGGGCTGAGGTTGTACGGACCCGGCGCGCCGGGTCCGAACGAGAGCCACGCCTCCCCCGGTTCGGGGGCCCTCGCATCCAGCCGCACCGGTGCGTTGGGCGCATAGTGGCGCGCAAGCCGGCCGGGCGAGCGCTTCGCGTCGGCTTCCGCCTCGGCCAGCGGCCCGACCACCGCCTCGATCTCCGCCCGCGTCACCGCCCCCGGCCGCAGCAGGCGCGGCGCGTCCAGCAACGCCACCACGGTGGATTCGAGACCGATGCCGCACGGCCCCCCGTCCAGCGCCGCCGCCGCCGCCGCTCCGGTCTCCTCGACGGCGTCGGCGAAGGTGGTGGGGCTGGGCCGGCCGGAGCGGTTGGCGGACGGCGCCACCACCGGGCCGCCGACGGCCTCGATCAGCGCATGGGCCAGCGGGTGGGCCGGCGCCCGGACGGCCACCGTCTCCAGCCCCGCCCGCGCCAGGTCGCACACCGCCTGGGTGTCGCCGGCCGGCAGCACCAGGGTCAGCGGGCCGGGCCAGAACCGTCTCGCCAGCGCCTCGGCACGATCGTCGAAGCGGGCGATGCGTCGCGCCATCTCCAGGTCGGCCACATGGGCGATGAGCGGGTTGAAGCTGGGCCGGCCCTTGGCCTCGTAAACCGCCGCCACGGCCCGCGCATTGCCCGCGTCCGCCGCCAGGCCATAGACGGTTTCGGTGGGCATCAGCACCAGGCCGCCACCGCGGATGGCGCTCGCCGCCGCTTCCACCTCCGCCTGCCGATCGTTCACGGTCCCGCCTGCTTCCTGACGACCCCGACCTCCACCGCGAGGCCGGGCGTGTCGCCGGCCAGGGGTCTAGCGGCCGCGACGCCAAAGTCCGAGCGCTCGATGCGTCTGCGGTTGGAAGACTGTCGCATCCCGCGCGGCGAACCTCTAGAACCCGGCCCAGCTTTTTCGAGAGGCCGCCCGCATGACCTTCCGTGCTCCCGTCCGAGACCTGGCTTTCGCGCTCAAGACCGTCGACCATCCGCAGCTGCTGGCCCGCGCGTTCCCAGATCTCGACGACGACACGGTCCAGGCGGTTCTGGAAGCCGCGGCCGCCTTCGCCGACAACGAGCTCGCGCCCCTGAACCGCAAGGGTGACCTGGAAGGCGCCCGCTACGAGAACGGCCGGGTCACCGCGGCCCCAGGCTTCGCCGACGCCTACCGCCACTTCGTCGAGCAGGGGTGGAATTCGCTGTCCGCCGAGCCCGACCACGGCGGCCAGGGCCTGTCCAAGGCCATGGAACTGGCGGTGTTCGAGATGGTGCACGCCGCGAACATGGCGTTCGGCCTCTGCCCGATGCTGACCCAGGGCGCCATCGAGGCCCTGTCCCTGCACGGCACCGAGCGCCAGAAGCGGCTGATCCTGCCGAAGATGGTCTCCGGCGAGTGGACCGGCGCCATGGTCCTGACCGAGCCGCAGGCCGGGTCGGATCTCGCCGCCCTGACCACCCGCGCCGAGCCGGACGGCCAGGGCGGCTATCGCCTCACCGGCCAGAAGATCTTCATCACCTGGGGCGACCACGACGCGGCGGACAACATCTGCCACCTGGTCCTGGCCCGCACGCCCGATGCGCCCCCGGGCGTGAAGGGCATCAGCCTCTTCCTGGCCAACAAATTCGAGGTGAGGGACGACGGCTCCCTCGGCAGCCGCAACGACTTCCGCCCCGGATCCATCGAGCACAAGCTGGGCATCCACGCCTCGCCCACCTGCGTGATGCTGTATGAGGGCGCCCAGGCCGAGCTGGTCGGCGAGCTGGGCCAGGGCCTGGCCCACATGTTCGTCATGATGAACGCGGCGCGTCTGCAGGTCGGCGTGCAGGGGGTCGGCATCGCCGAACGCGCCTTCCAGCAGGCGCTGGCCTTCAGCCAGGAGCGCAAGCAGGGCCGGACCACCTGGGACGCGGACGGGGCGATCTACGGCCACCCCGACGTCCGCCGCACCCTGATGCTGATGAAGGCCAAGATCGAGGCGGCGCGCGGCATCTGCCTCACCACCGGCGTGCTCGCCGACCTCGCGCGCCTCGCCGACACCGAAGAGGAGCGCGCGGCCGCCAAGGCGCGGCAGGAGCTGCTCACCCCGATCGCCAAGGCCTGGTCCACCGACGTCGGCGTCGAATGCGCGTCCCTGGGGGTTCAGATCCACGGCGGCATGGGCTTTATCGAGGAGACCGGCGCGGCCCAGCATTACCGCGACGCCCGCATCGCGCCGATCTACGAGGGCACAAACGCGATCCAGGCCCTGGACCTGATCGGCCGCAAGGTGCGGCTCAATGGCGGCGCAACCCTCAAGGCGCTGTGCGCGGAGATGGCGCTGACCGCCGAGGTCCTCACCGAGACCGCCGAGCTCGCCCCCGTCGGCCGCCGCCTCGCCGCGGGCGTGGCAGCCCTGGAGCGCGCCACCGACGGCCTCCTGGGCGCCGCCAACGCGGCCGCCCTGACCGCGGCGACACCGTTCCTGAAGCTGGCCGGCGACGTGGTGGGCGGCTGGATCCTGGGCCGCCAGGCGCTGGCCGCCGCGGGTTCCGACGACCCCTGGCTCGCCAGCAAGGGCGCCCTCGCTCGGCTTTACGCCAGCCAGGTGCTCACCCTCGCGCCCGGCCTCGCCGACGCCATCGCCGAGGAGGGCGCCGAGGACATGGCCGCGGTCCCCGCCGCAGCCCTGGCCGGGTAACCCACTTCTCGGCCCACTCGCCTCAGGGTTGAGATAACGCCGATTCTCGGACAGTTTACCTTTGGGCCCTAGGGTCCCGCGAAACGGTAGGGGCGTAATGTCGAAGGCCAAGTCTCGGAGCGGTGCGCCAGCCGTGGCGGACGGCGTCGTCGACGCACGCTACACGGCCTATCAGCTGACCGTCGGCGGCCTCTGGCTGCCGCTTCCGATCCATTTCCTCTTCAACCTGGTCGCCGCCGCCGGGATCTGGTTCCTGGGCCATCCCCTGCTCGCGGCCGTGATGATGGCCAGTTCCTGCGCCATCGACACCGTCCAGCAGATGCTGGTCCGGCGCTGGCTCGCGCAGAGCGCCACGGCCGACGAGACGCGGGGCTTCCGTAAGCTCGGCGCGCTGTGCGTCGCGCGAATCGTCTTCTACACCGCCCCAACTATGGCCATGGCCTGGAACGGCGGGCCGCCCGAGTACCTGCTGTACGGCCTCCAGCTCATGACGCTGCTGCTCGTGGCCACCGGCGCGGGCGCCCTCTCGCGCACCGTGTTCTGGAGCCTCGCCGGTCCCGTCCTGCTTCAGATCGTGGCGATGATCTTCCTGCGCTTCGACCTGCCCACGGCGGCCGCCGTCAGCAGCGGCTTCGTGGTGCTGGCCATCATCCTCACCCTGATCACGGAGCGGACCAACCGCGCCATCTCCACCTGGCATGCGGCCTTCCTCGGCAATGTGGAGCTGGTGGACGACCTGGCCGCCGCGCGCGACCAGGCGGTCGCGGAACGGACCGCCGCCGACGCCGCCCGCGAGGCCGCACGCACGGCCAACCGCGCCAAGTCCAACTTCCTCGCCACGATGAGCCACGAGATCCGCACGCCGATGAACGGCGTCCTCGGCATGGCCCAGCTCATGAAGCGCGACGCCGTCGATCCGGTCCAGGCCGCCCGGCTGGACGTGCTGATCGACAGCGGCGAGTACCTGCTCTCGATCCTCAACGACATCCTCGACGTCTCCAAGATCGACGCCGGCAAGCTCGAAATCGTCCCCGCCGCCGAGGACCTCCACGACGTGCTCCACCGGCTGGTGAGCTTCTGGGCCCCGCGCGCCGATGAGCGCGGCGTGGCGCTCCAGCTCCGGCTCGGCGCCGACGTGCCCCAGATGGTGTTCGTCGACGCCCTGCGCCTGCGCCAGGTCCTGTTCAACCTGGTCGGCAATGCGCTGAAGTTCACCGACGTCGGCTCGGTCCAGGTCATCGCCGAGGCGGCCGTCTGGGACGACGACACGGTGCGCCTGCACCTGGCGGTTCGCGACACGGGCCCGGGGATCGCGCCCCAGCACCTGCCCCAGCTCTTCGACCGCTTCTCCCAGGCCGACGAGTCCGAGGCCCGGCGCTTCACCGGCACCGGCCTGGGCCTGGCCATCGTCAAGCAGCTGGTTGAGCTGATGAACGGCCGCGTCTGGGTCGAGAGCGAGCTCGGCCAGGGATCGACCTTCCACCTCGAGGTGCCGCTGGAGGTGGTCGAAGACGCCGCCTACCCCGCGGCCGCCGACGCCAACGAGCCGCAGGCCTTCGCTGTCGAGACGCTCCGCATTCTCGCGGTCGACGACAACGCCGTGAACCTCCTGGTCCTCGACCAGCTCCTCACCAGCCTCGGCCACACCGTCGCCAAGGCCGCGTCGGGCGCCGAGGCGCTGCGCGCGCTGAACGACGAGCGCTTCGACCTCGTGCTGACCGACATCCAGATGCCGGGCCTGACCGGCCTCGACGTCCTGCAGACCCTTCGCCTGGCTCCCGGCCCCAACCAGGCAGTCCCTGTCATCGCCCTCACGGCCGACGTCACCTCGGGCGGGCGCCAGAGCTACCTGGACCAGGGCTTCACAGAACACGCCGCCAAGCCGATCCAGCTCCAGGAGTTGCTTGGGGCCATCGTCCGCGCGGTCAGCGCCGGTCCGATCGAGATCTCCCGCGTCGCCTAAGCGGCCCGCAGGGACGGCAGGTCGTGCAGGGCGGGGTCCAGGCCCCGGCCCATCAGGTCGATGAAGTTGTCGCGGTAGAAGGCCCGCCGATCCACGGCGTCCACCCCGGCCAGGCTGTCGTTGAACCGCTTCAGCGGATTGCGCCCGCCCTCCACGTGCGGGAAGTCCGACGAGAACAGCACCATCTCGGTCCCGGCGTTCTCCATGATCCACGCCACGTCTTCGTGCGGATAGGGCGTGACGCGCAGCTGGCGGCGCAGGATGGCGCTGGGCGTGTCGGAGAGCGTCTGCAACCGCTCCTCCTTCCCGAACGCCGCGCAGCCGGAATCCAGGAACTTCATCAGGCTCGGCAGCCACGAGGCGCCCAGTTCGATGGCGCCGAATTTCAGCCGCGGGAACCGGTCGAACACCCCGTCGATGACCAACGCCGACAGGGTCTGCCAGATGCTCAGGGGGATCGCCATGAAGGTCAGGGAGGTGAAGTTCTCGTCCCCGCCGTGGAAGTCCTTCACGAAGGGCAGCCCGTTCTCCAGGTAGTCCTTGTGCATCTTCTCCTCGCCGCCGACGTGGAACAGGATCGGCAGCCCCGCCTCCTGCGCGACGGCCCACAACGGATCGAGCTCCCGGTGGCTCGGCGAGAAGCCCGGCGGATGGCGCGAGGGAACCACCAGCCCCTTGGCGCCCAGCTCGATGGCCTCGCGGGCGATCTGCGGCGCCCGCGCCCGGTCGATCAGCGGAACATAGCCGGTGGCCAGCAGCCGCCGGTCCACCGCGCAGAACTCGGTCATCATCCGATTGTGGGCGCGGGCCGCCTCCACCGCGAGGTCGACCTCGCCCATCTGCTCCAGCCCGAAGTTCGACAGGCAGGCGGTGGTGAACACCAGCTGGCTCGCGAATCCCAGGTAGTCCAGCGTCGCCGGCCGGTCGCTGGCCTCGAAGGCGCCCAGCGCCTCGTAGTTCTTGCGCAGCAGGATGTTGGCCTCGGCGCCGGCCCGGAACTCGGGATCCTTAGCCTTCTCCGCCGCCTTGGCGAACCATTCGGGCAGCACGTCCTTGCGGCCGGTCTTGTCGACGAACGCCTGGCGGAACCCGGGGTCGAGGTAGCGGTTGATCGTGCCCGGCAGCTCCATGATGTGGCTGTCGGCGTCGTGAACGGTCTGGCCCTCGACATAAGCCATGGCGCATCCTCCCAAGATGAGCTCGTTTGTTGCTGAACATTCCGACCCTTCGAACGCCGACCGTCAAGGCTTCTGGACCCGCCACCCCGCCGAGGTCGCGGCCGACCTGATCGGCTGGTCGGTGTTCGTGGACGGCGTGGGCGGGCGGATCGTGGAGACCGAGGCCTATCACCACGAGGATCCCGCCTCGCACAGCTACTCAGGTCCCACGCCCCGCAACGCGGTAATGTTCGGGCCGCCCGCGCACCTCTACGTCTACCGCTCGTACGGCATCCACTGGTGCATGAACTTCGTCTGCTGGTCGCAGGCGCCGGGCGGGGCGGTGCTGATCCGGGCCATCGAGCCCACGGCTGGCCTGGACGTCATGGCCCAGCGCCGCGGCCTTGGCGATCCCCGCGCCCTCTGTTCCGGCCCGGGCAAGCTCTGCGCCGCCCTCGCCGTCACCCGCGAGCACAACGGCCTGGCCCTGGACCGCCCGCCCTTCGCGCTGCGCCCCGGCGGCGCATCCGGCGTGGTCACCGGCCCCCGTATCGGCATCACCAAGGCCGCCGATGTTCCCTGGCGCTTCGGGGAAGCGGGCTCCCGCTTCCTCAGCCGGCCGTTCCCGCGGACGGCATAGCCGCGCCGCGTTCGCCGCTTGCCGGGTCGCCGTCGCCTGGGCAACGTGCGCGGAGGTTGGAGGAGAGCCAGCGATGAGCGAGACGTGGGAGGGCGGCTGCCTCTGCGGCGACGTCCGCTATCGGGCCCGCGGCGCCCCGAAGTGGGTCGCCTGGTGCCATTGCGAGAGCTGCCGGCGGCACAGCGGCGCGGCGGCCGCGGCCTTCGCCGCCTTCGACGAACCCGACCTCGAGACGACCCGCGGCGCGATCACCCGGTTCGCCTCGTCCCCCGGCATGCAGCGCGGCTTCTGCGCCCGCTGCGGCTCCACGCTCACCTGCCAGGGCGGCCAGCGTCCCGGAGAGGTGCACCTCCACGTCGGCTCCCTGGATCACCCGGAGCGCCTGCCCCCGCCGACCGCCCAGTTCTTCCCCGAGGAGCGCCTGCCCTGGTTCCCCAAGGACTGCGTGGCGCCGCGGGCCAAGCCAGCCGACGCTGGGAGCCCAGGCGCCGGCTAGGTGTTGGCCCGGTCGACAGCGGCGGACAGGGCGCTGGCAAGCGCCGCGATGTCGATCGGCTTGCCGACCATGGCGTCGAAGCCTTCCGGGGCCGCTGTGCCCTCGTCGTGGACTTCGGCGGTGAAGGCCACGACGGGGATGGCCTGGTTCGGCCCCGGCTGCGCGCGCAGGCGCCGCAGCACCTCGGGGCCGTCGAGATGCGGCATCCGAAGGTCGAGGAGCAGGGCGTCGAAGGGGTGCGCGGCGAGGTGATCCAGGGCGACGATGCCGCTCTCGGCCGTCGCGACATCCGCGCCGAGCGACTGGAGTTGCAGGGCGGCGAGTTCCCGGTTGGCCGGGTGATCGTCGACCACCAGGACCCGCACCCCAGCCAAAGGCGCCCCCTCCACAGGCGATTCCGCAGCCACCGCCGGGGTGGTGTCCGGCGTCAGCGGAAGGGTCACGTGGAAGGTCGAGCCGATCCCCAGCGTGCTCTCGACGCCGACCTCGCCCCCCATGGCCTCCGCCAGGCCCTTGCAGATGGCCAGGCCCAGGCCCGCGCCGCCCCGGCGCCCAGCGTCGGCCCCGTCGATCTGGGTGAACCGCTGGAACAGCCGCGCCATATCGGCCTCCGACAGGCCGGCGCCGGTATCCGAGACTTCGAAGCGGACCTTTGTCTCACCGGCCCGAAGCGCCCGAAGGGTGACCGCGCCGGCGTCGGTGAACTTCACGGCGTTGGCGGTGAGGTTGATCAGGATCTGCCGCAGCCGGTCGCCGTCCAGCAGCGCCATCGGCGGCAGCCGATCGTCCGCCTTGAACACGAGGGCCAAGCCCTTGGCCGCGGCCTGCCCCTCGAAGAGCTGGAGGGATTCGCGAGCAAGCTCCGCCAGCGCCGTGGGCTTCGGCCGGATCGTCACCATGCCTGACTCCAGCTTCGAGAAGTCGAGCACGTCGTTGACGATCGCCAGAAGGGCCGAGCCGGCGCCGGCGATGCGTTCCACGTAGGCGCGGTCCGACGTCGCCAGGGTGGGCGACTTGCGCAGCATGTCGGTGAATCCGATCACGGCGGTCAGGGGATTGCGGATTTCATGGCTCATGTTCGCCACGAACTGGGCCTTCACGGCGGTGGCGGCCTCCGCCGTTTCGCGGGCGGCCTTCAACGCCTCCTCCTGCTCGACCTGGCGGGAGATGTCGCGCACGACATCGATCAAGCCGTTGGGGCGTCCGGTCACCGGGTCACGGGTCAGGCTCGGCGCGGAATCCATCCATAGCCACTCACCGGTCTGGCCATGCCGGGCGCGCCAGCGGTGCCGCTTGCATGGACCGCCGGCCATCAGTTCCTTGAGGCTGCGCCACACGGCCTTGCGGTCGTCCGGGTGGACGTTGGCGGCAAACGTCGTACCGATCAGAGGCTCCGGCTCGTAGCCGATCTGGCGCACTGAGGGGCTGACGAAGGTCAAGGTCCCGTCCAGGCGCGCCATGGTGATCACGTCGACCGTCGCCTCCGCGATCACCCGGTGCCGCGCCTCGCTTTCCCGCAGGGCTGTCTCGGCGCGATGCTGGTCCGTCTGGTCCTGGATCTCAGCGATGAAGTGTGTCGGCGCGCCGTCCGGACCACGCACCATCGAGGCGGCGAGGCGGCCCCAGACCAGGGCGCCGTCCTTCCGGACGTAGCGCTTGTCCAGGGTATAGCTCTCGATCTCTCCACCGATCAGCTGGCCCAGCAGCGCGAGGTCGGTGTCTAGGTCGTCCGGGTGGGTCAGTGTCTGGAAGTCCAGGCCGAGCAGTTCCGTCGCCGTGTAGCCGAGCATTCGGGCGAAGGCCGCATTGACCCGCAGGAAGCGGCCGTCGAGGCCGACCAGCGCCTTGCCGATGGCGGCATGGACGAAGGCGGTCTCGAAGAGATCGGACTGCGCCCGCCGGGTCGTCACGTCCCGCAGGACGTTAACCGTGCCGATCACCTCGCCGCCATCGTCATGCAGAGCGCGGGGGTTGCCCTCGAGCCAGATCCACCGGCCGTCCGCCGTCCGGTACCGGTTTGCCCGCCGGCCGGGATCCTCCACCACTTCGTCCTGCAGCGTCTGCCGCTGGTTTGCGGTCACCTGCGCTAGGTCGTCCGCGTGGACGAACTCAGCCTGCTCGCGTCCGAGGAGGTCGGCCGGCTCGTAGCCATAGGCGCGGACCGCCGGCGAAACGAACACCATCCGCCCGCGGCGATCGGTTTGGAGGATGATGTCCGGCGAGCTCTCGGCGATCAGCTTGAAGCGCGCCTCGCTCTCGCGGAGCGCGGCCTCCGCCTGGCGGCGGGCTGTGACGTCGCGCAGCGCGTTCACGAACCCCAACAGTTCGCCGGTTTCGTCCCGCAGCAGCTGCGGCGCCTTCCACCCAGGCCCAGCGGCCGTCCGCACGCCGGAAGCGGTGTTGGCGGTCCGTCCCCGCGATCAGTTCGCCCCGCAGCAGCGCCGCAGTGTTTTCGGCGAACCTGCCGCGGTCCTTCGGGTGAACGAACGCCAGTCCGGTTTGCCCGACGAGGTCCTCCGGCGCGTAGCCGAACGTACGGATGGCGGGCGAGGCATAGGTGATCGTGCCCGCGCGATCCACGCTGACGATGATGTCGCCCGTACCTTCCGCGATCCGGCGCACCTCGTGATCGCTCGCTGAGTTCATCCCCCGTCCCGACGCTCAGGGCCGACCCTGTTCCAAGCTAGGCCGCGCGCAGTTTCGTTCGCATGACCTCGTTCTTCCAGCATTTTGAGCACCACAGCGTCGAACGGTCGCGGGCAACCCGCCGCGGCGCGCCCGTTCCGGCGCGCTTCACCTTGCGGCCGCCAAGGCTGTAGACCCGCCGCCATGGTCTTCTTGATCGCGAACGTCGCCGGCCCGTCGCCCGCCACCGCGCCAACATCCAGCGCCTGATCGCGGGGACGGAGCCCCGTCTGGGCCAGGCGCCGCGCGCCTAGTCCTGCGGCTTCGGGCCAAGCAGGGGCATCACCTCCACCCCGTCGCACGGGAAGATCGTGCAGTGCGGATGGCCTTCGAACAGCTTGGCCGCCGCCTCGTGAGATGGTGCGCGCACGACCATGAACACCGTCAGCTGGTTGACCACGTCCGACACGCCCTCGGCCGTCGTACGCTTGGTCGGACCCAGCGGGCCGCCGGGGTAGACAATCACGTCGCGGTGCGCCGCGTCCCAGGCCGCCAGCGCCGCCAGCCCGACCTCGTCCGTCCGCCGCCGCTCCTCGTCGGTCATGGCGTACCAGGCCCGCCAGCGGGGGCCGTTCTTGTCGCTGGTGAACACCGCCAGGTAGTGATCGTCGTCAGCCATCTCGTGCTCCTTCCTATTGCGCATCCGCTTCGGCCTGCTCGTCCGCCCCCGTTCTCAGGGCGCCAGGTCGATGGCGGCGCGGTAGCTGCCGTCCATGTAGAAGGGGACAGAGGTGTGCTCATGGATGATGCGCCAGCCGCGGTCGTCCCGCGCGAGCGCATAGGTGGCCCGCATCCACCAGCTCGCTTCCTCCCCGCCGCGCGTGGTCTGGACGTGCACCAGGCCGTGACAGACGGCCAGGTCGCCGCTGACCTTGATCTCGAAATCGGACGCGCTTTGCTCGACCGGGCCGTCCCAGCCGGCAAGCCAGTCGGCCAGACCCCGGCCGTCGAAGCCATGGGCGAGCGGCGGAGCGAGGTCGAAGATCCGCGCGTCCGGCGCGAACAGCGCGCCGACCGCCGCGGCGTCTCGCGCGCGCAAGGCTTCGGAGAGCGCCTCGAACACGGCCTCGACCTGCGTGGAAGAGCGATCGTCGGTCTGCATGGATTTTCCTCCGGTTGGGCCCGAAGGACGAACGAGGCCGCCCGATCCCGACACGCGCCGCGGACCTTATCCCGCGCCCCCGCCCCGAAGGGGGCGGCCCTGGCGTCCGGCGGCGAAACCGGCGGCGCCCTGACGCCGGGCGGCCTATCCCCGGTCTTCCGCCAGCGTGTGCGCGACGATGGCGTTGGCATGCCCGTGTCCCATGCCGTGCTCGCTCTTCAGCATGGCCACGAGCTCCATGTGCTTGGCCGGACACCGCTGGCGGACCAGCGCCTGCCACTCCGAGATCGGGCGCCCGTAGGTCTTCTCGATCGAGGGGAAGTAGGACTGGGGTCCCTTGATGCGCTCATCGGCCATGGCACGATCCTCCTGCTCTCGCTCTTGATGACGAACGGCGCGCCGCCCGGCCGACACGCGCTCTGGCTTTTTCGTGCCGCCGGGAGCCCTGGCGGCGGAGGCCGAGCACCAAAGCGCCGAGCGGAACGGGCCGCCGCTGCGGCCCGCTCGCCTGGATTTTCGGCCGGAGCCCGTCCGCCTAGAGCTGGGCCAGCATGTAGTCGGCGGAGGAGACCTTGAATTCGCCGCCCGCCTCGACGTTCAGCTCGCTGACAACGCCGTCCTTGACGATCATGGAATAGCGCTGCGAGCGCTTGCCCATGCCGAACTTGCTGCCGTCCATGGCCAGGCCCACGGCGTCGGTGAAGGCGCCGTTGCCGTCGCCGAGCATGACGATGTCCTCGCCCACCGCCTGGTCTTCGCCCCACGCGCGCATGACGAAGGCGTCGTTCACCGACAGGCAGGCGATCTCGTCGACGCCCTTGGCCTTCAGGTCCGGCGCATGCTGCTTGAAGCCCGGCAGGTGCTTGGCCGAGCAGGTGGGGGTGAAGGCGCCCGGCACGGCGAACAGCGCCACCGTCTTGCCCTTGAAGAAGTCCTCGGTCTGGACGGGCTTCGGCCCCTCGGCCGTGGCCTGGGTCAGGGTCACGTTGGGCAGCTTGTCGCCAACCTTGATCGTCATCGGAGGTCTCCTTGAGCGGTTTCGATGCGCAGATAACGGGAACGAGGCCCTGCGGTAACCTCGTTTTCCGCAGATAGGGGCTTCCACCCCTTGATGTCGCCATCATCCGGCAGAATCTGTGGATCGATGGAAGGTGGTTTCCTCTCGGGGCAGATGCTCATCGCCATGCCGGGGATCGGCGACCCGCGGTTCGAGCGGTCGCTGGTGCTACTGTGCGCGCACGATCACGACCATGCCATGGGCATCGCGGTGAACCGGCCGATCGAGGGGCTGACGGTGCCCGATCTGCTGGAGCGGCTCGAGATCAAGGCCGACGCCGACGTCGACGAGGATCTGGTGCTGCTGGGCGGGCCGGTGGAGATGGAGCGCGGCTTCGTCGTCCACACCGACGACTACCACGCCGAGCACAGCCTGGACCTCGGCGGGGGCCTGTCGCTCACTACCACCCGCGAGGTGCTGGAGGCCATGGGCCGGCGCGATCCCCAGCCGCGGCGGGCGATCCTGACACTCGGGTACGCGGGATGGGGCGCAGGCCAGCTGGAGCGCGAGATCCGCCAGAACGTGTGGCTGACCGTCGAGGCGGACGAGGCCCTGGTCTTCGACGACGACTACGACACCAAGTGGGCGCGGGCTCTCGGCAAGTTGGGTATCGATCCGCAGTTCCTGAGCGCCGAGGCCGGACAGGCCTGAGGCGTCAGCCGCGGGCCTTCACCGGCGCCGCGCCGTCGACATAGCTCTCGTTGAGGTAGACCTCGGCCTCCTGGGCCGAGAGGGCCGGGGCGTAGCCGAACCCCTGGCCGTAGTCGCAGCCCAGCGACAGCAGGTGGCGCGCCATGCCGGCGTTCTCGACGCCCTCGGCCACCACTTCCATGTCCAGGTCCTGGCCCAGCTTGACCACCGAGGAGACGATCTTCGCCGAGCCCTCGTTGGTGGCCATGGTGCGCACGAAGTAGCGGTCGATCTTCAGAGTGTCGAACGGCAGCCGGGTCAGGTAGCTCAGCGACGAGAAGCCGGTGCCGAAGTCGTCCAGGGCCAGGGCGGCGCCCGCGGCGCGCAGCGAGCGCAGGATCACGGCGGCCTTATCCGGGTCGCGCATGACGTCGCTCTCGGTGACCTCCAGCTTCAGCGCGCCAGGCGGCAGGTCGGTCTCGCGGCGGATGTGCTCCACGTCCGACACCAGGTCGGGGCGCTCCAGCTCGCCGGTGGACAGGTTCACCGCCACGGTCAGCTCGCCGGCCGCGCGGTGGCGCTTGCGCCAGGTCCCGAGCTGGCGGGACGCCTCGCGCATCATCATGGCGCCCAGCTCGGGCATCAGGCCCATCTCGTCGCAGAGCGGCAGGAACTGCTCGGGCATCAGGAGCCCCCGGCGCGGGTGGCGCCAGCGGACCAACGCCTCGAAGCCGGACAGGGCGCCGGTCGAGAGGCGCACGATCGGCTGATAGAAGGGGGTCAGCTCGCCCCGGCGCAGGGCGCCCTTGAGGTCGCCTTCCAGGGCCAGCCGCGACAGGCCATCGGTTTCCAGGCTGCGGCCATAGGCGGCCGCGCCGCCGCGGCCGTTGCTCTTGGCCGCTTCCACCGCCAGCTCGGCGCGGCGCAGCAGTTCGGCGGCCTCCGGGGCTTCCTCGCCACCCGGCGCCTCGACGGCGCCGATGGAGAGGGTCGGGTGGATGTCGAAGCCGGCCACGCGCAGCGGCTGCTCCAGCGCACGGCGCAGCGTCTCGGCGCCCGGCGAGGCGGTGACGGGGGCCAGGGCGGCGAACTCGTCCTCGCCGATGCGGGCCAGAAGAGCGCCCGGCGGGAAGGCGGCGGCCAGGCGCGAGCCCAGCGCAGCCAGCACCAAGTCGGCGCGCTCGTGGCCCAGGGCCTCGTTCAGGCGGCGCAGGCGGTCCAGGTCGGCGACGATCAGCTCGTACTGACCGGGCGTCTGCAGCCGCTCGCGCGCCAGGGTGATGAAGCTCTTGCGGTCGGCCAGGCCCGTCAGGTGGTCGAGACCCGAGGCGGCGAACCGAACCTCGGCGGCCACCACGCCCGCGGCGCGGACGCCCTCTTCCAGCCACACGCCCCGCCAGATGCAGGGGCTGCCGCCGCGCAGGCGCAGGCGGACGGCCACCTCGCCGCCTGGGGGCTGCTGGCGCAGGATGTCTTCGGCGATGGCGCGGTCCTGCGGCAGGGCCAGGGCGCGGAGGGCGGCGGACGAGCAGTCGGGCGCGAGCGGACCCAGGCCCAGGGCGCGGGTGGCCCCGGTCAGGCGCAGGCGATCCTTCTCCGGCTCCCAGACCCACAGCGCGACCTCCGCCGCCCCGAGCGCCTCGAGCGTGGCCGTCGCGTCCCACATCCAACGGTCGTTGGCCATTCCGTCCCGAATTCGAGTCCGTGTTTCGGGGCATGGGCCTAGACCGACACCCCCTCGTCCGGCCCCTCGCGATCCCGGTACGGGGTCACCAAGCCGAACAGAACATGGTCTCGCCAATCGCCGTTAATTTTAAGATAAGCCTGCGCGAATCCCTCCTCCTGGAACCCCGCCTTCCTGAGCAGGGTCCGGGACGGCTGGTTGTCGGGAATGCACGCCGCCTCCAGGCGGTGGAGCCCCAGGGTCCGGAAGGCGAACTCCGACAGCGCCCGCACGGCGGCCAGGGTCAGCCCCTGGCGGACGTAGGGCCGGCCGCACCAGTAGCCCACCGACCCCATCTGGGCCACGCCGCGCCGGACGTTCGACAGGGTGATGCCGCCGGTCAGCGCATCGTCCGAGCTGCGGAAGATGAAGAAGGGATAGGCCAGCCCGATCTCGCGGTCGCGGGCATAGGCCAGCAGGCGGCGGCGGAAGGCGGCGCGGGAGAGGTCGTCGGCGGGCCAGGTCGGCTCCCACGGCTGCAGGAACCCCCGGCTCTGGGCCCGCAGTTCCCGCCACTCGGCGAAGTCGCCGGCGCGCGGCGGACGCAGCCAGACGCCCTGGCCTTCGACACGAAGGCCGCTTTCCGGCGCGATCCAGTCCAGCAGGGCCATGGACGCCGAGCCTCGCGCAATTCGGCGCGGGGTCAAGAGGCGCGGCTTTCGGCTCCGGTCACACGCCGAACAGGGCCTGTTCGAACCGCTCCGCCGCCGGCAGCGAGGCCTTCGGCCCAAGGATGGCGGTGGCCGACCGGGCAGGGGCCAGGATCTTCGCCACCAGATCGGCGATCTGTCCGGGCGTCACGGTGTCGACCTCCGCGGCCACCGCCTCCGGGTCCAGTGTCTCGCCGAACAACAGCACCTGGCCGGCGGCCTGTTCGGCGCGCGCCAGCGCCGACTCGCGGCCCATGAACATCGAGCCCTTGAGCTGGGCCTTGCCCCGCGAGAGCTCCACGTCGCCGACCGGATCGGCCAGCAGGCGGATCTGCTGGGCCGTCACCTCGGCGAGCTCGCCGGCGTCCTTCGCGTCGCAGCCTGCGAACACGCCCAGGATCCCGGTGTCGGCATAGGTCTCGGAATAGGCGTCGATGGCATAGGCCAGGCCCCGCGCCTCGCGCGCCTCCTGGAACAGCCGCGAAGCCATGCCGCCGCCCAGGATCTCGGCCAGCAGGCGCAGGGCGAAGTAGTCCGGGTCCTTCACCCCCACCGCCGGCAGCAGGAACACGAGGTTCGCCTGCTCCAGGCGCTTGGCCACGGTGCTGGTCCCCCCAGCGAACGCGGCCGGCTCGGCCGCCGCCAGCCCCTCGCCCGCCGCCGCGCCGAAGTCGCGCTCGGCCAGGCGTAGCAGCTCGTCCTCATCCACCGCGCCGGCGGCGCTGACCACCAGGGTCTCGGGCGCATAGAGCGCGCTGCGCCAGGCGCCCAGGGTCTGCGGCGTCGCCGCCTTGATCGACTGTACCGTGCCCAGGATCGGCCGGCCCAGCGGCTGCCCGGCAAAGGCGGCGGCCTGGGCCAGTTCGAACACCAGATCGTCCGGGGTGTCGGCGGCCTCGGCGATCTCCTGGCCCACCACCTGCTTCTCGCGGGCGAGGTCGGCGGCGTCCATGGTCGGCCGCAGGACGAGGTCCGAAATCACCGACGAACCGAGGTCCAGTCCGTGCTTGAGGGCGCGGACCTGGAAGCTGGTCCGCTCGTAGCCCGTGGCGGCGTTGATGTGCCCGCCCTCGGCCTCGATGACCTCGACGATCTGCTTGGCGGAGCGGCCGCCGGCCCCCTTGAACACCATGTGCTCGAGCAGGTGCGACCAGCCGGAGTGGGCGGCGTCCTCGAACCGCGCGCCGCGGCCGGCGACCACCGACAGCGCCACCGTCTGCCAGCCGGGCAGCGGGTCGCAGACCACCCGCACGCCGTTGGCCAGCCTATGAACCCTGGGACCCGTCACCGCTCGGCGAACGCGCGGACGTAGGCCTTGATGGTGTCGGCCTCGCCGGGCAGGCGGTCGAAGCGTTCGGGCCGCCCGGCCATGCTGGCGAAGCCGCGCGGCAGTTGCGGCTCGACACCGCACGCCTTGGCGACGTCCTCGGGGAACTTGGCCGCGTGCGCCGTCGACAGCACCACGGCCGGCCCCTCCAGCTCCACATGGCGCAGGGCGGAGACGGCCACCGCCGTGTGCGGGTCGATCAGTTCCCCGGTCTCGTTCAGGGTGGAGACGATGGCGCGGAGCGTCTCGTCCTCGCCGATGCCGACGCCGGTGAAGGTGGCCTGCATGGCCGACAGCGCGCCCGGCGGAATGTCGATGACGCCCACCTTTCCGAAGGCCTCGAACGCGCGGGCCGTCTCGACCGCCTCGCGCTGCACGCCCTCGAAATAGAGCCGCTCGAAGTTCGAGGCCGACTGGATGTCCATGGCCGGCGACAGGGTGGGCTGCACGGTTCCGCGGGCGTAGCGGCCGGTGGCGAAGGCGCGCGCCAGAATGTCGTTGGAATTGGTCGCCACCACGATCCGCTTGATCGGCAGGCCCATCTTCATGGCCACATAGCCGGCGAAGGCGTCGCCGAAGTTGCCGGAGGGGACCACGAAGTTCACCTCGCGGTCCGGCGCGCCCAGCGCCGCCGCCGTGGTGAAGTAGTAGACCGCCTGGGCGGCGATGCGGGCGAAGTTGATCGAGTTCACCGCCGCCAGGTCCACCGCCTGCCGCAGCGCCTGGTCCTGGAAGGCGTTCTTCAGGATCGCCTGGCAGTCGTCGAAGGTGCCCTTCACCGCCACGCAGGCGATATTCGTCTCCTCGGCCGTGGTCATGAACCGGCGCTGGACCTCGCTGATCCGGCCCTCGGGGAACATGACCACCACCCCGACATTCTTCGCGCCCCGGAACGCCTCGACGGCCGCGCCGCCGGTATCGCCGGAGGTGGCGCAGAGGATCGCCTGCCTGCGCCCCTGCTTGCCCAGGATGTGGTCGTACAACCGGGCCAGGATCTGCATGGCCACGTCCTTGAACGCGAGGCTGGGGCCATGGAATAGCTCGGCGATGAAGGTCTGCGGCGCGATCTGCACCAGCGGCACCACCGCCTTGTGGCTGAAGGTCCCGTAGGCCTCCTCGCACATGGCCCGCATGTCGGCGGCGCCGATCTCGTCCCCGGCGAACTTGCCCAGCACCGCCGCCGCCACCTGGGCGTAGGGCATGCCGGCGAAGGCGGCGATCTCGTCGCGCGTGAAGGTCGGCCACGCCTCGGGCACATAGAGGCCGCCGTCCGGGGCGAGCCCGCCCAGCACCGCATCGGTGAAGCCGACCTGGGCGGCCTGGCCGCGGGTCGAGACGTAGCGCATCTATTTCTTCCGGCGTTTGAAGAGCATGGCGGCATAGACGCCGAGCAAGGCAGCGGCAAGGCCATACCAGGTCAGGGCGTACTCCAGGTGCCGGTTGGAGATGACCGCGGGAATGGGGGCCGGGACGAGGGCGCTCCACGCCGGATTGGTGGCCGTCTCGGCCATCAGGAACAGGGGCGCAGGATCGGGCGACCCCAGGGCGGCCGCCATCGCCGCCACGTCGCGGGTGTACCAGCGGGCGGGCTGGTTGGGCGGGGAGAAGCTGTTGCCGGGCTCGGGCTCGCGCAGCACCCCGGTCACCTCCACCGGAGCTGCGGCGGCGCGGTCGACCGGCGGCCGGGCGGAGACGGTGTCGGCGACGAAGCCGCGGTCCACCAGGATCGTGCGGTAGCGAGCGCTGTCGGTCCTGCACGCCGAAATGAGCCGGACGCCCGGCTGTCCGTCGCGCAGACCATAGAGCTCGAGATAGGGCGCGGTCGCGATCCCGGGACAGATCGCCCTGACCCGCGTGAAGTCCGCATCGCCGCCCTGGGCCACGCGGTCCAGCACCGGGCCCAGCGGCTGGGCGGGGGCGGCCTGGAGGGCGTCGATGCGGGCGAGGAGATCGCGCTTCCAGTGGAGGCGCTGGAGCTGCCAAGTCCCGAGAGCCAGCAGGATCGCCAGGGCGATCGCGGTCGCGACCGTCAGCCCGACCGGGAACCCCCGGCCGCGGTCAGTGGTCATGGCGCGCTTCGGACGCCCGGTTCATGAACTGCGCGGCGAGCATGGCGCCCTTGAGCGGACGCATCAGTCCCAGCGAAAGAATCAGCGTCGCCGGGAGCCAGAGGATCAGGTGGACCCAGATCGGCGGGTGGACCGTGAACTCGGTGAAGACGGCCGCGAAGGCCACGGCGAAGCCCGCGATCAGGATCACGAACACCGCCGGGCCATCGCCCGAGTCGGCCTTGGAGAAGTCGTAGCCGCACGCCTCGCAGGCGGGCGCCACCTTCAGGAAACCGTCGAAGAGGAAGCCCTCTCCGCAATTGGGGCAGCGGCCGGAAAGGCCCGCCAGCAGCGGATGGGGCTTGCTCACATCCCGGGCCTTTAGTGCGCCGGCCCGCCGAAGATCACGTAGATGAAGGCGAACAGGAACAGCCACACCACGTCGACGAAGTGCCAGTACCAGGCGGCCGCCTCGAAGCCGAAGTGCTGCTTGGGCGTGAAGCCGCCGCGCATCAGGCGCACCAGGCACACCAGGAGGAAGATGGTGCCGATGAGGACGTGGAAGCCGTGGAAGCCGGTCGCCATGAAGAATGTCGAACCGTAGAGGCCCGAGTTCTCCTGGCCCTCGGCGCCGAAGAAGTACTTGTGCTCGAGGATGTGCTGGTACTCGTAGACCTGGACGGCCGTGAACAGCACGCCCAGGAGGACGGTCAGCAGCAGGCCGACCTTGGCGCTCTTGCGGTCGCCGACCTGGAGCGCGTGGTGGGCCCAGGTGACCGTCGTGCCCGACAGCAGCAGGATGAGGGTGTTGACCAGCGGCAGCTGGAAGGCCGGCACGGTCTCGATGCCCTTCGGCGGCCAGGCGGCCCAGGCGGTCGCGACTTCCTCGATGGGAGCCAGCGTCCGATTCCCGTGGAACAGGGCCATCTCGAAGAAGATCCAGAACCACGCAACGAAGAACATCACCTCCGAGGCGATGAACAACACCATCCCGTAGCGCAGGCCGATGGAGACGACCGGCGTGTGGTCGCCCGCGTTGGCTTCCTTGATCACGTCGGCCCACCAGCCGACCATGGTGAAGAGGACGCCGGCCAGGCCCGCGAAGAACAGCCACGAGCTGTGCTGAGGCAGGCCGAACAGGCCCTTCATCCACACCACGCCGCCGATCGCCATCACCGTCGCCGCGATGGAACCGACGAGCGGCCACGGGCTCGGATTGACCAGGTGGTAGTCGTGCTTCACGCCAGCGGCCATTGCTGCCTAACCCCTCAGATATCCCCCACGCGCCAGCGGACTCGCGCGCAGCAAACTTTCGGGACGCTATAGCCCTCGGGCGAACGGTTCGCCAAGGGGGAAAGGCCCGTCCCCGGCCTCCTTGTGCCGCGTCAGCCGCCCTTGTGCGGGCTGGGCGGCGCAGCCTGCGCCTGCTTCGAGGTGCTGGGGAAGAAGGTGTAACTCAGCGTCACCTCCTGCTTGCCCTTGGTGTTGATGTCGTCGACGAACTTCGGGTCGACGTAATAGAGCACCGGCATGTCGATCGTGGCGCCCGGCGCGATGGTCTGATCCTCGAAGCAGAAGCACTGCAGCTTCTGGAAGTAGGGCCCCGCCTGCTCGGGCACGACGTTGAACAGCGCCCGGCCGGTGATCGGCTTGTCCGAATTGTTCGTCACCTTGAAGAAGGCGATCTTCGTCTCGCCGATCTTGGCCTCCTGGGAGACCTGTTCGGCGGTGAAGGTCCAGGGCAGGTCGCGGACGTTGGCGTCGAAGCGGATGGTCAGCGTCCGGCCAAGCACCGTATCCGCGGCGGCGGTCGCGCGCCGGGGGGTGCCGTCGAAGCCGGTAAGCTGGCAGAAGGCGCGATAGATCGGGACCGCCGCGAATGAGGCGCCGATCATGCCGAAGAACGTGAAGGCGCAGATGACCGCGACCTTGGCGTTCCGCTTGCGCTCGATCTCAGAAAGGCCGGTCTGCGACACTTGCACCCATCCTCACCACGGTGACCACATAGACCAGGATCACGAACGCCACGAGCCCTAGGGCGATGGCGATGTTGCGGCCCCGTCGGGCCTTGGCGGCGGCTTCGTCCTCGCGGCCGGGATCGCTCATCGGAACAGCTCCAGGGGGCGCGCGCCCATCAGGTGTTCGGCCAAAAGGGTCGCGAACAGCAGCGCCAGGTACAGGATCGAAAAGGCGAACAGGTTGCGGGCGTCCCGCGCGCCGGCCCGCACGTCGTAGAGGCCGTCGTCGTTGCGGGGATCGGCCGCCTCGCCCGCCCGGCTGCGGTAGAGCCGCCAGGCCAGCAGCAGGAACACCAACCCGCCCAGGGTGGACACCGCCAGGTAGCCGAGGCCGCCCAGGCCCGTGAAGGCGGGCGCCACGCAGACCGGGATCAGCAGGAGGCTGTAGATCAGAATCTGGAGGCGCGTGGATGAGGCGCCCTTGACCACGGGCATCATCGGCACGCCGGCCTTGGCGTAGTCCTCGGACGTATAGAGCGACAGGGCCCAGAAGTGGGGCGGCGTCCACATGAAGATGATGGCGCACAGCAGCCAGGCGTTCAGCGGCGCCGTGCCGCTCGCCGCGGCCCAGCCGATCACCGGCGGCAGCGCGCCGGCCAGCCCGCCGATGACGATGTTCTGCGCGGTCCACCGCTTCAGCCACATGGTGTAGACCACGGCGTAGAAGACGATGGTGAAGGCCAAGAGGCCCGCGGCGAACCAGTTCACCGCCATCCCCATCAGCATCACCGAGAACAGCGACAGCACCACGCCCAGGGCCAGGGCGTCGGCGCCCTGCACCCGCCCCGCCGGCACCGGACGGCCGCGCGTGCGGCGCATCTTCGCGTCGATGTCGGCGTCGTACCACATGTTCAGCGCGGCGGACGCGCCGGCGCCCACGGCGATGCACAGCACCGCCACGGCCGCCAGGATCGGGTTGATCCGGTCCGGCGCGCAGACGAGCCCGGTCAGGGCGGTGAAGATCACCAGCGACATCACGCGCGGCTTCAGCAGCTGGAGGAAGTCCTGCCAGCGGGCGATCGCGCGCGGATTGGTGTGGGCCGTGGCCATGGCCATGCGATCTTACTCTCAGAATGTCCGAAGGGCGCGCACCGTCCGGCGCGCGCCCCCCGAATGTGGTCCCGGACGGGGCCGCGGGTCCTTAGTGGACGTCGGGCTTGACCACCGGCAGTTCGTTGAACTGGTGGAACGGCGGCGGCGAGGACAGCGTCCACTCCAGCGTCGTGGCGCCTTCGCCCCAGGGGTTCGCCTCGGCCTTGCGGCGACGGACAGCCGCCTCCAGCAGGATGAACAGGAACACCACCACGCCCACGGCGGTGATCACGTAGCCGTAGGTCGAGATCTTGTTCCAGTAGGCGAAGCCTTCCGGATAGTCGATGTAGCGGCGCGGCATGCCCTGGAGGCCCAGGAAGTGCTGCGGGAAGAAGATCAGGTTCACGCCGACGAAGGTGATCCAGAAGTGCACGGCGCCGAGGAACTCATTGTACTTCACGCCCCACATCTTCTCGAACCAGTAGTAGAAGCCCGCGAAGATCGCGAACACGGCGCCGAGCGACAGCACGTAGTGGAAGTGGGCCACCACGTAGTAGGTGTCGTGCAGGCTGTAGTCGATGCCGGCGTTGGCCAGAACCACGCCCGTGACGCCGCCCACCGTGAACAGGAAGATGAAGCCGATCGCCCACAGCATGGGCGTCTTGAAGTCGATGGAGCCGCCCCACATCGTGGCGATCCAGCTGAACACCTTCACGCCCGTGGGCACGGCGATCACCATGGTGGCGGCCACGAAGTAGGCGCGCAGCTCGATGCCCATGCCGACCGTGTACATGTGGTGCGCCCACACGACGAAGCCGATGAAGCCGATGGCGACCATGGCGTAGGCCATCGCGAGGTAGCCGAAGACCGGCTTGCGCGAGAACGTGGCCACGATGTGCGAGATCATGCCGAAGCCGGGCAGGATCAGGATGTACACCTCCGGGTGCCCGAAGAACCAGAACAGGTGCTGGTACATGACCGGGTCGCCGCCGCCGGCGGCGTCGAAGAAGTGCGTGTTGAAGTTGCGGTCCGTGAGCAGCATCGTGATCGCGCCGGCCAGCACGGGCAGCGAGAGCAGCAGCAGGAACACGGTCACCAGCACCGACCAGACGAACAGCGGCATGCGGTGCAGGGTCATCCCCGGCGCGCGCATGTTGAAGATCGTGGTGATGAAGTTGATCGAGCCCAGGATCGAGCTGGCGCCGGCCAGGTGGACCGACAGGATCGCCAGGTCCATCGACGGCCCGGTGTGGCCCGTGGTGGAGAGCGGCGGATAGAGCGTCCAGCCGCCGCCGAAGCCCTTGCCCGGGCCGCCGTCGACGAACATCGAGCAGAGCAGCAGCACCCAGGCCGCCACCAGCAGCCAGAAGGAGATGTTGTTCATCCGCGGGAAGGCCATGTCCGGCGCGCCGATCATCAGCGGCACGAACCAGTTCCCGAACCCGCCGATCATCGCCGGCATGACCATGAAGAAGATCATGATCAGGGCGTGGGCGGTGACCACGGCGTTGTAGCCGTGCTTCGAGGCCTCGATCATCCCCAGGCTGTCCAGCAGGCTGCCCTTGGTGAAGACCTGGATGCCGGGCTCCATCAACTCCCAGCGGATGAGGCCGGACAGGGCGCCGCCCACGATCCCCGCCATGATGGCGAAGATGATGTAGAGCGTGCCGATGTCCTTGTGGTTCGTGGAGAAGAACCAGCGGACGAAGAACCCGGGTTTGTGCTCCCCGTGGTCGTCGTGGTGATCGTGAGCGGCGGCTTGAGCCATCTTACGCGGATCCTGAGGTTATTTCGCAGCCGGCGCCGAGGGCGCAGGCGTGGTGGCGGCGGCGGGAGCCTTGGGCTCGGGCGTCGCGGGAGGCGGAGCGGCGGGATTGACCTGCGAGGTCGCGGCGGCCGGCTGGCCCGCGGCGGCGGCGTCCGCGGCGGCCGGGGCCGCGGCGGAAACGGCCGGCGCAGCGCCCGCCTTGGAGCCGCCCTTGCTGGCGACCCAGGCGTCGAAGTCGGCCTGGCTCACCACGCGGACCTCGATGGGCATGAACGCGTGGTCCACGCCGCACAGCTCGCGGCAGTTGCCGTAGTAGGTGCCGATGCGGTTGGCCTTGAACCAGGTCTCGTTCAGGCGGCCCGGGATCGCGTCGGTGATGACGCCGAAGGAGGGCACCGCGAAGGCGTGGATCACGTCGGCGCCGGTCACCTGGACCCGCACCACCTTGTTCACCGGCACCACCATCGGCTCGTTGGCGGCCAGGCGGAACGGCACGTCCTTCGCCTTGGCTTCGTCTTCCGGCAGCATGTTGGAGACGAACTCGCCGATCTTCTGGTCGGGGTACTCATAGCCCCAGTACCACTGGTAGCCCGTCGCCTTGATGGTCAGGTCCGGCTTGGGCATGTCGTTGTAGGCGAACAGCAGCCGGAACGAGAAGATCGAGATGAAGACCAGGATCAGCACCGGCGCCAGGGTCCACACCACCTCGATGAGCGTGTTGTGGCTCCACTTCGCCGGCACCGGATTGGCGCGCTTGTTGTAGCGCACCACCACCCAGACCAGCAGGGCCAGCACGAACAGCGTGATGACCGTGATGATCGGCAGCAGGATCACGTTGTGGAACCAGATGGCGTCGTCGCGCAGGGGCGTCACGCCCGGCTGCAGGTCGATCGCCTTGTCCGTCGGCTGGCCGAACTTGTCGGCGGCCATCGCCGCGGCGCCCCAGAACGCCGTCGCCGCGCCCGCGAGGGCCCCCGCCGCCCGCGTCCGCAATCCGTGAAAGCTCGACTTCATGTCCCCTCGGTCTATCTGGCCGGGGACCCCGCGAACCGGGCGGGCGCCTCCGACGACTTCGGAACGGGACGCGCAGACGCAGCTTTCGCGACGCCCGATCGGCCCCTTCGCGGGGGTCCATACGCGCATCCCTGGAGCTTGCCAAGGCGTTGGCGGCCCTTACGGGGGGTGGTTCCGCCGCACCCCGTTATCGGAGGCCGTTCCCGATACGCCTGAGCCCCGACGAACGGGGCGCGATCCAGCGTGAATTCGATCGGCGGGCCAACATGACGCAGGCCTGGCCGGAGACACCCTGGGCCAGAAGGCTCGGAATGGTCCGCAAGGGCGGGACCGAATCGGCTGGCCGCCGGTCGGCGAAGACGATCCTGGTGACATGTCGCGGGTGACGCCGCCGGCCTGGGCGCCTATCTTTGGCCGATGAACGCTCCTGTCCCCGCTCCCTCGATCCTCGATTCCGCCGGCGTCGACCCGGCCCGCGCCCGGGAGATCCTCGGCGACGCCCTGGCGGGCGCAGACGACGGGGAGCTGTTCGTCGAGCGCTCCGAGAGCGAGTCGTTCCTGTTCGACGACGGCCGGCTGAAGTCGGCCTCCTACGACGCCACCGAAGGGTTCGGCCTGCGGGTCGTGGCGGGCGAGACCGCCGGCTACGCCCATTCGTCCGAGATCTCGGAAGCAGCGATCCGTCGCGCCGCCGACTCCGCGCGGCTGGCCAAGCGCGGCTATGCCGGCACGGCCGCCGAGTCCCCGCGCGCCACCAACGCCAAGCTCTACGGCGAGGACAATCCGCTCGCCTCGCCCGCCTTCTCGGACAAGGTCGCCCTGCTCCAGGAGATCGACGCCTGGGCCCGCGCCCGCGACCCGCGCATCGTCCAGGTCATGGCCGCCATCGCCGGCGAGCGCCGCACGGTCGAGATCCTGCGCGCCGACGGCCGGCTGATCCGCGACGTTCGCCCCCTGTGCCGGATCAACGTGCAGGTGACGGTCGAACGCGATGGCAAGCGCGAGAACGGCTACACGGGCGCCGGCGGCCGCGCCGGCTTCGAAGCCTGGATCAGCCCCGACAAGTGGCAGGCCCAGGTGGATGAGGCGCTGCGCCAGGCGCTCACCAACCTCGACGCCGTCCCCTGCCCCGCGGGCGAGATGGACGTGGTCCTGGGCCCGGGCTGGAACGGCGTGCTGCTGCACGAGGCCGTGGGCCACGGGCTGGAAGGCGACTTCAACCGCAAGGGCACCTCTGCCTTTTCCGGCAAGATCGGCGAGCGGGTGGCCGCCCCGGGCGTCACCGTTTTCGACGACGGCACGCTGCTGAACCGCCGCGGCTCGCTGACCGTCGACGACGAGGGCACGCCGACCGAACGCACCATCCTGATCGAGGACGGCATCCTGGTGGGCTACATGCATGACCGGATGAGCGCCCGCCTGATGGGCCTGTCGCCCACCGGCAACGCCCGCCGGCAGTCGTATGCGCACATGCCCATGCCGCGGATGACCAACACCGGCATGCTCGGCGGCGACACCCCGCGCGAGGAGATGATCGCCTCGACGAAGCGCGGCCTCTACTGCGCCAACTTCGGCGGCGGCCAGGTGGACATCACCAACGGCAAGTTCGTGTTCCAGTGCACCGAGGCCTACCTGATCGAGGACGGCAAGCTGACCACGCCGGTGAAGGGGGCGACCCTGATCGGCGACGGACCCTCAGCCCTGACGCGCGTCACCATGATCGGGGACGATTTCGACTTCGATCCCGGCGTCGGCGTCTGCGGCAAATCGGGCCAGAGCGTTCCGGTCGGCGTCGGCCAGCCGTCGCTGAAGATCACCGGCCTGACGGTCGGCGGCACCGCGGTTTGAGCCAGCCGGCCGAGCCCTTCTCCGCCACCGGCCGCTGCCTTTGCGGCCAGGTGAGCTGGGGCGTGACCGGCCGCCTGCCCCCCGTAGGCTTCTGCCATTGCTCCCAGTGCCGGCGCGTATCCGGCACGGGCTCCAACGCCGTCCTCTCGGTCAAGGCGGACAGGCTCGTCTGGCTGTCCGGCGAGACGGCGTTGAAGGCTTACGCCCTGCCGTCCGGCTGGAGCACCACCTTCTGCGAGACCTGCGGCTGCCCCACGCCGCACCTGGGTCCGCACGGCCGCTGGTTCGTCCCGGCCGGCAGCCTGGATGATCAGCCGGACCTCGCCATCGCGGGCCATATCTTCGTCGCGGACAAGCCCGGCTGGGCTGTCATCGGCGACGAAGCGCCTCGGTTCCCCGCGTGGCCGCCGAAGGCCTGATTTCGGCAATTATGTCTCAGAATTAATGCACCTTACGGCCATTTAACTCGCCCGCGTAACATTGCACGGGCACCTCTTCCCGTGACTTGGGGAGAGTTTTCGCATGTTGCTTATGCACCTGCTGGCGCAGGCGGCCGTCGCCGCCGCGCCGGAAGCCGCCGCCACGCCGCAGGAGGGGGTGATCGCCTATCCGGCGGCGTTCTTCGCGGCCCAGCAACCGTCCAACGCCCACGAGATGGTGCTGCGCCTGCCTGGCTTCGCCTTCGATGACGGCGATGAGATCCGCGGGTTCGAGGGCGGCGGCGGCAACGTGCTGATCGACGGCCAGCGACCCACCAGCAAGACCGACGACCTGGAAGAGATCCTGCGCCGCCTGCCCGCCAGTCAGGTCGAGCGGATCGACGTCATCCGCGGCGGCGCGCCCGGCATCGACATGCAGGGCAAATCGGTGATCGCCAACGTCGTGCGCAAGCAAGGCGTGGGCGGCTTCCGCGGCCTGTTCGCCGTGGCCACCAACCACATCTACGACGGACGCGACCTGCACGGCATGCGCCTGGAGCTGTCGGGCGACAAGGACGGACGCAGCTGGGAGACCTCCGCCCGCTACGGCTTCGGCGCGGACGACGGCGCCGGCGATGGTCCGGGCATCCGCATCCGCCCGGACGGCGAGGTGCTGCGCCGTTCGGATATCGATTCCGAGGGCACCGAGGGCAACTACACCCTGACCGGCGCCTACGCCCAGCCGCTGGCGGGAGGCAAGGTGCGCCTGAACGCACGCCACTACGGCGCGAAGTTCAAGTTCGAGCAGGACGAGGTCATCAGCTTCCCCGCGCCCGGGCTGATCACCATCGACGACAACGTCCGCCTGTTCGAGAACGAGATCGGCGGCCGGTTCGATCGCGATTTCGGCGCCCGCACCAAGCTGGAGCTAGTCGGCCTGCACCAGACCCGGGACCGCGAGGTGATCTCGCAATCGGCGTTCGGTCCGAACGGCGGCCTGTTCGCCCTGGAGCGGGAGACCAGCGAGACGATCGCCCGTTCGGTGCTGAAGTACCGATTCAACGACAAGCTGTCGCTGGAGGCCGGCGCTGAGGGGGCGTTCAACCAGCTCGACAGCACCACGATCTACACCGAGAACGGCGTGCCCCAGGACCTGCCCGCGGCCAACGTCACCGTGGAAGAGAAGCGCGGCGAAGTGTTCGGCAAGGCGGTGTGGCGGCCCACCTCGCAATGGACGGTGGAAGGCGGTCTGCGCTTCGAGGGCTCCAAGATCTCCTCCGACGGCGACGTCGCGCTGGAGAAGACCCTGCACTTCCTCAAGCCGCGCCTCCTGGTCTCGTGGTCGCCGACCCCGAACACCCAGCTCCGCGCGCGGTTCGAGCGGGTGGTCGGCCAGCTCGACTTCGCCGACTTCGTGGCCGACTCCAGCTTCAATTCTGGCTCCGGCGTCACCGCCGGCAATCCGGACCTGGAGCCCGAGCAGGCCTGGGTCGCCGAGGTCGCGGTCGAGCAGCGCTTCCTGGGCGATGGCGTACTGGTGCTGACCGCCCGCCATTCCGAGCTGAGCGACGTGGTCGACGTTGGCCCCCTGCCCGGCCCCGGCGGCGCGGTCTTCGACAGCCCCACCAACATCGGCAGCGGCACGAAGGACGAGATCAGCGCCGAGCTGACCTTGCCCCTGACCCGCTTCGGGCTGAAGGGCGCCCAGCTCAAGGGCGACATCACCAAGCGTTGGTCCAGCGTCAGGGACCCGACCACCGGCCGGAAGCGCGAGATCTCCGACCTGCACCCGCTCGACTGGAACGCCACCTTCAGCCACGACCTGCCCCAGTGGCGGCTGAGCTATGGCGTCGACGCCTACGGCGCCTGGCGCGAGACGTCGTACCGGGTGGCGCTGATCGAGACGGTGAAGCTGAAGACCTACGTGCGCCCCTTCGCCGAATGGCGGCCGCGGCCCGACATCCAGGTGCGGTTCGAGCTGCCCAACGTCACCTCGCGCGGGCTGCGCCGGACGGTCCAGGTCTTCGACGGCTCGCGGAAGACGAACCCCATCGCGACCCGGATCGACGACCAGGATATCCAGTTCGGCCGGATGTACTACGTGCGGATCCGCAAGACCTTCGGGGCCTGATCCCGGCGCCCGGAAACAAGGAAGGCCGCGGATCGCTCCGCGGCCTTCGTCGTGTCTGGCGCGGTGTCTACGCCTCGCGGTCGGCGCGCATCGCGGCCGGATTGACCGCCTGGCGCTCGCCGTCGAGGACTGGGGCGATCGGCTCGGGCTGCGGATGGTTCGCCGGGTCGTTCACCCCATGCGCCCAGCCCTTGATGAAGAAGCTGAGCACGATGAAGCCGACGCCGATCCCCATGCCCCACAGGCCCAGCATGTTGAAGACCGCCAGCGAGCTCTCCAGCGAGGCCTTGGGGTCGGTGACCTGGCCGCCCACGGTGTGGGTGCCGGCCATGGCGGCGATGGTGCCGCCCACGTACTGGGCGATGGACGAGGCCAGGAACCACACCGCCATCATGAACGAGACCACCTTGGCCAGGGACAGTTTGGTGATCTCGGACAGGCCCACCGGCGAGAGGAAGAGCTCGCCCGTGGTGTGGAACATGTAGAGCAGCGCCAGGAAGATCATCGGCAGGCGGTACTGGTCGTCGGCGAAGCCGGCCCCCCAGACCACGATCATGAAGCCCAGGCCCACCTGCAGAAGCCCCAGGCCGAACTTCAGCGTGGGGTTGGGGTCCCGCTTGCGCGCGGCCAGCCAGGCCCAGGCCGCGGCGAAGATCGGCGCGAAGATCAGGATGTAGCCGGCGTTGAACGACTGGGTCTGGGCGGCGGTCACGCCCACCAGGTCCACGTTGCGCGCCGCGAACAGGTTGAGCGAGGTGCCCGCCTGTTCGAACAGGGTGAAGAACACCACCGCCCCCAGGATCAGCACCACCGCCAGCATCATCCGCTGCCGCTCGACCCAGGTCTTGCAGACGAAGGCGATAACGTAGGCGATGAACAGGAACGCCAGCGCCGAGGACCAGGTCAGGGCCGTGCCCACCACGTCGTTGCGCTGGACTAGCCACCAGATCGGCAGCACCCCGGCCACGCCGGCCAGGTAGATCAGCCATTCGCGGTTGATCGGGCCCGCCAGGGGCTTGGCCAGCAGCTCGGGATTCGGCGGCTCGCCCTTGCCCTCCAGGTGCTTCTTGCCCAGCACGAAGACGATGAAGCCGGCCAGCATGCCGACGCCGGCCAGGCCGAAGCCCGCCCACCAGCCGAAGTTGGTGCCCAGCAGGCCGCACAGCACCGAGGCCCAGAACGCCCCCAGGTTGATGCCGTAGTAGTAGAGGGTGAACCCGGAATCCCGCCGCGGGTCGCCCTGGGGATAGAGCTGGCCCACGATCGTGGAGATGTTCGGCTTCAGGAAACCGACGCCCATGATGATCAGCGAGACGGCCAGGTAGAAGGCGTTCTTGCCCAGGAGGTCGACCTGGTTCTTCAGCTCGTACGAGCCCTCGGGCAGCACGGCCGGCAGGGGTCCGCCCGCCGGAAGGTTCTTGATCTCCAGCCCGCCCGCGGCCGCAGGACCGAACTCATAGGGCTGGCCCGCCACCATCAGCCGGACGTCGCGGTTCTCCATCCGCCCGTCCAGGACCACCTCGTAGGTCTGGCCGGCGTAGGTCAGCGTCTGCTTCGCGGGCGCGCCTTCGAACGCCATGGTCAGGTGGCCGGCCACCAGCAGCAGGGCGCCGAACGCCACCGCCTTGCGCGTGCCGAGATACCGGTCCGCCAGGATGCCGCCCAGCAGCGGCAGCAGGTACACGAGCGAGGTGTACGACCCGTACTGCAGGTTCGCCGTCTCGTCGTCGAACAGCAGGTGCTGCGTCAGGTAGAAGATCAGGATGCTGCGCATCCCGTAGTAGGAGAACCGCTCCCACATCTCGGCGAAGAAGAGGATGATCAGGCCGCGCGGGTGGTTGCGCAGCAGCTGAAGCAGCACGGGGACGCCGGTCGCGAGCGTGACGACGATCCCGAGAAGGACGATCAAATTCATGTGGAGAGGGTTCCGCTTCCCTAAAAGCTCGCGTGCAGGCGAACGCCCCGTTCCCGTTCACGCGGATTGTGAAGGGCACAAAACCACTTAGGTCGCCCCAGCACAAGCAAGGCTGCGCCCGCAGGGGCCCTGGCGTCGACGAACGCTGCCCCCATATGCGACGCAGCCCGAACGCGGCCGATGCGTTCACTCCCGCGAGGAGGACGTCCCGCATGAAGATTCCCGGCCCCGACCACCCCATCACGATCACGCCTGCGACCCGCCGCTGGCGCGCGCGCTTCTACGGCCACGTGATCGCCGACAGCGCCAACGCCCTGGTCCTGAAGGAGGCGACCTATCCGCCGGTGGTCTACTTCCCGCGCGACGATGTTTCGATGGAGTACATGTCCCGAACGGACCGCACGACGCACTGCCCCTACAAGGGCGACGCCAGCTACTACACCCTGCTGATGGACGGCCATTTCGCCGAGAACGGGATCTGGACCTACGAGGACCCTTATCCCGCCATGAGCGCCATCGCGGGTCATCTGGCCTTCTATCCGAACCAGGTGGAGCTCTATGAAGTCGACGATGCGGCGGTGAATCCGAATCCCGCCGAGGCGCCGCAAGAAGCGCGCTCGGTGGACGAGATCGTGCAGCACACCGACGCCGGCGGCGGGAACGCCCAGCGCGAGCATTGGGAGCCGAACGTCTCCACCCCCGGCCTGGAAGGCGGCGTCCGCTAGCCCGGCGCCTTCTGGGTGCGGGCCAGTTCGCCGCCCGTGTAGGCCATCTCGTCGGTGACTTCCCGGACGCACCAGGCCGGGATCTCCACCTTCATGGCCGCCATGCGGTTGGTCGCCTCGCACTCGGCGGTCACCAGGCCCTCGAGCGCGCCTTCGAAGACGTCCACCACGAACGCGCCAAGCTTGTGCCTCAGCTTGGCGATGCGCGCGCCCGACAGCTTCGACATCACCTCATACTCCTCGGCGCTGAGATAGAGGTTGGTCATCGGGCCGATCAGCGGGTTGTCCGGGGCATACTTCTTGGCGAGCTTGAATTCGCGGTCGCCGCTGGACAGGTGGGTGATCGCGCGCAGGCGCAGGCGGCCGCCGTCGATGTAGAGATCCTCGATCCGCCGCGCGCCCGCGGCGTCCAGGCCGGGCATGTTCGCGGGATCCACCAGGAACCGCCGCTCGGCGACCCAGTGGGCGTACTTCGGAAGCTTCACCGGCATCCTACTCCTCGCGTGGTCCCGTCCATTCCGGCCGCGCGTCCGGCGGCCGCACGCTCATCGTCTGGCCGTCGGCCAGGCGATAGGGATAGGCGGTCACATCGAAGTCTTCGAGACAACCCACATTCACCCCGTAGCTGTCGGGCGCGGACCGCTTCCGGTGGAACGGATAGATCCCGCAGGTCCGGCAGAACCAGTGGCGGGCCACGCCCGTGTTCCACTGGTAGAGGGTGAGGTTCTCCTCGCCCGCCTCGACCGTCAGGCCGCTTTCGGGGACCTTGGCCATCAAGGCGCCCTTGCGCCGGCACAGCGAGCAGTCGCAGCGCGTCAGCTCCTCGATCTGCGCGTCGACGCGAAAGCGGACGGCGCCGCAGTGACAGGATCCGGACCACACACCCATAGCGTCCTCAGAGCTGGTCCGGCGCGCGCCGGCAAGGGCCAGTGTCGCCGCCGCGGCCCGCCGGCTAGTAGGCGAAGTCCTCGTAGACCCGGCTCACGTCGCCCTTCCACTGGGTATTGTACAGCTCCACCAGGCGCTCGGCGGGCGTCACGCCGCTTTCGGCGATGTGCTCCAGCTCGGCCAGGTAGCCGGTCTCGTCGACCAGGCCGCCGGACAGGCGGTTGCGGTTCTTGAGGCCCTGCTTGGCGATGGCGACCAGGTCCACCGCCACGTCCCGAACCTTGCGGCCGGCGATCTCGGCCTGCAGGCCGCGGCGGGCCACGTCGGCGCGCAGGCGCTCGTGGTCCTCGATCTTCCAGTCCTTGCAGAGGTCCCAGGACGCGGCCAGGGCCGCGCTGTCGTACAGCACGCCCATCCACAGCGCGGGCAGCGCACAGAGCCGGCTCCACGGCCCGGAATCGGCGCCCCGCATCTCCAGGTACTTCTTGAGCCGCACTTCCGGGAAGATGGTGGTGGTGTGGTCGGCCCAGTCCTTCAGGGTCGGGCGCTCGCCCGGCAGCTCGCCCAGCTTGCCGTCCATGAAGTCCACGAAGGACCGGCCCGCCAGGTCGATGTAGCGGTCGCCGCGCTTGGCGAAATACATCGGCACGTTCAGGGCGTAGCGGGCGTAGGTCTCGAACCCGAAGCCGTCCTGGAACACGAAGTCCAGCATGCCTGTCCGGTCGGGATCGGTGTCGGTCCAGACGTTCGCGCGGCTGGAGACGAAGCCCGACGGCTTGCCCTCGATGAACGGCGAATTGGCGAACAGCGCGGTGACGATCGGCTGCAGGGCCAGGCTGGTGCGGAACTTCGCCACCATGTCCGCCTCGGACGAGAAGTCGAGGTTGGCCTGCACCGTGCAGGTGCGGAACATCATGTCGAGGCCCAGCTTGCCGACCTTCGGCATGTACTCGCGCATGATCTTGTAGCGGCCCTTGGGCATCACCGGCACGTCGGCGCGGGTCCAGGTGGGCGTGAAGCCCAGGCCGAGGAAGCCCAGCCCCAGTTCGTCCGCCACGGCCTTCACCTCGTTGAGGTGCTGGCCGGTCTCGTCGCAGATGTCGTGGACCGTCTCGAGCGGCGCGCCCGACAGCTCGAACTGGCCGCCCGGCTCCAGGCTGACGTTGGCCAGGCCGCGCTCCAGGGCGATCACGTTCTCGCCCTCGTACACCGGCGCCCAGCCGAAGCGGGTAAGGCCGTCGAGCAGCGCCTTGATGCCCCGCGGCTCGTAAGGAACCGGCGCGTGGTCGGTCAGCCGGAAGACGAACTTCTCGTGCTCGGCGCCCACGCGCCATTCGCTCGCGGGCTTGGCCCCGTCCGCCATCCAGCGGACCAGGTCTTCGAAAACCAGGGGTCGATCGTCGCAGGCGACTTCGGCCATACATTCCTCCCCGGCCAGAACGCCGTCACGCCGGGTGAGGGTCCCGCGCAGTCGCGTCTTTACGCCGTCAGGATAGGTGGGCGCAATTCTGCCAAGCTCAAGGCCGGTTTAGGTTTTCTGCCATGGCGCCCCTCAGCGCCAGTCGCCGGCCGCCGCCTGCCAGAGGGTAAGCGCGCTGATCGCGGCGGTGTCCGCGCGCAGGATCCGCGGGCCCAGCCCGGCCGGCACGGCGTAGGGCAGCGCCCGCAGCTGCGTCCGCTCACGGGCTGAGAACCCGCCCTCCGGCCCGATCAGGATCGCCCACGGCCCGCCCGCCTTCACCGCCGCCAGGACCGGCGGCGCATCGCCCGCCTCGTCGCAGAACAGGAGCTGGCGGCCGACGTCCCAGCGCGCCAGCAGGCGGTCCAGCTTCTCCGGCTCCAGCACCTGCGGCACGTCCAGCCGCCCGGTCTGTTCGGAGGCCTCCACCGCGATGGACTGCAGGCGCTCGACCCGGGTGTGGTCGGCGTTGGTCCGCTCGGTCACCACGGGCAGCACCCGGCGGGCGCCCAACTCCGCCGCCTTCTCCACGATGGTCTCCAGGCGGGTCCGCTTCACCAGGGCGACTACGAGGTCAAGGTCGGGGCCCGTCTCCTGCGGCCGCGTCCGGGACAGGGCCGTCAGGGTGACGGCCTTCTTGCCGACCTTGGCCAGCGTCGCCCGCCACTCGCCGTCGCGGCCGTTGAACACCGCCACCTCGTCGCCCATCGCCTGGCGCATGACCGCGGCCAGGTAGCGACTCTGGCCCTCGTCCAGGTCGAGCGAGGCGCCGGGGGCGAGATCGTGCGGCACGAACAGGCGGATCATTGGCTCCCCCTAGAGCCTTTCCCGTTCAGGCGAAATCGCCTGAGCGGGATGAAAAGGCTCGACCTCGTTCTTGAAGAGGGTGTCCTCGCCGAAACCGGCGTCCACTTTCGCCTGACACCCTCTCCCAATTCCGCGCATTATCCCGCCATGGCCAAGTCCGACGACGAAAAAGAGCTCGAAGCCCTGCAGGTGGCGCTGGTGCGGTTCCAGCAGCGCGCGATGGATATGGGCGAACGCGACCTCGTGATCTTCGAGGGCCGCGACACGGCCGGCAAGGACGGCGCAATCAAGCGGATCACCGAGCATCTCTCGGTTCGGAACACCCGGGTCGTCGCCCTGCCCAAGCCCACCGACCGCGAGCGCAGCCAGTGGTATTTCCAGCGCTACGTGCCGCATCTGCCGGCGGCGGGCGAACTCGTGATCCTGAACCGCTCCTGGTACAACCGCGCCGGCGTCGAGCGGGTGATGAACTACGCCACGCCCGAGGAGCAGGAGGTCTTCCTGCGCGACGTGAACGTCTTCGAGCGCATGCTGGTCGACAGCGGCATCCAGATCGTGAAGCTGTGGCTGGACATCTCGCGCGACGAGCAGGCCGCCCGCCTCAAGGCCCGCCGCACCGATCCGCTGAAGGCCCTGAAGATCAGCCCCCTGGACGCCGTCGCCCAGGAGAAGTGGGACGAATACTCCAAGGCCCGGGACGAGATGCTGACCCGCACCCATTGCCTGGAGGCGCCCTGGACCATCGTCCACACCGACCGCAAGCAGGCCGCCCGCACCAACATCATCCGCCACCTGCTGAAGGAGCTGGCGCCGCCCGACGTGGCCCGGGACGTCGCGCCCCCGAATCCCAAGGTCGTGTACCCGTTCGAGGTCGCCGCGGTCACCGACGGGCGGCTCGAGCACTGACCGCGACGATCCGTCACAAGCCTCGGTAGAACTTTCCGGCTCCGTTCTCGCAACCTCCGAGAGCGGGGCCTTCCGCGTTAACCACAGATTCACCACGATTGTTCGTCGTTCGTTCCGTCGCTAGGCTCCTCGGCGACTCGAGGGGGCGTCCATGATCCGCGACACACTCACGGCCGGAGAGGCCCGCCGCATCGCCCTGGCGGCGCAGGGGTTCGGCGGCCCGCGCGACGCGCCCGTGGGACGCCGCCAGCTCACCAAGCTCATTGAGCGGCTGGGCGTCGTGCAAATCGACTCGGTTAACGTCGTCTCACGCACCCACTACCTGCCGGCCTTCTCCCGCCTGGGCGCCTATCCGCGGGAGCTGCTCGAAGAGCTCGCCTGGGCGCGGAAACGGCCGCTCTTTGAGTACTGGGCGCACGAGGCCTCCCTTCTGCCCCTCTCGACCCAGCCCCTGCTGCGCTGGCGCATGGAGGACGCGCGCGAGGGTGTCGGCACCTGGAAGGGCATCGCCCGTTTCATGCGCGAACGGCGGGCGTTCCTGGACCGCGTGCTGGAAGAGATCGCCGCGCGCGGTCCGCTCTCGGCCTCCGAGCTGGAGATGGGCCACAAGGGCGAGGGCGGCTGGTGGGGCTGGAGCGAGGCCAAGCGCGCCGTCGAAAGCCTGTTCTGGGCGGGCGAGCTGACCACCGCCACCCGGCGCGGGACGTTCGAGCGAGTCTATGGCCTGCCGCACAAGGTTCTGCCCGCCGCCGTCCACGCCGCGCCCACCCCGCCCCGCGACGAGGCCCAGCGCCAGCTCGTCGCCATCGCCGCCCGCGCCATGGGCGTCGCCACCGAACGCGACCTTCGCGACTACTTCCGCATGGGCGTCGCCGAGACCCGCGCCCGGGTGGGCGAACTGGTCGAGGCCGGCGATCTGACCCCGGTGACGGTCAAGGGCTGGCGCGAGCCGGCCTACCTGGACCCCGCCGCCCGGCGCCCGCGGAAGATCGCCGCCCAGGCCCTGCTCTCGCCGTTCGACAACCTGATCTGGTTCCGCGAGCGGACCGAGCGGATGTTCGGCGTGCGCATCCGGCTCGAGATCTACACCCCGGCCGAGAAGCGCACCCACGGCTACTATGTCCTGCCCTTCCTGGAGGGCGATGCGATCACCGCCCGCGTCGACCTCAAGGCCGACCGCAAGGCTGGCGTCCTGATCGTCCAGGCCAGCCACGCCGAACCCTGGGCCAGCGGCGACACCCCCGCGAACCTGGCCGCCGAACTCCGCCGCATGGCCGCCTGGCTCGGCCTGGAGAGCGTCCGCGTGGAGCCGAAAGGCGATCTGGCCGGGGCGCTCCGTGATGTTCTGTGACGCCGAGTCGCGCCCCCTCCGTCACGCGGCTACGCCGCGCGCCACCTCCCCCGCTTTGCGGAGGAGGAGCGGAGAGGGTGGCGCTAGCTCCTCCCCCGCAAAGCGGGGGAGGTGGATCGGCGCGAAGCGGCGAGACGGAGGGGGCGCAAGGCCGCCGCTGGAGCCATGAGATCCCCCACCCCAACCCACGCCTTCGCCAGGAAGCTCCGCGGCGAGCTCAGCTTGCCGGAAAAGCTGATCTGGGTGCGCATCCGGCGCCGGGAGCCGGGCCGGCCAGTGTTCCGGCGTCAGCATCCCATCCGGCCGTACGTCCTCGACTTCTACTGCGCCCCCGCGCGGCTCTGCGTCGAGATCGACGGCCAAGGCCACGGTTTCGGGGATCGCCCGCCCCGCGATGACCGGCGCGACGCATTCCTCGCAGCGGCCGGGATCCAAGTGGTGCGTATCCCGGCGTCCACCGTGCTCGACGATCCCGAAGCGGTCGTCGAATGGATGTGGGAGATGGCGCGCGAGCGGCTGGGAGAGCCCCCTCGCGCCCCCTCCGTCTGACGGCTGCGCCGCCAGCCACCTCCCCCGTTTCACGGGTGAGGAGCTAGCGCGAACTTGCTCGCTCCTCCCCCGCAGGGCGGGGGAGGTGGCGCGCGGCGCAGCCGCGTGACGGAGGGGGCGCGAGGGGCGCAAAAGCCCTACGCCACCCCTTCCGTCACCGCATGCAGCCGGGCATAGGCCCCGCCCTTCTGCACCAGCTCCGCATGCCGGCCTTCCTCGACGATGCGGCCCTGGTCGAACACCAGGATCCGGTCGGCGCCGCGGATGGTGGACAGCCGGTGGGCGATGACGATGGTCGTGCGGCCGGCCATCAGCTCCTCGGTCGCCGCCTGCACCTGGCGCTCGGTCTCCACGTCCAGCGACGAGGTCGCCTCGTCCAGCACCAGGATCGGCGCATCGGCCAGGAAGGCGCGGGCGATAGCCACCCGCTGCCGCTCGCCGCCCGACAGCTTCACGCCGCGCTCGCCGACCAGGGTGTCGTAGCCCTTGGGCAGCCGGCGGATGAAGTCGTCCGCCCGCGCCCGCTTGGCCGCCAGCGCGATCTCCTCCAGCGTCGCCTCGGGCCGGGCGTAGGCGATGTTCTCGGCGATCGTCCGGTGGAACAGGGCCGGATCCTGGGGCACCACGGCGATCGCCCGCCGCAGCGACCCTTGCGTCACCTTCGAGATGTCCTGGCCGTCGATCAGGATCCGCCCGCCGTTCACGTCGTAGAGCCGCTGCAGCAGCTTCACGAAGGTCGACTTGCCCGAGCCCGTCGGACCGACCAGCGCCACCCGCTCGCCGGGCGCGATGATCAGGGTGAAGTCGCGGTAGAGCGGCTCCTCCGCCGACTTGTAGCGGAAGGTCACCCGGTCGAAGGCGATCTCGCCCAGCTCGCCGCGGAACGGCGGCGCGGCGGCGGCGTCCGGCACCTGCAGGTCGGCGACCGCGAAGGCGGCCACGTCCTCCACGTCGTCCAGGCCCTTCTGCATCATGCGGATGTTCTCGCCGATGTTGCGCAGATAGCCGCTCATCAGCAGGAACGAGGTCACCGCAAAGGCCACGTCGCCCGCGCTCGCCTCGCCACGCGCCCACAGGCGGATCAGAAGGCCCGACAGCCCCGCCTGCAGCACGACCAGGATCATGTTCTGGATCAGCCAGACGTCGATGAACCGGGTCCAGGTGATCAGGGTCGCCTTGCGCCAGGTGCTGGTGATGTCGCCGATCCGCGCCTCCTCCCGCGGCTCGGCGCCGAACGCCTTCACCGTCGGGTTGGCCGAGATGGAATCCGCCAAGGCTCCGCCGATCCGCGTGTCCAGCGCCACCGACTTCAGGTTCGCAGGCCGCACGTACTTGACGGTCAGCAGCAGGTTCGAGGCGATGTAGATCACCACCACGGCGATGGAGAACAGCCCGACCATGGGCCAGCGCACGACCATGGTCGCCGAGAGGCCCAGCAGGACCACAAGCGCAGGCCCCAGCCACAGCACCACCGCATCCGAGACCATGTCGTAGCCCCACATGGCCCGCGACAGCTTGCGCACGGTCGAGCCCGCGAAGTGGTCGGCGTGCCAGTCGGCCGAGAAGGCCTGCACCCGCTGGAAGCCCTCGTCGGTCATCTCCTTCATGTTGTGCGCGGCCATGGGGTTCCAGAACCGGAAGGCGAGGTTCCGCACCAGGGAGAAGGCCAGGTAGACCCCCACGAAAATGGCCCAGGCGCTCCAAGCGGCCGGCGGCTCGCGCGGCGTCGCGGCCACGACGTCCACCAACCGGCCCGCGGCCCACGGCAGCATCAGGTCGAAGATGATGGCGATGAGCATCAGGCCCACGGCCGCCCAGAACAACGCGGGCCGCCGCAGCCAGAAGCCGCCGATGAAGGCGAGGACCTGCCGGTTCGACAGGACTCTCTTCGTCTTGATCTCTTCGTCGTCTTCGTAGTGCTCGGTCATGGCGAGGTCTCGAAAGCAGGCGCCGGGACCGGGACTCCTCACGGGAGCGCGCGCAGGTCCGGCGCGGTCAGGGAATGGGTATTGGCGGGGCTTGCGAGCGGAAAGGCTCGGAGGGCCACGGGCGCGCGGTATCGCTTCGCGTCGGCGCGAGCCGTGACGGGAAGCGGGTCGGGCGACTTAACGGTGCGGCGGCGGCCCGAAGCGTTTCGGGAAGGCAATCGTTGCGACAGCTGTCATTCTGACCGACCTCCCTCAAGAGCTTCGAAGACCCGGAAGCTAGGCGGGCGTTCGAAGAGGGTCAAGGAACGGCGAAGCGGTGGTTAACGAGGCCGTGCGCCAGCGGCATTTCGGCAACACCGCGGTCTCTGCTAAGCCCGCCGCGATGACCAAGACGAGCCCCCTGCCCGACGCTGCACCCACCAACTGGGTGGACCGGCATGCGCCGGCGGCCTTGAGGCCCTGGCTGAAGCTGGGGCGGTTCGACCGGCCGGCGGGGATCTGGCTCCTGATGCTGCCGGGCTGGCAGGGGATCGCCCTGGCCGCCGCCATGCGGGGCCAGTGGCCGGATCCGCGGCTCCTGATCCTGGTCTTCCTGGGCGCGGCCCTGATGCGCGCGGCGGGCTGCGCCTACAACGACATCGTCGATCGCGACATCGACGCCAAGGTCGCCCGCACCGCCGGCCGGCCGATCCCCTCGGGCCAGATCACCGTCAAGCAGGCCTGGGCCTTGGTGATCGGCTGCTGTCTGGCCTCGTTCCTGATCCTGGTCAGCCTGCCCCCGCTGGCCATCGCGCTGGGCGTGGCGTCCCTGGCGCTGGTGGCCGCCTACCCGTTCATGAAGCGGATCACGTGGTGGCCGCAGGCGTGGCTGGGTTTGACGTTCAATTGGGGCGCCCTCTTGGGCTATGCGGCGGCGGCCGGCGAGATCTCGGTCCCGGCCCTGCTGCTGTACGCCTCGGGCGTCGCCTGGACCCTGGGCTACGACACGATCTACGCGATCCAGGACCTGGAGGACGACGCCCTGGCCGGCGTGAAGTCGTCGGCCCGGCGCCTGGGCGACAAGGCTCCCCGCGCCGTGGCGGCGTTCTACCTGGCGGCCATCGCCCTGGCCTTCGCCGCCGGGATCCTGGGGCGCCTGGGGCCCGGCTTTCCGATCCTGCTGCTGGCCTTCGCCGTCCACCTGGGCCTGCAGGCGCGGCGGGTGCGCGTGGACGATCCGGCGCTGGCGCTGCGCCTGTTCAAGTCCAACGCCTGGGCCGGCCTGATCCTGGCCGCGGCCCTCGCCGCAGGGTCCTTCTAGCTCTTCTTCGCCTTCTCCGCGGCCCAGGCGGGCAGCTTGTGGCGCTTCGGCTTGCGGCGGCCAAACAGCGCCGCCAGCCCGCCGCCCGGCGCGCTCTTCTTGCCCAAGATCGTCTCGATCAAACTCATCGGTCCCACCACAAAATCACGTGGAGACAGGCTTGCGCCCCGACTGTGGCGGACCTGTTACCGTGGGGTGCGACCGATGCACCAATGACGGGTGACAAAAGCGCGCAGGTTGCATCCGCCGAACGTCGGCATCCGTGCTCCGCGTTGACGGGACATCTTGTACGGCATACAAATAAGGCCATGGCGGACGTGCGATCCCTGGCCGAGGCGCGCTCCTTGCGGGAGCCGGGAAAACGCATGCGCTCCCGGCTGCTGGACGCGGCGGTCGAGCTCTTCAAGGCCAAGGGCCTGGCCGGCGTGGCGGTGGCCGAGATCGCCGCCGCGGCCGGCGCCTATCCCAGCCAGGTCACCTATTACTTCCGCACCAAGGAGGCCCTTTTCGTCGAGGCCGCCTGCCGCGAGGTTCTGTACGTGGCCCGCCAGGCCGAGGCCGCCGCGGCCGGCGCCCGGACCGGCTCGGACTACAACCGACGTCTGGTGGAGACCGTGATCGGCTCCCCGGGCCTTGCCCTGTTCGTGGAGGCGCTGTCCCTGACCCGACGCCGGCAGGACCTGAGCCCCCTTGTCGAGCGCACCTTCGAGCGGCTGCATGCCGAGGGCGACCGGGCCTACGCCCAGGTCCGCGAGAGCCGCGGCTGGACCTCGGGCGAGGACGCCGCCACCACCGCCCGCCGGTTCTGGACCCTCGCCCTAGGCGTCACCCTGCGCGAGGGCGCCACCGAGGCCACCGTCGTCGAGGCCGTCGAGGAGATGGTCGCCCTGCTGCCCCACAAGCGCGCGGTCCCCAGGTCCGCAGCCCTGCCCGGAGACGCCTGATGGCCGCCGCCGCCCGTGTCGCCCCCAAGGACTATTTCACGCCGGAGGAATGGAGCCCCCTCTCGACGAAGTCGTCGTGGAAGGGCCCCGCCCTGGTCGCCCACGCCTGGATCGTGATCGGCCTGGCCGCCGCCGTGGCCATGGCCTTCCCGATCGCCATCCCCCTGGCGGTGATGATCATCGGCGCCCGGCAGCTCGGCCTCGCCATCCTGATGCACGACGCCGCCCACGGGGCGCTGCACCCGAATCTCAAGGTCAACGACTGGCTGGCCGACAACCTCACGCCCGGCGGCCTCGTCGCCTACCGCACCTATCACCTGGGCCACCACAAATACGCGCAGCAGGCGGAGGATCCCGACCTGGCGCTCTCGGCGCCGTTCCCGATCACGCGGCTGTCCCTGCGCCGCAAGATCGTCCGCGATCTGACCGGCCAGACCTATTACAAGCAGCGCTGGGCGGGCCTGGTGAAGCGGCTGTCCGAGCGCAAGGCCGGCGAGCCCCTGTGGCCGATCCTCAAGGACGCCGCGATCGCGCGGAAGCGCTTCCTCATCGGAATGGTCGCGACCGTCGCCGTGACCGCGCCCTTCGGCTTCTGGTGGGCCTGGCCGGTGCTGTGGCTGCTGCCCCAGGCCACCTGGCTGCCGATGATCACCCGCCTGCGCAACATCGCCGAGCACGCCTGCATCGCCAAGGACGAGCCGGACCCGCTGCGCCACGCCCGCACCACCCGCGCCAACCTGCTGGAGCGGGCCTTCCTGGCGCCCTACTGGGTCAACTACCACTGCGAGCACCACATGTTCATGCATGTGCCCTGCTACAACCTGCCCCGCACCCACCGCCTCCTGAAGGCCAAGGGCGTCCTGCCCCGCATGCTGACGGCGCCCGGCTACCTCGACGTCCTGCGCCAGGCCTCGTCCCGGCCGGCGAAACAGGACCGCGGCGGCAACCCGACGCCGGAAGACCGCGGCGTGGTGAAGGCCGTCATCCAGTAAGCCGGCGCGGGGCCGCCAGCGCCCAGCTCGACCGCAGGCGCGCGTCCACCAGGTCCCAGTCGGCGTCGTCGGCCAGGCTGACCCCGACCCAACCCGACGGCCAGAGATAGGCGGGCCGGCTGTAGGTCTGCGGGTCGGCCTCGATCAGGAATTCCTGCTCGTCGCGGCCCGTGGTCTTCACGCACACCACGGTCATGCCGTCGCCGTGATGGTCGTGCCGGAAGTAGGCGAACATCTTGCCGGCCACCGAGAACGCCGGGATGCCGTGGCTGATCTTCTCGGCGGTCTCCGGCAGGGCCAGGCACAGGGCCCGCAGGCGGGCTTCCACAGCGACAGGGTCGGTGCTGAGCATGAGCCCATCCTGGCCCATACCGGCGCCCCGAGGCTAGGCCGCCCGGACCTCGTAGGCGTCGACCAGGGCCGCGTGCAGCTCCTCGATCATGATCGGCTTGGGCACGACCCCGTCCATGCCCGCGGCGGCGTACTCGTCCACCTGGGCCGGCATGTGGTTGGCGGTGAGCGCCACGATCCGGGTGGGCGGCAGGCCGCGCTCGGCCTCCAGGCGGCGGATGTCGCGGGTCGCGCTGACCCCGTCCCGCACAGGCATCTGGATGTCCATCAGCACCAGGTCCCACTCGCCGCGGCCCCAGGCCTCCACGGCCGCGCGGCCGTCCGGCACCACCGTGGGATCGACCCCCAGGGCGTTCAGCACCGTGCGCACCACCCGCTGGTTGGTCTCGTTGTCCTCGGCCACCAGGACCCGCAGGTCCGCCACATGGGTTTCCGGCGGCGCGGATTGGGCCAGCGCCGCCCCCCGCTCCAGCGGCAGCAGCAGGGTGAAGGTCGCGCCCCGCCCGACCTCGCTCTCGACGGCTAGCGTGCCGCCCATCAGCTCGACCAGGTTGCGCGCGATCGACAGGCCCAGGCCCACGCCGCCGAACTGGCGCGTGGCGCGGCCGTCGCCCTGGGTGAAGGCCTCGAACAGCCGCGGCATCGCCTCCGCCGGAATGCCGGGGCCCGTATCGGCCACCGAAATCACCAGTCCCCGCACGCCGCCCTCGGCGCGGACCTGGACGCTCCCGGCGGCGGTGAACTTCAAGGCGTTCGAGACCAGGTTGTAGATCACCTGCCGCAGACGGGCCCCATCGCCCAGCCAGAGGCCCCGGCTCGAGTCGTCCAGGTCGATCTGGAGGTCCAGCCCCTTGGACTCCGCCAGCACCGTCGCCGTGTCGCAGGCCTGGCGAACCACCGCCTCCAGCTCGAACGGCGCGGTCTCCAGCCGCACGCCGCCCTGTTCCATGTCGGCCATGTCCAGCACGTCGTTCAGCACGGTCAGCAGGGCCGAGCCGGAGTCCAGGATCACCTGCACCCGCTCGCGCTGGTCGGGCCGCAGGTCGTCCAGCAGCAGGGCCTGGCTCATCCCCAGCACCCCGTTCAGCGGCGTGCGCAGCTCGTGGCCCATGTTGGCCAGGAACTGCGACTTCATCACATTGGCCCGCTCGGCCGCGTCCCGGGCGGCGGTCGCTTCGCCGAGCGCGCCGCGCAGGCTCCGGTCGTAGTCGCCCAGCGCCGCCAGCAGCCTGTTGAAGCCCCGCGTCAGCTGGCCGACCTCGTCCTCGCGGGCGATCGGCAGGCGGGCGCTGAAGTCCCGCGAGGCGCCGACCGCCTCCATGCCTTCGTTCAGGGCCCGCAGCGGCGCCAGCGCCCGGCGCGCCAGCCGTCGCGCCACCAGGCCTGCGCCGAGGGTCGCCACCAGCGACAGCGCCAGGGCGATGCCGATGTTGGTGATCCGTTCGGTCAGGATCTCGCGGTCGTCGACCCACAGGACGATCTCCCCGACCTGGCGGCCGGCGTCATAGTGCGGCGCACGCACCTCCAGCCCGTTGGCCCGGAAGCGGGCCTGCGCCGCCTTAACGCCCTCGAACGCCAGCCTCGCGTCCTGCTGAGCGGTCTTGCCGATCCGCACGCGGCGTCCGTCGAACTGGTGATAGGTGGCCGCGACCGCATGGTCGCTGCCGTCCAGCAGGCGCGAGGCGATGACCATGGCCTCCGCATCGCCCGCCACGATGCCCTTGTGGGCCGCTGCGCCGATATCCTGCGCCAGCCTGACCGAGTCGGCGGCCAGTTCCTCGCGGTCGGCGGACCAGTTGCGGTACTGATAGACCGAGAACGCCGCAACCATGGCGGCGACGGTTGAGACCAGAGCCACGCTGACGACGCTGGCCTCCAGGCCTACGCCCAGCATCCCCCTGTTCCGCCTCGGCGTCCGGACGGTCGCACGCATCTTCGCCCGGCCTCCCGGCAGGTTCTTCTTCAAGCTCGACCGTTGACGAGGAAATCTTAATCGGCGGCAAATTGTGGGAAACGGCTGTTGCCCATCGTCGGGGATGCGGCGAGGAGTCGCAGATGATCGCGCCTACCCCGGAGGCCCGCCGCGGCTTCATCGTCGAGCACACCCGCCTGCAGCATCCGCCGCACACGCCTGAGCTGCGCCTGCACCTGGCCGACGAGATCACCCCCATCTGGCGCCTGACCGAGGAGGCCCTCGCCGAGATCGGCCTGCCGCCGCCGTTCTGGGCCTTCGCCTGGGCGGGTGGCCAGGCGCTGGCGCGCTACCTGCTGGACAATCCCCAGATTGTGGCCGGCAAGGCCGTGCTGGATTTCGCCTCGGGCTCCGGCCTCGTGGCCATCGCCGCCAAGCGCGCGGGCGCGGCGCGGGTGCTGGCCGCCGATATCGACCCCTTCTGCGGCGCGGCCCTCGACCTCAACGCCGCGGCCAACGCGGTCGAGATCGACTTCGCCGGCGACGACCTGCTGGACGCCCCGCCGCCGGCCTGGGCCGAGGTGATCCTGGCTGGCGACATCTGCTACGAGAAGCCGCTGGCCGAGCGGGTGATGGCCTGGCTGGCCCAGGCGCGCGCCGCCGGGGCCACGGTGCTGATCGGCGATCCCGGCCGCAGCTACTTCCCGCGCTCGGGGCTGGTAAAGCTCGCCGAGTATCAGGTGCCCACGACCCGCGAGCTGGAGGACCTGGAAGTGAAGAAGACTTCCGTCTGGACTCTGCCCTAGCCGCGCCCTAGTTTGGAACAAACAAGGAACTCTAGATGCGCGAAGACGGCAAGATCGACTATGTTGAACTCCCCGGCGGCGACCTGGGAGCGATCAAGGCCTTCTATGGCCAGGCCTTCGGCTGGTCGTTCACCGACTACGGCCCCGAGTACGCGGCCTTCGACGAGGGGCTCGACGGCGGATTCGACGCCAGCCCCGCCGACGCCGTGCAGAAGCCGCTGGTCATCCTCTACGCCCACGACCTCGAGGCGATGGAGGCCAAGGTCCGCGCCGCCGGCGGCGCGATCACCAAGCCGATCTTCAGCTTCCCGGGCGGGCGCCGCTTCCACTTCGCCGACCCGGCGGGCAACGAACTGGCCGTCTGGACCGAGGTCGGCGCAGGCTAGAACTTCGTCGTGTCGGCGCTGGCCGCGGCCTGCTGGCAGACCCCGGCGAAGTCGCCGAAGGTGACGGCGCCGTTGCGGCGGTCGACGGTCAGGCTGGAGCGGTCGATCCGGTTCCACTTCAGCCGGCCCTTGATGGACAGCCGGTCGACGGCGACGTCGGCGAGCACGTACCAGCCGTCCTTGGCGTCCTTGGCGAACAGCGGGACCGCGCTCTTCGGCGGCTTCACCCGGACCTGGCCGTTCTCGACCCGGACGCCGAGCTGCGCCGGCACGCGCGCCTCGCCGTAGTACACGCCGCCGAAATGGGGCGCGCCGATCGAATTGCGGTACGGCGTCATCGCCATCAGCGCCGCGTCGCTGCCCACGCAGATGAGATCCAGGCTCTCGCTTCCCGCGGGCGCCTGGGCCTGGGCCGCGCCGCCCGACAGCATGAGCGTCAGCGACGCCGCCCGGATAACCCCGAATGCCCGCAACGCCCTGCTCCCCGTTTCAGCCGGCGCGATCCTATCTGCGCGACCCAGCGGCGAGAAGGCCGTTCGCCGCCGTCCCCATCCGGGCTACGAAGGCCGTCTCAACCATCGCCGAAGGATCGCCCATGCCCGCAGACACGCCCGCCGGAGACAGCGTCCTCGTGGCCGAGACCCTGCTCGGGCGCTTTCAGGTCGCCGCGCGCACCCCGTCCGGCTCCTTCCTGGCCGACGAGCCGCCGTCAGTGGGCGGCCTCGGTTCCGGCCCCAGCCCCTACGACCTGCTCAGTTCCGCCCTGGGCGCCTGCACCGCCATGACCCTGCGCCTCTACGCCGAACGCAAGGGCTGGCCGCTGGATCGCGTGCAGGTCAGCGTGCGCCACCATCGCGCCTCGCTCACCGCCCGCGACCGCTTCGAACGCACCATCCTGATCGAAGGCCCGCTGGACGAGGCGCAGCGCGCGCGCCTGCTCCAGATCGCCGAGCAGTGCCCCGTCCACCGCACCTTCGAGCGCGGCTCCGACGTGGTCACGGTCCTGAGCACGGCCGACACGGCCCCGCCTGTGGAGGCCGAGGCCGTCTCCGAACATATGCGCGATATGGAGGAGCTGGACGCGGGGTGACGCGCGCCGCCGGGGGCTACCGCCGCGGCGCCGACAGGGCGGCCAGGTCGCTCGGTCCCATGCGCCGAACCTCGGCGACCCGGCACTGCTTGGGGCCGGCCGGCGTCTGCGCCAGGAGGTCCGCGGCGGTCCCAGGGCATACGGCAAGGCCGCCGTCGCCGCGCAGCGTAACCTTCGTGGCCGCGTCCAGCGCCGCGCAGTCGCCGGCGAGCTCCAGCCGATAGATCGCGCCGGCCCTCGACTGGACGTAGACGGTCCGCTCGCCCGCGCGGGTCACCCCGGCGATCGATTTGCCGCGGAAGCACTGCGCCTCCGGCCGCCACGGGCCGGGCCCGTAGGCCCGAAGCTGCGCGCCCTCGTCGAACCTCTGGCCATTGTCCGCCGCGGCGGGCGTCGTCACCGACAGGAGGGCCGCGGCGGCGAAGAACAGCACGGGTTTCATGGTCGAGGCGTCCATGGCGGCTTGCGTTCTTCAAAGCGTGTGCGTGTAACGCAGGTTGCGCAAGCCATTTCCGACGCCCTGGCGTGTGATGCCGGGCCGATGACCGGATGAGTGCAATGGACGAGCCCATCTTCTTCGCCACACCGGCCGAGTGGCGCGCCTGGCTGGAGGCCCACCACGCCACGGCCCGCGAGGTTTCGGTCGGCTTCTGGAAAAGGGACAGCGGCCGGCCCTCGATCACCTGGCCGCAGAGCGTGGACGAGGCCCTGTGCTTCGGCTGGATCGACGGGGTCCGCCACCGGATCGACGAGGCGGCCTACCGCATCCGCTTCACGCCCCGCAAGCCGGGCGGGATCTGGAGCCAGGTGAACCTGAAACGCTTCGCCGAACTCAAAGCGGAGGGCCGGGTGACGCCGGCCGGGCGCGCCGCCCACGACGCCGGCAAGGACCGCACCCGCGTCTATTCCTACGAGCGCGCGGCCGACGACCTGACCGCCGAGGAGATCTCGCGCTTCCGGGCCAACGCCCAGGCCTGGGCCCGCTTCCAGGCCTTCCCGCCCGGCTACCGCAAGGTGGCCATCCACCGGGTGACCGCGGCCAAAGGCGAGACCACCCGCGCCAGGCGCCTCGACATCCTCATCGACGCCTCGGCCCGAGGGCTTAGACTGAAATCCCCGACCCAGGTGGATGAGCCATGACCCACGACGAGATGAAAGCCATCGTCCTGTCCTTCCCGGGCGTCGAGGAAGGCGTCAGCTACGGCCGCCCCTCCTTCAAGCTGAACGGCAAGTTCTTCACCCGGCTGCGCGCCGAGGACGACAGCCTGGTCCTGATGGAGGTGAGCTACGACGAGCGCGAGATGCTGATGGAGGCCGAGCCGGGGACCTTCCACCTGACCCCGCACTACAAGGACTACCCTTGCGTCCTCGCCCGCATCGGCGATCTGCATCCCGGCTCGCTGAAGAACTTCCTGGAACGCCGCTTCCGCAAGGTGGCCAAGAAGGCCGCCGTGAAGGCCTGGGAGGCCGCGCTCTAACGCTGGCCGGGCGGGAACGTGGCCGGAAATTCCAGCTTGCTGACGTCGTAGCCGAGCGCCCGGGTCCGCGCAGTCAGGTCCGCGACGAGTTCCGGCGATGGCCGTGGGTCGCGGGTATAAAGGTTCACCAGCTTCAGGTCCGGCGTCGACATGATGAACCACCCGTCGCCGTGATCGAGGAGCCAGTAGGTCCGGCCGACCGGGACGAAGCCGAACAGCCGATAGTTCACGTGGACCTTGTTGTTCTGGCCGGGATTCAGGATCTTTAGCGGCCCGGCGACGACCTTCTCCTTGCCGGCGGGCGTGCCGTCACGGCAGGCGTCCCGCTGGATGAGCTTGCCGCCTTCGGCGAGATAATCGGTGTACCCCGCCACGCAGCCGTCGGTGAGTTTCATCGGCGTGCGGCCGATCTCGTACCATCGGCCCGTGAAATGGCTGGCCGCGTCGATGCGCTTCGCCGGCTCCGGCGCGCGCGGCGCCTTGGAGCCCGCCATGGAGGCGCACCCGGCCAGCAACAGGATCGCGCCGCCCGCCAGTGCCATTGTTCTCGGCTTCATGGGACACCTCTGCAGCCGCAACGGAACCGCGCTGGGTCCAAGTGGTTCCGGCAGCGCCTCAGACGAAGCCCAGGTAGCGGGTCCCGAAGTTGCGCAGGCGCGGGAAGATCAGGTCGATGTCGGCGTCGGACACGCCGAACCAGCGCCCCAGTGTCGCGCCATACTGGTCCACCGAGGCGGTGGGGATCTGGGCGCCGCCGATATTGTCCGGGTTGTTGAAGCCGTTCACGTCGACGCCCAGCGTCGGGTACTGGCCGTACATGTCCCCGCCGCGCACGGCGCCGCCCATGATGAACTGGCATCCGCCCCAGGCGTGGTCCGTGCCGTCGCCGTTGGTGGTGAACCCGCGCGAGAAGTCCGAGGCGGTGAACGTCGTCACCTGGCCGCGGCGGTCCAGCCCGCCCACGTTCGACAGGGCGCCGTCGAAGTAGGACAGGGCGTGGGCGACCTTGGCCAGCAGGTTGGGCTGGGTCGTGTTCTGGAAGTCGTGGGTGTCCCAGCCGCCGAGGCTGACGAAGAACACCTGCCGCCGCACGCCCAGTTCGGAGCTGGCCGCGATCATGCGCGCCACGGTCTGCAGCTGCAGGGCCAGCGAATTGGTCTCCGTCCGGCCCGTCACCGGGTTCACGTAGGCCGGGGCCGCGGGAATCGAGACCGCCAGTGGCTGGGTGAAGGCGCTGTTGACGGTGGCCGCGGCTGAGATCGAGCGGCCGACCACGGTCGAATAGTCCGCGGCGAAATTGCTGGTCAGGTTGGTGTCGCTGATCACGTCGCGCATCCGCGAGGGCGCCAGCCGCGAGCCGAACAGGGTGGAGCCCTGGGCCCCGTTGATCACCACCGCCGGCTGGGTCCCGGTGGAGAGCTGGTACTGGACCACCGACTGCCCGGCCAGGAACACCGCATTGCCCGCGGCCGAGACCGCCGTGAACAGGGTGTTCTGGCCGTTCATCCCGGCCAGCAAGTCGCCGAAGCGGCCACCCCAGCCGCTGCGCGCGCCCTCCACCGACAGGGCCTGCCAGGTCGACTGCTGGTCGTTGTGCGAGAACAGGCTGGTGGGCAGCGTCACGCTCTTGGCCTGGTACTGCGCCTTCGTCGTCGGCTGCACCAGCGTGCCCACATTGGCCAGGACCGCGAGCCGGCCCTGGTTGAACAGGCTTTGGAGCGGGCCGAGGAACGGATGCAGGGCGAAGGTCCGGCTGCTGGCGTTGGTGCCGGCTGGGATCGCCTGGGCCGTGCGCGGCGCGATCGGCAGCACGCCGCCCCAGGCTTCCGGCGAGTCGGCCTGCGCCACCCGCCCGGTGACCGCGCTCGTCTGCCCGACCGGCGTCGCCGCGGTCCCCGGTGGCATCAGGGCGATGGGGTCCGCGCCGGTGTTCCGCGCCGCGAAATAGCGGCCCCACGAGTCCGCGTCGGTCGCCAGCACGGTGTTGTGCGAGTCGTTCCCCCCGTAGAGGAAGACGCAGACCAGGGCCTTGTAGTCCGGCGCCGACTGCCCGGCGGCCGAGCCCGCCGCGGCGAGCTGCAGGGCGAACGGCGCGCCGACCCCCAAGGCCGAGAACGCGCCGCCCAGGCGCAGCAGGTGTCTGCGGTCCATCGCCCCGCTCATCGCTGCACCAGATATTCGGGCGAGCCCATGGTCATGTAGATCGCGAGCTTCGCCCGGTTCAACCGCGCCGCGTCCTGGCTGCCGGTCGCCGGCAGGCTGACGCCGCCCACCGCCTCGACGATGCGGGTCCGCAGCACGGGCGACATGCGACCGTTCAGCAGCAGCAGGTTTACCCGGTCGACCAGAGCGCCGGGATCCGCGGCCAGGGCCGTCTCGGCCGCATAGCTGCTGCGCACGTCGCGCGCGCCGTTGGTCGCCGCGCCCGCGCCGGCGTCGATGACGGACTGGATGGTGTTGAGGTAGCCAGCGACCGTCACCTCGTCGACGATCTGGAACTCCGGCGCGACCAGGCCGGCGGCGCCCACCCGCGTATTGGGCGGCGCGTAGCCGGGACGGAAGAAATTGAACACCGAGGGCGAGGTCAGGGCGCTTTGACCCAGGGAGGTGTTCGCGCTGGTGGAGGCGATCAGCCAGTTCCCCGTCTGCGACGTGGCGTTGAACGCCCGGGCCCAGTGCGCCACGCGGACGACCGGCTCGCGCAGCTTGCCATAGTTCACGCCCATGGCGACGGCGGCGCTGCGCGCCTCCTCGTCCAGCAGGATGGCGCGGACCACGGCGCTCATGTCGCCGCGCACGCCGGCGCCGTTGTTGTTGAAGATCCGGGCTACCCGGGCGACGTAGGCCGGGCTGGGATTGCTGGTCACCAGCCGCTGGATCAGCTGCTTGGAGATGAACGGCCCGACGTTGGGGTGGTTGAACAGCGTGTCCAACGCGATCTTCAGGTCGCCCGACGGATCGGCCGAGCCGGACGCCGGGATCGTCACGCCGAGGAAGCTCTTGGCGCTGGTGGAGTGGTAGGCCGGATAGGGGATCATCGAGCGGACGGCCGCATCGGCGTGCTTCTGCCCGCCCCGGAAGGTGGTGAGGTTCGGGGTCGGCGAGTAGTAGCTGTAGCCGGTGAAGACCTTGGCCAGGCCCGCGATGTCGTCGGAGGTGTAGGTCGGGATCGGCCGGCCCGCGCCGTCGGTCCTGACCGTCCCGTCGAGATTGAGCTGATAGAGCCCGATGGTCATGAGCTGCATGACCTCGCGGGCGTAGTTCTCGTCCGGCTTGCGGCCGGTGGCCGGGTCCTCCTTCTGGTTCCCCAGCCAGGTCAGGTAGATCCCCATCATCGGATGCAGGGTCACCTGCTCCAGCAGGGTGCGGAAGTTCCCGAAGGCGTTCGCCCCGAGCATGTCGTAGTACGAGCCCGCCCCGCGGGTATCGACGTTGTTGTCGGTCAGCGAGATGACGAAGATCTCGGACAGGGCCAGCTTCATCCGCTGGCGCAGCTGGTCCGGCCCCGAGATCGCCTGCCCCCAATAGGAATAGTAGAAGTCGGCGGGGTTCAGCGTGGCGGTGGGATTGCTGGCCCGAAGCTGCGCCAGCCGCGCCTCGAGCTCCGCCTGGTGGGTGGTGGGGCGCGCCATCGTCATCTGCTGGTCGATCCAGCCCGAGTACCCCGCCGCCTTCACCTGCGCGATCGCCGCATCGTTGGCGCCATAGCTGGCCTGCGCCAGGAACCGGGCGGCCTCGTCCGACGTCGGCGGCGCGCCATCGCCCGCGCTCCGCACGCCGCTGCAGGCGGCGACGGACAGGGCGGCCAGCATCCCGACCCAGAGGCGCATGCCGCGCCCGAGACCCTTCCCCAGCTTCAAACGCCCCACCCCCACGGTTGGCCCAGACGACGCCCCTTATAGCCTATTCGCGCCGCCGCTTTGTGAAGCTTGCACGTTGCGGCATCCTCGCTCCTTCGCCACAGGAGAACCAATGGCCAGCTTCATCGCCGCCGCCGGGGTCGACCTCGACCTTCTGGACCTCGGGCCGTTGGCCGCCAGCGCGCCGTCCGGCGCCGGCCCCGACAGCGCGGCGTTCGTCGTCGGCGGGCTGTCGATCCAGCTTTCGGGCTCGGGGTTCCAGTTCGCGGCGTCCGGCCCGCCCACCGCCGGCGTGATCACCGGCATCGCCGTCAGCATCGGCGGCGCGCCGGCCTACCAGATCTCGGGCCTGTCGCTGCCCGCGGCCAGCTTCCGCGCCTGGGTGGTCGCCGGCGACAATGCGGCGACCAAGGCGGGGATCTTCGGCGACTCGGACATGATCGCGGGCTCGGGCGTCGCCGACCGCCTGGGCGGCTACGCTGGCGCGGACACGATCAACGCGGGGTCCGGCGACGACTTCCTGTCCGAGGTGTCGGGCTCCAACTACCTGCGCGGCGACGCCGGCAACGACAGCATCCAGGGCGGCAGCGACTTTGACGACACCAACGGCAACATGGGCAACGATGTCCTGAGCGGCGGCCTGGGCGGCGACTGGGTCGTGGGCGGCAAGGACGACGACCTGCTCTACGGCGGCGAGGGCGGCGACCTCGTCTACGGCAACCTCGGCGCCGACACCTGCGACGGCGGAGAGGGCGACGATGTGGTCCGCGGGGGTCAGGGCGCCGACACCTTGAGCGGCGGCGGCGGCGCCGACTTCGTCTCGGGCGACCGCGGCGACGACACTATGACCGGCGGCCTCGGCGCCGACCGTTTCCATTCCTCCGCCGACGCGGGCGCCGACCGGGTGCTGGACTTCAGCGTCGCCCAGGGCGACCGCGTCCAGCTCGACCCCGGGACGGCCTATTCGGTGAGCCAGGTGGGCGCCGACACGGTCATCACCCTCAGCGCCGGCCAGGTCGTCCTCGTCGGCGTGACGATGTCCACCCTGCCCGCGGGCAGTATCTTCCTCGCCTAGAGCGCAATCCGCCGAAGTGGAAGCCGGTTCGGCGATCAGATTGCGCTCAAAATCAAAGAGATAGAGCCTTCCTCGGGGAAGGCTCTAGCGGTCCAGCCCGTAGCGGTACAGCAGCCGCACGCCCACGTCGCCGACGCCCGGGTTGTAGTCGCCCGCCAGCTTGGCGTGGCTGAGGTGGATCCACGACAGCTCCACCGACAGGCGCCGGGTCGCCTTCCAGCCCACCGACAGCTCCGGCTCGAACAGCACGCGCGAGCCCAGGTCCAGCTTGGTCTGGAAATCGCGCAGCCGCTTCAGCCGCTCCTCGGGCGTGAGGCCCGGCGCGTCGGGCGAGGGCAGGTTCACCCGTCCGTCGTGGATGGCCAGGCCGATCCCCGGCTGGACGTAGACCCGCTCCGACAGGTTGAAGCGCCACGCCAGGCCGGCCGCCGCATAGTTGGTCCCGCCCGCGGTGTTCACCCCGGCCAGAAGGTGCACCCGCGGCCTGCCCAGGAACTTCAGCTCGTCCAGCGCCGTGGTCCGCACGCCCCCGACGATCTGCGCCCCATCCTCGAACTTTCCGTAGGAGATGCCGTCGTCCACGTCGTGCGCATAGGCGCCCAGGAACACCTCCCCGGCCCGCGCCGCGCTCGCGCCCACCGTCGCGGCGCAGACCAGCGCCATCAGCAGGGTGCGCGACATGGGCTAGAACTCGTCCTCGATCGCCGAGCGGAAGTTTTCGAACACCTCGGCCATCCGCGGCCCCGGCTCCACGGCGGACGCCTGCGCCTCTGTTGCGGTGGGCCCGGCTGCCAGCCGGCCCACCACCGCCCCGTGCTGCACCAGCAACAGCTCCTCGCCTTCGCTCAAGCCCGTCAGCAGGGCGGCGATCTTCGGCGGCAGGTCGTCGAGGTCCAGGCGGGGCATGGGCGATCCTAGACCGCATCGCGGGGCGCAGGTAAACCGCCGCCCGAGGAGAAAACATGGCTTATCGGTCGCTGCGCGAATTCCTGGCCAAGCTTGAAGCCGCGGGCGAGCTGGTCCGGGTCACCGAGCCGGTCTCCTCAGTCCTCGAGATGACCGAGATTCAGCGCCGGTTGCTGGCCACCGGCGGGCCGGCCGTTCTGTTCGAGAACGTGGCCCGCGCCGACGGCGAGCGCTCGACCATGCCATGCCTCGTCAACCTGTTCGGCACGGTCAAGCGGGTGGCCATGGGCGTCACCCTGGACGGCGTGGAGCGCACCACCGCCGCTGAGCTGCGCAGCGTGGGCGAACTCCTGGCCTTCCTGCGCCAGCCCGAGCCGCCCCGCGGCCTCAAGGACGCCTGGGACATGCTGCCCCTGGCCAGGACCGTGATGGGCATGCGCCCCCAGGTCCGGAAGAGTGGCCCGGTGCAGGAGGTGGTGCTGAAGGGCGACCAGATCGACCTCACCAAGCTGCCGATCCAGACCTGCTGGCCGGGTGAGCCGGCGCCGCTGATCACCTGGCCGCTGGTGGTCACCAAGGGCCCGTCCGACGCCCGCGAGGACGACTACAACCTCGGCATCTACCGCATGCAGGTGCTGGGCAAGGACCGGACCATCATGCGCTGGCTGGCCCACCGCGGCGGCGCCCAGCACCACCGCCGCTGGAAGGCGCAAGGCAAGCGCGAGCCCCTGCCCGCCTGCGCCGTCATCGGCGCCGACCCCGGCACGATCCTGGCCGCGGTGACCCCGGTGCCGGACACCCTGTCGGAGTACCAGTTCGCCGGCCTGCTGCGCGGCGCCAAGCTGGACCTCGTGCCCGCCAAGACCGTGCCCCTGATGGTGCCGGCCCACGCCGAGATCGTGCTGGAGGGCTACGTCCACCTCGACGACTACGCCGACGAGGGCCCCTACGGCGACCACACCGGCTACTACAACAGCGTCGAGAAGTTCCCGGTCTTCCAGGTCACCGCCGTGACCATGCGCAAGGACCCGATCTACCTCACCACCTTCACCGGCCGGCCGCCGGACGAGCCCTCGGTGCTGGGCGAGGCGCTGAACGAGGTCTTCATCCCGCTCCTCCAGCAGCAGTTCCCCGAGATCGTCGACTTCTGGCTGCCGCCCGAGGGCTGCAGCTACCGCATCGCCGTGGTCTCGATGAAGAAGGGATACCCCGGCCACGCCAAGCGAGTGATGCTGGGCGTCTGGAGCTACCTTCGCCAGTTCATGTACACCAAGTGGGTCATCGTCGTGGACGACGACATCGACGCCCGCGACTGGAAGGACGTCATGTGGGCCATCTCCACCCGCATGGACCCGGCCCGCGACATCACCGTGGTCGAGAACACCCCCATCGACTACCTCGACTTCGCCTCGCCCGAGAGCGGCCTGGGGTCCAAGATCGGCCTCGACGCCACGAACAAATGGCCGCCCGAAACCCACCGCGAATGGGGCGAAAAGCTGGGCATGGACGCCGAGACGGTGGCCAAGGTCACGGAGAAGTGGGCGAAGCTGGGCTTGCCGGGCGACGGCCGGCCGGTGGATTAAGGCAGCCGCATGGACCCCGCCGCCTCCGCCCACGCCGCCGCCCTGTGGGCCGGCCTCTGCCTCATCCTCCTGCTGGTGCTCTCGGTCCTCGTGACCCGCCAGCGGCGCAAGCACCACGTGGAGATCGGCGACGGCGGCGTGCCGGCCCTGAAACAGGCCATCCGCGCCTTCGGCAACGCCACCGAATACATCCCCGCCGCCCTGGCCGGCCTCGGCCTGCTCGCGCTGGTGGGCGCCCCAGCCCTGCTGATCCATCCCATCGGCCTGACCCTCTTCGCGGGCCGCGTGCTGCACGCCGTGGGCCTCTCGCGCTCCACCGGCACCTCCTGGCCCCGCGCCGCCGGCGTCCTCGCCACCTGGATCAGCTACATCGCCACCGCCGCCGCCCTCCTGTTCTACGCCATCCCGTAAGCGCCTCCTCTCCCCCCGCGAAGCGGAGAGGGAGAGGGTAGGGAGAGGGCGGCTCCGACTTTCCACTTGCACCGAAGTTCCTCAAATGTTCACGTCACTACCGTGGGCAAGGTCCGAACCCTCCATCGCGTCGCGACCATCGAGCGAGCGCGTGAGCTCCGCCGGAACGACACCGACGCCGAAGCCCGCCTCTGGAACGCGCTCCGCGCCCGTCGCCTTGGGGGCTGGCGCTGGAAGCGGCAGGCGCCGTGGGGGCCCTACTTTCTGGATTTTCTCTCTATCGAAGCGCGGCTCGTCGTCGAGGTCGACGGCTCCCAGCACGCTGGGCAGGTGGACTACGATGCGCGGCGGACCCGCTACATCGAACGTTCCGGCCTGCGGGTGCTCAGGTTCTGGAACCACGAGGTGCTGACCAACCGCGACGGTGTCTGCGTGACGATCCTGGCCGCATGCGGCGGCGAACGAGAGGATTCTGGCTGGACCACGGCGTAATACCGGTGGCCCAGCCGCCCTCTCCCTACCCTCTCCCTCTCCGCGTCGCGGGGGGAGAGGAGGCGCATGCGGCGACGCACCGCTTGTCCCAGCCCCCCCGCTCGGCCATATCCCGTCGATGGACGAAACCCTGCTGAACGACGTCGTCGCCGCCGCGCTGAGGGCCGGGGCCGACGCCGCCGAAGCCGTCGGCGCCGAGCGCCGCAGCCTCTCGATCACCGTGCGCACCGGCGAACTGGAAGAGGTCGAGCGCGAGGAGTCGCGCGACCTGGGCCTGCGCGTCTTCGTGGGCAAGCGGCAGGCCACCGTCTCCGGCTCCGACATCTCGCCCGAGGCGCGGGCCAAGCTGGTGGAGCGCGCCGTGGCCATGGCCCGCCTCGCGCCCGAGGATCCCTACGCCGGCCTCGCCGACCCCGCGCACCTGGCCCGCGGTCCCCGCCCCGACCTCGACCTCTTCGACCCGGCCGAGCCCACGCCCGAAAGCCTGGAGGAGCGCGCCCGCATCGCCGAGGCCGCCGCCCGCGCGGTGCCCCGCGTCACCAACTCCGACGGCGGCAGCGGCTCCTGGTCCGCCTCGCAGTGGACCATGGTCACCAGCGGCGGCTTCACCGGCGTGCACCGCGCCTCGGGCTTCCACATCGGCGCCTCGGCCATCGCCGGCGACGGCGAGACCATGGAGACCGGGTACGACGGCCGCTCCACCCGCTGGCAGTCCGACCTGCCCAGCCCCGAGGCCCTCGGCGCCGAGGCCGGCCGCCGCGCCGCCCAGCGCCTGGGCGCCCGCAAGATCGCCTCCACCACCGCCCCGGTGATCTTCGAGAACCGCCTGGCCGGCTCGCTGATGAGCCCGCTGATCGGCGCCATCTCCGGCCCGTCCATCGCCCGCGGCACCTCGTTCCTGAAGGACAAGCTGGGCGAGCAGATCTTCGCCAAGGGCGTCCACATCGTCGACGACCCGCACCGCCCCCGCGGTCTGGGCTCCTCGCCCTTCGACGACGAGGGCGTGGCGAACGAGAAGCGCCACCTGATCGACGACGGCGTCCTGACCACCTGGCTGCTGAACTCGGCCTCGGCGCGCCAGCTCGGCCTCACCACCACCGGTCACGCCTCGCGCGGCCTCGCCGGCCCGCCCGGCGTCTCCACGTCCAACCTCACCTTCCAGCCGGGCGAGAAGGACCAGGCGGAGCTGATGCGCGACGCCGGCGCCGGCCTGCTGATCACCTCCATGTTCGGGCCCTCGCTGAACGGCAACACCGGCGACTGGTCGGTGGGCTGCTCGGGCTTCTGGTTCGAGAACGGCGTGATCGCCTACCCGGTCAACGAGATCACCGTGGCGGGCAACCTGCTCGACATCTTCGGCCGCATCGTGCCGGGCTCCGACCTGGAGATCCGCGGCTCGGCCAACGCCCCCTCGCTGCTGGTGGATGCGCTCGCCATCGCGGGCCGATGACCGACGACCTCAGCCTGATCCTGGATGCGGCCCGGGAGGCGGGAGACCTCGCCCGCACCCTCCGCCGCCAGGGCCTGGCCATCGAATATAAGGAAGACGACGGCACGCCCGTCACCAACGCCGACCTCGCCGCCGACCGCCTGCTGACCACGCGCCTGCGCGCCGCCCGCCCGGACTACGGCTGGCTCTCCGAGGAGACCGCCGACGACCGCGAGCGCCTCAATCGCCGCCGGATCTTCGTGGTCGACCCCATCGACGGCACCCGCGCCTTCCTGAAGGACCGGCCCTGGTGGTCGGTGGCCATCGCCGTGGTGGAGGACGGCCTGCCGGTGGCGGGCGTGGTCTATGCGCCGGAGATGGACGAGACCTATGCGGCGATTGCGGGGACGGGCGCCACGCTCAACGGCGCCCCGATCCGCCCCAGCGCCGCCGCGGCCCTTGAGGACTGCGGCATGGTCGGCGATCCCGTCGTCTTCGCCCACTGGTCCTGGCCCACCGCCTGGCCCTCGATGCGCGTCGAGCAGCGCAACTCCACGGCCTACCGCATGTGCCTGGTGGCGGCCGGCGAGTTCGACGCCGCCGTGGCGCCGGTCCGCAAGGCCGACTGGGACGTGGCCGCCGGCGACCTCATCGCCCGCGAGGCCGGCTGCTTCGTGGGCGACCACACGGGCGAAGGTTTCCGCTATAACCGCGCCAGACCGTCACAGGCGAGCCTGATCTGCTGCACCCAGGCCCTGGCCCCATTGATTCTGGAGCGGGTTGGGCATATCGGCGCGCGTAATTGACTTCACGCGAAAAGAAATCCTCAAGAACCGATCATGCCCGACAAACAACTTCTCCACCTCGTCATCGGCGGCGAACTGAAGTCCCTCGAAGGGGCGCCAGAGTTCAAGGATCTGACCAAGATCGACCTGGTCGGCGCCTTCCCGACCTATCAGGACGCCCGTAGAGCCTGGCTCGCCAAGGCCCAGCAGACCGTCGACAACGCCCTGATGCGCTACTTCATCATCCACGCGCACAAGCTCCTCACCCCCGGCGCCGACGACGACCACGAACACTAGAATTGCTCCCCGTCGGGGGAGCTGTCGGCGAACGCCGACGGAGGGGGCTTCCGCTCAGAACGTGACGCTGCCGCGCGCTCGCGCAGCAGGTTGCCAGTGAGCCGTCTGAGTGGAAGCCCCCTCCGGCGCTCCGCGCCACCTCCCCCTGTGGGGGAGGAATGCTACTCCCGCCGCAGCACGCGCTCGGTCAGCAGGTTGCCCCACATGTTGGTGCGGAAGTCGGCCTTCATACCGGCCGGGTCGTACATCGGGCTCTCGACCCATTCGAGGAAGCTCATCCCCGCCGGCTCGCCCTCGGTGAGGTAGCGGGCGAAGGTATAGTCCAGCACCCCGGTCTTGCCGTGCCGGATGTGCAGGTACTTGAGCGACAGCTGCTCCAGCGCCTCGCGGATCGTCTTCCCCTGCCGGAAGTGCATGTAGAACACGCTCATGATGCCGGCCCGGTCCGCCCCGGACTTGCAGTGCATCAGGGCGGGATACTCCAGCGTCTCGAACAGCCGCTTGGCCCCCAGCACCCGCTCCCGCGACGGGACTTCGCGGGACGTGATCGTGAAGTTCACGAAGTTCAGCCCGAGCCGCTCACAGGCGTCCTTCTCCAGGGCGTGGAAGCTGGCGTCGAACCCGCCGCGCAGGTTGACGATCGTCCGGATCCCCCGCGCCTTCCACTCGGCGATCTGGTGCGGCCACGGCTGGTTCGCCCGCACCAGCTCCTCGCTGATCCAGTGCGCGTTGGAAAATCCCAGCCGCAGATAGGCATGGTCGTTCCACAGATAGTCCAGGTACGTCTTCGCCCGCCCCACGGGGGTCGCAAGGTCGAAGCGGTCCTCGGCGCGCGCGTCCGTCATGCCGCCTAGGTAAGGCCACCCGCCACCCCGCGAAAGCCCCCGCGACAGCGCAGGCTGAAGGTCAAACCGCGGGAGGCCGCAACCAGCTCGCTCGGTGCATCAGAAGCTCGAGGTGCGCTCGCTGCTGGAGCTTGTGCCTTGAACCGCGGGATTGGTCCGTCGTCGGCGACGGTTAGGCCCCCGGCGGCGGCCCCTCGCCAATCCGCCCGGCAGAACACGCCGAAGACGCTCAAGACAGGGCGGCGCGGTAGCGGCCCGGCGTCAGCCCCACCTGCCGCAGGAAGACGCGGTTCAGATGGCTCTGGTCTGAAAAGCCGGCCGCATACGCCACATCGGCCAGCGCGCGCCCCTCGGCCAGCAGCCGGCGGGCCAGCCTGATCCGGAGCTGCGTCTGGTACGCATGGGGCGTGATCCCCAGTTCGCGCACGAAGGTCCGCAGCAACTGGAAGGCGCTCAGGCCTTCGAGGTGCGCGAGGTCTTCGAGGCTCACCGCGGCCGCCGGATCGTCCCTCAGGCGGGCAATGGCGCGCGCGAGCTTGCCGCCGCCTACCCCTGCCGGCCTCTCGCCCGCAGCGGCGTAGCGCGCGGCCAGAAGCGCAAGCGTCTGCACCAGGGCTTCCTCGACGGCCAGAGCGTCGGACTCTGTCGCCGCCTTCGCCGTGTGGAGCAGGTTAAGCACCGCATGGCGCAGCTTATGATCGCGGATCACCGGCTGCGTGATCTCGGCGTCCGCGCCCAGCTGGGGCCCGGCAACGGACGGGTTGAGGTAGATCATTCGCCAGGCGCGGGGCGCGCCCGAGGCAGGCACGCCATCATGCATCTCGCCGGGATTGGTCGTGATGACGTCGCCGGCGCCCGCTTCCACCGCGCCGCGCCCGCTCCACGACCGCTGCGCCCCCGAGATGACGACGCCCAGGCCGAACTGATCGTGGGCATGCCGCGGGAACGCCCGCGCCGACACCAGGTCCACCACCTCGACGCCGTTGAGCCGCGCCGGATGGATCACCGCAGAATGGACGTCCTCCTTGGGCATGGCGTGCGCTACCGGACCAATCGCTCCACGGCGACCATGTTCACGATCTTGCCGTCCCGAACTTCATACACCGTAACCTCATCAGCGGTGCGCCCGTCCGCAAGCCCCGTAACGCGATCGTAGGAGACGACCTTGTCGCCCAGCACAACGAGGTGGAGGATTTCGACCTTCAGGTTCGGGTTCGCAGCGAACGACTTCTGATAGGCGTCCCGATACCGCTGTACGCCTTCGCCCCGGAATTCGGCGGGAAAGCGGTACTTGCGGATCTCGGGCGCGTAGAAGGCCACGAACCCATCCACGTCGTGACGGTTCGCGGCGTCGGCATAGGCTCGGACAACCGCTTCCGGAGAGCTTTCGGCGGGTTGGGCCTGGACGTGCATCGCAAGGCACGCTGCGGCGACGGCGATGAGTGGGGTGCGAAGCAAGGCGGCTTTCCTCAGGCTCTGGAGAGGTCTTCGGTAACTGCGGGGCGGGCCAGGACGACGGACGCCTGCGCTTGGCGCGCGGGCACGGTCCAATAGGCGGCGAGGAGGCTGGCGGCTTCCGGGGCGGCGGCGCGGACGAAGCCATGGCGCGCGTAGAACCCGATCGCCCAGTCCGCCGCGGCCCACGTTCCGACCAGCAGCGGCTTGCGGGCGCTCTCGCAGAGGCGCTCGATCAGTCGGCGCCCGACGCCGCGCCCCTGCTCGGCGGGCCGGACGTAGGCATGTCGGATCAGGACGACCTCGCCCCGGTCCTGGGAGCCCATCACCCCGCACAGGCGGTCCCCGGCCCAGACGCCGCAGAATTCGACGCCCTTGGCGATCTCTCCGTCGAGCTCCTCGGGGCGCATATAGGGCCAGCGCCAGCAGTCGTCGGGGATCACGCCCTCGTACTTGCGCGCGGCCGAGTTGATGACCTCAAGCATCTCCGGCCGGTCGCTGGGGGCGCAGTTTCGCAGGGTCTGCATGGAGGGGTCTCTGTTGTCGCAGACCCTACAATCCGGGACCGGCGCCATCTCCGTCTTGGACGATTTTGCGCGCGCGGCTGCGAGCCGGACAATCCGCAAGAAGAGTCACCCGGAAAGACTATGTCAGCAAGAATTGCAGTTCTTCTTGCGCTGCGATTTCCGTTGGACACAAAAGCTGAAATACCATCCTAGAACTTACGTCGAAACAATATCTCCGATATCGCAACATTTATTGATCAAATGAGATCATATTGTGCTATATACATTTCAGGGAGTGGGTTTGATCCCCCTCCAGGATTCCAAAAAATGAACAAGAACCTATTGGTCGCCGGCATCGCCGCCGCGGCCCTCATTCCTTCCTTCGCGTTCGCCCAGCAAAGCTGCGAGCAGCGGCGCTCCCAGCAGGCGGTCGGCACGATCGCCGGCGCCGGTATCGGCGCCCTGCTCGGCAGCGCCATCGCCGGAAAGGGCGACCGCACGGCGGGCGCTGTCGTCGGCGGCCTCGGCGGCGGCCTCATCGGCAACCAGGTCTCCAAGCCCGGCGCCGATTGCGCGCACGCCTACGGCTACTACGACAACGGCGGCGCTTGGCACGCCAGCACCGTCAGCCCGCAGAAAGCGCGCGGCTACTACGACCGTGAGGGCCAGTGGGTCGATGGCGCGCCGAACGGTCACTACGACAGTTCGGGCCGCTGGACCGTGGCGGGCAGCGACAGCTCGGCCGCCGGCTATACCGACAGCCGCGGACGCTGGATTCCCGCGTCGGCCAACGGCTACTACGCGGATGACGGCCGCTGGGTCGCGGGCGCCGCCAGCGGGCGCTACGACACCCGCGGACGCTGGATCCCCGGCCCCGCGACCGGCAGCTACGACGTCAACGGCCGCTGGATCGCCGGCCGCGCTCCGCGCCCCTCGGACGTGCAGCCCGGCTATTACGAAAACGGCCAATGGCGTCGCGGCGAGGTCACGGGCTACTACGACGCTCGCGGCCGGTGGATCATGGTCGAGGCGCCGTATCGCGGCGGCGGCCGGGCGAACGCCCCGGCCGACATTCCGGGCCGTCAGGCCTGGCTGGACGAGCGGATCCGCCGCGGCCTGAACGACGGCTCCCTGTCCCGCTTCGAGGGCGACCGGGCCCTGCGCAGCCTGGCGGCGATCGGCCGCGAGGAACGCAGCCTGCGCCGTCGCGGCGGAGAGCTCCGGCCCCGCGATCAGCGGATGATCATGGCCAAGCTGGACACCCTGTCCGACGACGTCCGCGACATGCGCCGCGGCCCCGTCCGCCAGTACTGAGACCGTAAGGCTTACGACAGCAGCCCCGCGCCGCTCGACGGCGCGGGGATCTTCCCGGACGCCCGCAGGGCGGGCCCGGAACGCGTTGGAATGCGAGAATCCGAGGCGCTGCCCCCCAGAGCCCCGCGGATCACCACGAAAGCCTCGACCCCATGACCTTCTCCAAGGACCTCACGGCGCTGATTCCGCAGATGCGAGCCTTCGCCCGCGGCCTGTGCCGCGACATGACGGCGGCGGAAGACCTTGCCCAGGACGGCCTGCTCAGGGCCTGGACGGCGCAGGCCAGCTATCGGCCCGGCACGAACCTCAAGGCTTGGGTGCTCACCATCATGCGCAACCAGTTCTATTCGGAGCGCCGCGTCGCCTGGCGCAATGTCGCCCTCGACCAGCGGATGGCCGAGGAGTCACTGGTCGCGATCTCCAATCCCAGTGCGACCCTCGAGTTGGACGAGTTGCGGCGCGCGATGCTGCTGCTGCCCGACGAGCAGCGTGAGGCCGTCATCCTGGTCGGGGCGGCGGGCTGCTCCTACGAGGAAGCCAGCGTGATGTGTGATTGTCCCGTGGGTACGGTGAAGAGCCGGGCGAGCCGAGGTCGCCGCCAACTCGGCCGGATCTTGGCCGGCGTCGTCGTGCCGAAGGACGCGCTGCGGCCCAGCTCGGCCATGGCCGACATCCTGGCGCAATGCGAACGCGCCGGCGCTCTGCCGCTGGCCGCCTGACGTCGAGGTCCGCCTTCGCCTCTGCGCGGCCGGGCTTCCCCAGAACAGATTTGACTCGTCGCGCTGTCTATGTTCTCTTTTTGTTCATGTCCGACGGGATCGACATGGGCGAGCGGCACGGCCGCGTGCTGGCGGAGCTGGCCGAGGTCGGGATGACCATGGTGCGCCGGCTGAGCGAGGCCATGTTGCAGGCCCGCGATCCTCAGACCCAGGCGCAGCTCGGCCTTGCCTTCCATCGCGCGTCGCGCGCCGTGCGCCAGACCCTGGCGCTGGAGTTCCGGCTGGCGCAGGAGGCGCGCCGACTGGAGCGTGACCGCGCCCCCGTCGCCACCGCGCCGCCCTCCCCGACCCGAGCGCCCGCCCCGCCGCGCCCGCCCTCCGAACGGATCGGCTGGGACGAGTACGAGTCCAGCGACGCCGACGACACACTGGACGAGCTCGACGGCCTGCTGCAGGCCGAGCACCCGGACCTGGAAGCCGTCCACGCGGCGGTCGAGACCTGCATCGCCGGCATCCGCCACGACCTCGACATCGAGCCCCCCGTCGCCCCCATCTCCTCGCCCGCAGGGGGAGGGGGACCGGCCGAAGGACGGTGGAGGGGGAACAACCCGGCCCCGGCGCTGCCGGCCGCCCGCCGATCCGCGCTCCTGGGCGCCGCCGCGCTCCCGCGACCGCCACTCACGCTGCCGCCATCGGCCTCGCCCCTCCACACTTGGCGAAGTTCTGCCTGATCGGCGCCCCCGCGCCTTCCTGACATCATCTTAAGACGCAGACGACGCAGAACGACCCGGGGGCAGGCAGCCTTCCCCGGCGCCTTCTGCGTGTTCTGCGTTTTCTGCGGGTTCCCTCCCGCGCTTGACTTGCGCGCCGCAACGTCGGACCCCAGCCCTATGAGCGAGCCAGCCCAGCCGGAGCTGTCCGCCCGCGCGCTGGTCGCCCGGGTGGCGCGCATCTACATGGCGCCGCGCTGGAAGGGCTGGACGGTGGCGATGCTGGCCGCCGTGGTGGTGGCCTGGTGCAGCGCCGAGCTGGTCCGCGTCATCGAGCCGGCCACCAACGACCTCCTGGTGTTCCGCAAGCCCGGCGCCCTCTTGGTCCTGCCCCTCACCATCGCCGCCCTGGCCCTGGCCCGCAGCCTCGCCCAGGTGATCCAGGCCACCCTCGTCAACCGCATCGGCAACGCCGTGGTCGGCGACGTCCAGGTGCAGCTGTTCGGCAAGCTGGTGCGCGCCGACCTCGCCCACCTGCGGGCCCAGCACTCCGGCGCCTTCGTCTCCTCGGTGCTCTACGACGCCGGCCTGATCCGCGAGGCCGCCACCGCCGGGGTGGTGAACTACACCCAGAACCTGCTGATCTTTGTCGGCGCGCTGCTGGTGATGGTGGCCAACGACTGGATGCTGTCGCTGGTGCTGTTGGGCGCCGTGCCCATCGCCGGCGTGATCATGCGGCGGTTCTCCAAGCGCACGACCAAGGCCGCCAAGGGCGCCATGGAGGAGACCTCCGCCCTCTCCTCGGCGATAATGGAGGGGCTGGACGGCGTCCGCGTCGTCAAGATCGAGAACCGCGAGGCCTATGAGGAGGCCCGCGTCGCCGAGGTGGTGAAGCGCCGCCAGAAGCACCTCACCAAGGGCGCCAACGCCCGGGCCCGCGCCGCGCCGGCCACCGAACTGCTGATGACGCTGATCGTGGCGGTGGTGTTCGCCTACGCCGGCTGGCGTTCGACCCAGAACGAGATGAACGCCGGCGCCTTCTTCTCCTTCATCGCGGCCCTGACCATGGCCTCCCAGGCCCTGCGCCAGCTCGCCAACCTGCAGACCGTGTTCGCCGAGGGCATGTCCGCGGCCCGCCGCCTGTTCGCCGCCCTCGACGTGGAGCCGGAGGTGCGCGAGCGGCCCGGCGCCAAGACCCTCGGCCGCGCCGACGGCGACATCCGCTTCGAGGACGTCGGCTTCTCCTACGGCGGAGACGGCCCGCCCGCCCTGGACGGCGTCAGCCTGGAGGCCCGCCGCGGCGAGACCGTGGCCCTGGTCGGCCCCTCGGGCGGCGGCAAGAGCACCATCCTCAACCTGATCCCGCGCTTCTACGACGTCAGCGCCGGCCGGGTCCTGCTGGACGGGACCGACGTGCGCGAAGTGACCCTCGGCTCGCTCCGTGACCAGATCGCCCTCGTCACCCAGGAGCCGTTCCTCTTCGACGACACCATCCGCGCCAACATCGCCTATGCCCGCCCCGAGGCGAGCCTGGCGGAGGTGGCGGCCGCCGCCCGCGCCGCGGCGGCGCACGACTTCATCGCCGCCCTGCCCGAGGGCTACGACAACCTGGTGGGCGAGGCCGGCGCCCGGCTCTCCGGCGGCCAGCGGCAGCGGATCGCCATCGCCCGCGCCTTCCTCAAGGACGCGCCGATCCTCCTCCTCGACGAGGCCACCAGCGCCCTCGACACCGAGAGCGAGGCCCAGGTCCAGGCGGCGCTGAAGCGGCTGATGTCCGGGCGCACCACCATCCTCATCGCCCACCGCCTCTCCACCGTCCGCGGCGCCGACCGGATCTACGTCGTCGACCGCGGCCGCATCGTCGAGACCGGCGACCACGACACCCTCATGCAGCAGCGCGGCCTCTACGCGCGCCTGGCCCGCAGCCAGGACCTGGAGGCGGAGCCGGCGGCTTGAAGGCGTTTCTCCGGAGCGACGGCGTCCAGGGGTTCCTCGGCTGGGTGCTGGGGACCTACCTGCGCCTCTTGCTGCGCACCGTCCGCTGGCGGCACGAGAACCTGGCCTGCGTCGAGCCGGTGCTGGCCGACGATGCGACCGGCGCCATCGCCCTCTTCTGGCACGGCCGCATCCCCCTGTGCCTGGCCACCGCACCGCAGTGGTGGCGCAAGCGCACCCGCTGCCTGGTCTCCCCCTCCGCGGACGGCGAATTCATCGCCCGCGCCCTCGACATGTCCGGCTTCCCCGCCATCCGCGTCTCCTCGGCCAAGAAGGGCGATGCCGCCAAGGCCCGCCAGGCGGTGGCGGCCATCCGCGAAGCCACCGCCTGGGTGAAGGAGGGCGGCGCCCTGGTCGTGACACCCGACGGACCGCGTGGCCCCAACGAGGTGATCGCCGCCGGCTCCCTGCAGATCGCCCGGCGCTCGGGCCAGCCGGTGTTCCTCATGGGCATCGCCGCCAACCCCGCCTGGCAGCTCGCCGGCACCTGGGACAAGGTGATGTTCGCCGCCCCCTTCGGCCGCGGCGCCGTGGTGTGGGAGGGGCCGCTCCACGTCCCCGCCGATGCGGACGAGGCGGTAATCGCCGGGCTGATCGCCGACTGGTCGGCGCGCCTCTCGGCGGCGACCCGCCGTGCGGAAGCGCTGGTGGGACGCCCGCACATTGATCCCCTGCCCGGTCGGTGAGACATAGGCCCGATGGCCGACCCCGCGCACGAGCATCACGACCACGCGCACGATCATGACCACCACGGTCATGACCACGGCCACAGCCACGGCGGCCACCACCATCACGCCCCGGCCAACATGGGCCGCGCCTTCGCCATCGGGGTGATCCTCAACACCGCCTTCGTGGCGGCGGAGGTCGCGGCCGGCCTCTGGACCGGATCCCTGGCCCTGCTGGCCGACGCCGGCCACAACCTCTCCGACGTGCTGTCCCTCCTGCTGGCCTGGGGCGCCACGATCCTCGCCCGGCGCGCGCCGGGCGGCCGGCGTACCTACGGCCTGCGCAAGGGCACCATCCTGGCCTCCCTGGCCAACGCCATCCTGCTGCTGATCGCGGTGGGCGCCATCGTCTCCGAGGCCGTGCGCCGCCTGGGAACCCCGGCCCCCATCGACTCCGACATCGTCATGCTGACGGCCGGCCTGGGCGTCCTGATCAACGGCGCGACGGCGATGCTGTTCATGCGCGGCAGCCACGACGACCTGAACGTCCGCGGCGCCTTCCTGCACATGGCGGCCGACGCGGGCGTCTCGCTGGCCGTGGTGGCCGGCGCCTTCCTCATGGCCCGCACCGGCGTCCTCTGGATCGACCCGGCCCTCAGCCTGATCATCGCGGGGGTCATCGTGCTGGGCACGTGGAGCCTGCTGCGCGACTCCGCCGACCTCGCCCTCGACGCCGCCCCGCGCGGCATCGACGTCGAGGCCGTCCGCCGCTACCTCGCCGGCCTGCCGGGCGTCGAAGGCGTCCACGACCTGCACGTCTGGGCGCTGTCCACCACCGAGACGGCCATGACCGCCCACATCCTGCGCCCCGCCAACAGCGACGGCGACCGCTTCCTCCACCTGGCCTGCGAGGGCCTGGAGGCGCGGTTCAAGATCGGCCACGCCACCCTGCAGGTCGAGACCGACGCGGCCCACGCCTGCCGCCTCGCGCCCGCCGAGGTGGTGTGAAGCGCACCCTCCCGCTGGCCCTCTACGGCGCGGCGACCGGCCTGCTGGAGCCCTTCGCGCCGGCCCTGCTGCGCGGCCGCGCCCGCCGCGGCAAGGAGGACCCGGACCGCCTGGGCGAGCGCCTGGGCCGCCCCGGCGTCCCCCGGCCGGCCGGCCCGCTCGTCTGGCTGCACGGCGTCAGCGTCGGCGAGACCACCTCGCTCCTGCCCCTGGTGGCCGCGCTCAGGGCGCGCCGGCCGGGCCTGACCCTGCTGGTGACCTCCGGCACGGTGACCGCCGCCCGGCTGCTGACGGCCCGCCTGCCGAAGGGCGTGATCCACCAGTTCGCGCCCGTCGACACGCCGGGCGCGGCGCGACGGTTCCTGGATCACTGGCAGCCGGCGCTGGCCGTCTTCGTCGAGAGCGAGATCTGGCCCAACCTGATCCTGGCGGCCAAGGCGCGCGGGACCCGCCTGGCCCTGCTGTCGGCCCGGATGACCGAGGCCAGCGCCACGCGGTGGGCTCGATGGCCCGCATCGGCGCGGGCGCTGATCGGGGCCTTCGACCTGATCCTGCCCCAGGACACGGCCACAGAGGCGCGCATCCGGCGTCTGGGCGGCGTGCCCGGGCCAGGGCTGAACCTCAAGCTGGTGGGCGAGCCCCTGCCCGCCGACGACGCCGAACTGGGCCGGATGCGCGCGGCCATCGCCGGCCGCAAGGTCGTGCTCGCCGCCAGCACCCATCCCGGCGAGGAAGCGCCGATCGCCGAGGCGGTGCGCCGCGCCGCGCCCGAGGCCTTGCTGGTGATCGCCCCTCGCCATCCCGACCGCGGCGCGGACCTGGCCCGCGAGCTGGCCGCCACGCGCCGCAGCGCCGGCGAGGCGCCGGACGGCCCGGTCTACCTCGCCGACACCCTGGGCGAGCTCGGCCTGTTCTTCCGCCTGGCCGAGGTGGTGATCATGGGCGGCGCCTTCGTCCCCGGCGTCGGCGGCCACAACCCGCTGGAGCCCGCCCGGATCGGTCGGCCGATCTTGACCGGGCCGCACGCCTTCAACGCCGCCGACGCCTATGCCGACCTGTTCGCGCACGCGGCCGCGATCGAGGCTGGGGACATGGCCGCCCTGGAGCGCCACGTCCGTGGGCTGCTGGCCTATCCCACCATCGCCCGGCGGATGGGCGAGGCCGCCCTCGCCTACGCCCGCCGCCAGGGCGCGGCGCTGGACCAGGCCCTGGCCCAGCTCGAACCGTTGCTGCCCAAATGAAGCTCGCCACGCCCCGCTGGTGGTATAGCCGCGACGGCAAGGCCGGCGCCGTAGCGCGTCTGCTGCTGTGGCCGCTGTCGCTGGTCTGGACGGCCGCGACGGCCCGGCGGATCGCCCGCGGCCGCCCGGTCGATCCCGGCGTCCCGGTCATCTGCGTCGGCAACCTCACCGTGGGCGGCACCGGCAAGACCCCGATCGTCCGCGAGATCGCCCGAGGCCTCGGCGGCGCGGTGCTGTCCCGCGGCTACGGCGGCGCACTGGCCGGCCCGGTCCTGGTCGACCCCGCCCGCCACACTGCCGCCGACGTCGGGGACGAGCCCCTGATGCTGGCCCAGGATCTGCCCGTGTGGGTCGCCCGCGACCGCGCCGCCGGCGCCCTGGCCGCCGCTCGCGCCGGCGCAAAGGTCATTGTCATGGACGACGGCCACCAGAACCCATCGGTGCGGAAGACCCTGTCGCTCGTCGTGATCGACGGCGAGACGCGGAACGGCGAGTGGCCCTTCGGCGACGGCCGGGTGTTCCCGGCCGGCCCGATGCGCGAGCCCCTCAAGGTCGGCCTGGCCCGCGCGGACGCCGCCGTGGTTCTGCTGCCCGGCGATCTGGACGCCCCGGAGCCGGACCTTCTCGCGGCCCTCGCCGCCGTCCCGATCCTGGTGGCCCGCCTCGCGCCCGCGGCGCCGCCGCCCGCCGGCCCGCAGGTCGGCTTCGCCGGCGTCGGCAAGCCCTGGAAGGTGGAGCGCGCGCTGCAGGCCACCGGCTGCGACCTGAGGGACTTCTGGCCGTTCCCCGACCACCACGCCTACGACGAGGCCACCCTGCGCCGGCTCGCGGACCGCGCCGCCCAGTTCGGCGCCGGCCTGGTCACCACCGAGAAGGACTGGGCCCGCCTGCCCGCCGCCTGGCGGGGCCGGATCACGCCTTGGCCTGTCCGCGCCGTCTTCCAGGATGAGCCGGCGCTGAACGCCCTGCTCGGCCGGCCACGCTGACGCGCCGCGCGCGGATGCGACCGGATGTGTCGTAACGGTCGCCTATATCCTCGAGCATGCAGAGCTCGCCGCCGCCCAGGCCCTTCTTCCGTCCCCTACTTGGCTCCGGCCTTCTGGGCGTAGGCCCAGCTCATCTGGGCCAGGCTCTGAACGCGGGGCGCCATGTTGGCGGCGTCCGGGTGGTTGGCCGTGCCGTCGCGCACCCGGCCCAGGATCCCCTGCAGGATGCCCACCAGCCGGAAGGCGTTGTAGGCGAAGAACCAGTTCAGGTCGTGGAGGCCGGAGCGGCCGGTCAGGCTGCAGTAGTACTCCACCGCCTCGTCCAGGGTCGGCAGGCCGTGCGCCTTCAGATCCGGGATCGTCGAGATCGTCCCGTTGATCCAGTTCATCAGGACATAGGTGAAGTCGGCCAGCGGCTCGCCCAGGGTGCCGAGCTCCCAGTCCAGCACGGCCACCACGCGCGGCTCGGTGGCGTGGAAGATCATGTTGTCGAGGCGGTAGTCGCCGTGGACGATCGAGGTCCGCTCCTGAGCGGGCACGGTCTTGGGCAGCCACTCGATGAGCCGTTCCACCTCGGGGATGTGGACCGTCTCGGAGGCCTTGTACTGCTTGGTCCAGCGGTCGACCTGGCGCGACATGTAGTTGCCCGGCTTGCCGTAGTCCTCAAGCCCCACTTTCACGTAGTCGGTGTTGTGCAGGTCGGCGAGGGTCTTGATCTTGGCCTTGAAGATGGCGTTGCGCTCGGCAGGCTCATAGGCCGGCAGGCTCTGGTCCCACAGGATTCGGCCCTCGACCATGTCCATGACGTAGAACCAGGTGCCGATCACGCCGTCGTCGGTGCAGAGGCCATAGGGCCGCGCCACCGGGAAGCCCGTGGGATAGAGCGCCGAGATCACCCGGAACTCCCGATCGACGGCGTGTGCGGAGGGCAGCAGCTTGCCCGGCGGCTTGCGGCGCAGGACGTATTTCTTCCCCGGCGTGATCAGCTGGTAGGTCGGGTTCGACTGGCCGCCCTTGAACTGGCGGACCTCCAGGGGACCTGCGTAGCCCTCCACGTTCGCCTTCATCCAGGCTTCGAGGGCGGCTTCGTCGAAGCGGTGGCTCTCGGCCACCTCCTTCGTACCCGTGTTGGCCTGTTCCCGGGCCTGCTCGGCGGCGACGTCGGCGGTCACGGACATGGGCGTTCCCCTTGGGCTCTTACAGTTGTTTGAACCCTTTTAGCGAGGCGTCCCCTACGGGAGCAAGGCGCGAGCATCGATGCTTGACGCGCCCGCATGCGGCCCTCAGAGCCGAAGCATGGTGGAAGACGTCCAGTCGATCATCGAGATCGCCGCGCCGCGCGAGCGGGTTTGGCAGGCGCTCACGGACCCGGCCCAGGTCGCCCTCTGGATGGGGTGCCTCCGCTTCCGGCCCGAAGTGGGCCACATCTTCTATCTCCAGCCCAGCCGCGAGCGCCGCGCGCTCGGCGATGTGGAAGGCGCCATCGCGTGCCGGATCGAGATCCTGGACGCCCCGCGGCGGCTCAGCTTCTCGTGGGGGTTTCCGGACACGCCGGACACCTTCGTGGACATCCGGCTGCGGAACATTCCCGGCGGCGCCCATGTGCGGCTGGTCCACACCGGCTGGGACCAGTTCGACGACTACGAGACCGAGGACGTCCGCGGCGGATTGGGCCACGCCTGGCACGCCGTCGCCCTCCCGCGGCTGCGCGCTGTGGCCGAGGCCTGACCAGCGGCGTTGCGGCCGCCATCGCGACGCCGCACACTCGCCTCCGAGAAGCGGGGGCTGGTATCCATGGCGTTCACTCGGCGGGCGTTCGGCGCCGGTCTCATGGCTGCGCCGCTGTTGGGGCCCGCCAGCCTGGCCGCGCCGCCGAAGGGCCAGACGGCCTACGGTGACTTCGGCCTCGACCTCGCCGCCATGGACCCGGCCGTGGCGCCCGGCGACGACTTCTACCGCCACGCGAACGGCGCCTGGATCAGGTCGGCGATGATCCCCCAGGACCGCGCCATCTGGGGCGCCAACGCGCAGATCAACGACACCACCCAGGCGCGCTCGCGGGCGATCATGGAGAGCGCCGGCGCGCTCGGCACGGCGAATGGCCGCAAGATCGCCGACTACTACGGCGCCTGGATCGACGCGGCGCGCCTGGAGCGGCTCGGGACCGGCCCGCTGAAACCCGAACTCGCCCGGCTCGCGGCGATCGCCGCGCCGGCCGACCTCGCCCGCGAGCTGGCGCTCCTGTCCTGGGCGGCGCTGCCCAATCCCAACGGCGCCTCGCCCCTGCCCCAGAGCCCGGTCACCTCGGGAGTGGGCATCGATATCATGCGCCCGGACCGCTACATCGCCGGCCTGACCCAGGGCGGTATCGGCCTGCCCGACCGCGACTACTATTTCGTCGACAGGCCCGCGAACCTGAAGGTCCGGCAGGCGTACCAGGCGCACCTGGCCCGGCTGTTCGCCCTGGCCGGCTTCGACGACGCCGAGGGCCGCGCAGCCCGCGTCTACGCCCTCGAGGAGCGGATTGCCCGGGGACACCGGACGCGCGTGGCCAACCGGGAGGCCGAGAAGCGCTACAACGCCTTCACGCGGGCGGACTTCGCCGCCCAGGCGCCCGGCCTCGATTGGGACGCCTATCTGAAGGCCGCGGGCCTGGAAGCCCAGCCGATCCTGATCGTCAACCAGCCGGAAGCGATCGCCGCCGCGGCCGCCGCGGCCAACGAGGTCCCGTTGGACGACTGGCGCGATTACCTGTCGGTCCGCGCCATCCGCAACTTCGCACCCGTGGGGCCGCGCGCCTTCCGCGAAGAGGACTTCGCCTACACGCGGGCGCTGACGGGCACGCCCGAGATGCCGGCCCTATGGAAGACGGCGGTGATCCAGACCGACCGCGCCCTGGGCCACGCCGTCGGCGAGATCTACCTCCAGCGGCACTTCCCGGCGTCCTCGCGGGCCCAGATCGCGGAGATGACCCGGAACCTGAAGCGCGCCATGGCGGTGCGGATCGAACGGCTCGACTGGATGACGGCGCCCACTAAGGGGCGCGCCCTGGCCAAGCTGCAGCGATTGCGCATCGAGATCGGCGGCCAGCAGCCGTTGCGCGACTATTCCGGTCTGCAGGTCACGGCCGGCGACGGCTTCGGCAACCTCCTACGCGCCCAGTCCTTCGAGCGCGCGCGGATGCTTGGGAAACTGGGCCGGCTGGTCGACCGCAGCGAGTGGTCGATGAACCCGCAGTCCGTGAACGCCGTGTCGAACGCCGCGCTGGTGAAGGTGATGTTCCCGGCCGGCTACCTGCAGCCCCCGAACTTCGACCCGAACGCCGACCCGGCCGTGAATTACGGCGCCATCGGGCGGGTGATCGGGCACGAGATCAGCCACCAGTTCGACGACCAGGGCGCCAAGTTCGACGAGACGGGGGCGCTCAACAACTGGTGGTCGGCCGAGGACCTGGCGAAATTCCGGACCGTCGGCGCGGGCCTGGTTGCGCAGTACAGCCAGTACGAGCCGCTACCCGGCCTGCACATCAACGGCCTGCTGACCGTGGGCGAGAACATCGGCGATCTCGCGGGCCTGGCGCTGGCTTACGATGCTTACCGCGCCTCGCTGCGCGGCAAGCCGGCGCCGGTGCTGGCCGGGCTGACCGGAGACCAGCGGTTCTTCCTGTCCTTCGCCCAGGTCCTGCGTTCGGTGCAGCGGGAGGACGCCCTGCGGCAGCAGATCCTGACTGATCCCCACGCGCCGAACGAATGGCGGGCCGCGCAGGTGCGAAACCTCGACGCCTGGTATGCGGCGTTCGACGTGAAACCGGAGCAGAAGGCTTACCTGCCGCCCGACCGCAGGATCCAGGTCTGGTGACCTACAGGGCGCGCCAGCCGATGTCGCGCCGGCAGAAGCCATCCGGGAAGTCGATGGCGTCGACGGCGGCGTAGGCCTTGTCGCGTGCGGTGCGCAGGTCCGGCCCTCGGGCGCAGACGTTGAGCACCCGCCCGCCCGCCGCGCGCAGTGTTCCGGCCGCGTCGCGTGTCGTGCCCGCGTGGAGCACGACGATGTCGGCGCCGAAGTCGGCGTCGGCGCGCCGGATCTCTCCGCCCTTGGCGGGAGCGTCGGGGTAGCCCTTCGCCGCAAGCACCACGCAGACCGCTGACTCGTCGCGCCAGACCGGGGGCGGCATGCTGGCCAGGGTCCCCGCGGCGCAGGCGACGAGATAGGGGACCAGATCGCTCTCGAGCCGCAGCATCAGGACCTGGCACTCGGGATCGCCGAAGCGGACGTTGAACTCCACCAGCTTTGGCCCGTGCCGCGTGGCCATCAGCTCGACGAACAGCACGCCGCGATAGGGGGCGCCGTCGGCCGCGATCCCGGCGAAGGCCGGCTCCACCAGCCGCTGGCGCACCTGCTTCACCAGTTCCGGCGTGAAAACCGGGGCGGGCGAATAGGTCCCCATGCCGCCGGTGTTCGGGCCCTGCTCGCCATCGAAGGCGCGCTTGTGGTCCTGGGCCCAGCCGAAGATCATCGAGTCCTTGCCGTCGCACAGGGCGAACAGCGAACCGATCTCGCCGTCCAGGAACTCCTCGATCACGACGCGCGCGCCGGCTTCGCCGAAACGGCCGCCGAAAGCGTCGTCGATGGCCGCCTCGGCCTCCGCCCGCTCGGCCGCGATCACCACGCCCTTGCCGGCCGCAAGGCCGTCGGCCTTGATCACATAGGGCGGCTCGAACCGGTCCAGCGCCGCCTTCGCGGCCGGCGCGTTCTCGCAGACCGCATAGGCCGAGGTGGGCAGCCCGTAGCGTTCGCAGAACGCCTTGGTGAAGGCCTTGGAGGACTCCAGTTGTCCGGCCTGCGCGCTGGGCCCGAAGCAGGGTATGGCGGCCGCCGCAAGAGCGTCGGCCAGACCCGCCACCACCGCCGACTCCGGTCCGATCACCACCAGATCGGCCGCGATCTCGCGGGCTAGCGCCACAAGCCCTTCGACATCGGTGGCCGCCACATCGCGCAGCTCGCACTGTGCGGACATGCCCGGATTGCCCGGCGCGGCCACCAGCCGCGTGACCAGCGGCGAGGCGGCGATCTTCCACGCCAGCGCATGCTCGCGCCCGCCGGAGCCCACAAGGAGGATGTTCATGGCAGGCGGCTTTGCCGTGGCGGCTCTCTTTGGTCAAGCCGGCAGGCTGACAGCTCCTCCGTACCACGTTATGCGAATGGCGGCGCAAAGTCGCACCCCCGCGTCCCAAACGTCCGATATGATACGAATGCCGTTGGCCTAACGACGGGAGACGGGATGGCCGATCCGAACACCGACAGTGCGGAGCGGGCGCTCGAACGCCAGGCCGAGCGAGCGCGCGAGGTGGAGCACAGGGTGAAGAACACCCTGCAGCTGATCTCATCCATCGTCCTGCTTCAGGGGCGGCGCGCGGCCGACGAAGCGGCGCGACAGGCGCTGAAGGCGGTGCAGCAGCGCGTGGCCGCGGTCAGCGTCGCGCACCGGCATGTCACCTGGACCGACGAGGCCGAACAGGTCGAGGTCGCCGCCCTTGTGCGCGAGATCGTGGGCGACCTGGCGGGCTCCGCCGGCCGCGAGGGCGTCGATATCGACCTGGACCTGGATGCGGTCACGATCCCCGGCCGGCAGGGCGCCCCCGTGGCGCTGCTGGTCAGCGAGATGGTCGGCAATGCGCTGCGCCATGCCTTTCCGAATTGCCGCCAGGGGCGGGTCAAGGTGGCGGTGCGCCGGACGGCCACAGGGTTCGACCTTACGGTTTCCGATGACGGCGTCGGAATGACGCCGGGGGCGCCGCCCACAGGTTTCGGCCTCACCGTCGTCCAGCTCATGGCGCAGCAGCTTCGTGGCCGCCTCGACACCTCCGCCGCGCAACCCGGGCTGCGCCTTTCCGTTAGCGTGCCCATGGACACCAACGCTTCGCGGGCCTGAGGCCCATGACCCTCATCGCCGACGTCATCGGCACGGGCGCCGCCCTGTGTTCGATGACCAGCTTCGTGCCGCAGATCGCCAAGATCCGGCGCGAACGCGACGCCTCGTCGGTGTCGCTCAAGATGTATGCCGTGACCGTCACCGGTTTCTCGCTCTGGATCGCCTACGGCCTGCTCATCGGCAGCTGGCCGGTGGCCGGATCGAACATGGTGTGCCTGGCGCTGTCGGGCACGATCCTGGTGCTGAAATGGCGATACGGATCGGGCGGCGGGCTAGCCACGGGCAAGCCGGGGCCGTAAGTGCTTCGCGGGCATGGAGGCCTGCAAGGTAACGGCATGACGGATCGGTTGGCGGCGGCGCAGACGGCGTTGAATGCGGGACGCGCGGACGAGGCGATTCAGCAACTGATCGCGGCCATCGCCGAAGACCCGGCCCGTCCGGCGTCAGTCTATCGTGTCCTTGCGGCCCAGCTCTACACCGCGCGCCGCTACGCCGAGGGCGAGGCGATTGCGGCGCAGGGCCTGGAGCGGTCCCCCCGCGACTACGAACTCCTGAACATACGCGGCGTCCTGCTGCGCAAACTCAGGCGGGAGGCTGAGGCCCTGCGCGTGCTCGAGCAGGCCGTGAAGCTGGATTCCAAGCGCCTCTCGGCCCAGCAGAACATGGGCAACGTTCTGCTGGACCTGAACCAGGGTCAGCGCGCGGAAGCCGTCTTCTCCAAGCTCGTCCGGCTGGACCCCCGCAATGCCGAATACCTGCGGCAGCTCGGCCGGTCACTGATGAAGCAGGGCAAGGTGGAGCCTGGCATCTCCCGCTTCCGCCAGGCCACGGCGATCCGGCGCAACTACATCGACGCCTGGCTCGATCTGGCGGGCACGCTGACCGAGGAGTTCCGCCTGCCCGAGGCGCTGGACGCCCTGGGCAAGGCCATCGCCGCCAACCCGGGCGAGCATCGGCTGCTGGAAGCCAAGGCCATGGTGCTGCGGCGGTCCGGCGACAGCGCGGGCTCCGAAGCCTTCCTGAGGAGCCTTCTGCCGGCCAATCCGCAGGCCGCCTGGCTTCACTACCAACTGGGCCTGCTCGTCGCCGACCGCGACCGCGCGGAAGGCAATGCCTATCTGGAGAAGGCGGTCGACCTCGATCCCCAGAAGATGGACTACGCGATCGCCTACATCGAAAGCCTGGAGCGGACGCGCACCGGCGACGAAGGCGACAACATCGAACGCGCCTACCGGCGCGCACTTCCCCTGCTCTCGCGGCCGCTCGAATTCAACGAGACCGCGACGAAGGTCCTGACGGAGGTGTTCATCCGCGTCTGCGACTACGACGCGCTGGACCAGGTCGGCGACTTCCGGACCCTCGGCCGCGGCTGGGCCCAGAGCGGCCGCCACACGGCGCTGCTCAAGCAGATCGCGCGGGTGAACACCGACGCCGACCGCCTGGAGCTGATGGAACAGCACCGGATCTGGGGCCGCGAGGTCGAGGCCATGGCGGCCCGCCGCACCATCAAGCGCCCGCCCCCAAGGCCTCCGGGCGGCAAGATCCGGCTCGGCTTTATGTCGTCGGACCTGCGTCAGCACCCGGTGGGCTACTTCGCCATGCCGCTGTTCGAGTATCTGGACAACGAGCGGTTCGAGGTCTTCGTCTACTCCTACTACACGGGCCCGGAAGACGACGCCCAGCGCTACATCACCGAGCGGATCGCGGGCTACCGCTGGTGGCCGGACATCGGGATCGGCCAGGCGGCCGAGCGCATCGCCGCCGATCAGCTCGACATGCTGATCGACCTTGGCGGCACGACCCACATGAACAAGCTGGAGGTCATGGCGTACAAGCCGGCGCGGCTCCAGGCGAGCTGGCTGGGCTATCCGCACTCGGCGGGGCTGTCGAACATCGACTACTTCATCTGCGACGCGCACAACCTGCCCACACGGCCGGAACTGCTGCTCGAAAAGCCGCTGCTGATGCCGAAGAGCTGGATCGCGTTGGGCACCCGCTTCTTCGAGAACCGCGCGCCGATCGCCGAGGCGCCGGAGCTCAAGAACGGCTTCATCACCTACGGCACCGCGAACAACCCGCACAAATATACCCGGGAGATGCTGCGGGCCTGGGCGAGGGTGGTGGCCGCGACCCCGAACTCCCGTTTCGCCTTCATCCGCCCGGAAGGCGGCGGCGCGACCTTCCGCAACAACATCGTCAAGGAATTCGCCGCCGAGGGGGTGTCGGAAGACCGCGTCGTCTTCCACGTCATCCGCGGCGCGCACCTGCCCTACTACAACGAGGTCGACATCACCCTCGACACCTTCCCACTGACGGGCGGCACCACCACCACGGAAGCCTTATGGATGGGCGTTCCGGTGGTGAGCCTGGTGGGACCTGCGTTCTACGAGCGGCTGAGCCAGTCGATCCTGATCAACAGCGGCGCGCCGGAGCTGGCGACGAGCGATCCGGACGAATTCGTGAAGATCGCGGTGGATCTTGCCAACGACCGGGACCGCCGCCAGACGCTGCGGCAGACGCTGCGGGACAACATGCGCAACGGCCCGCTCGGCCAGCGCGAGCAGTTCGCGCGGGACTTCTACGACATGATCGCCAAGGCGGTGCGGGGCTAGCGGCGGAAATACTCGTCGAGCAGATCGGGGGCTCCCGGGCGCAGCGTGAGCTGGCCGCCTTCGCCGTTGAAGGCGACCTGCCCCTTCGGCACGTGGCGGTTCACCACGCGGGCGCCCTGACTGACAACCGCCCCGTCTTCCACGACGGATCGGCCGATCACGCAGGAATTGGGGTAGATCACCACACCCTCGCCGATGACCGGAATGTCGGCCTTGTGCCGGCCGACGGTGGAGTTCTGGTAGAGCACCAGGAAGTTTCCATAGGTCGCCTTGGCCAGGACGATGCCGACGCTGTGGCCGATGTAGAACACCGGCGGCATGGCGATCTCATAGAACAGGTCGATGCCGTTGAAGGCCTTGTTCATCAGGAACAGGCGGGTCGGCGCGGCCGTGTCGCCGCTCTCCTTCCAGATCGTGTGGGAGAGAAAGTACAGGAAGATGCAGTGCTGCGATGACTGCAGCACGTTGAACTGGTCCGGCCGCCAGGGCGCGCAGGCGTTGATGCAGACGTGCATCCGCTCCAGCGCCTGGTCGAGGTGGGCGTCGGCCAGCTTCCGGAACTGGGCCTCGCGGCCATCCGGCACGACGTGGGCGCACTGCGCGGTGAGGTAGCCGAGCAGGCTCTCACGAGTGTGGTCGACGAGCTTCAAGCCTTCAGTCCTTCGAGGTAGGCGCGGACCACATCCTTCACCGGCCGGGCGCGGACGCCAAGCTCGGCCAGCCGGGCCGCCGAGGCGTTGGGCGGCGGCGGCGGGTCAGCCTCGCTGGTAAAGCGCACCGACCAGCCCAACTCTTGGAAGACCTGGGCGATCTGCGCATTGGAGACGATCTCGCCGCTGGCCAGGTTATAGATGCCGGACCGATCGGCAATGGCGACCAGCGCATCGACCGTATCGTCGAGGTGGATGTAGTCGCGGCGGATGTGCGGACTGGACTCCAGCGTCAGGTCGCGGCTCTGCGGCGCCTGGGCGAGCCATTCGGACAGGAAGCCGGGCGAGCCCTGCATCCAGTCGTAGACGTTGGCGAGCCGGGCCACCACGCCGCGTCCGCCGGTCCGCGTCAGGGTCAGATTCTCGCCCAGCGCCTTGGACAGGTCATACACCCGGCGCGGATCGGCGGGATCGAACACTAACGGCGTGGCCTCGTCGACCTCCGGCTGGTGCGCGCCGTCGTAGAGGCGTGTGGACGAGCAGTAGACGATCCGCTCGAAATGGCCGGCGCGCAGGATCTCGTTCAGCAGGCTGGCATGGGCTTCGACCGTGTCGAACGGTCGGCGGTCGTAGTCGGCGGTCAGGCCGGCGCAGTAGTAGACGGTTCCCAGATCGCGGGTGAGCAGCGTCGGGTCGCCCCGCGCCGGGGTCCAGGGCGCCTCGCCGGCGGCGGCCAGGCGCGCGGCCAGCCGGCGGCCCACGAAGCCCTGGGCGCCCAGGACCGTGACGGTCATGTCCCGCGTTCGCCGATGCGCCGCGCCGGGACCCCGCCGTAGATGGCGTAGGCTTCCACCTCGCCGCGCACGACCGCGCCAGCGGCGATCACGGCGCCCTTGCGGATGGTCACGCCGTCCAGCAGGACCACGCCGGACCCCAGCCAGACGTCGTCCTCGATGACGATACCGCCCTTCGAAGGCTGGAAGCCCTGATCCTTGATCATGCGGTCGCGGTCGGCGATCGCGTGGTTGGTGGGCGCGAGCGTGCAGTTGGCGGCGATCGCCACGCCCTGCCCGATCCTCACGCCGTTGCCGGTATAGATGACCGTGCCGGAATTGATCGCGGTGTCGGCGCCGATGACGACGTCGCCCGAGCCACCGGCCGGCTTGATCTTCACGAAGCTGTCGATCATCACGCGCGGCCCGATCTCGATGAGCGTGCCGCGCACGGACTCCTCGATGTCGGCCATCGGCGAAATGCGGGCCGTGGGGTCGATCCTAAGCATCTTGGTCAGGATAGGCGGCGTCGGCGGGCGACATCAACGCGGGCGCGGCCGGCCAAGCGATTCCGAACGCCGGATCGTCCCAGCGTACGCCCGCCGCGTGCCCCGGCCGGTATGCTGGCGCGATCTGGTAGAGCACGTCGGTGTCCGGCTCCAGCGTCAGGAAGCCGTGGGCGACGCCCTCCGGGATGAACAGCGCCACGAGGTTCTCGGCGGACAGCTCCGCGGCGGTCCAGCGGCGGTAGGTCGGGCTGGCGGGCCGCAGGTCGACCGCGACGTCGAACGCCCGGCCGCGGGTCACCCGCACCAGCTTGGTCTCGCCATAGGGCGCCGGCTGGTAGTGCATCCCGCGCAGCGTGTGGATGTGCGGATTGCGCGAGAGGCTGGTCTGGACCGGCTCGAACGGAATACCGGCGGCGGCGAACGCCTCCGGACAGTGCGTGCGCGCGAAGAGGCCGCGCTCGTCGCTATGCGGCTGGGCCTCGACGCGGACGACGCCCGCGATCTCCGTGGGCGTAAAACGCATCAGTCGAGGATCCGCGTGACCGGTGAGGCCACCACGAAGCGACCGCCCCAGTCGGCGATGAAGGCGAGCTGGCGCACGATCTCGTCCTTCAGGTTCCAGGGCAGGATCAGCACATAGTCGGGCCGCGAGGCCTTCACCGCGTCCGGCGCACGGATCGGCACGTGGCTGCCGGGAAGGTAGCGGCCCTGCTTGGCCGGATTGGCGTCGTAGGCCTCCAGAATCTGGTCCGATGTCACGCCGCAGTAGTTCAGGAAGGTGTTGCCCTTGGCCGCCGCGCCGTAGGCGGCGATCACCTTGCCCTCGTCCTTCGCCGTTGCCAGGAAGGCCAGGAAGCTGTCGCGGACGGCCTCCACCCGGGCGGTGAACCCATCGTAGGTCTCGGCGCGGTTGAGGCCCGCCGCCGCCTCCGCGGCGCGCACGGCGCGCAGGCCGTCGGTCTCCTCGAACCCCGCGGCGTGGTGGCAGCAGAAGAGGCGCAGCGAGCCACCATGGGTTGGCAGTTGCTCGACGTCGAACACTCGCAGGCCGTGGGCGGCGAGCACCTGCTCCACCGCCAGCAGCGACAGGTACGAATAGTGCTCGTGGTAGATCGTATCGAACTGCACCAGCTCGATCAGGTTCAGGAGGTGCGGAAACTCGAACGTCAGCACGCCCGTCGGCTTCAGCACCTCCGGGAAGCCCGCCACGAAGGCGTTCAGGTCGGGCACGTGGGCCAGGACGTTGTTGGCGGCCATCAGGTCGGCGCGGTCGCCGCGGGCGGCCAGGTTGCGGCCGGTCTCGGCGTTGAAGAACACCACGTCCGTGCGCACGCCGATGGCGCGGGCGGCCTCGGCGGTGTTGGCGGTCGGCTCGATCCCGAGGACCGGGACGTCCTTGGCCAGGAAGTGCTTCAGCAGATAGCCGTCGTTGCTGGCCACCTCGATCACCAGCGACTCCGGCCCCAGGCCGAAGCGCTCGACCATCGCCTCGGCGTAGCGACGGGCATGCTCCACCCAGCCGGGGGAGAATGACGAGAAATAGGCGTACCCCTCGTCGAAGATCGCTTCGGCGGGCACCTCGTGGTCGGCCTGCACCAGGAAGCAGGCGTCGCAGACCATGGTGTTCAGCGGGAACACGGGCTCGTTCCCCGCCGCGAGCTGGTCGGCCGTCAGGTAGCTGTTGGCCAGCGGTTGGTGGCCCAGATCCAGAAAGGTGCGGGTCAGCGGCGAGCGGCAGAAGCGGCAGAGATTCATGGCCGGCCTTCGTAGCCCTCGATCTGCTCCAGGCACAAGGCGAGCGCATCTTCGCCCCCGGCCTGGCGGCGATACCAGTCCATGGTCAGGGCGACCGCCTCGGGCGCATCGATCCGGCTTTCGAAGCCCAGGGCCGTCCGCGCCAGCGTCGCATCGATGGCGAGCGTCTTGGCCTCGAGCGACCCCGGATCCGGCTCGTGGCGCCACGGCTGGCCGCCCAGCGCCTGCACCCCCAGGGTGGCGAGTTCGCCCACGCTGACCTCCGGGCCGCCGGGGCGGGGACCGAAGTTCACCGCGCGGGGCGTATCGGGATCGGTGGCCAGCGCCTCGGCCAGGCGGAAATAGCCGGCCAGGCAGTCCAGCACGTGCTGCCAAGGCCGCGTGGCCTCGGGGTGGCGCAGGATGACGGGCTCACCGCCGCGCGCCGCGCGGACGATGTCGGCCACCAGCCGATCGCGGGAGAAGTCACCGCCGCCGATCACATTGCCGCCCCGCGCCGTGCCCACCGGGACGGACTGGAAATAGCTCTTGGCGAAGCTCTGGACGACGATCTCGGTGGCGGCCTTGGACGCGGAATAGGGATCCTTGCCGCCCAGGTTGTCGCTCTCGACAAAGGCGCGGCCCGCGTCGTTGTTGGCGTAGACCTTGTCCGAGGTAATCGCCAGGACGGCCTGCAACGTTTCCTGCCGACGCAGCGCCTGCAGCAGGTGGGCCGTGCCCATGACGTTGGTCTGGAACGTCCCGATAGGGTCCTCGACCGAAGCCCGCACGATAGGCTGGGCTGCCATGTGCAGCACGATGTCGAACGGGTGACCGCCGAGGGCGGCGGACACCGCCCCCGGGTTGCGCAGGTCGACGAACCGCGAGGTGATACGCCGCTCTACACCGGCCAGGGCGAACAGGGCGGGAGTCTGATCCGGCGGCAGGGCGAGGCCCGTCACCTCCGCGCCCAACCGGCTGAGCCAGATCGCCGCCCAGGAGCCCTTGAAGCCAGTATGGCCGGTCAGCAGAACGCGCTTGCCGGACCAGAACGATGGGGTCACCGCCGCCACGGCGCCTCGCCGGACGCCCACAGCGCCTCGAGGTGGTTCTTGTCGCGGAGGGTGTCCATGGCCGCCCAGAAGCCGTCATGCCGGTAGGCCATCAGCTGGCCGTCCGCCGCCAGGCCTTCCAGGGGCTGCTGTTCCCAGACCGTCGCGTCGCCATCGATGCGGTCGACCACCTTGGGATCCAGCACGAAGAAGCCGCCGTTGATCAGGCCGTTGTCACCGGGCGGTTTCTCCACGAAACGCTGAACCTGCCCCGCCTCGATCTCCAGCGCCCCGTAGCGTCCCGGTGGCGCCACGGCGGTGATCGTCGCGTCCTTGCCATGCTGGCGGTGGAAATCGGCGAGCGCGCGCAGATCCACGTCCGACACGCCATCGCCATAGGTGAGGAAGAAGGGCTCGCCCGGCGTGAGGTACGGCGCCACCCGCTTCAGCCGGCCGCCGGTCATGGTCGCCTCGCCGGTCTCCACCAGCGTCACGCGCCACGGTTCGTGATTCGTCGCGTGGTACTCGATCGCGCCCTTGGCCAGGTCCACGGTCAGGTCGGCGTTGTGAAGCACGTAGTTGGCGAAGTACTCCTTCACCACATAGCCCTTGTAGCCCAGGCACACGACGAACTCGTTGAAGCCATAGTGCGAGTAGAGCTTCATGATGTGCCAGAGGATCGGGCGGCCGCCGATCTCGATCATCGGCTTGGGCTTCAGGTGACTCTCTTCCGAGATGCGCGTGCCGAGCCCACCCGCCAGGATTACCGTCTTCATGCCCTGCCTTTTCGCGCGGCGCCCGCGCCTCGAAGGTCGTCTTAACGGGTAAGTCGACGATTTCGAAGCCGCTTGCGTGGAACGCCGCGGCGGGAGATGGGAGGCCATGGCCCACGCGCCCCTCGTCAACTTCGTGATCGCCGGCGTCCAGAAGGGCGGAACGACGGCGCTGTTCGACTACCTTGGGGACTATCCCGACATCGCCCTGGCCCAGTTCAAGGAACTGCACTTCTTCGACGACGACCGGCGCGACTGGGGCCGGCCGGACTATGCCGACTACCACGCCCGTTTTCCGGAGCCGGCCGGCCGGCCGTGCGGCGAGGCGACGCCGATCTATGTCTACTGGCCGAACTGCCTGGAGCGGATCGCCGCCTACAACCCCGCCATGAAGCTGATCGTCGTCCTGCGCGACCCCATCCAGCGGGCGTGGTCGCACTGGAGGATGGAATATGCCCGGGGCGTGGAGACCCACCCCTTCGCCCGGTGCATCCGCGAAGGTCGCCAGCGGCTGTTCGATTCTGAACCATGGGGGCATCACCGCGAGTACTCCTATGTGGAGCGCGGCTTCTACGGCGAGCAGCTGGAGCGGCTGTACGCTCTGTTTCCGCGGCCGCAGGTGCTGGTGCTGACATCGGACCACCTGCGCGCCGATCCTGCCGTGGCGCTGGCGAAGGTACGGGGGTTCCTGGGCCTTTCGCCGGGCCGCTCGCCCGCACCGCGCGAGGTGCATGTAGGCCGCGAGATGGACTATCCATCGGAGCTCACCGCCGACGACATCGACCACCTGCGCCAGGTTTATGCCGCGGACGCGGACCGGCTGGCCGCCCTCACCGGCCTGCGTTTTCAGCTAGAGCCATGGTTTCGCCGCCAGGGGCCGCCAGGCTGAGGGGCATGAAGCGCATCGTCCTCGCCTCACTCGCCGCCCTCGGCGCGTCCGCGATCCTGGTCCCCGCGGCGACCGGGGCCCAAGGCCAGCCCTCGCTCTCGTTTCCCCTCACGTGCGAGCTGGGTCGCACCTGCGAAATCCAGCACTATGTGGACCGCGATCCCGGACCGGGGACGCGCGACTACCGGTGCGGCCTGCAGACGTACGACAAGCACACGGGCGTCGACATCCGCCTGCCCGACATGGCCGCCCAGCGCCGCGGCGTCGCCGTCCTGGCGGCTGCCCCGGGACGCGTGACCCGGCTCCGGGACGGCGTGGCGGACATTTCCGTGCGGGCCCCCGGGGCGCCTTCCGTCGCCAACCAGGAATGCGGCAATGGCGTCGTGGTGGATCATGGGAATGGGTGGGAGACCCAGTACTGTCATATGGCGAAGGGCAGTATCGTGGTGAAGCAAGGCGATACGGTTGTGGCCGGCACACCGCTCGGGCGCGTCGGCCTTTCGGGAAACACCGAGTTCCCGCACCTGCACCTCACGGTGCGCCACGCCGGCCAGATCGTGGACCCGTTCGCGCCCGACATGACGCGGCCCCAGGCCTGCGGCGCCCAGGCCGGCCTCTGGAGCGCGGCCGCGCGCGCCAAGATGAGCTACCGGCCTGGCCTGGTGCTCAATGGCGGCTTCACCAACGCGGCGATCACCATGGAGCAGCTGGAGGCGGGGGGGCTGAGCCCGGTGACCGCCGACGCTCCGCTGATGGTCGCCTACTTCCGTGCAATCTCGCTGTTGCCGGGCGACGCCGTGGAGGTCGACCTGACGGGGCCGGACGGGGTCAGCCTCGCCCGCACCCGCGGACAACCCATGCAACGCTGGCGCGCCCAGGACATGACCTACGTCGGCAAGCGCCGTCCGCCCGGCGGCTGGGTGCGCGGCGTCTATGTGGCCGAATGCAAGGTCTGGCGAGGCGGCAAGGTGGCCGAGAGCCGCAAGGTGGAACTGCGCCTCTGACCACGTGACACCCAGCGAGCGTGACCTTAGGACTGCCCGCATGGAGTCGATCTTCAACGAGGGCGTGGCCCACCAGAAGGCGGGCCGGCTCGAGGAAGCGGAAGCCTGCTACCGGCAAGTCATCGCCTGGAATCCGGTTTGGGTGCTGGGCAACCTGGGCGTGATCCTGCGGATCACCGGGCGCCTGGACGAGGCCGAAGCGGTGCTGCGCGAGTCGCTGGCCATCGATCCCACCCACGCTCAGACGCGGCACACCCTGGGCATGACCCTGCTGCAGCTCGGCAAGTACGCAGAGGGCTGGGCCCTCTACGAAGCGCGGCACGAGTTGCTGTACCGACCGACCGCGCCGCTCACGGAATGGCGCGGCGAGTCCCTGCGCGGCAAGCGGATCCTGGTGGTCGCTGAACAGGGCCTCGGAGACCAGATCCTGTTCTCCCGCTTCATCCCGTTGGTGGCGCAACAGGCGGCCGAGGTGCGCCTCGCGGTGGCGCGCCCCCTGGTCGGGCTTCTGAGCCAGCTGCCCGCCGAGGTCTTCAATCCGCCGAACCTCAATGGCGAGACGGCGGACGTCTGGGCCTCCATGGGATCGGTGCCCCGGTGGCTGGGGGCGGGCCCGGACGATGCGCCGGCGCCGACGCTGACCGCGCCGCCGGCCGCGCGGCGCGAGGGCGTCGGGCTGATGCTGCAGGGGGGCGATCGCAATCCAAATCCCCACCGGGTCCCAAATCCCGTGATCGCGCGGGCCATCCGGGGGCTCCGGACCTTCGCACCGCTTGAGCCTGAGGTGACGGGGGCCAAGGGTTTCGCCGACACGGCCGCGCTGATCGCGGGCCTCGAGCGGGTGGTCAGCGTCGATACGTCCGTGGCCCACCTCGCCGGCTCGCTCGGAGCGCCTTGCCTCGTGCTGATGTCCCGGCCTGCCGTGGACTGGTACGCAAACTGGAAGGATGACCGCACGCCCTGGTATCCGTCGATGCGCTTCATCAGACAGCGCGCGCCGGGGGACTGGGCCGGGGTGATCGCCGATCTTGCCAAGGCGTTGCAGGAGCCCGCTGGGGCGTCGGGCGCCGAGTTGAACCACTCGTGATCCGCCTGAAGCTTCCCGCCCCCCAAGCTTTGCGCTAGGTCTTGCAGGTCAGCCAAGCTCTCCATGGCTGTGTCGCTTTGGCCGGGCCGCGGATCCCTAGATTCCGCGTCCCGGCCGCTTGCGTTTCTGGCGTTGGCTGTGCCGCACCGGTGGTCAGCCGCGGGCCGTGATCTCGACGACGTCGTGGCGCGCCAGCCATACGAGCGCCCGCTCCACGAAGTTGCGGCGCGGTGGTGGGAAGAGGTCGCGCAGAACAGACACGGGCGTAACGCCGTGAGCTGCCAGATGGGCGATCACCGCGGTGAGTTCCTCGGGTCTGGGTGGATTGACGCGGCTGTAGTTGGCGAGGGCGGAGCCGAAGCGGGCGCCTGCCGCGGCCTCGCTCATGCCGGGTCGCAGGGCGACGAGGTCGCCGTGCGCGAGATGGCGCGACGGATAGCCGGCGAAGAGGGTGAAGGGGTCCGGCGCATAGGGATTGACCCTCGTCTGGCTCGGCTCGGCGAGGGCAGCCAGCCGCGCGGCCTGTTCCGCCCAGAGCGCCTGATACTGAGGAACGATGGCCGACCAATCGAAGACCTCCCGGGCGCGCATCTGCGCCTGCTCGCCCATTCGGCGCCGAAGGTCTGCGTCATTCACCAGGGCCACGATGGCGGCCTCGGCGGCGCGAAGATCCACCGCCGTGAACTGGGCGACGGCGCCGACGTAGTTGTCGTAGGCTAGCCAAGCGTTGGCATAGAGATAGCCCAGGTCGCCGCCCATGTTGGGCCGGGGGGCGAGGGTTGGGACCCGGAAGCCGTCGACGCCATCCCGCACGGTGTCCTTGTAGCCGTCCCAGTCGCTGACGACCGACGGAAGGCCTGCGGCCATGGCCTCCACCGGCGTCAGACCGAAGGTCTCCTGGATGTTGTCGGAGAAGCTGATGAAGAAGTCGGCGACGGACCAGATCGTGAAACGAACGTCCGCCTGACGGCCGTCGACCTGGTGATAAGTCACCGAAGGGCAAAGCTTGGCCGTTTCCCGGTGAAAGATCTCGCCCGCGGCCTCGGTTTCGGCCCAGCCCGAGTTCACCCAATGGATGGGCCGCCCGCTGGCGACGGCGGCGCGTTCCAGCGCCATGGCCATCAGGGCCGGGTTCATCTTGGCCTTGATGTTGAAGCGCCCGACATAGAGCGCGACGATCGCGTCGGGCGGAATGCCCAGGCGCTCGCGCCAGGCTTGGCGATGCTCGGCCGAGACCTGGAAGTCGGCGGCGTTGACCCCGAGAGGGATCGTCACCCGCTGCGGTTCCGGGCGCCGGCGGGCGCCGTATTCGCGCCCGAGATACTCGCGCATCATCCCAAGCTGCGCGTCGACTGCGGCCCGCACGGCGTTGGAGGTGCAGATCAGGGCGTCGTGGCCATCCACGGGGGCCACCAGCAGATCGCCGACGATCTTCATGACCACCCGTGTCGCGGTGGTGTGCGTGACGCCGCAGAGGGCGTAGCGGACGCCCACCATGTGACGCAGCCAGGCTTCGGCCGGCAGGTCGGGCGTCGGGATGTAGAGGACCCCGGGATCGGCGAGGTCGTTGCGGTTGCGCTGGGGGATCCAGCGCACGGGACGGGCAGGCGGCTCGATACGGGCGATCAGGGCGTCGAGCTCTTCCGTAGGACGCGCGCCGACGTTCCAGAAATCGAACCGATCGACATCGGCGTGGCGAAGAAACCCGCGCAGGAAGCTCTCGCCTGCGGAATGCCGTCCCAACAGGCGCTTCCCCGAGGTGTCGTAGCCGTCGGTGTGGAAGTAGATCGCCGCGTTCGCCATGGGTTGCGGGTCTTAGCGTGGCACGGGGCGCACGCAAAGAAAAAGGGCCGCCCCGAGGGGCGGCCCTTCCAGATCGAGATCTGCGTATCGCTTAGACGATGTTCGCGAAGGCGACGTCGTCCAGCGTACGGCCAACCAGGACCACGGCGTCGACCGGGGCGTTCGTGGCGTTGTCGGAGAAGATGACAACGTCCGTTCCCACTTGGACCACGTAGTACTCGGTGCCCGCCGAACCCGTGAAGAAGGTCGTGGCGTTGGCCAGAGCCGTCGCGTAGTCCGCCGCCGTGCCGGCTTCCACGTAGTTGCCGGCGGTGCCAGCCGTGGCGTAGTTCAGCGCGTCGGTCGCTTCCCAGTCGAGAATCTGGTCGAGCGAGCCGGCAGTGGTGCCGGAGTCAGCGGCGTCGAACGTGAACACGTCGTTGCCGTTGCCGCCCGTCAGCTTGTCGGTGCCCGCACCGGCGTCGATGGTGTCGTTGCCGTCACCGCCGAGGATGGTGCTGTTACCCGCGCCGCCAGTCACGCTGTCGTTACCGCCAGCGGCGTCGACTTGGTCGGTGCCCGTGCCGGTGTCGATGGTGTCGTTGCCTTCACCGCCGTTCAGCGAGTCGTTGTTGTCGCCGCCGGAGAGCGAGTCGTTGCCCGCGCCGCCTTGCAGGACGTCGTTGCCAGCCGCGCCGATACCGGTGTCGTTGCCGTCGCCGAGGACGATGCTGTCCACGTCCGCGCCGCCGGTCACGCTATCGTCACCCGCACCGCCGTCGATGCCGTCGTCGCCACCCGCGTTGGTGATGACGTCGTTGCTGTCGCCGCCGAAGACCGTGTCGTTGCCAGTGCCCGACTCGATCGTGTCGGTGCCGACGCCGCCCGAGAGCGTGTCGTTGCCGGCCTCGCCGTTCATGGTGTCGTTGCCCGACTCGCCCAGCAGCTCGTCATTGCCCGCGCCAGCGAGAATGGTGTCGTTGCCGAGGTTGCCGTTCAGCACCACGCCCGAGGTCGCGCCACCGTCACCGGTGATGCTGTCGTTGCCAGCGCCACCGAGGATCGTGACCGCCACGGCGCCAGCGGCGTCGAGGGTGTCGGCGCCCGCGTTGCCGTGGACGTAGCCGCCGCCCGCGATGTTGACGACGTCGTCGCCGTCACCGCCGAGGACCGAGACCACCGTGGTCGCGCCGCTGACAGTGATGCTGTCGCTGTCGGCGCCGCCGTCGATGGTGTCGTTGCCGCCCGAGGACGTGATGGTGTCCGTACCGCCTTCACCGAAGACGCGGTCGGCGCCAGCGCCGCTCTCGATCGTGTCGTTGCCCGAGTTACCGTTGAGGTAATCGCCGGCCGAACCACCCGTGATCGAGTCGTTGTCCTTACCGCCGTAGAGGCTGGAGGCGCCCGCGGTGGCCGCAACGCTGAGCACGTCGGCGCCCGAGTTGCCCTGAATGAAGTTGACGCCAACGTCGCCGTCGATGGTGTCGGTGCCTTGACCGCCGTAAAGCGTGTCAGCGCCCGAACCGCCGTTCAGCGAGTCGTTGCCTTGGTTGCCCTGGATCAGGTCGGCGCTGATGCCGCCCGAGAGGGTGTCGTTGCCCGAACCGCCGTAGAGGCCGTCGCCGCCGTCGGAACCGGTGTTGGTATTGTTGTTGGTGTCGCCAACGAACAGCACCGAGCTATCCGGGAAGATCGGGGTTTCGCCCGCGAAGTCCGCGGCGTCGAAGGTCACGGTCTTGCCCGTCAGGCCCGAGATCAGCGTGATCGAGGCGCCCGCCGTGGCCGTCGCCGCGTTGTAGACGACGGTCGTGGTGTTCGCGCGCTCGCCGGTCTGGCCGAAGACAAGGTTGTCGGCCGTCGCGTCGAAGGACGCAGCCTGCGCGTCCGTGATGGTCTCAAAGAAATAAGTCGCCATTAGTCTCTCCAGTCTGTGTCACACGGACCCCTGAAACGCTTGACCCCCGTCCCCGACGGAGCAGTCCCAGCGGTCCAATACCCCAAACGCCATAGCATGGCTGCGGCGCAGGTTAGACGAGCCCGAGGGCAGACGTATCGGAACCCTGCCTAATACGCAACCTGAAAAAGCCCGCCGGAACAGAGGGTCGGACAGTGTTGCGTAGACGCCGCTACTCCTCGCGGAACGCATCTTCCAGGGTGTCCGTAATCGGCGAAATCAGGAAGCCCATGACCGAGCGTTCGCCCGTCACGATGAGCGCCTGGGCAGGCATGCCGGGCGTCATCTGTACGCCCTTCTTCAGCTTCTTGAGCTCGCTCGGCGCGATGCGCAGATCGACCCGGTAGAAGGCCGCGCCCGTCTTCTCGTTGGTCATCCGGTCGGCCGAAACGACGTCCACGGTGGCGTCCAGGGAGTCGTTGAATCTCTGATTCAGGCCCGTCAGCTTGACCTTCGCCTTCATGCCCTTCCGGACCTCGTCCACGTCCTCAGGCTTGATCATGGCGGTCACGGTGAGCGGCGTGCCTGACGGAACGACGTCCATCATGGGCTCGCCGCTGCCGACCACGCCGCCGACGGTGAACTGGGTGAGGTTGAAGACGTAGCCGTCGACCGGAGAGCGAACCACGGTGGCGTCCAGGGTCTGGCGCGCCGTGGTCAGCCGCGGGATGATGTCGGCCAGCTTGGTCTGGCTGTCGCGCAGCCCTTCCGCCGCCTGCGTCTCGCGCTCGTCCCGGATCGAGGCCAACTGCAACCGGGTCTCGCCGATCTGCTGGCGCAGGCGCGCGATCTCGGACATCAGCTGGCCCTTGCGGCCGGCGAGCTCGGCGAGGGTCCGCTCGTAGCGGAGGATCAAGGTCTTCGGCGCGAAGCCCTGTTCGTTGAGCTTGCGATACCCGGCCAACTCCTCTTCGGTCAGCCGCTTCTGTTCGTTGATCGACTCGAGTTGGGCCTGCTGGCCCTGCACCTGGGTCTGCTGCTGCTCGACCCGCTGCATGAGGACCGCGGACTGGCTCTGGAACAGTTGCTGGCGGGTCGTGAACAGGAACTGCTGGTCGCGGACCAGGGTCGCCACGGCCGGATCCGACATCCGGGCGGTCAGTTCCGCCGGCATTTCGAGCGCCGTCTTGCCCATCGCCTCAGCCATGAAGCGCGCGTTCTGAGCCAGCAGGGTGTCGTACTGGTTCTGGTAGACCGTCACCGCGGCGCGGGCTTCCACGTCGTTGAACAGCAACAGGGGTTGCCCGGCGCGAACGTGCTGGCCTTCGGCGACCAGGATCTGCTTCACGACCCCGACCTCCTTGTGGCGCAGGGTCTTGCGCATGGCGTCCGCCCGCACCTCGGCCTGGGCGGTGATACCGGTGCTGAGCTGGCTCAGCGAGGCCCAGAGGCCGAGACCCAGCACGAAGGCGCCGATAACCCCCGCGCCGACGACCATGGGCCGCCGCAGCCGCTGCTGCAGTTCGGCGGGCATCTGCTCGCGTTCGTCACTGCCGAAGGTCGGCGCGACGTAGTCCCGGCGAACCGGCGTCAGGTCCAGCTTCATCGACCCGCCTCCACCGCACGGACTTCGGCGGGCTGCGCGGGCTTGACCAGCCGGGCCATGACCTGGTCACGCGGCCCGAAGAGTTCGACCCGTCCCTCGCGCAGGACCAGCATCTTGTCGGCCGCGCGGAAGACGCCGGGCTTGTGCGAGATGATGACCACGGTGGCGCCGTTGGCCTTCATGGCGTCGATGGCGCGCATCAGCGCCTCCTCACCCTCGGCGTCGAGATTGGCGTTGGGCTCGTCCAGCACGACGAAGGCCGGATTGCCCAGGACGGTGCGGGCCAGGCCCACGCGCTGCCGTTGGCCGGCCGAGAGCACGACGCCCCCCTCGCCCACGTCGGTGTCGTAGCCCTTGGGCATGCGCAGGATCAGCTCGTGCACGCCCGCAAGCTGGGCGGCCGCGACGACTTCCTCGTCGGTCACGTCGTCACGGAAGCGGGCGATGTTGTTGCGGACGCTGCCGCCGAACAGCTCGGTGTCCTGGGGCAGGTAGCCCACGTACTTGCCGAAGTCGGCGCGATCCCAGGTGAAGACGTCCGCCCCGTCGAGGCGCACGACCCCGTTCATCGGCTTCCAGATCCCCACCAGGAGGCGGGCGAGGGTGGACTTGCCCGCGCCGGAGGGGCCGATAACGCCGAGCACCTCGTTCGGGTCGAGCGAGAAGTTGACGTTGGTCAGCACCAGACGCTGGGCGCCCATGGGGGCGAAGTTGACCCCCTCCGCCGACAGCTTTCCGAGCGGGCGCGGGAGTGACGTGGCGATCGCCGGCGGCTCGGCGCCGGCCAGCAGCGTGTTCAGCCGCTCATAGGCCCGGTACATGTTGTTCAGCGGATCCCAGGAGCCCACGATCTTCTCGATCGGCTGCAGGGCGCGGCTCGCCAGGATCATGTTGGCGAACAGCATGCCCGAATGGATTTCGCCCTTCAGGATCAGGTAGGCGCCGATGGCGATCACCAGCACCTGGATGCCCATCCGCACGGCCTTGATCAGGTCGGTGTAGAAGTTGGAGGCCTCGGCTGCCGCAGCGCCCCGCTCGATGGTCACGGCGCGATGGCGGGCCCAGGCCTGGCCGATGGTCGGCAGCATGCCCATGGCGCGCACGACCTCGCCGTTGCGCAGCGCGGCGTCGGTGAAGCCATAGCTCTTTAGCGCCGCGTCGTTCGCCTCCTTCAGCGCCGATTGCGTCGCGCGGGCCTGGGCCACCGCCAGTCCCAGCAGCACGGCGGCGCCGACGATCGTGACCACGCCCACCAGCGGGTCGATAATGAACAGCACGATCATGAAGACCGGCATCCACGGCACGTCCATGAAGGCCGCCGCGGCGACGCCGGTCAGGGCCTGGCGGAACTGGTCGAGGTCGCGCAGTGCCTGGGCCCGCGCGCTCCAGTTGCCCCGCACCGCGGCGTCGAACAGACTGGTGAACACCCGGCCCGAAACCCGCTGGTCCAGGGCCACGCCGTAGTTGATCAGGATGCGGGCGCGCAGGTCGTCGATCGCGCCGGAGATGAAGAAGACGAACAGCGTCACCAGGGTCAGCATCCAGAGCGTCGCCTGGTTCTGGCTGACCATCACGCGGCCGTAGACTTGATAGGTGTAGAGCGGCAGGGCCAGGTACAGCAGGTTCGACACCAGGCTGAACCCGAAGGCCACGGCCGCGGGCTTGTAGCCCTCGCGCAATGCGCGGCCGAGCACGTTGTCCGGCAGGTCCGTGAGGAACGTGAGGAATTTCATGTCGCCTAAGCCGTCCCGTGAGACCCTACGGCCTGATACAACAAACCGCGTCGAAAATGGTGAACGCTCGTGAAGATTGCGCGTTCGCGCCCACTGTCGCAGCAGGGCGCCGGAAGCGCGCGTAGATGCGCAGGCGGTCCTGCCTTGTCAATGCCGCCCACTTTTGCCCGGCCATGCTAAGAACCGCGGAAGGATCCCGTGACGCCAGGAGCCCAGATGCCGCGGATCGCCATCGTCGGCAGCTGCATAACCCGCGACCTGTGGCCAATCCGTGGCGGGGGCGCGGAAGCTCTGCTTTATATTTCCCGGACCAGCTTGCCGGGCCTGCTCTCCGCGCCGGCGCCGGGCTTCCACCCCTCGGACGACCTGCCCGGCGACCTTCATCAGCATGAGCACAAGGCGCTCGTGGCCGATCTGCGCAAGACGGCGCTGTCCGCCCTCCTCGCCTATCGCCCGACCCACCTTATCTTGGATCTGATCGACGAGCGGTTCGACCTCCTGTCCGCGGGGCCGGCCCTGGCCTCAAACAGCGGCGAAATGGTGCGGAGCGGCTATCGGACGCAGCCGGCCTTCGACGCCGCACGGACGATCCATCGGCTCTCCGCCGCGTGCGATCGGCTCTGGTTGGAAGCGGCAGGCGAGTTCGCCGCGCTGATCCGCGGCACGCCCCTCGCCCGCAGCAAACTGATCCTGCACAGCGCCCGCTGGGCGGACCATCAGCGGCTGCCGGATGGAGAGGTCAGGCCCATCGAGAACGTGGAGATCCTGGGCGGCCAGCCCGCGGTGATCGCGGACTACAACGCCCTGCTGGAGCGGCAGGAAGCGGCGCTTGAGGCGCTGATGCCACCGATGGCGAAGATCGATGCGGGCGCCTTTCGCCTGGCCGATTCGGCCCATCGCTGGGGTCTCAGCCCATTTCACTACGTGCCGGAATACTACGACGAGGTCCGGCGGCAGTTGGCGGCCCTGGGCCTGGAGGACGCGTTCAGCGACCGCCCCGCCGCGCCCAGTGCTCCAGCGGCGTGATCCCGCGCCGGACCAGCGCCGGTCGCGTCGCCACATAGGCGGCTGTGGGGAATCCCGGCCGGGCCTCGGCCACCGCCCAGGCGCCGCCACGCAGGTAGTCGATCAGCGGATGCACGTTCGGGGGCAGGTCTGCGCCCCGCGCCTCGACGTAGGCCGGCAGGTCGAACCACGGGCTGGGGCTCGCCACCTCGAACCCTCCATGCGCCAGGAAGTGGGTCAGGGGCTCGACACCCGCGGCGGCGACGTTGGGATGCTGGTCGAGATACCAGCGCGGGTCGAACAACGGATGGGGCGCCAGCCCGGCCTTCCATCCTTTCGACAGGTAGTGGACCAGGGGCGGCTGGCCCGCCGCATCGGGCGCGCGTTCCACATACCAGGCCGGGTCGAACAGGGGATGCGGGCTCAGCCCCGCGCGCCAGCCGTCCCGCAGGTAGTGCGACAGCGGCGCGTCGCCAGGTTCCAGGACGGGCGCCTGGGCGAGATAGTGGGCGGTGTCGAACACCGGATGTGGCGACAGGCCCCGCGCCGCGCCGACCCGGACGTAGTGCTCGAGCGGCGTCACGCTGGTGGCCGCCAGCTCGGCCGCGTTCTCCCGCCCGTACCAGCCGGCATGGAACAGCGGCGCGGGATCGCGGCCCTCGCGACCGCCGCGCACGAGGTAGTGCGCCAACGGCGACATGCGCAGGCCCGCCAGGTCCGGATTGCTCGCAAGGTACCAGGCCTGCTCGAGCGGCGCGCGCGGGATGATGGCCGGATCCGCCCCCCGCCGCGCGTAGGCGGCCATGTGGCGCAGGTCGTGGAGCGGCCGCCCGGTTCCATGCCAGATGCCACTGCGGGCGATGACCAGCGCCTGCCCGGGCCAGCCCAGGCGGGCCAGCACGCGGTCGAGCATCTGGCTCAGGCGATTGTGACGGCGCAGGCGGCCAGCGCCCCGCGCTCGGAACGCGGCCACGGCCTGGTCGCGCAGGCGCGCCTCCAGCTCGGCGCGGGCGGCGAGCGATTCGGTCAGCGCCAGCGTAAGCTCGGTGCGGGTCAGCGCCTCGCGGACCTGCGCCTCGTGGGCCAGCTTGTGGGCGCCGGCGAAGTCGCGGCTGAGCCGGGCCACCTTCGCCGTCACGGCGCGGGCCTTGTCGAGCATCGCCCCGGTGGCGGCCTGGACGGGTGGAGCAGCTTGCGACGCGGCCTTCGCCGGCGTCACGCGCCTTCGTGTTCGAGCCATTCTTGGAAGCTGCCGCGCCCGGAGGCGAAGGGGTTGGGGAACGCCGCCTGCAGGTCGGCGCGCTCGCGATAGAGCACGCGCTCGCTCTTGGCGATGGGCCGGCCGTCGTCATAAGCGCCGAACGCCCACCAGCGGTCGGGGATCGAGGGGTCGGTGGCGGCGGTCACCAGGCGCTTGTACCAGGCCCAGATCTCGTAGACCGGGAAGTTCGTCCCGGCATAGCGCTTGGTCATCGCATCGCCGATCGCGCCAAGCTTGGTGAAGTGCCAGAAGCGCAGCGGCGCGCCGTTGACGGTGATGCGCCCATCCTTCTCCACCGCGACGGTGCGGGTCGAGAGGTTCCAGCTGGCGACGTTGTAGCCCGGGTCGCGGATCACCTTCACGCTGTCGAACAGGGCCGGAACGTGGTCGCACCACCGCTGGTCGACGAAGAGCCCGTTGGGCATGTCGTCATAGCAGTAGGACAGCAGCCGGTCGTTCCACCACTTGGCGAACCGGGCGCCCTCCCCCGTCGTGCGGATCGCCACGAAGCCGAGGTTGAAGATCCCCGTGCGCGAGGCGGACAGGTCGTTGTCGAGGATCGCGGCGTGGTCGTCGTTGGGATCGATCAGGTGGGGCGTCAGCAGGATGTCGTGCTCGCCAAGCCACGCCTCCAGCGGCTGCAGAGTCCCGAGGGCCGCCGTGTCGGGATCCATATAGATCACCGCGTCGAAGCCCCAGCCGCAGGCCTGATGGATGAAGGGCCCCTTCACCGCCGTGCAGACCTCGACCACGTCGTGCTTGAAGAGCCAGCTCTGGAAATTGGGAATGCCCAGGTCCTCGGCCCAGACCAGCCGGTCGAACGGCTCAGCCGCCGGGTCGAAAGCGAAGCCCTCGGGCGGACGGTCGGTGATCAGGGCCGCCAGCTCCCAGTCGGGATGGTGCTGGCGCAGGGTCTGGAACAGCACCCGGGCGCGGTTCAGGTACGAGAACGTGAAACTGGAATAGCAGAGGATCTTCATGCGCTTGTCGTCGCAGCGAGGTCGAGGGTGAGCGCGCTGTAGCTCAGGTCATAGAGCATCGGGGCGCGGCGCGCGCGCGCGAGATCCAGAATGGAGCCGCTTTCGAACGCCTCGGCCAGGGCGGCCTCGTCCAGCACGCGGCCGTGGCCGGTCTCGGTCACAAAGGCTGCGACGTTGCCGCTGTCGGGGCCGGTGACGACGGCGCAGCCCGCCGCAACCGCCTCGTAGGCCACGAACGAAAAGGTCTCCCGACAGAGGGGCCAGACCAGCACCGCGTCGATTTCGACGGCCTCCAGGGCGTCCCGCATGGCCAGGGGATGGTCGGCGCCGGCGCTCACCGGTCGGAAGGTCGCCGGCAGGCTGGCGTCGCCCCGGGCGCCCAAGTGATGGAACTCGTAGCGCCGATCGTCGGCGAACCGCCGCGCCAGCGCCTGGAACACCGGCCAACCCTTGTGCCCCACCGGCAGGCCCGCATAGGCCACCCTCAGCGGCCGGTCGGACGGCGTGGCAGGCACTCGGCCGCGCTCCACGAGTGTTGCGTGCGGCAGGACGACCGTTCGCGCGGCGGGGAGCGTCGTCGACGCCTGCCACAGTTCCAGCGTCGCCCTGGACGGCGCGGCCACCGTCAGGCTCAGGCGCTCGAACAGCCGTGCATGCTCTGAGAGGTGCCGTCCGCGCCAAGGGCCGTAGACGCAGACGTTGCAGGCGGCGCTGTCCGGGGGCGGGGCGGCGCAGTCCTGCACGTCGTCGCGCAGCAGATGGAAGCCCGCGCAGAGGCTGGCGAAGTCATGCAGCCAGAACACCCCTTCCCTCAGCCCGGCCGCCGCCAGGATGTCCGCCGTCTCCTCGGCCGCATGGCCCAGCAGGCTGTGGATGGCGAAGCTGCGTCCCTCGTCGGCAGCGGCCGCGGCGGATAGGGCGGCGGCGATGTCGGCGGGGTCGAACAGCCCCACGGGCGCGCCATTCCAGACGACACCCAGCACGCCGGGATCGGCCGCGGTGCGGACCACCGGCCAGGGCCGGGACGGGTACAGGTGCAGGTGGTCGCGACCCTGTTCCGCCAGCCGCGCCGCCTCCCGGCCGATGGAAAGCTGGAGCCCGCCCAGGTTGGCGCTGTAGTCGTCGTGGCTGAAGGTGACGTGCAGCCGGGCCAATCCTCCCCGCGAGACCGCGAACGCCGCGGTCAGATCGGACCTGGGCGCCGCCGCATCGCGCGCCGTGGGGATGCGCGCCTCCACCGGCTTCAGCCGCGCGATCACGTCATAGCGGAACCCCTGCGGCGACTCCGGCCGCACGGCGCGGGGTCGACCGCTGGTTATCCAGTGGACGAAGGGATTGGCGCCTTGCTCCGCCACCTCCGGAAACGCCTCGAGGTAGGCGCTCACCGAGAAGTCGGGCGAGGGATCGCGACCCTCCCGCCAGCCATAGGTCATGAAATGATCGAGGGGGTCCGCCCCCACCTCGCCCACATCCGGATAGGTCTTGAGGTAGAAGACCGCGTCGAAGGCGCGCGCAGCGATGGCGTGCTCCGGCTGCAACCGGCGCAGGCGGCCGCGCAGGCGCATCGGCACGGCGGCGGCCAGCAGCCGCTTCACGAGACCAGCTCCCCGGTCATGTCGCTGTAGGCCAGGTCGTACAGCTTCGCGCGCCGCGGCCCGCGGCCGAGCGCCAAGATCTCGCCCGAGGCGAAGGCGGCCGCAAGCACGTCCTCGTCGGCCAGCACGCGACCGATGGCCGGGTCGGCGGCGAAGGCGGCCACGTTGCCGCTGTCGGGCCCCGTCAGGACGGCGGCCCCCGCCGCCGCCGCCTCGTAGGCGGTGAAGGAAAAGGTCTCGCGGCACAGGGGCCAGATCAGCGCGGCGTCCGGTTGCAGCGCTTCCAGCGTCTCCTGCATGGCGCGGGGCTGCTCGGCCGTTACCACGACCCTGTGGAACGCCGCCGGCGCCGAGGGGTCGGGGGCGCCGCCCAGGTGGAGGAACTCGTATCGCGGGTCATCTTCGAAACGCTGGGCCAGGTCGCGGAACACGGGCCAGCCCTTCAGCGGCGTCGGCATTCCGAGATAGGCCAGGCGGAAGGGCCGGCCGGCCGGCGGCTTGCGGGCCGGCTTGCGCTCCACCAGCCGGGCGTGCGGCAGCACGATGGTCTCGCGGGCCGGCAGGTCGCCATGCGCGCCCCAGAACTCCAGCGTGGTCTGCGAGGGCGCCACCGCCGTGATGGACAGCCGCTCGAACAGCCGCCGGTGGCCCTCGATGTGCCGCGCGCGCTGGGTCCCGTAGGCGCAGACCTCGCAGGCGGCGCTGGTTGGCAGCGGGGCGGCGCAGTCCTCGACGTCGTTTCGCAGCAGGTGGAACCCGACGCACAGGCTGGCGAAGTCGTGGAGCCAGAAGAAGCCTTCGCGCAAGCCGGCGGCGGTCAGGATGTCCGCCGTGGCGTCGGCCTCGTGCCCGAGCAGGCTGTGGACGGCAAAGCTGCGCCGCCCGCCACCTGCCCCGGACGCCAGGGCGTCGCGCACCGCCTCCGGCGCGAAGACGCCCAGCCGCCGTCCGTTCAACAGCACCCCCAGGGGGCCCGGCTCGCCCGCCGCGCGGACCGCCGGCCAGGGCGCGGCGGGATAGAGGTGCAGATGGTCCACGCCCCTGGCGGCGAACGCGTCGGCCTCGCGGCGCACGCAGAACTGCAGCCCGCCCCAGTGCTCCACGTAGTTGTCGTGGCTGAGCGTGATGTGGAGGTCGCGCAGCCGGGCGAACGCCGTGGCCAGGCGGGCAGGCGGGTCGACGCGCAGCCGGGCCGAGGCGGTCGCCGCCTCGGCGATCCGCGCTTCCACGGGCTTCAGCCGCGAGATGACGTCATAGCGGAAGCCCAGTTCATGGCGCGGGCTGCGGCCCTCGGCGCGCCCGGCGACCAGGTAGTGGGCGAACGGGTTGAGGTTTGCCGCGAGGATGTCGGGGTTGGCCTCCAGATAGTCGCGCACCGAGAACCGGGGGTTGGGATCGCGGTCTTCGAGCCAGCCGGTGCGGATGAAATGCTCCAGCGGATCCATGCCCGCCGTCGCCACGTCCGGATTGAGCGCCAGATAGAAGGCCTCATCGAACTCGGCCGCCACCGCCGCGTGCTGCTCGGGCGTCAGCGGAACCGCGGCGACCCGGCGCCGGCCGCGTCCGGCCGCCTGGGGGCTGTCCGAAACGGCGAAACTCTCATGGGTCCAGGGCGCCGGCGCCCAGCCCACCTGGCCGAAGTAGCGGGCGGCATGCCGCGACGGCGCGATCTCGCGGCCCTCGTGCCGGCCGTGAGCCAGGAAGTGCGAGAACGGCTCGACGCCCGCCGCCGCCACATCCGGGTTGGCCGCGAAATAACCCTCAACCGAGAACCAGGGCGCCGGATCCCGGCCCTCCTGCCACCCCGCCATGCGGTAGTGCCAAAGCGGACCCATGTCCGCCGGCAGGTCCGTATAGATCGCCCGGTAGAAGTCAGGGTCGAACGCCGGCGCGATCACCCGGTGCGCTTCCGCGGACGGCGGGCGTTCGTCGGCTTGGGCCGTGACGGCCATGGAGTTCCTGTTCCTGCGAGCGGCGGCGCGGGCTGGTGTGCAACAGATGGGCGAGCCGTTCAACCTTGGCCGGAGCGCCGTCGCGATCAACCGCTTGCCCAGCGGCGTCCTGCCCCGTACCACCGCCGCGATATGAGCCGACAGCCCGCCAGACCGCGCGCCGCCCGCACCGCCTACCTGGTGCTGGGCATGCACCGTTCGGGCACCTCGGCGGTGACCCAGCTCCTGGCGCTGGCCGGCGCCGAGCTGCCGGCCAATGTGATGCCGGGGGACGAACACAACGCCAAGGGCTACTTCGAGCCCTGGAAGATCGCGATCTTCAACGACGAGCGACTGCGCGCCGCGGGGTCGGCCTGGGACGATCCGTTCGCCTACCCCTACCGTCCGCTGGACGCCGACCAGGAGCAGGCGTGGCTGGAGGCCGCCTCGGCCCTCTTCGACGAGGAGTTTCCGAAGGCCACCTGGCCGCTGATGAAGGACCCGCGGGCCACGGTGCTGCTGCCCATGTGGCGGCGGGTATTGGAGTCCAAGGGCGTGGCGGCGCGCTGCGTCATCCCCGTGCGCCACCCCCTGGCGGTGGCCGGATCCTTGCGGCGGCGCGACGGGTTCGCGGATGAGAAGTCCGTTCTGGTCTGGAGCGCCTACATGCTGGCGGCCGAGGCCTATACCCGCGACCTGCCGCGCGCCTTCGTGGGCTACGACGCCCTGCTGGCGGATTGGCGGGCGGAGGTGGCGCGGATCGAGGCCGCACACGGCGCGCCACTGCCGAAGCTGACGCCCAAGTCGGCGAAGGAGGTCGACAGCTTCCTCACCGCCGACCTGCGCCACAACGCGGTGAGCGATGGCCTGAAGGCCCTGGGCTGGGCGGGCGAGATCGCAGCCGACGTCTTCGCCTGGTTCGAAGCCAAGGCCGCGGGCGGCGATCCGTCGATGAGCCTGCTGGACAGTGCGGCCGCGCGCTTGGCCGAGCGGGCCCGGGACATGGGCGCCTTGATCTCCTCCACCACGCGCGACCTCGCGGCCGTCCGGGCCGAGCTGATGGAGGCCCGGGCGCGGCTCGACGTGGCCCGGGCGTTCGAGGCCGAGGCGCGAGCCGACATCGCGCGCCTGGAAGAGGGCTGGCGGGCGGCCCAGAGCCTGCTCGACGACATCGACGCCGAATTGGACGCCGCGCTCGCCGAGGAATGACCCCTCAGCGCCGCCGCAGGCGCGGGTCTATGGCGAGGTAGATCAGGCCGGTGATGGCGGCCAGATCCAGCAGGTAGAGATAGCGGTAGTCGCAGGCGATCGAGATCGCGAAGAAGCTGGCCGCGAACCCCAGGGCCCCGGCCAGCAGGCCGGCGATGGCGAGGTCCGCCGGGTCGCGCCGCACCAGCAGGAAGACCCCCACCGCCAGGGCGATGACCGCGAACGCCAGGTGCGACATGGCCGGCGTGTCCAGGAACCAGGTGGCGTAGTTGTAGAGCCTCTGGTCGTCGGCGCTACGCCGCGGCTCCATCTTCAGGGCGGCCATGGCTGGCGCGGGCCCCTCGGCGCCCACGGAGACCGGCAGGCAGCGATCGATGGCCGGCGTCCCGAGGACCTGCTGAAAAGCCAGGGCGCGGGCGTGGAGATAGACGCCGGTGTCCTCCGTGACGAGACCGAGCCACTCGCGCTGAATGACCTCGGACGGGACGGTCTGGAGCAAACGCGACAGCGTGGGGTCCCAGCCGATGGTGTCGACACGCTCCGGGGCATAGATCCGCGCGGCATGCGCGCGCAGGTAGGGCCCCACGGCGGGCGAGGCGCGATCCAGGTGAGGCGTCGTCAGGGCGGGGTCGAGCGCGACCGCCGCCACCAGGTCGTAGGTCTGCAGGAGGCGCACGCCCTTGCCGCCGGCGCTGTCGGGCCGGCCGGCGCCCTGCGGCTGGGCCACGGCGCTCAGCACGAAGGTGAGCAGGGCCACGGCCACGAGCCAGCCCATCGCCAGCGGCAGGCTGCGCCGCCAGCCGGCCGAACCCGACCGGGCCCAGGCGATGGCCAGCGCCGCCGGCAGCGCCAGGATCAGGCCGTTCTGGCGCAGCAGCCCCGCGGCGGCGAACAAGAGGGCGGCAAGCACCAGGCAGACCCAGGGTGTCCGCCGCGCGGGATCGCGCACCGCCAGCGCCAGCAGAGTGAAGCCCGCCACGGCCGCTACCGCGAACTGCACGTCCTTCCAGACGATGCCGGGATAGATCATCACCTGCGGCAGGCTGACGAGCGCCAGCGCCACGATCGGCGCCAGCCAGCTGGTCCGCGGCCGCAGCACCGGCAGCAACGCCCAGGCTCCGAACAGCAACACTCCGCTCATCACCACGGCGAGTTCCGTGCCAGGCCGGATGCGGTCGAGGACGCCCAGCAGCCAGCCGAAGAAGGCGGGGTTCCAGGTGGTCCGCACGCCGAAGCGGCCCTCGTGCAGCGCCAGCACCGAATCGACCGTCAGGTGGCCCGGCAGGTTCAGCCGCAGCATCAGCAGCAGCGCGCCCAGCAGCACCAGCCGAAGCGTCCAGCGCGCTAGCATCCCCGAGCCGGTGGCGGCCCGGCTCACGCGGGGCGCACCACGAGGAAGAGGCCGGCGATCATCAGCAGGTAGCCGGCGGCCATGGTCCAGGTGGCCTGTTCCTTGAACACCAGCCATCCGGCCAGCGGGACCAGGCACGATCCGATCAGGGAGAAGGCGTAAGCGGTAGACAGCGGCACCCGGGTCAGCACGTAGAACCACAGGAGGGCCGTGACCCCGTACCAGGCGAAGGCGCCGATCAGCGGATAGTTGACGATCACCCGCGCCAGGAAGGGGCCTGACAGGCGCTCGTTGTAGACCGCGCCCCACTTGAACAGCATCTGGCCCAGCGGCAGCGCCACGGCGAAGACGCTGCAGAGCGCCATGTCCTTTGGGCTCACGCCTGCGCCTCCTCGGTCTCCAGCTCGCGCAGGACGTTGAGATACGGGTGGATCGGCCGGTTCGGCACGTTGAGTACGTCGTAGTTCATGGCCTGGAGCAGGAACTGGGCGCCCAGGATCACCGGCAGGGCGGCCAGCATGACCACGCCGGCCGACGCGGCCTGGCCCGGGACGCGGTTGGCCATGTAGCTCAGCGCATAGCCCACGCCGAACAGCGAGAAGAGCAGGCCGAAGAGCAGCTCCACGCTGGCGGCGTTGAAGTCGCGGACGAAATACTGCCCCACCACCCGCTGGGCGAAATTGCGCAGGTGCTTCAGGGCGAACGGGCCGACGATGGCCTGGATGCGGATGTTCGAGACCTCGTCGGCATAGCGGGCGGGCATCGGCACGTCGCGCACCACGGCCCGCAACGTGCCCAGGTGGTAGAGTAGGTCGGTCTCGAAGAAGAACCGGCGGGAGACCCGCTTCTCCATGATCAGCCGGGCGACATTGGCTTCGAGCGCCGTGTAGCCGTTCGTGGGGTCGAAGATGTTCCAGTAGCCGGTGGAGACCTTGGCGGCGAAGCTGAGGGCTGCATTCCCGAGGACCCGCACCGTCGGCATGGTCGTCAGGTGGCTGATCGAGGTGAACCGGTTGCCCTTGGCGTAGTCCGCCTCGCCCAGGAGGATCGGCGCCACCAGCTGGGCCGCGTACCCCAAGTCCATCTGGTCGTCGCCGTCGACCTTGACCATGACCCGCGCGCCGCGGTCCGCCGCCTCTTCGTAGCCCGCAAGTACGGCGCCGCCGACGCCCTGGTTCTTGGGCAGCCGCACGACGACGACCCGCGGATCGGTGTTATTGGCTTCGATGAAGTCGCCGGACTTGTCGGGGCAGGCGTCGTCCACGCAGACGATGCCCTCGAACCAGGCGGGCGTCTTGCGGATCACCCGCAAGATGTGGCCGGTGACCTTGTAGCAGGGCACGACCAGCCAGACGCCGGCGCCCTCCAGCGAAAGGGCGGGGCCGCCGGGCTCGCGGGCGGGTCTCTCGATCGGCGGGATGGTCACGGTGGGGGGCACGGAGCCGGGCTAACACGGAAGCGCGCGGGCTGGAAAGCTCGTGCCGCTGGCGCTGTTCCTTGCGCCGTCAAACCCCGGCTGATACCTCCGCGCCTTCGTTCGGGAGAGGCCATTGCAGACCGCCACCCACATGCTGCGGACCGGACAGCGCGGCGCGCGGTTCCAGTTCCAGATGGCGTCACGCGACCTGGCGAACTCGTTCCGCCGGCTGGGCCTGTCGTGGTCGCTGGCCTGGCACGACGTCACCTCGCGCTATCGCGGCTCGGTGTTGGGGCCGTTCTGGATCACGCTGTCCATGGGCCTGATGGTCCTGGGCATCGGCTTCCTTTACGCCAGCCTCTTCAACCTGCCGCTCAACGAGTTCCTGCCCTACGTGGCGCTGGGCATCGTGTTCTTCGGGGTGATGACGGGGACCATCAACGAGGGTTGCGAGACCTTCGTCCTGGCCTCGGGGATGCTCTCCCAGACCAGCCTGCCGATGTTCACCTTCGTCTGGCGCACGGTGCTCCGGAACCTGATCAACCTCGGCCACCATCTGGTGATCGTGGTCGGCATGCTGGCCTACTACGACTACTGGAAGGTCGCCGACGTGCCCCTGGCCCTGATCGGCATCGTGCTGATGCTGCTGAACGCCAGCTGGATGTCGCTGCTGGCCGCCATCGCCTCGGCCCGCTACCGGGACATTCCCCAGATCGTGGTCTCGGGCATGCAGTTCGCTATCTTCATGACGCCGGTATTCTGGCTGCCGGATCGGTTCGGCAAGCATCAGGTGTTTCTCGACCTGAACCCCTTCTACCACCTGCTGCAGGCGGTCCGTGCGCCACTGCTCGGCCAGACGGTCCATACGACCAGCTACGTGGTCCTGGTCGCCATGGCGGTGGTCGGCTGGCTCGTCACCTTCGCGATCTTCGCCCGCACCCGCCGGCGGCTGGTGCACTACCTGTGACCGGCGCCTCCATAACCTGCCGCGATCTGACGATCCGGTTCCCCGTCTACGGGGCCGACGCCAAGTCGCTGAAGAAGGCCCTGGCCCGGGTCGTGGCCGTGGGCGGGGCCCTGGGCCGCCACGCGGGCGTCACGGACGTTACCGCCCTTGCCAATGTGAACCTCGAGCTCAAGGCCGGGGACCGCCTGGGCCTGATCGGCCACAACGGCTCGGGGAAGACGACCCTGCTGCGCGCCCTGTCGGGGGCCTATGAGCCCGACGAAGGCTCGATCGAGGTCCACGGCCGCATCGCCTCGCTGCTGGACCTCAGCCTGGGCATCGACCCCTCGGCCACCGGATACGAGAACATCCGCCTGCGCTGCCGGATCGGCGGCCTGTCGTCGAAGGAGATCGACGCGCGGATCGACGAGATCGCCGAGTTCACTGGCCTGGGCCCCTTCCTGTCGATGCCGGTGAAGACCTATTCGGCCGGCATGCAGGGCCGTCTCGCCTTCGCCGCCGCCACCGCGGTCGAGTGCGACGTCCTGCTGATGGACGAGTGGATCGCCGTGGGCGACGCCGACTTCCAGAAGATCGCCCACAAGCGCCTGCTGAAGCTGGTGGAGCGGGCCGGCATCCTGGTGCTGGCGACGCACGAGGCGCCGCTGCTCAGGCTCTACTGCAACAAGGTGATGAAGCTGGAAGGCGGCGTGGCCTCCGAGATCGTCGACATCCGCAAGCTGGATCAGCTGCTCGCGAGCTGAGCCTTAGCATCCATCCGACTACGCTGACGTTCCACCTCCAACATCAAAGGAGGCCGCCATGAGCGTGTTCGGCGATATCATGTCCAAGATCTTCCGCCACCCGCAGGCCAAGGCGGCGCCCCGCCCTGCCCCGCAGGCGGCCCCGGCGGCGGCGGCGCCAAGCCCCGCTCCGGCCGCCGCGCAGGCGGCCGCAGAGGCGCCCGCCGTCGATGTCGGCGCGGTGCTCGAGGTCATGGCCAAGGACAACGGCCAGCAGCTCAACTGGCGCCAGTCGATCGTCGACCTGCTCAAGCTGCTGTCGATCGACTCCAGCCTGGCCAATCGCAAGGCCCTGGCCGCCGAGCTGGGCTATTCCGGCGATACCGAGGATAGCGCGGCCATGAATATCTGGCTGCACAAGGCGGTCATGCAGAAGCTGGCGGAGAACGGCGGCATCGTCCCCGACTCGCTGCGGTGAGGTGGCCGGCGCGCCGGTTTCCCGGCGCGCCCTTCTCCCTATTTGTCGGGACTGGTCATCGGTGTCCCTTCGCGCCGCGGCGGCGGCTTGCACGCCCCAGCCCGCGCCTGGGCCACGTAGAACAGGGCCCGGTCGGCCGCGAAGTTGCGGTGCTCGGCGATGGGGTTGGTGGTCTCGCCGGTCAGCAGGCTCTGCGCCTCCTGCGGCGCGCCCTCGGCCGCGGCCAGGCCCAGGCTCTGCTGGTTCCAGCGGCTGAGCGGCGCCGTGCACGCCGCAACCGTGGCGTCGGCCACCGTCCCCGCGTCGTCCGGGCCGCCCGCCAGCGTGTAGGCCCAGCGGTGGAGGCAGTCCTCCGTCGCCGCCGCACCGTCGGTCGCCGCCGGCTGTGCGGCGTTGGCCGCCGGGAACGGCTTGCAAAGGCCCGCCACGGGCTTGCGGTCGCCGCCCTGGCAGGCCGCCAGGCCCGCGCAGGCGGCGGTCACGATCAGGATCCTGCGCATGGCTTAGCGGCACACCCGCGTGGGCTGGTAGACCCGCTGGCCGTAGGCGTCGTAATAGGCGCGGGTCTCCATCCGGCAGGCCGCGGCGTAGCGCGGGCGATCGTAGGCGGCGCGGTCATAGGTGCGCGCGCGCTGGTAGCTGCGGCTGGAATAGGTCTTGTTCTTGCACTTGCTGACCTGGTTGCCGACCAGGCCGCCCGCCGCGCCGCCAATCAGCGCGCCTTCGGTGCGATCGCCGCGGCCGGCGACGGCGCTGCCCAGCAAGGCCCCGCCCAGGGCGCCGATCACGGTGCCGTTGGTGCGCTTTTGACAGGCCGCCTGCGAGGCGGCGGGAACGGCGGCCACAGCAAGGGCCAGGCCGGCGATCATGGCGATCGTCCGCATAGTCTCTCCTCCATCCGTGAGCCGTTCCCTCGTCCGGCTCGGAGGGTACAAACGCCGCAGTGACCTATTGGATGCCGGAAAAGTGTCTGCCAGCCGACCGACGGCCCGCGTTCAATCCGCACGCTCGAAGGTGGCCGGAGGACGGTGTGGATCTGCGGTGTTGAGCCTGACGCACAGCTCTTCCCCAGGGCTCGCCCCCGGCGCGGCGATGCGGGAGACGACCGGCAGGGCGCAAAGCTGCATGCGCGCGCCGCGGTCGTCGACGTCAGTGACCACCGCCTGGAAGGTCTCTCCCTCGCGCCCGTGAAGCATCACCGTCTCGGCCAGGTCGATCACCGCCCGCTCGACCTGGCCCCCGGCGGCCGCGGCGCGCGCCATCACCGCCGGCAATTTCGCGAACGCCTCCTCGACGGTCTCGGGCGTCGGCCGGCCGTTGGCGACCGCCAGGGCGGCCTCGACCACATAACGGTCCGCCAGACGCCGCAGAGGCGCCGTGGCATGCACGTAGGTGGCGGCCATGGCGGCATGCCAGGGCGTAACGCCCTCCTGGTAAGGCACGTAGGACGCGGGGGCGCCCGCGCGCCGCACCGCCAACATGAAGGCGGCATCCTGTGGGTCGGCGGGATCGAGGCGCCGCTCGAATTGGGCCAGACTCGCCATATCGGGCCAGCACAGGCCGAACGCGCGCGCCGTGCGCCGCAGACGCGCGACCGCGCGCGCGTCGGGTTCGGGCATGACGCGGAACAGGCCCGTCCGGCGGGCTTGCAGCGCTTCGGCGACAGCCATGTTGGTAGCGAGCGAGAGGGCCGCGTTGCGGTCCTCGGACGCCAGGCGGGGACGGAAGCGCAGCGCCAGGCGACCATCGTCGAGGCGGGCCACCTCCTGTTCCGGGGGGTCCACGCGCGTGGCGCCCCGCCGCGCCTCCGCCGCCTTGATACGCTCGGACAGTTCGGCGAACCCCGCGGGCAGATCCGCGTCCCGGACGCTGTCGTAGGCGAGCTTGGCGACGCTGCGGATGATCGCCCGCTCCGCCCCATCGAGGCGGACGCTCCCATCTGGGGCCACTCGAACCGTAAAGACCACCGCCGGGCGTGGACCAGTCGGCAGCAGGCTTGCGGCGCCTTCGCTCAGCACCGGAGGATAGAGGCCTGCCTTTCCATCCGGCAGGTACTGCGTCGCGCCCCGCCGCCACGCTTCGGCGTCGATCGGCCCTCCGTGGTCGACGAACCAGGCCACGTCGGCGATGGCGTAGTGCAGCAGAAGGTCGGGGCCGCTGCCCTCGATGGCGAACGCCTGGTCGAGATCTGTGGAAGACGCCGGATCAAGGGTGACGAAGGGGCGATCGGTCCGGTCGGCGTGGGCGGTGGGCGCGCGGCCGGCGGCGGACTCGGCGGCCGCCATCACCTCCTGGGGGAAGGTCTCCGGAACCTGGAACTGGCGCCGGATGCGTCCAAGGCCCTCCGCCAGGGCTCTGTTGGGATCGACGAGCGCCTTCATCATCGACGCTAGCCGGCCGGCGCGTCGCGGCCGGCGAGGCTGGCCATGACGGTGGCCAGGGTCTCGTCGACCACGACATGCTGGCCGCCCGTGACGTAGATCTTGGTCGCCTCGGGCCCCTGATCTGTCACGAGGGTGACCTGGTCGACGTTGAGGCAGACCGTGCGGACGCCGTCGCTGCGGAAGGCGACAAATCGGGCCATGGCGAGAGGCTCCATCGGGGCGGTGGCTGGCCCGCTGAAGGTGCTTTGGTTCGCACGCCCTGGCCAGAGTGGGTCCGCACGCGGGGATGGCTTGCCAAGGCGCCGCCGTTTCGCGCATGTCGGCGCGAACGAAGGGAAGGAAATCTGCCGATGTTCTCGCACGTGATGATCGGGACCAACGACCTGGAGCGGGCGAAGTCGTTCTACGACGCGCTGCTCGGCACGCTGGGCGTGGGGCCGGCCATGGTGGACCGTCACCGGATCTTCTACCGCACGCCCACCGGGGTGTTCGCCGTGTCGCTCCCCATCAACGGCGAGCCGGCCACCTTCGCCAACGGTGGGACGGTGGGCTTCGCCTGCAGTTCGCCCGAACAGGCTGAGGCTTGGCACGCAGCGGGCGTGGCGGCGGGCGGGACCACTTGCGAGGAGCCGCCCGGGGTGCGCGACGGCGGCATGGGCAGGATGTACCTCGCCTACCTGCGGGACCCCGACGGCAACAAGCTGTGCGCCCTTCACCGCATGGGCTGAGATAGGCGTCAGACCTCGGCCGGCTCGAAGCTGCGCGGACCGATGCGGCGCCACGCCCCGATAAGCCGGGCGTCGCGCCAAAGCTGCACCAGCACGCCCTCGGCCGCGGACTGCGCGCGCCGGGCGGCGGCGGTGTCGTGGGGGGCGTCGAAGGTATCGCTGAGGGCCCGACCGTCGGGCGCGATGTCGATGGCGACATAGGACTTCAGGCGACTGGTCGGCATCGGGTACGCACTCGTGAACGGACAGGCCGGGGCACAATGCCCAACTTCGATGTCGGTTCCGAGACCAAGTTAAGTTCTTACTCGTCTATTTCAACCTGGCGTCGCAAATTCGCGCATTGGCGACGTCAATCCTCCGCCGGCGCCCGCCTGAACGTTCGGTCCGCCGAGCGGCGCCATCGCCCGATCAGCTGTGCGCCGCGCCACAGCGAGACCGCCACGCCCTCGGCCGCAGACAAGGCGCGGCGGGACGCGGCCGTATCGTGCGGAGCGTTAAAGGTATCCAGGACCGTGCGGCCATCTGCAGCCACATCGATGGCGACATAAGACTCCGTGTTTCCAGACATTGGAACGCAACCCCATTCAGCACCCTAAGCCACTAGGATGCCGAAGCCAGGGACGCCCGCCATCCCCCAATTGGGGGACGCCGGGCATGCGGAAGCCGATTTTTTGCCGAGCCCGGTCCGAGCCGGGTTCCGTCAGGCTTTCTGGGTCGCCGTCGGCGTGACCCGACCGTCGTCCAGGTCGTAGCGGGCGGCCACGATCTTGAGCTGGCCCGCCAGCACGCGGGTGCGCAGCGGGCGCGAGCCTGCGAACACCTCGGCTGCCGCGTGTGCGGCGTTGAGGCTGACGGCGGCCTCGACCGGGTCGGCGGTTCCCGCGGGCACCGCACGGACCGCGGGCGTGATCAGCGCGGCCAGCGCGCCGATTCGGGTGTCGCGGTCCTCCGGCGATCCCCGTCCGGCCAGGGCGTCCACGGTGGCCTTCACGGCGCCGCAGCGCTCGTGGCCCAGGGCCATGATCAGGGTCGAGCCCAGGTGGATCACCGAATATTCGATCGACGCCAGGACGGCGTCGTCGACGACGTTGCCGGCCACCCGGATGACGAACAGGTCGCCCAGGCCCTGGTCGAAGATCAGCTCGGGCGCGACCCGGCTGTCGGCGCAGGCCAGGATGGTGGCGAAGGGGCGCTGGCCGGTCGCCACCTCGAGGCGGCGGGGACGGTCGCCATGCGGGTGGGCGGCGTAGCCGTCCACGTAACGGGCGTTGCCGTTCATCAGCCGGGCGAGAGCCTCCTCGGGCGGGACCGAGGGCGGGCCTGCGGCATGGCCGGAGACGGCGGCGTGCGGATCCGCCGCAGGCGCCGGCGCGGCCGCCTTGGGCTTGGCCTTGGGGCGCGGCTTCGGCGCGGGCGCGTGCTCCGCCCCGCCCTCGGCGAGGGCGATGGCGGGAACGGCGACGCAGAGGCCCGCGCCGAGGGCGGCGACCAGGCGGCGGCGGTGAAGGTCGGGCATTGGATCCCCCCGGATCGGAGTTCGAGCGGCGGGATCAGAGCATGGAAGTCCTAAGATGCGGTTTGGACCGCCTCAGTCGCGCGCGTTTGAGGCGATGCCGTTGAGCTGCCAGCCGACCTCCTTGGCCAGGACCTCGAAGAATGCCGGCTCATAGGCGTTCTCGGGATCGGCGCGGACGAGAGCGTCCATCCTGTGCGCGTCGTCGCCTACCAGGATGCGCCAGCGCTCGGCCTTGACGCCGTCCAGGATGACGGTCGCGGCCGCCACCGCGGTCATCGGGGCGTCTTCCAGGAACCGCCGCGCCTGCTCGGCCATCATCGCCTGGATCGCCGAGTCGGGTATCGCGTCGGCGTCCATGCCCATGCGGCCGATCCGCTGGCGGGCGCGGGCCAGCTCCTCCGGCGACAGGGTGTCGTCCTCGGTGCCGCGGATCACCTTACGGCTGTTGCCCGCGATCGCGGTGCCGATGTGGCCGGGCATGACGACCGAGCACTTCACGTGCGGGGCGTTCAGGCGCAGGTCGGTGATCAGGGCCTCGGTGAAGCCCTTCACCGCGAACTTCGCCGCGGCGTAGGCGGTGTGCGAGACGTGCGGGCCCAGGCTGGCCCAGAAGCCGTTCACGGACGAGGTGTTGACGATGTGCGCCTCGTCGGCGGCCATCAGCGCCGGCAGGAACGTCCTGACGCCGTAATAGACCCCGCCCCAGCAGACATTAAACGTGCGCTCCCACTCGGCCCGGTCGTCGACGACCATGGAGCCGCCGCCGCCGATGCCGGCGTTGTTGAACAGGAGGTGCAGCCGGTCCATCTCGTGCGCAGCCATCGCCTCGTCGCGGAAGCGGACCAGGGCCGCCTCGTCCGACACGTCGGCCACATGGGCGGTGATCCGGGCGCCCTGCGGAACCCCGTCCGCCGTACAAAGGGCGATGGTCTCCTGCATGTTGCGGTCCGAGACGTCGCACATCGCCACGCTGCAGCCTTCGGCGATCAGCTGGCGGGCAAGCTCGCGCCCCATGCCCGTGCCGCCGCCCGTCACCACGGCGAATTTGCCGGCGAAGTCCTTCATGGCCGTCTCTCCCGATCGCTTGTTTGCCGGGAGGGTAGGCGCTGACGCCGCGGCAGAGGCAAGGGGGAGGCCTTTCCCGCGATCGCCGCCTCAGATCCCGTCCAGCAGGTTCAGCATGCCCTCGCGCTTGGGAAGCTGGGCGTCCATCAGGCAGACGAGGCCGGCCGGGTCATAGGTCATGTCGGCGCGGCCCTGCAGCTCGCTGCGCAGGGCGCGTTCGATCAGGCGTGAGCCGAAGCCGCGGCGGGTGGGCGGTCGAACGGCCGGGCCGCCGGCCTCGGTCCAGGTCATCCGCAGGCGCTCGGCCGGCGGGTCGAAGGTCCAGGCCAAGGTGACGCGCCCCGCCGCGGAGGACAGGGCGCCATACTTCACGGCGTTGGTGGCGAGTTCGTGCAGAACCAGGGCCATTGCGAGCGCCGCGCGCGGCTGCAGCCAGACGGCCGGTCCCTCGAGGCGCACCTGACTGGACCCGGCGGCCGCGAAGGGCCGCAGCGCCCGCTGGACCACCTCCTCCAGGTCGGCGCCATGCCAGCTCTCGCGGGTGAGGACGTCGTGCACCTCGGCCAGCCCCATCAGCCGGGACTCGAAACGATCGTAGGCGGTGGCGGGATCGGCGCCGGCGCGCAGCGCCTGGGCGGCCATCGACTGCACGGTGGCCAGGGTGTTCTTCACCCGGTGGTTCAGCTCGTTGATCATCAGGCGCAGCTGGGCCTGATAGCGCTGCTGCTCGGCCTCGGCCTGCTTGCGCGCCGTGATGTCCTCGATGACGGTGACGAAGTAGTCCGGCGCGCCATCGGCCTTGTGGACCAGGGACACGGTGAGGTTCACCCACACCGGGTCGCCCGGCTGGGTCACGTACCGCTTCTCGCGGGTGTAGGTCCGGATCCGCCCGGCCAGCAGCTCCCCCGCCTGGACCTGGTCGGGCGCCACGTCGTCGGGGTGGGTGATGTCCTGGAACCGGCGCTCGAGCAGGCCGGCCCGGTCGTAGCGGGTGATGGCGCAGAAGCGGTCGTTGACCTCCAGGAAGCGCCCCTCGGTCGAGACACGGGCCACCCCGACGGCGGCCTGGTCGAACACCGCCCGATAGCGGCTCTCCGCCCCCTCGAGGCGCAGGCGCGCTTCGACGCTGTCGGTGACCACCTCGGTGTAGAGCACCAGGCCGCCGACCTGGCCATCGTCGGTGCGCCAGGGCTTCAGCGACCAGCGGATCCAGTCGACGCAGCCATCCTTGCCGGTGAAGGGGTCGGCGTCATGGCTGAACGCCTCGCCATCGCGCAGGGCGCGGGCGTGAAGATCGCGCCAGTGCTGCGGCACCTCCGGGAACACATCGTAGTGGCGGCGGCCGATCAACGGCGTATCGCCCGGCAGGCCCTGGTCGGTGAGGAACCGGCTGGAGGCGGCCAGGTAGCGCATCTCGCGGTCGAAGATTGCCACGCCCAGCGGCGCCTGGGTGAGCGCGGTTAACACGCCCGACCCCGGCGCGGGCGGGGGAGGTGGCGGATCGGTCTGCGCCTCGTCGAGGCCCGCCGAATGCTCAGAGCGCAAGTCTGACAAGGTATCGAACGCCGGTTGGGGAAGCCCGGAACCTACATCGGCCGCCCGTCCCGCGCCATGCGGCGTGGCCGCCCAAGCCAAGCTTCCCGATCAAGGGGTCGTGGAGGACGGCGGAAGCTGGTGAGGGGGCGTGGGCGGGATGCGGAATCCATAGGCGCCGACGGCGCCGGTGGCGACGTCGACGGTCACCAGCTGGTCCACGCTCTCCGGGCGCGGGGTCTCGAAGCGGCGCGGGAACAGAGGCGGCTCGTCGCGACGGCCAAGCAGCACAAGCGCCCCCTCGCCAGGCATCACCGCCTCCAGCGCCTGGAGCGGGAGATCGGCCGTCCAGAGTGGCTTGCCGCGCGGTCCGGAGACGCGGGTCAGGCGCAGCCGGCCCTGGTCGCCCAACCGGTCGCGGTGCAGCACCAGCACACTGTCCGGCTTGAACAGCAGGATCGGCGTGTCATGGCAGCAGCGATTGTCCTCCAGCAGGCCCGGGATCAGAAATTCCGGGCTCTCGGGCAAGGGCCTGAAGTCGCTGAAGGTCGGCCGGGGACCGAAGAAGGTGGATCTGCTGCCGATCTTCGCCGACCAGACCCGCATGCGCGGATGGCGCTCGGGATCCACGCCCCCGATGACGCCCTTGTCCCGGAAGTCCGCGACCTCGGGTTCGGCCAGCAGGCCCAGCCACATCCGCCCGCCGATGTTGAGGCCGCGCGTGTAGAAGGCCCAGGTCCCGACGCCGCCGGCGGTGTTCGCCGGGAGGCTCACCCCAGGCCGTGGCGGCGCACGCTGGGCGTCGGTATCGAGCCTTGGACCGGCGGGGCGGGTGGCGACGCCCTGCCCCGTCAGCCGCCAGTCCCGCCCGTCGGCGGCGGTGAAGGACAGGCCCTGCGGGTCGAAGCGGATGTAGCGCTCCTCCGTCGGCATGACGCCCTGGAGGGCCGGGTTGGCGGACTCGAAGGCGGCGTTGTCGGCGACCCTGGCGCCGTCCGCAGGCGAGAGGCCCAGCAACTGCCGGCCGTCGAACAGCCAGAGCACCCCGTCTTGCACGCCCAGGATCCGCCGGCCCATGTTGACGCCCCGGCGCTCGTCCACGATCCGCTGACGCCAGACCGGCTTGGCCGTGGCGGCGTCGAAACCCCAGACGTCGATGAAGAGGCGGGTGTAGCTGACCCCGGAGCGGCTGGCGTAGGACCGGTACGTGCGCCACTGGCTGGTCATGAGGAACACCCGGTCGCCGGCCGGGGTGACCGCCCGCACCGGCTCGGCCTGGACGTCCGCCACGCTCGGAACAAGGCCGCGGCTGGCGATCATGACCCAGACGACCGCCGCGATGACCGCCGGAATCGCCAACAGGCCGAGCAGCCGTGGCAGGCGCTTCAGAAGATTGCGCCGCCGCCAGGTCTGCACGATCGGCTCGGACATCGCCCCCTCCCTCGAGGGTCGAAACGGACCACGGCGCGAGGCGAGCGACAAGCGCGCTCCTGATCGTCGGCCCTAGCCAAACGTGACTGATCGGCGTTCACTGTCGCGAACACGAGGGAGGAGAAACCATGGCCGACGGCAATGCGCTGATGAATCGGGAACAGGCGCGGGCCGAGGCCTACGCGCTGCCCCTGGACAAGCTGAACCCGGCGCGGCCAGAGCTGTTTCAGGCCGACGCCATGTGGCCCTATTTCGAGCGGCTGCGGGCCGAGGATCCCGTGCACTACACGGCCGAGCACGAGTTCGGTCCGTACTGGTCGATCACCAAGTACAACGACATCATGGCGATCGACACGGACCACAACCGGTTCTCGTCGGACTTCATGAAGGGCGGCATCACCATCGCCGGCGGCCAGGCCAACATGGACCCCCTGCCGATGTTCATCGCCATGGACCCGCCCAAGCACGACATCCAGCGCAAGGCGGTCAGCCCCGCGGTGGCGCCCCCGGCGCTGGCGGCCATGGCGCCTGAGATCCGCGCGCGGGCGGGCGCCATCCTGGACGGCCTCCCGATCGGCGAGGAGTTCGACTGGGTCGACCTGGTGTCGAAGGAGCTGACGGCCATGACGCTGGCGACGCTGTTCGGCGCGCCGCAGAAGGATCGCCGCCAGATCACCTACTGGTCCGACGTGGTCACCGCGGTGCCGACGCCGGGTGGGCTGGTGGAATCCATCGAGCAGAAGATGGGGATATTCAGCGAATACCACGCCTATTTCACCGGCCTCTGGAACGAGAAGGTCAACGCCCCGCCGACCGGCGACCTGATCTCGATGCTGGCGCATCATCCGGCGACGCGGACCATGGAGCCGCGCGAGTACTTCGGGAACGTGGTGCTGCTGACGGTGGGCGGCAACGACACGACCCGGAACACGATTTCCGGCTCGATCCTGGCCCTGAACCAGAACCCGGACCAGTACGCCAAGCTGCGGGCCAATCCGGACCTGATCCCGTCGATGGTCTCGGAGACCATCCGCTGGCAGACGCCGCTCGCCCACATGCGGCGCACGGCCGTCGAGGACGTGGAATTCCAGGGCAAGACCATCCGGGCCGGTGACAAGGTGGTCATGTGGTACGTCTCGGGCAACCGCGACGAGACCGTGATCGAGCGGCCCAACGACTACATCATCGACCGCGAACGTCCGCGGCAGCACATCTCGTTCGGCTTCGGCATCCACCGCTGCGTGGGCAACCGGCTGGCCGAGCTGCAGCTCACCATCATCTGGGAAGAGATTCTGAAGCGCTTCCCGGAAGTGACGGTGGTCGGCGAGCCGAAGCGCTCGTTCTCGACCTTCGTGAAGGGCTACGAGACCCTGCCGGTCGTGATCCCGAAGCGGAACTAGGTCGGCTGGCCGCCGAGGGCCGGTTGCACGGGGTGGCCCTCGGCGGCGCCGACGTCAGGCCTCGATGAGGCGCTGGCGTGCGCGACGGCTCCGGAGGGTCGCCCCCGCGCCGAAGAAGCCGGACAGCATCAGGGCCCAGGTCGCGGGTTCGGGAACGCCGGCGATGGGATCGTTGCTGACCGTGTAGCCGCCCTGGCTATTGGCCGTGAAATAGACGTTGCGGCCGTTGAGATCGAAGGTGTTCGCGGCAGCCACGTCGTAGACCGCCCGGTTCGCGCCGGTCGAGAACGCCGCCCCCGTCAGCTCGGTCTCACCGGGATCGGCGAGACCGCCGCCGGCGCTGATGCCGGTCAGGGTCGTGTGGCTGTTCGGGATGCTGTCCCCGCTGTAGCCGAAGATGATGTTGCCATTGGCGAACAGCTGGGCCTGGGCCGCGTAGGCTCCGCCGCCGCCGTATTCGCTGCCGACCCAGGTGAAGACCGCGCGGTCAGCGACGGCGGTGTTCAGATAGACCGTGCCGACGATGTCGAACCATTCCGGAGCGATCCGCGCCGCGCCGTTCAGGAAGTCGCCGACGCTGCCGTTGCAGCAGCCCGAACCATTGCCGCCGCCGAGGCTGACGAAGCCGTTCGTCGAGGCGTCGAACGTCGTATAGGTCTGCCCGAAGAACGAGAACGCGAACGGCAGGGAGCCGCCGGCCGTCTGGTCATCGCCGCCAACGACGGCCGCGCCGTAGTCGCTCTCGAACACCGGCGACGTCGCCGCACCGGCCGTGCCGGACATCAACACCGCGGCGGCGAACGCCGTCACCCCCAAGCCAATCTTCTTCATTTTCCCCACTCCATTAACCAGCGCCTGTCTGGCGCTCAGGCTTGTAGGGGTAGGTCGGCCGAGCTTTGCCGCGCCGCCCCCTTTTTGTGGTCCGGCGTCGAAAATTCACGATCCATAAAGGACGATCCTTAGGCCGCCCTTAGCGGCGCAGACCCGAAACCTGAACGGAATTGGGCGTTTATCGGGAGGTCGGGTGAGTACGGAGTCCGTTCGGTTGCGCCGCGCCGATCCCGCGTCTTCGCTGTCGTCCCCGGCTCAGCTGTTGCGGCGGGCCTGGGGCCGCAGCGGCCAGGGAAGCTGCGAGGCCTCGCGCCTGGTGGACGAGCTGCTGCATACCGAGGCGGACGAAGGCTTCGATTTCGGGGCCGCGGCGCTGGTGCCCGAGGAGGCGCTCGCGATCGCGGTGCTGAGTGCGCGCAACACCGTAGCCGCAGCCGACACGGCATTCGCCCAGGCCTTTCCCGACCCCGGGGCCATCCCCGACCTGCGGCGGCTGGCCGAGCGCGCACGCCGCACCGGTTCGGCGCTGGGCCTCCTCGAAGCCGCCGACGGCGCGCCCCTGACCGCCTGGATGGGCCGCGGGCCGGGCGCGGCGCGCTGGGTGAGCTCCGACACCGCACGGGCGGCCCTGGCCCGGCCCGGCGCCGTGGTGGCGCTGGTGTTCGCCCCGTCGCGGTCGGGCGAGCTTGCCGGCCGGGCATCTGCAGCGTTCGGGCTGACGCCCATCGAAGCCCGCCTGGCGGAGGCATTCCTGTTTGCGCCCACGCTCGAGATCGCCGCCGCCCAGGCCGGCATCGGCCACGCCACCGCCCGCGACGTCCTGGCCCGGGTCATGGCGAAGACCGGCGCGGCCCGTTCGGGCGATGTGGTGCGCGCGCTGGCGGAAGTGATGAGCGCGGTGCACGAGGCGCCGCCCATGACGCCCGACCGGCTCAGCGAAGCGCTTGGACTGACCCAGGCCGAAGCGGGAGTCGCGCTGGCGCTGGCCGGAGGCGCCACCCAGCGCGAGGCGGCCCAGGCGCTGGGCTTGCAGCCGGAGACCGTGCGCACCTATGCCAAGTCCGTCCTGGCCAAGACCGGCGCGCCCCGGGCCAAGGACTTGGCGCGGCTTGTCGCCGAGGCCGGAGCCCTCTCCGGGCTGGTGGCGGTGGCGGAGCCCGTGTTCACCTCCGGGGACCCGCCGGCGAGCCTGCGCCTGATGCCCCGGCCTGGCGGACGGCGACTGGCGTTCCTGGACTATGGCCCGGCGGCCGGACGGCCCGCGGTCGTCTTCCATGGCTTCACGGCCGGCCGCAGCCTGCCCCCCCGGCTGGCCGCCGCCCTGCAGGCCCGCGGCCTGCGCCCGATCGTGCCCCAACGCCCAGGCTTCGGCCTCACATCGCCGGCGGGCGGCGACTATCTCGCGGAGGCCGCGGACGACCTCGAAGCCCTGGTTACGGCGCTTGGCCTTCGCGAAGTGGCCTTGTTCGCCCGCGACGGGGGAACCGCCGCGGCCCTGGCGTTTGCGGCCGCCCATCCAGGACGGATATGGCGCGGCGTGTTGCTGAACCCCCGCTCGCCTCGCGGCCTGTCGCCGGACCACCGTAGCGGCCCGGTGAAGCGGATGACCCGGATGCTCCTGGACCAGCCGCACCTGATCTCGGGGCTGGGAGAGCTGATCCGCCGGCGCACGCGCAGCGACTTCCTGGAGGCGGCCCTGCACGAGACCCTGGGCGCCATTCCCGCCGACCGAGGGGCGCTGGCCGACCGGGCGGTGCGGGCCCAGCTGGTGCGCGACATCCAGGCCCAGTTCGCCCATACGAGCGCCGGCTACGCCGCCGAGCATGCGGTCTATGCGCAGGGCTGGCGCGTGCCGCAGGTCGGGGCCGGCGGGCCCTGGACCCTGGTCCACACCGGAGCCCTCGGCGACGAGCCGCCCCGCGATCCGTGGCTGGCGTTGCCCGGAGCCAGCTTCCACACGCTGGATGGCGCCGGCGTGCTGGCCCAGTTCACCCACCCGGACCAGCTCGGGGCGCTGATCGCGGGCGAGCCCTACCTGGCCCCGGCGATATAGGCGTCCACGCGGGTCTCCAGCACGTCGAGCGGCAGGGCGCCGGCGGCCAGGATCGCCTCGTGGAAGGCCTTCACGTCGAACTTCGGCCCCAACGCCTTCTCAGCCTTGGCGCGCAGTTCGGAGATCCGGAGCTGGCCCACCTTGTAGCTGGTGGCCTGGCCCGGGCTGGTGAAATAGCGGTCGATCTCGCGGGCGATATCGAGGTCCGAGCTCAGCGTGTTGGCGGTCATGTACGCGATCGCCTGATCGCGGTTCCAGCGCTTGGCGTGGATGCCGGTGTCCAGCACCAGGCGGGCGGCCCGCCAGATCTCCAGGCTGAGGCGGCCGAAGTCGTCGTAGGGGTCCTGGTAGAAGCCGGCTTCCTTGCCCAACTTCTCGGCGTAGAGGCCCCAGCCCTCCGTGTAGGCGCCGTAGTAGGCAAGCCTACGGAACATCGGTAGGTCGGTCTGTTCCTGGCTCCGCGCGATCTGGAAGTGATGGCCCGGCGCGCCCTCGTGGTAGGCGATGGCCGGAAGCTGCACCTTCTGGACCTGGGTCATATCCGCGAGGTTCACGTAGAAGATCCCCGGCCGTGAGCCGTCCGGCGTGCCCGGATTGTAGAAGGCGGTCGAGGCGGTCTTCTCGCGGAACGGCTCGACCGCGCGGACCTCCAGCGCCTGCTTGGGCAAGGTCGAGAACTGCCGATCCGCCACGGCCATGTAGTCGGCGATGATCTTCTTGGCGTCGGCCAGGTACTGCTGCTTGCCTTCGGCGGTGTTGGGATAGTGGGTCTTGGGATCCGTCTTCACGAAGGTGAAGAACTCATCCAGCGTCCCTTTGAAGCCGACCTTCTGCCGGATGAGGTCCATCTCGGCGCGGATGCGGGCCACCTCGGCCAGGCCGGTCTGGTGGATCTGGTCGGGGGTGAGGTTCGTCGTCGTGAAGAAGGCCACCTGGTCGGCGTAGAACGCCTCGCCCTGCGGCAGGGCCCAGACGCCGTTCACGCTCGTGGCCTTTTTCTGCATGGCGGCCAGGGCGACTAGGTAGCGTTCGTAGCCGCGCTTCCATTGCCCCTTAAGCGCTGCCTCGCCCTCGGCGAGCAGGCGCGCCTTGGCGGCCTCGTCCGCCTTCAGCGCGGCGACCTTGCTCTTGAAGTCGGCCCAGAGTGCGTGGTCGGGACCGGCGTCGAAGGGCGCGCCCTTGAGCTGGTTCTGCGCGTCCGGGATCACCCGGCCGAACACGAAGGCCGGGGGGAGGAAACCCTTGGCCGTGCGCTGGTCGATGTCGTCGGAGACCTCGCCCGCCACCCGCTCGATGGCCTTCAGGCGCGCCACGTACGCCTCGGCGTCGGCGACGCTGTCCACCCGATGGGTATTGACCAGCATGACCGGCAGGCCGTCGAGGGCGCTGCCGTTCGAGGACACCGCGTAGTTCTGCCAGTACCACTTGGCGAACATCCGCTGGGTGGCCACGTTGCGTTCGAAGAGATCGTAGGAGAGCTGCGAAGCCGGCGAGAGCTTGGCGCGGTCGAACTCCCGCTTCATGCGGGCCAGCTGGGCCTCGGCGACGGCCAGGGCTTTCTTCTGGCCGGCCTCGGTGTAGTCGCCGAGTTCGCCGTAGCGCTCCTTCATCCCGAGCTGGGTCAGCGTCTCGGGGCTGAGCCGCGCGGCCTCCAGGAAGCTGGCCTGGAAGAAGGCGGCGAGGCGCGCGTCCTCGGATTGGGCCTGGGCCGCCGGCGCCGGCGCGGGCTGGGCGACCGCGGGCGCGGCCAGCGTGGCGACGCTCAGCGCCAGGACGGAGCAGACGGTGCGGAACATGTAACCCCCCAGAATGTCGCGTGACGGGAGGCTTAGGCCCGCTCCGCCGCGGGCCGAAGTGAATTTTCCTCAATCTACCCAGCCGGCCACATGGTTCAGCCGCGCCCAGCTGCGGCGGTAGGCAGGAATGGCCTCGCTCCGCGCCGGTTGCGGGAGGTTCGTCCGCCAGCGCGCCTCCGCCGCATCCGCCTCGACCCAGCAGCTGGCGATGGCGGCGTCGAGGTCGCCCGCATCGAAGGCCCGGTCCATGCGCGCCTGGAAGCTGGCCTCGAGGGCGTCCCGTTCGGCGGCGATGGCCGCGAGCGCCGGAGTGAAGTCGGCCAGCATGGCGCGGTGCAGACGCTCGTGCCGCCACCAGCGCGAATCCGGGTCCGCCCGGTCGGTGGGCGGCGCCCCGAACAGCGGCGGCGCCGCGCCGAAGACGAAGGGTTTGAAGAGGCTCGTGCAAGGAGCGGACGTACCGGTCAGCCAATGGACGGCGCGGCCCGGCCGAAGCTCGCTCACCATCGAGGCTACCGATTGGCTGCGACGCGGTCCGCTGCTGGCGTGCATGCAGAGGGTGCGAGCCCGTGTGTTGGCTGGCGTCCAGTCCTGCGCTTCGCCGTGGTCGCGCAGGATCGCCATCATGCCGGCGGGCGTGAGATGAGGCGCAGCGCGATCCAGCAGCGCCTGCCCCCGGGCGCAGCGACCCCGCCCGAAACTGACCGCGTCCCGCGCCTCGTCGATCAGCGCCGCGCCGACATCGTAGCGCTCGGCCCGCCGGAGCCCTGGGCTGACCGCGTCGTAGTCGGCGCCGATCGAATAGGCGTTCGACAGGGCGCGATGCGAGGCGACCCGGCGCCACACCCACTCCCGGCCGGCGGTCTCCAGGACAAAGGCTTCAGCCGGGTCGGCGATGATGAAGCCGTTGTTGTAGTAGAACCTGCCAAGGTGGCCGCAGTCGCCGCCCTGGCCATGACGCTCCAGCAGCTCGATGATCACGTCGCGGGCCTCGGCGGCCGTCGCGCCACGTTCCAGGCCCAGGCGCACCAGATCCATCCCGATCAGGGCGCGCCGGCGCTGGGCCGGGGTTTTCGCATGCAGGGCCTCGTTGCCGATGACCACGCCGTGTTCGTTGGCGCCCATCTCGGCGCCCCACATCCAGAACGGGCGGCTGAGCAGGCACGCATGGGCGTGCTCGACATCCGGGATTGAGATGTAGGTGACCCGCAAGGGCCGCCCCGCCGCGCCCTCCCGCGCCGGGCGGACCTCGAGGACCTGGGCCTCGTTCCGCTCGCGGTCGCTGTTCTTGGCGAAGAGCGCGGCGCCCCTGGCGGTGGACGATGCGGGGCTGGCCAGGGTGTCGCACATTGGTGTCAGGGCGCCTTGCAGGCCCTGATGTCGGCTGGCTTCGGCCGGGTCACCGGGGCCTCGAAGATCGCCAGGTAGCCGACGCCACCGGCCATGGGGGCCGAGGAGAGCTGGCGATAACCCACCGCCTCGAACTCGCACTTCAACAGGGCCGGCGGCATGCCGTGCGAAGCGGTGGCGCGGTCGAGGTCGATCACACCCACCCGCGCACCCGGCTTGAGCGCGCCCGCGAGGTTCCACAGCAGCGCGTAGGGGTTCTCGACCTCGTGGTACATGTGGACCAGCACGGCCCGGTCGATGGACTTCGCCGGCAGCTTGGGATCGTCCGGCGTGCCCACAACGATCCGGATGTTGGTCAGCTTGCGGCGCTCGGCCTCGCGCCGCAGGCCGGAGATATAGGCCTCGACGATATCCTCGGCGTAGACGATCCCCGTGGGCCCCACGGCCGGCGAGAGCCGCAGCGTATGGTAACCCGAGCCGGCTCCGATATCGGCCACGCGCATGCCGGGCGCGATCTCGAGGCCGCGGATCAGTTGGCCGGACTCGTCGGCCGCATCCCGGTCCGGGCCGGATGACCACTCGGGCGCCACGATGCCGGCGACGGGGCGGTCGGGAAGTGGGAACCCGCCTTCGGCGCGGGCGGCGGCCTGGGCGGTCCGGCTCTCCGGCGTCGGCGAACACGCGGTCAGCAGGGCCGCAGCCAGGAAGGCGAGACTGAAACGCATCGGCCTCATTTAGCGAGCCCAGCGGCCTTAAGCGAGACCGCCCGGGCGGCGGCCAGGCATCAGGTCAGCTCAAGCCCAGCTTCGTGCATCCGCCGGGCGGTCCAGTAGTCGAACATCTTGGGGTACGGCTCGTCCGGAGACCGCAGCATGCAGCGGGAGCCGGGCGGCGGCTCTTCGCCGTGTTCGATGTAGGTCATGGCCCACATGGTCCGGTAGTTCACCGTGGGCTCGGCCGAGTGCGCCAGCTTCGCGTTGGAGTTCCGGATGAGGCCCCACAGCACATAGTCGTCGACGATCGATGCGCGCGGATCCTTGAACGCCCAGGCCCCGATAGCGGCAAACGCAGGGCGCGTGATGAAGAAGCAGTTCATGTCGCAGAAGTCGACGCCATTGGACTGCTTGCAGACGGCCAGGACGCTGCCGTCGGGCCGGATGAGGCGGCGGGTCGCCGTGACGATATGGGCCTTGGTCTCGGCCTGCAGGCGCACCAAGGTGGCGAGGTGGTCCGGATCGTACCAGTTGTCGGCGTCGAGGAAGGCGATGGCGTCGAAGCCCTGGGACGAGGCGCTCATCGCCGCCACCGCCCGCGGCGTGTCGCCGTAGTCGCCATGGTTCCAGGGCAGCGTCAGGTGGCGGACTGGCCAGCTGTCGATCTCGGCGCGCGGATGGCCGTCCGCAACCATGAAATGCGTCACGTCGGCCTGCGTCTGGGCCGCCACGCTCTCATGGCAAAGGCGCAGCTGTTCCAGCGGCTCCTTGAAGTAGGGGGTGATGACGGCGATCCGCATGAGATTCCGTTTAGACCGCGCCGGCGCCGGGCGGAACCCGGCAACGTGCGAGGCGGATGAAACGGAACGGGAACGTGCTATAGCCCCGGAAATGGCCGACACTGCGGGCCCACCCGCCGATCTGTTGCCGGAACGGTTCCGGGCCTGGTTCGCCAGGCGCGGCTGGTCGGCGCGCACGCACCAGCTGGAGATGGTGGCCAAGGGGCGCGAGGGCCGCGACGCCCTGCTGATCGCACCCACTGGCGGGGGCAAGACCCTGGCCGGGTTCCTGCCCACCCTCATCGAGCTGTCGGAGCGGGCGCCGGCGAACAGCGCCCGCGGGCTGCACACGATCTACATCTCGCCGCTGAAGGCGCTGGCGGTGGACGTGGAGCGGAACCTCAATACGCCGATCCTGGAGATGGGCCTGGACGTGGTCGCCGAGAGCCGGACCGGCGACACCGGGATCGCGCGGCGCCAGCGCCAGCGGGTGAAGCCGCCGGACATCCTGCTGACCACCCCGGAGCAGCTGGCGCTGCTGTGCGCCTGGGAAGGGGCGCGGCTGTATTTCGAAGATCTTCGCTGCGTGATCCTGGACGAGATCCACACGCTGCACGCCAGCAAGCGCGGGGACCTTCTGGCCCTGGACCTCGCGCGGCTGCAGACCCTGGCTCCGAACATGCGCCGGGTGGGGTTGAGCGCGACGGTCGACGACCCCGAGGTGATCAAGGCCTGGATGGCGTCGCATCGCAGCGTCGAGGTGATCAACGCCCCCTCCACCGCTCCGCGGTCCCCCTCCCCCGTGCCAGCGGGGGAGGTGGATCGGCGCGTCAGCGTCGGGACGGAGGGGGCGCAACATGGCTCCTCCTCGATCGCCCTGGTCCGAGGCCCGGCCGGCGCGGAGCCTGTGGTGGACGTGCTCCTCTCCGAGGGCCGGGTGCCGTGGGCCGGGCACACCGCGCAGCACGCTATGGCGGAGGTTTACGAGGTCATCCGCCGGTCGAGGACGGCGCTGGTGTTCGTGAACACGCGGTTCCAGGCCGAGTTCGCATTCCAGGAGCTGTGGCGGCTGAACGAGGACAGCCTGCCCATCGCCCTGCACCACGGCAGCCTGGCGGCCGAACAGCGGCGCAAGGTGGAGGCGGCGATGGCGCGGGGGGAGCTGCGGGCGGTGGTCTGCACTTCCACCCTGGATCTCGGCATCGACTGGGGCGACGTGGACCTGGTGATCCAGCTGGCCAGCCCAAAGGGCGCCTCGCGGATGGTGCAGCGGATCGGTCGGGCCAACCACCGGCTGGACGAGCCCAGCCGCGCGCTGTTCGTCCCGGCCAACCGGTTCGAGATGCTGGAGTGCCAGGCGGCGCGCGAGGCCATCGCGGAAAACAAGCTGGACGGCGACCCGCCGCGCGTGGGGGCGTTGGATGTCTTGGCTCAGCACGTCATGGGCTGCGCGGTGTCCGAACCCTTCGACATGCTGGCGCTCTACGACGAGGTGCGCTCGGCGGGCCCCTATCGCGACCTGCCCTGGGAAGACTTCGAGGCGGTGGTCGATTTCGTTTCGACCGGGGGCTACGCACTGAAGACCTACGACCGCTTCCGACGGATCGTGCAGCTACCCAATGGACGCTGGAAGGTCCGGGACCAGAACGTGGCGCAGCGGCATCGGTTGAACGTGGGGGCGATCGTCAGTCCCGCCGTGCTGGCGGTGCGGATGGCGATGCGCGGCAACCGTGGCGGCCGCAAGATCGGCGAGGTCGAGGAGGGCATGCTGGAGATGCTCGACCCCGGCGACACCTTCGTCTTCGCGGGCCAGGTCTGGGAGCTGGTGGGCGTGACCAACCTGGACGTCCTGGTCCGGCCGGCGAACCACAAGGACCCCAAGATGCCGTCCTGGGGCGGGTCGAAGTTCGCGCTCTCGACCTACCTCGCCAAGCGTGTGCGGCAGTTGATGTTCGACGAGAGCCACTGGAGCGTGCTGCCCACCGATGTGCGCGAGTGGCTGGGGGCCCAGAAGGACCGGTCGCTGATCGTCGGCGAGGACGAGATGCTGCTGGAGACCTTCCCGCGCGGCAAACGCAACTTCATGGTGGTCTATCCCTTCGAGGGGCGGCTCGCCCACACGACGCTCGCGATGCTGCTGACGAAACGCCTGGAGCGCCTCGGCGTCGGGCCGCTGGGCTTCGTCTGCAACGACTACGCCATGGCGATCTGGGCGCTGAACCCGATGGACCAGCTCGACTATGACGAGCTGTTCGCGCAGGACATGCTGGGCGACGACCTGGAGGCCTGGCTGCACGAGAGCTTCATGATGAAGCGCGCCTTCAAGGGCTGCGCCATCATCGCCGGGCTGATCGAGAAGCGGTTTCCAGGCGAGCAGCAGAAGACAGGGCGGCAGATCACCTTCTCCACCGACCTGATCTACGATGTGCTGCGCCGGCACGAGCCCGACCACCTGCTGCTGCGCTGTGCGCGGGCGGATGCGGCGACCGGCCTCATCGACGTAGCGCGGCTGGGCGACATGCTGGCCCGCATCCGCGGTCGGATTCGTCATGCGCCGCTGGACCACCTCAGCCCCTTCTCGGTGCCGATCCTGCTGGAGATCGGCAAGGAGCGCTCGCCCGGCCAGGCCGGCGAGATGATCCTGGCGGAGGCGGAAGAAGACCTGATTGCAGAGGCTTTGCAGTGAACGACGTCAGTCTCCCCTTTGCCTACCGGTTCGCCGCCAGCGACTGCGGCGGGCTGGCGATCGGGGTGCGCGGCGTCGAGCTGTTGATGCGCTGTTCCGGCGCCCTGTGGCTGGCCGCCGAACGCATGCTGATCGTGGCGGACCTGCACCTGGAAAAGGGCTCGTCCTATGCGATGCGCGGCCAGATGCTGCCGCCCTATGACACCCGCG